>Ga0194041_10000172_pt1:0-12500 | contig 25120 bp, 15 predicted proteins | sample JunL449m_MetaG_FD_160082 | JGI IMG/M metagenome (GOLD analysis project Ga0194041, IMG submission 160082) | Anoxic zone freshwater microbial communities from boreal shield lake in IISD Experimental Lakes Area, Ontario, Canada - Jun2016-L442-9m | ecosystem: Environmental > Aquatic >...
TCAACGCCGACAGGTGTGCACCACTGCCGACACGTGAGGACATCACGAGGTTGACGATCGAATCTGCGTCGTACGTCCCCGAACAACTCCCCGGACAATTGATCAGTGTGTTTCCGACGCTCGCGCTTCGACCGCTGGCCGAACCGGGACCGTCAAGAGCAACCTTCAGAACTTTGTCGGTACCTGGGGCGTGCCCAGCAGTGCGATCAAGCGCAAGGCTCTGGGCCCACGTCGTGCTGACAGGCGGCGCAAAGAAGGCCGGCTCGATCACACGGCCATCGAGGTCCATCCGCCCGATCAACCGTCCAAAGCTCGAAGTCCAATAGACGTAGGACGCGTCGGCAGCGATCGAGTGGGGGTATCCGATGCCCGGAACACGGATCGCTGTTGGTGGCGCAGAACCGTCGCTTGGCACCGACACGATTTGGCCACCGTTCGCCGAACTCGCCCAGAGCAGCGTGCTCCCAATGCCCGTCAAGGCAGTATGGCCGATGCTCGTGGACGGGATGAATTGCGTATCAACGTCCGTCAGGGCTACGTTTGAGCGCCCAATGCCATATCCCGTACTCACCCAGTACACAAATGACCCGTCCGACCAAAGACCGCTCGCGGCATGGTCGAGCGTGACGCCTTCGCACGTCTTGCGTGGGTGGTGGTTACTCGACAGAGATTCGGTGACCGAAAAGCGTGCGATCGTCCTGGACCGGGCGTCAGCGACAAACAATGCGCCGTCCACAACCGAAATGGCGTGTGGCGTCTCGCAACCTCCGGTAGGCACCCTAGTGATGGGACCAGAGCCGTCAACGGGCGTACGGTAGACGTCGCGACGAAATCCCCAATGGTGGGTCGAACTATCCCACGAACGAATCGCAATCCAATAGGCGAAACCACCCGCGACAACCAACCCAAATGGCCGATGTCCAGCGTCCGTAGCGACCGCTGAGGTCGCAAACGTGTTCGTATCGGTTGCGTTTACAAGTCCCGCGGCATGCCAGTCCAGAGGGGCGGGAATTTGACTGTTGCGTACGCTCGCGGTCCAAAAGAGCGAGGGCGACGACGCCGAGGCGACAGAAACGAGTGATGCGGCACAGACGCCGACGCTCAACCAGATGATGGCGCGGCTAAGAAAGCGTGGCACCAGGCAAGATTACAGTGTCGACGCAGCCCTCATGGCGTCCCGGATCACAACGCCTTAGGGCTTTGACCGCTTCGGAACGGTCAGTATCTGCGTCTTGGACTTGGCCGCACCACCGGTCGCGGTAAAGGTGGTGGTGATCGTCAACTTCAACGATTGCTTGCGCAGGGTCTGACGCGATGCGCGTTGCAGCGTGCAGACGATCGTGGCGACGCCGGCAACGGGAATACGCTTCGTGATGATGCACCGACGCGTCACCTTGCTGCCCGACTTTGACGTCGCGGTCTGGACGGCTTTGCCTGCCCAATTGGTAATGATCGTGCTGGTCAAGACCACAGACTTCGTTTTGTAGGTAATCCGCGGCTTGGTGATGGAAAACGCGCTGGAGGGTACCTGCGTGGCGGTCGGGCTTGGTGTCGGCTTGGCCGCGCCGTTGAGGTTGGTTGGCGTGACCGAGGCGCGCAAGAACGATCCGGTGTCGGCCGAGGTGACGACGTACGTGCTCTTTGTCTTATTGACGATCGTCGAGCACTTTGTGGCCGCCGCGGTCGTGCAACGGAACCACTTGTAGGCGTACGTGGTCGGCAGGTACTTCCAGGCTCCGTACGAGACGGTCAACGTACTGCCGACGTTCGGTGTACCCGAAATGCCGGGGGGAGTCACGTTGACGGGAACAACGCCGCTGAGCATGCGGCCAATCCGATTGCTGTTGCTCTCCGTAAACCAGAGGTTGCCGTCGGGGCCGGCGGTCACGCCGTAGACGCCAGCGTTGGCGACAATTCCGTTCTGGTACTGCGTCATCGCGCCCGCCGTGGTGACCCGCACAAGGTTGTTGCCATTGTTGCCGGTACCGTTCTCGCCCACCCACAGGGCGCCATCGGCCCCACTCGCGATTCCTGTCGGCGACTGTGCTCCGAGCGCGATACCAAACTCGGTGACCGCCCCAGCGACGGTGATACGACCAACGCGATTGCCCGCCTGCTCGGTAAACCAGAGGTTGTTGTCCGAGCCAACGGTGATCCCGGCGAGTCCCGCACCTGCGGTGATACCGGCCGTAAAGACCGCTGGTGTCGTACCACCGATCGGCAGCTGGTAGACCGCGTTGCTGATATTGCCGACGGCCCAGACGTTGCCGTCAGGCCCCGCCACGATGCCCTGGCCGCCCGTCGAATTGTCGGCGCAGCCGACGCAGAGTGGAAGCTCAGGAAGCTGAACACCCGCGGTCGTGATGCGTCCGACTGAGTTGACGCCGTTTTCGGTAAACCACAGGTTGCCGTCGCTGCCAGCCGTAATCCCCCACGGCGCGGCGTTCGGAGTGATCGTCGCAAACTCGGTGATCACACCTTGTGGTGTAATGCGCCCAACCTTGCTGGTTCCCCGCTCGGTAAACCAAAGATTGCCGTCGGGGCCGCTCGTGATTCCCCAGGGCTTCGCGCCGGCACTGAGCCCGTTGACGAATTCCGTCACCACACCGGTCGGCGTGATGCGCCCGATCTTGTTGGCCGCAGACTCCGTAAACCAGAGGTTGCCGTCAGGACCAGCCGTAATCGACTGCGGGGCCGAGTTCACCGTGATGCCATTCGAGAACTCCGTCACCGAGCCAACCGCTGCGTTTGCGAACACCGGCGCGGCCAGCAGCGCGATGAACGCGGCACCAACCATTAGGAGGTGCAGGGAGTGACGGCGTGCTCGTACGGGCGATTCAGTCATACACCGAGGGTATCACTCAGCCGATCGGTGATCCCGAAATGACGCTCTCCCCTACGCAATGCACTCCTCGGGTAGGACTCGAACCTACAACCCTCCGATTAACAGTCGGATGCTCTGCCATTGAGCTACCGAGGAACGCGGGCGGAGTATAACCGTGGCTGCCAGACCGCCGTGCCTGTAACGGCCTGCCCTAGGTATTGAAGGTCGAACTGCGCAACTCGGCACGCAGACTCTCGACCTCGCGCTGCAAGACGGCGAGGCGCCGCAACTCGTCTGCGGACGCCGATCCTTCCTCGACGCGGACGCGAAGTGGGCCAATCTCGTCGTCAGCCGCCCGCAACTGAATTTGCAGCATTAGCTCTTGGAGTGCCGCCTGAGCCGCCTCGAGGTCCGGTACATCGCCCGCGGCTGGATCGAACCTCGCGGAGAGCGCATACAGCTCGGCGACGATATCCTCTGCGCCCGCTGGTGCCTCTGCAGGGTTGCCCGCAACGCGCTCCCGCAGCCACGGTACGAGGGTGAGGTGCACTGGCTCGACAAGAGCGTCTGCCGTCAGATCGAGGGCCGTCGGTGCATCGGCAGGAAGTGCGAGGCAGGCGGCAAGAAACTCGCGCTCAACGCGGGTGCGCTGATCGAGCCGCTTGCGGGCCCGATTGATCGCACCGTCCTCGCTCACGGGAACCCCCACTCTGGCTCCACGCGTGAGGCGCGACTCGAGTTCTTTGTCGAGCCGCAGCACATCAGCGACGCGTCGGACCTGCCGCGCCCGATCAGGCGTGGGTGGTGCACTCGAGAGAATGCTGCGCACCTGCGCGTAGACGGCATCCACTCCATCCTGCTCGCGCTGATCTAACGCGCGATTGACAAGGAACGCCAGCACCGACACGCTGCCGGCGAGCGCTGCCTCGACAGCCTCCTTGCCACTGGCCGCAATCTCCGCCGGGTCCTGCCCGGCAGGCAGCGGCACGATGCGCACCTCGAAGCCTTTCTGCTCGGCAAGGCGCATGCCGCGCAACGCCGCATCCTGTCCAGCCTGGTCGGCGTCGAAGGCCAAAACGAGAGTCGCGGCAAGCCGGCGTAGTTCGGTTAGTTGCTCCTCGGTCAGGCTGGTACCCATCGAGGCGACGGCCTCCTGCACCCCAACCTCGTGCAACGCAATCACATCGGTGTAGCCCTCGACGATGACGGCCCGCCCGGCCTTCGCGATTGGTCCGCGTGCATGGTGCAGTCCATACAGCAGCTTGCCCTTGTGGAAGTACGGTCCCTCAGGTGAATTGATGTACTTCGGCCCTTCGACGCCAGGCAAGACTCGACCAGCGAAGCCACGCACCCGTCCTCGACCGTCGAACAAGGGGAAGACGATGCGACCACGCAGGCGATCGATCGGACCCTGACGCCCCTCGCTCGCAACACCGGCGGCGATCAGGTCGGCTGGCGTGTAGCCCTTCTTGAGTGCACCATTGACAACCCGGTCCCAGGCGTCCGGTGCAAACCCAATGCGCCAGTGCTTGATCAGTTCGGGTCCAAGCTTGCGCTCGGCGAGATAGGCACGGGCGACCTCGGCCTCGGGGCTGTCCACCAGCACGCGCTCGTAGTAGGCGCACGTCTCTTCGAGCAGGCGCTCGATCTTCTTCTCTCGATCGAGTTCTTCTGCCTCTTTGTGCGACAGCTCCTCGTACTCAATCGGCACGCCATAACGCTCGGCGAGCCGTTCGACGGCCTCAGGGAATTCGCAGGCTTCCAGCTCCATGACAAACTTGAAGACGTCACCACTGACGCCACAGCCGAAGCAGTGGTAGAGCTTCTGCGCCGGCTCGATCGAGAAGCTCGCAGTCTTCTCGTCGTGGAATGGACAGCGGGCCATCGCGCGGGGACCGACTTGGCGCACCTGACCGGTTCGTGCAGACACGAGCTCGACGAGGTCGGCGCGCTCGCGGACTCGCTCAACTGTTGCCCGATTGATCCGTCCTGCCACGCCAGCCCCCTAGAAGCGCCAGGCGTCCGGCTCGAAGCGCGCGCGATACGCGCGCAGGGCGTAGCGATCCGTCATGCCGGCGACGTGGTCCAAGACGCGCGTCTCGAACGAATCCTCCGAGATCGGTACCTCTTCGGGGTGCTCGAGAAACCAGACGAAGAGCGACTGCACGACGTTTCGAATCCGGCCACGCTCGGTCTCGGTGGCTGGCCGCAGGTACACCTCGTCGAACATAAAGCGCCGTAACTCGAGTAGAGCCTCGGCGTAGGGAGCCGTCTGCTCGATGTCTTCCACCACGGCCGAACGTTCGACCAGATCGTGGACGAGGGCATCGATGCGTCGCGCGGCCGTCGTGCCGAGCAAGGCAGTTGCCTGCGGTGGCAGGCGCGCGGGATCGAGCACACCGGCCCGCACCGCGTCGTCGATGTCGTGGTTGATGTAACCGAAGCGGTCGACGAGTTTGACGATCCGCGCCTCAGGAGTCCGCGGCGCCGTGGCTCCCGTGTGGTTGAGGATCCCGTCTCGCACCTCGTCCGTGAGGTTGAGGCCACGCCCATCGCGTTCCAGGTGCTCGACGATGCGCAGCGAGTGCTCGTTGTGATGAAAGCGTCGCCCTGTGCGCTCCTCGAGGATATCGGACAGCGCCTCTTCGCCGGTGTGCCCAAATGGCGGGTGTCCGAGATCGTGGCCAAGCGCGATCGCCTCGGTCAGGTCTTCGTTGAGGCCCAACGCGCGGGCCACCGCACGGGCAATCCCTGTCACCTCAAGCGTGTGCGTGAGGCGCGTGCGGAAATGGTCGCCCTCGGGAGCAATGAAGACCTGTGTTTTGTGCTTCAGGCGACGAAAAGCCTTGGAGTGCACGATGCGGTCGCGGTCACGTTGAAACGGCGTGCGTAGCTGGCAGGTAGCTTCGTCGTGCGAACGCCCCAGCGAATCCTGCGAGCGGGTTGCCCATGGAACCAACCGCACGGCCTCGGCTGCGGCCATGCGCTCGGCAAAGCCTTGTGCGACTGGACCGGCCAGCGCCTCGTCTCGATCAGCAGCAGAGGGTTCGTTCACACCGACAGCGTAGTCCACGCACTAGAGTCGGGCGGCTGGGTCAGATGATTACGGGGACGGTGCCGCCGTCGACACCCCACGCCGAGCCCGTCACGTACGAGGCCCGAGCCGAGCACAGCACCGCGATGATGTCCGCAATCTCCGCCGGCTCCGCCATCCGACCAATCGGGCGTCCCGCCCCCGCCTTCGCAAGCGCGTCTTCACGCGAGCCTTCACCGCGGGTCTGATCCGCCAGGCCGCCCTCAGCAAGCCACGCGGGCGTTCCGGTGGGCCCAGGGCAGATCGCGTTGACGAGCACGCCATTCTTGGCCTCGAGATCTGCGACCAGTTTCGAATACGACAGCAGCGCAGCCTTCATCACGCTGTAGTCGGGCATGCCACCCGACGGGCGCTTGCCGGCCGTCGACGAGACGAGCACGACGCGCGCCTGGTCGCTCTGGCGCAAATGCGGCAGTGCAGCGCGGACGGCGCGGATATGGCTCATCAGGTTTAGCTGGAACGATTCTTCCCACTCCGCATCCGTCACGTCATCGAGCTTTCGCGCGACGGCGAAGCCAACGTTGGCGACGAGCACGTCGAGCGCACCAAAGCGCGAGCAGGCCTTCGAGACGGCCCACTCTGGACCACCGGGGAGCGCCAAGTCGGCCTGGATACCAAAAGCGTCTGCAGCCCCCACACTCTCCAGCAAGGCGACCGTCTCGTCGAGTGCGTCTTGGCTGCGCGCTGCGACAGCAACGCGCGCGCCCTCACGAGCGAGTACCTCCGCTGTAGCGCGCCCAATTCCTTGGCTGCCGCCCGTAATCAGTACGGCCCGCCCTGTCAGTCCGAGATCCATATGTAAAGGGTACCGGGTGCGCAGGGAACCCAGCGCGTACCCTGTGTCAATGGCACGCGTGATCATGGTGAGACATGGCGAGACCGATTGGAGCCGCGAGGCCCGTTGGCAGGGCCATTCCGATGTTCCGTTGAATGCGTTGGGCTTCGAGCAGGCCGACAGGCTCGTCAAGCCCCTCGCCAAGCAACAGCCGACCCACATCGTCACGTCGGATCTCGTACGCACGCAGCAGACGATTCGGCCGCTCGCCGAACTATTGGGCCTTTCTGTCGTCACCGACCCCGACTTACGAGAAATCGACGTGGGTAGCTGGGCAGGCCTGACGCACGACGAAGCCGCCGCCCGCGACCCTGAGGGAGCGCTTCGACACGACGAAGGTGGCACGGGCTGGACAGACGGCGAAACCTACGCCGACGTGGCAGAGCGCGGCACCAGAGCCCTCAATCGCCACTCAGCAGGCCTCGCCGAGTCGGATCTGCTGGTGATCGTCGCCCACGGCGGCCTGATCGGTGCCGTGACGGGCCGCATCATCGGCCTGACAGCCGAGCAGCAACGCGTCCACCTCGGCCGCGTGAGTCACGGGCACGCAACCTACCTGCGCCGGCGCGACTCGGTCGCGGGACCAATCTGGCGTGTGCTGGCGTATAACGCGCCGCTGTTGGGCGACGCCGGGCCACCGATCGAGCTGACCAGTCACTAATCGAGTCGACGCTCAGATCAGTGCCGACCTCTCTGGTGCAGACGCCATTGAACCCGCGTCCACGCTGGGCCGACCATCACCCACGGCATCGTCGAAACAAACGGTCCTGACCCCAACCTATGATCCAGGTGTTCTACGTTTGAGATCTTAGGTTGATTTGCCGGTGGCGCGCACTCGGTTGCATATTGCAACCCAATCCACTATGTTGCATTTCACAAGTTAAACATCCGCAGTCACCCGAAGGAGACATCGATATGACTGAACGCGTGCTACTTACCGGCATCAGCGGCTACATCGGACAGTACTGCGGCGCCGAGCTGCTCAACCAAGGTTTCGAAGTGATCGGGACCGTCCGCTCCCTGTCGAAGGCCGATCAGACCAAGTCAGCCATCGCGTCAGTCGCTCCAGTCGAAAAGTTGACCTTCGTCGAGGCCGATCTCCTGTCTGACCAAGGCTGGGACGAGGCCGTGCAGGGATCCACGTACGTCATGCACGTGGCATCACCGTTCGTGATTGCCGAGCCGAAGGACGAGAATGATCTGATCACGCCCGCTGTCGAGGGCACGCGGCGCGTGGTCAGTGCCGCCCAGCGGGCCGGCGTGCGGCGCCTTGTGCTCACGTCATCGGTTGTGGCCATGATTGCTGGCAAGCCGAGTGGCCGGTATGGGACCGACGCCTGGTCGGACACCAGCGCCAACATCGGTGCCTACGCCAAGAGCAAGACACTAGCCGAGCGGACCGCGTGGGATGCGGTGGCAGGGAGCGACATGGAATTAACGGTCGTCAATCCGGGCGCGGTCTTCGGCCCGACCCTCGGCGCCGGAGTTGATGGTCAGAGCCTCGCCTTGATGACGGACATGATCCGCGGCAAGATGCCGATGATCCCGGACGTAGCGATGGGCATGATCGACGTCCGCGATGTGGCCCGCCTGCACGTCGCGGCCATGACGACCGCTGCTGCGGCTGGACACCGCTTCATTGCCGCGACCGCCGAGCCGGTCGCCTTCAGCTACGTCGCAGAGGTGCTTCGCAATGCCGGCTACTCGAAGGTTCCATCGCGCAATGCGCCGAATGCGATGATCAAGCTTATGAGCATCTTTGATCGAGAGGCCAGGGGGATGGTTCCCCTGCTCGGAACGAAGGCCGCCTTCGACAACCACGCCACCTTCGACGTGCTCGGCTGGCAGCCGACACCTATGGAATCATCGATCACGGAGATGGCCGCCGCAATCTGAGGCGAAAGGGAGGCATGGGTACGGGAACTGACGTAGGTGGTCTTGATTGGCGTTCGGTGTGCCCCATCACGTCCTGTCTCGATGTCCTCGGCGACAAGTGGTCGTTGCTGATCGTGCGCGATCTGATCGGCTACGGAACCCGCACGTACTCCGAATTCCGCGAATCACCCGAGCACGTCGCTACCAACATCCTCGCCCACAGGCTTCGGCTCCTGACGTCGCTCGGGATCATCGAGCGCACAAACCCAGACGGAGCAGCCCGCAATAACGCGTATCGGCTCACCCCGAGCGGCGCAGCGTTACGCCCGGCGCTTGAGGAGCTCGCTAAATGGTCGCAAACCTACCTGAAGCAGTATCACTCCGACATGGTGAACGTCGTCTGATGCGCATCGTTCCGCCTGGAGATTCTGGCTCGATCGCCTGACGACACTGCCCCAGAACGCAAGAAAGCCACCCCTTGCGGAGTGGCTTTCTAACAATAATTCCGGCGGCGTCCTACTCTCCCGGGCAGTTTCCCACCAAGTACCATCGGCGCTGAGGGGCTTAACGACTCTGTTCGAAAAGGGAAGAGGTGGATCCCCCTCGCCATAACCACCGGAAAGCGGTTAGGGAAGCATGCGGTACAGCGACCGCTCCCTGAAAACTACATAGTGATAATGGTGTTCGAGTTTAAAATAAGACCTCGGGCTATTAGTACGAGTTAGCTACATGCATTGCTGCACTTCCACATCTCGCCTATCAACCTGGTGGTCTACCAGGGCCCTTACTCCCTTAAAGGGATGGGAGAACTCATCTCCAGGTGGGCTTCCCGCTTAGATGCTTTCAGCGGTTATCCCATCCAGACGTAGCTATCCAGCGATGCCGTTGGCACGACAACTGGGACACCAGAGGTCTGTCCACCCCGGTCCTCTCGTACTAGGGGCAGCTCCTGTCAATTCTCCAACGATCACAGCAGATAGGGACCGAACTGTCTCACGACGTTCTGAACCCAGCTCGCGTAACGCTTTAATGGGCGAACAGCCCAACCCTTGGGACCTACTTCAGCCCCAGGATGCGTTGAGCCGACATCGAGGTGCCAAACGATGCCGTCGATATGGACTCTTGGGCATCATAAGCCTGTTATCCCCGGAGTACCTTTTATCCGTTGAGCGACCGCAATTCCACTCTCCACGGCCGGATCACTAAGTCCTACTTTCGTACCTGTTCGACTTGTTGGTCTCACAGTCAAGCTCCCTTATGCCTTTACGCTCTACGCATGATTTCTGACCATGCTGAGGGAACCTTTGAGCGCCTCCGTTACATTTTAGGAGGCGACCGCCCCAGTCAAACTGCCCACCTGACACTGTTCCCCACCCGGATCACGGCATGGGGTTAGAAATCCGAAACATCCAGGGAGGTATCCCAAGGTTGGCTCCACCACGACTAGCGTCATGGCTTCAAAGCCTCCCTCCTATCCTGGACGGGATGAACCGGATCCCAATATCAAGCTGCAGTAAAGGTTCACGGGGTCTTTCCGTCTAGCTGCGATTAATCGGCATCTTCACCGATACTACAATTTCACCGAGTCCCTCGTTGAGACAGCGCCCAAGTCGTTACGCCATTCGTGCAGGTCGGAACTTACCCGACAAGGAATTTCGCTACCTTAGGACGGTTATAGTTACCGCCGCCGTTTACCGGGGCTTGGATTCAAAGCTTCGCCGAAGCTAACCTCTCCTCATGACCTTCCGGCACCGGGCAGGCGTCAGCCCCTATACATCGTCTTTCGACTTAGCAGAGACCTGTGTTTTTGGTAAACAGTCGCTTGGGCCTCGTCACTGCGGCCTCCTCAGGCTCCAGGAGCAAGTCCTTTCACCTTAATGAGGCGTCCCTTCTCCCGAAGTTACGGGACGATTTTGCCGAGTTCCTTAACGAGGGTTATCTCGATCGCCTTGGTATTCTCTACCCGCCTACCTGTGTCGGTTTTGGTACGAGCACGCGCCACCTCCTTAGAGGCTTTTCTTGGAGGCATGGCTTAGGGGACTTACGGCCTACGGCCTCGGCATAACGTCTCAGAGTATTGTTCGGCGGATTTTCCAACCGAACCTCCTACGCGCTTGCCCCGGGACAACCATCGCCCGGGATCCCTTATCCTACCCCGTCCCCCCGTCAGTCAAACGGTGGCTACGTGGTACTGGAATATCAACCAGTTGTCCATCGCCTACGCCTTGCGGCCTCGGCTTAGGTCCCGACTAACCCTGAGCAGAATAGCTTTACTCAGGAACCCTTAGGCATTCGGCGGAGGTGTTTCTCACACCTCTCTCGTTACTCATGCCAGCATTCTCACTTCCTAGGTCTCCACGGCTAGCTTCCGCTGCCGCTTCTTCGTCCTAGGAACGCTCCCCTACCATAACGACAAAGTCGCTATCCACAGCTTCGGTACATGTCTTGAGCCCCGTTACATCATCCGCGCACGAACACTTGACCAGTGAGCTATTACGCACTCTTTCAAGGGTGGCTGCTTCTAAGCCAACCTCCTGGTTGTTAACGCATCCGCACATCGTTTCCCACTTAGACATGATTTAGGGACCTTAGCTGGTGGTCTGGGCTGTTTCCCTTTCGACAATGAAGCTTATCCCCCACTGTCTGACTCCCGGTTTCTGGAGCAATGGCCTTCGGAGTTTGTCTGATTTCGGTAACCTGGTAGGGCCCCTAGACCAAACAGTGCTCTACAACCAAAGCTGAACAACCGAGGCTATACCTAAATATATTTCGGGGAGAACCAGATATCTCTAAGCTTGATTAGCCTTTCACTCCGATCCACAGGTCATCCCCGCCGTTTTCAACCGACGTGGGTTCGGTCCTCCACGAGGTCTTACCCCCGCTTCAACCTGCCCATGGATAGATCGCTTAGTTTCGGGTCTAGCGCGTGCGACTAAATCGCCCTATTCGGACTCGCTTTCGCTTCGGCTCCGGTTACTTAACCTCGCCACACACGACTAACTCGCTGGCCCATTATGCAAAAAGTACGCCGTCACCGGACTAGCCGGCTCCGACCGCTTGTAGGCACACGGTTTCAGGTACTATTTCACTCCCCTTCCGGGGTGCTTTTCACCTTTCCCTCACGGTACTAGTTCACTATCGGTCATCAGGAAGTATTTAGCCTCACGGGGTGGTCCCCGTAGCTTCCGGCCGGGTTTCACGTGCCCGGCCGTACTCAGGTGTCGTTCAAGGGAGTCTTCGAGATTTCGTGTACGGGGCCTTCACCCTCTATGGCGTACGTTTCCACGTACTTCCACTATCACGAAGTTTTGTAACTCCCCACCCGCCCTGTGGGACGGATAAGAACGATCCTACAACCCCATGCCGGCAACGCCCACAGGCTATCACTCCGACATGGTTTGGGCTGTTCCCGTTTCGCTCGCCACTACTCAGGGAATCGAGATTTCTTTCTATTCCTCGCGCTACTTAGATGTTTCAGTTCACGCACTTACCTCCGCTGCACCTATGGATTCAGTGCAGGGTACCCGCGCATTACCACGGGTGGGTTTCCCCATTCGGAAATCCCTGGATCAAAGTCTGTTCAGCGACTCCCCAGGGCTTATCGCAGCCGTCCACGTCCTTCATCGGCTCCTGATGCCAAGGCATCCACCGTGTGCCCTTATTCTCTTATTTTTATTACTGAGATAAAGAACACCAATTATCACTATGCAGTTATCAAGGAGCGGGCGGCAGTGCCGCAGGGCTGTCAGCTCTACCGAAGTAGAACCAACCTGGCGCTTGCGTGCCAGTCCCTGAAAGCCGAGCAATGGAAACCGGAGCAGGCACTGCGGAATGCAGTGACAGCCGGCCCTAACGAGGTCGACGTAATTCCA
>Ga0194041_10000172_pt1:15000-25120 | contig 25120 bp, 15 predicted proteins | sample JunL449m_MetaG_FD_160082 | JGI IMG/M metagenome (GOLD analysis project Ga0194041, IMG submission 160082) | Anoxic zone freshwater microbial communities from boreal shield lake in IISD Experimental Lakes Area, Ontario, Canada - Jun2016-L442-9m | ecosystem: Environmental > Aquatic >...
CATGTCGGCCGGGAGATCGTCGAGACCAACGAAGTTGCCGAGCGACTGACTCATCTTCTGCGTGCCGTCCGTTCCGACCAACAACTCGTGCGTCATAATCGACTGCTGTGGCATCCCGGCCTGCTCTTGCAGATCGCGACCCACGAGCAGGTTGAATTTCTGGTCCGTGCCACCGATCTCAACGTCGGCGTTAATCGCGACGGAGTCGTAGCCTTGGAGCAGCGGATAGAGCAGCTCTTGCAGGGAGATCGGCGCGCCACCCGTGTAGCGCTTGTTGAAATCATCGCGCTCCAACATCTGAGCCAGCGTCGACTTGGCCGCAAGGTCGAGCATGCCGCCGGCCCCAAGTTCGTTGAGCCACTCGGAGTTGTGACGGATCTCGATCCGGTCGACGTCAAGGATCTTCGAGAACTGGCGGAGGTAGTCAGCCTCGTTCGCAGCAATCTGCTCCAGACTCAACATCGGGCGCGTCTTCGACTTGCCACTGGGATCACCAACGCGAGCCGTAAAATCGCCGACGATCAAGACAGGCAGATGGCCGGCCTCTTGAAAGGCAGCTAACTTGGAGAGCACGACCGACCAGCCGAGCGTCACACTGACCGCGGTCGGATCAAGGCCAAGCTTGATGCGCAACGGCCGCTTCGCCGCTGCCGCCTCGGACAGCCGCTTTTCGAGCGCGCCTTGTGGCAGCACATCGACAGCGTTACGCAGCAGTGGGCGAAGGTGATCCGACATCCAGATAGGGACAATAACCGCGCGGGCCGGGCGCGTGCGGGATACCATGCGTCTACACGCTCCCGCGAGCGCGCTTACATCTATGGCCCGACGAAGATCAATCCTCCGCCGTTCCGGTCGCCTCGTCCTCGAATTGCCGGAGCCGACGAGCCCGTATGAGGACCCAAAGCGACGACGCTGGCGCTGGCTACGGGTCACCTTCATCACGTTCCTGCTCGGCCTCGTGCTCGCGTTGGCTGCGACCTACGGGTTTATTACCGCAATCACCACGAACCTGCCCGACCTCCGTCAATTCGATGGACACACAACCGACCTCGCGCAGGACGGCTCGATCTGGGTTACCGGCAGCACCGGCACACCGCGACGCGTCGCCATCCTCCGCTCGAGTGAGTCGCGCGTGATTGTCCAGAGCAACCAAATCTCCAAGGACATGAAGGACGCCGTCGTCTCCGTCGAGGACAAACGGTTTTATGAGCACAATGGCGTCGACCTCAACGGCATCGCTCGCGCGCTCTTTAACCGCTTTACCTCGGGTACCAACGAGGGTGCCAGCACCATCACGCAGCAGCTCGTCAAGAACACGTATCTCACCAATACGCAGACCGTGCAACGCAAGGTCCGCGAGGCCTCGCTCGCCTGGCAGCTCGAACAGCGTTGGTCAAAGGATCGCATCCTGACGGCGTATCTCAACACCGTCTACTTTGGCCACAACACGTATGGCGTTGAGAGCGCGTCCAAGTACTACTTCGGCACCTCCGCCCGCAACCTCGACCCGGCCGACTCCGCACTCTTGGCCGCCGTCCTCAAGTCGCCGACGACCTACGACCCCATCGTGAGCCCCGAGTCGGCACTCGCTCGACGCAACCTCGTGCTCCAACAGATGGGCGACCAGGGATACCTGGATGCCGACACCGTCGCCGTCGAACAGGGACGACGACTGCTGCCCGTCACGCGCATCGAGCCAAAACCGCTCGACACGAAGATGCCGTACTGGACGCAGTTCATCACCGAACAACTCGTCAACAAATTTGGCACTGGCCAGACGTTCGGTGGCGGCATGAAGGTGGTTACAACACTCGACATGAAGCAGCAGTACATCGCTGAACAGACGCTCAAGAACACGTTGCCCACCAAGGGTGGACCCCAGGGCGCAATCGTCTCAATCGACCCCAAGACCGGCGAGGTCCTGGCGATGGCTGGAGGCAAGCCCTACTCGGCGAAGCACCAATTCAATGTGCCAGCCGACGCGCATCGCCAGCCGGGCTCGTCCTTTAAGCCATTCGATTACCTCGCGGCGCTCCAAGTCGGCGTTCGCCCCACCACCGTCTTCCACAGTGGCAAGGTGTTGTACGACCTCGGTGGCGGACAATTCTGGTTCGTCACGAACAGCGAAGACAGTTACGGCAAGGATCTAACCCTGCCCGAAGCGCTCGCCTACTCCGACAACACCGTCTTCGCGCAGCTGACGATGCTGATCAAGCCGTCGGTGATCGCCGACGTCGCCCACAAGCTCGGCATCATCTCACCGATCGACTCGGGCCAACCGGCAATTGGCCTTGGTGGACTCTACGTTGGCGTGACACCACTCGAGATGGCGCATGCCTACGCGACGATTGCCAACAACGGCCAGCGCGTTGGCGGTTCGGTGCTGTTTCATACACCGGACTCGGGGATCACCGATCCCTCGATGGAGCCAATCTCGATCAAACGCATCGAGTTCCCAGACGGTACGACGCTCGTCAACTCGCCGATCTCCGTACAGGCGGTCCCCGAGGATCATGCCCTGACGACGATCGCCGCCATGAAGGGTGTCATCTCACACGGCACCGGTACCGCTGCTGCGATCGGGCGCCCGGTTGCCGGCAAGACTGGCACGACCTCCGACTTCAAGGACGCGTGGTTTGTGGGCTTTACGCCGCAACGGGCAACCGCAACCTGGGTCGGCTACGAGAACCCCGCACTCCCAATGCGCACGGCCTTCAATGGCGCTCCTGTCTTCGGGGGCACGTATCCCGCCATCATGTTTTCAACCTTTATGAAGGCCTCGTTGCAGGGTGTGCCTGCCGAGAATTGGGCACCGCCCGTGGGTGAGGCGTCGACCGCTATTTCGATTGATCCTCGGACGGTTCAGCGTGTTCCGCCCGGCTGTAAGTACGCGCACGTGGTGATCTGGGCCGACTCGTTGGCGCCTAGCGCCTTCGGCCCATGCGAAACCAACCTTGTCTCGGTACCGGACTTCACAGCGTCCAACAAACACAAGGCGTTGAAGATCGCGTACGGCTCAGGCCTCCAAATCCGCTTCCAGTACCGACCAGCGGCACCAGGCGATCGCCCTGGCACCGTCGTGGTTCAGACACCGTCGCCACTCGCCGCAGTTGATACGGGTAGCGTCGTGACGCTGATCATTGCTCGAAAGGTGCCGAGTGTCCTGGTTCCTGATGTCGTCGCTACCCCTGCCTCGCCCAGCTCGACCGAGGCAGCAGTCGCACGTCTTGAGGCCGCGCAATTCCGCGTCATCATTCTCGACCAACAGGACGGGTTGGGTCTCCCAATCGGTTCGGTGGTGAGCCAAAGTCCTTCGCCTGGCAAACCCGCACCACTCGGTTCGGTCATCACCATTTCGGCCAGCGGCGACTACAAGGGTTCGATCGTCCCAGAGATCACCGGACTCACCGTCGACGAGGCCGACCGTCGCTTGGCAGCCGCCGGTCTAACGCCACAGGCAATCAACGCCGACGGTCTGCTCAATCCGAGCGATCACGTCTTTAGCGTTGAGCCGTCCGCAGGCAGCAAGGTGCCAGTGGGAACCAAGATCACGCTCTACGTCTCGCCGATCTAAAACCTCGCGGCCCAGAAATACGGACTAGCCGCGCACGGCGGCCGAGTAGATGCGGGACTTGACGAGCCAACCGCCCGCTAGGTCGGTGCGGGCCCAGACAAGGCGACCGCTGCCAAAAGCGGGATCCGAGAGTCGCGAGTGACCACGGTCAACGGTTGTGATGCGCGTGCTCTTGCCCGTCGTCAGATTGACAACCCAGAGTGCATCTTGACTGCCTCGCGACCCCTCGCGCCGTCGCACCGCAACCAGACTTCCGGCCACGGACGGGCGGGTCAGCTCGAAGGGTTCCTGCTTCGAAATCGCGATCGGCTGAAGCAACGTGCGCGGCTTACCGTCAACCGCAAACGCAACGAGCGCGATCTGCTGGCGCCCCTTACTCAGCGCGCGTCGAATCGCGACGATCGTGCCGTCATCAGCCAAGGCAACCGAGTAGAGCGTCGCGGTCGCGGCCACGGGTTCTTGGGCTCGGGTCGAGAGTTCTCCGAGCGCCGAGCGATAGCCAATCATCGTGCCGCCGGCCGCCGTCCGTGCAGACCAGGCGATGCCAGCGGCACTCGCCGAGAGCGACGTAATCTCGCCACCCGACTGATCGGCCGTCACCAAGATTGCCGCTGTACCACCGACGTTTGGTGCAATCAAAATTGCGTTGTTGTCCACCCACACCACCGCCGAGCCCGTCGTAGCAACAAGGTGTGGTGTGGTGATGGTCGCTGGATCGGTCGTGTCTTCGGCAACGAGATTTGAGGCACCGGTTGCGCCAACACTCGCGACGTACCCACCCGTGCCGGGGAATGCCACGGCGTAGGCAAAGGCGCCGGTTGCACCAGTGATCGGCGCCTGCACGGTGTTACACGGCGTCCTGTCGCACGGCTGGTCGACCACGGTGGCGTTCTTGCCGGCCGTGCGCACAATCAGCCGGTCGCCGCGAAAAGCGGCCACCGTCCGCGCGTTGCCATCGTTGCGTGCAACCTCGAGCCACGCGAAATCACCATCACCAATTGCGGGAGCCGCGATCCAACTAGACGTCGTCGAATAGGCGACGACGGGCGTTGCAACGACTCCGGCCATTAGCCAACCGTACTGGATGCCAGCGGCGGATTTGTAAGTACCGCTACCAACTCATCCGCGACACGTTGCTGCTGCTCTTCGGTAAGAGCGCCGAAGAATGGGAGCGCCAAGGCGCGAGCGGAGATGCCCTCACAGATCGGGAACTCGCCAGGCCGGTGACCGCGCGCCTGATAAAACGGCTGTAGGTGGATCGAGGGCAGGTACGGCTTCGACGAGACACCGCGCTCTGCCAAGAGACCGATCACGGCGTTACGGTCGACACCTTCGTCAAGAAGCACGGTGTAGACGAACCACGAACGCGTATCACCTGGCACGACGGCCGGCAGCTCGACGCCGGGGATCGCACCGAGCAGCGCGTTGTAACGCTCGGCGACGGCGGCACGCTTGCCAAGGATTTCGTCGAGTCGTTCGACCTGGGCTAGCCCAACGGCGGCCGAGAGATCATCCATGCGGTAGTTCCAACCGAGGCGATCATGTTCGAGCCAGGCACCGGCGTCCGCCCGCCCTTGGTTGCGCAGGCTCAAGATGCGCTCGTAGACCGCTTCGTCATCTGTCGTGACGATGCCGCCTTCGCCTGTTGTCATCTGCTTGTTCGGATAGAACGCGAAGATCGTTGGCGAGCCGTGTGTGCCGATCATCTGTCCCTGACGCTTGGCGCCGAGCCCCTCGGCACCGTCTTCGATGACCGCCAGTCCGTGTCGATCGGCAATCGCGCGAATCTCCTCGATTTTGCAGGGCAACCCGAAGATGTGGACAGGGACGATTGCCTTGGTGCGGGGCGTGATCGCTGCCTCGACCGCTGCCGGGTCAAGGTTGAACGAAACCGGTTCGATCTCAGCAAAAACGACGTCAGCGCCCGCGTGGAGTGCACAGTTGGCAGAGGAGATAAACGAGAAGGGCGAGGTGATGACCTCGTCGCCTGGTCCAACCCCAGCCTGCACGAGTCCAAGGTGAAGACCCGCCGTGCCACTCGAGACGGTGGCGGCATATTTGACGCCAACCCAGTCCGCAAAGGCGCGCTCAAAACGAGGCCCCATCGGACCGAGCGAGAGCATGCCCGAGCGCAGCACCTCGAGCACGAGTTCTTCCTCGCGTGGACCGATGTCCGGCTGTGCAAGCGGAATTGGTGCGCCGGTGGCGCTCACCTCAGGAAGGGAACTCGAGGTAGGTCTTCGACAGCTCGTGACGACCGTGGACCGTGTCGAAAAACATCTTTTGGATCTGCTTCGTGATCGGGCCCGTGCCGATGTGATGATCGTCGAGCGAGGCGACCGGGGTCACCTCGGCGGCCGTGCCGGTCAGGAACACCTCGTCGGCGAAGTACAGCTCGGCGCGCGTCAAATCGTGCTCAACCGTCTCGATGCCAATCGTCGCAGCCATCTCCATCACCGCGTGGCGCGTAATGCCTGGCAAGCACGAGGCGCTAATCGGCGGGGTGTACAGCTTGCCGTTCATCACCGCGAAGACGTTCTCGCCCGAGCCGTCAGCAACCAGGCCAGCCTCGTTGAGGAGAATCGCCTCGTCGTAACCATGCTTGAGCGCCTCCATCTTCGCGAGCTGCGAGTTGAGGTACTGGCCAGAGGCCTTCGCCGTGGCCGGAATCATGTTGGGGCCGATGCGGCGCCAGGACGAGATCATGCAGCGAATGCCGTTCTCGATTGCCTCGTCGCCGAGGTACGCACCCCACTTCCAGACAGCAATCATCGTGTGGACCGGGCAGTTGAGCGGGTTGACACCCATCTCACCAGCGCCGCGGAAGACCAGCGGGCGGATGTAGCAGGAAGGTAAATTGTTGACCTTGATCGTCTCGTGCACTGCGGCAGCAAGCGTCTCGGTCGCATACGGGATCTCCATGTAGTACTGCTCAGCCGAGCGCTTAAGTCGATTCAAATGGTCCGTCAGGTGAAAGACGCCCGTGCCCTGATCTGTCTCGTACGCGCGAATACCCTCGAAAACGCCCGAGCCGTAGTGCAACGCGTGCGTAAGGACGTGAACCTTCGCCTCGTTGTAATCGATGAGTTCTCCGTCGAACCAGATCTTGTCGGACTGCATGGGGCTGTCTCCCTCGGTCGAGCGGGAATCGTATCGGCTCCGCCCAATACGCAGTGCATTTGCTGCCCGAATTCGTCAACAACTTTGCTTTGGGGTCTGACCCCAAAGCAAAGTTGACACCGGCCATGACCCCGTCATTCAGAACAGGGCCGGCGGGACTCGAACCTGCAACCCCCGGTTTTGGAGGTCTTGCCCCTAGCCGTTGAGGCGCGCGCGCAGGAGACCCTGCAGCGCCTTGGCGTCGGCGCGGCCGCCACTTTGCTTCATGCACTGGCCGACGAGGAAGCCGATTACCTGTTCGCGGCCTCCACGAAAGGCCTCGACCTCTTCTGGGTGGGCTGCCAGCACGGCGTCGATGATCTCGCCGAGGGCGTCGTCGCCTCCGACTTGCGCCAAGTTGCGGTCGGCCACGACGCCAGCAGCGGTAGCCTGGGGATCTTCGACGAGCACGCCGAAGACCTCTTTCGCCGCTGTCTGATTGATGGTGCCGTCGACGACGAGGGCGATCAGGGCGGCGAGGCGCTCGGGGGTAACCGGACTCTGGTCCGCGCTGAGGCCTGCGCCATTTAGGTGCGCGGAGAACTCGCCCATCGTCCAGTTGGCCGACGTCTTGAGGTCGCCGGTGACGGTAGCCACAGCGTCGAGATAGCCAGCGAGGTCGGCGTCGACGGCCAACGCGAGGGCCGTGGGCTCCGTCAGGCCCGCCGCAACGAGGCGGTCGAAGCGCGCTGCGGGCAACTCGGGCAGATCGCTGCCGAGCTCGACGAGGCCGGCCTCGGTCTGGTGGACGGGCAGTAGGTCGGGCTCGGGGAAGTAGCGATAGTCGTGCGCCTGCTCTTTCGAGCGGAGCGACGAGAGCGTGCCGGCGACTGGATCGAAGTGGAGCGTCTCCTGCTCGATCGTGCCGCCACCCAAGACGACCTCGAGCTGCCGTTCCAACTCGGCCTCGATGCCGCGCTCGAGAAAGCGGAAGGAATTCATGTTCTTCAGCTCGGTCTTCGTGCCGTACTCCGTCGAGCCGATCGGGCGAATCGACACGTTCGCGTCGGCGCGCAACGAGCCCTTCTCCATGTCGCAATCCGAGGCACCAATTGCGACGACCGTGGCACGCAGCAGCGTGAGAAAACGGCGCGCATCCTCGGGCGAGCGAATGTCGGGCTCCGAGACGATTTCCAGCAGCGGCGTGCCGACACGGTTGAAGTCGACGATCGAACCGGCCGAGCCACTAATGCGGCCACCCTCACCACCCGCGTGGATCATCTTGGCTGCGTCTTCTTCCAAGTGCGCGCGCGTGAGGCGCACGTCGAAGCCGCCCTCGCCCGGCACGCGAAACAGACCCTCGGCGCACATCGGTTGATCGTACTGGCTGATCTGGTACGCCTTCGGACTATCCGGGTAGAAGTACTGCTTGCGGCTGAACTCGCTCGTCTCGGGAATCCGACATCCGAGTGCCACACCCACGCGTGTCGCCTGACGAATCGCTTCGGCGTTGGCCACCGGCATCGCGCCAGGATGCGCGAGGCAGACCATGCAGACGTTGGTGTTGGGCTCGTCGCCAAACTGGTTCGCACACGAGCAGAACATCTTCGAGTTGGTCGCCAACTGCACGTGGATCTCGAGTCCGATCACGGCCTCATAGCCATCCTTCTGCCACGGCACGCTCATGCTGCACCCCCACGTAGTGCCGGCGGCACCGGATCGAAGCCGATCGCCTGCTCGAAGGCCGCGCCGAAGCGCAGCAGGGTGTTCTCGGTATGGGCCGCGCCGATGATCTGCAGACCGCTCGGCAGGCCCTCGACGAGTCCGTTTGGAATCGACAGTGCCGGAATGCCCGCGAGGTTGACGGGGAGCGTGAAGATGTCGTTGGCGTACATCGCGAGCGGATCGTCCATGCGCGCACCCATTGGAAACGCGGTCGTCGGCGCCGTCGGCAAGAGGATCGCGTCGACGCCCAGGAAGGCGGCGTCGAAATCGCGGCGGATCAGCGTGCGGACGCGCTGCGCCTGCACGTAATAGGCGTCGTGATAGCCAGCCGACAGTGCGTAGGTGCCGATCATGATGCGCCGCTTAACCTCGGGGCCAAACCCAGCCGAGCGCGTGGCCTCGTACATCGAACGAAGATCGGGGCCATCGACCCGCAGGCCATAGCGCACACCGTCGAAGCGCGACAGGTTCGCGGAGGCTTCGGCGGGAGCGATCACGTAGTAGGCGGCAAGGCCGTGGCGCGCGTACGGCAGCTCGACGTCGACCAGCTCGGCGCCCAACTCCGTCGCCAATTTGAGCGAGGCGTCGAAGCGCTCGCGAATGCCAGGATCGACACCGTCTTCGAGCTCGGCCCACGGCACTCCAAAGCGGACGCCATCGAGTCGACCGGGCTCGGGCAGCACGATTGGCTCGCGCAAGCCGACGCAGGTGGCGTCGCGCTCGGAGCCCCCAGCAATCACCTGCTGCAAGAGCGCGCAGTCGCGCACCGTCAGCGTCATTGGCCCAACCTGCTCGAGCGAGCAGGCGAAGGCGACGACGCCGAAGCGCGAGACGGTGCCGTACGTGGGCATCAGTCCAACGAGACCACAGAAGGCGGCGGGCTGGCGAATCGAGCCACCCGTGTCGGTACCGAGCGACCACGGAGCAAGCCCTGCTGCAACGACTGCGGCAGAGCCACCCGAGGAGCCACCCGGCACGCGCGTCTGCTCCCACGGATTACGCGTCGGGCCGTAGGCCGAGTGCTCGGTCGAGGAACCCATCGCAAACTCGTCGAGGTTCGTCTTGCCAAGGCTGACGAGCCCAGCCGCGTTGCCGCGAGCCACGACATCGGCGTCTTCGAGCGGGATAAAGCCCTCGAGGATCTTCGAGCCGGCCGTCGTCGGCACGCCCTTCGTCGAGAGCAGATCCTTGTATGCGATCGGAACGCCCGCTAGACCAACGTTGCCGCTCTGGTCTTGGGCGCGCGCTGCGGCGAGCGTGTGCTCGGGGTCGACATGGAGGTAGGCGTGGAGCGCCGGATTGAACGCCTCGATGCGCTCGAGGTACGCGCCCGCGAGCTCCTCCGAGGAGCACTCCCCCGCCCGCAGCATCGCGGCGGCGCGTTCTGCGGTGAGGCCAATGACGTCAACGTTTGCCATCTACGAGCCGATCGGTGGGACGCGAAAGCCGTCGACGGAAGGATCGGGAGCATTGGCGAGCGCCTGCTCGCGCGTGACACCGGGCTTGGCGACGTCTTCGCGCAACGCGCCCGCCACGTCGAGCGAGTGCGCGGTTGGTGGCACGTCTGCGATCGGGAGCGCCGAGATCGTGGCGACATGGCCGAGGATCGTCTCTAGCTCGCCGGCCAGGCGTTCGACCTCAGCGTCGTCGAGCCCAAGCCGCGCGAGCGTCGCGACGTGTCGCACCTCGTCGGGACCTAGCTCGATGCGCTCCGCACTCATT
>Ga0194041_10000182_pt1 | contig 24743 bp, 22 predicted proteins | sample JunL449m_MetaG_FD_160082 | JGI IMG/M metagenome (GOLD analysis project Ga0194041, IMG submission 160082) | Anoxic zone freshwater microbial communities from boreal shield lake in IISD Experimental Lakes Area, Ontario, Canada - Jun2016-L442-9m | ecosystem: Environmental > Aquatic > Freshwater >...
AGCGGTAAATTGCAGGCAGTTCACCCATATTGCCTTCGACCCACCCGAGTGCTTTGGTCCCGTACCAACGACCCACGAGATACAGCGCAATTCCGGCGATAAGTACGCGTGGGAAACCAATTGCGATATATGAAGGCAAATCGATGTAGGGCACTGAGCCGAACAGATTGCGGTTACGCGAACTTAAGAGCAGCACCAAGCGAGGGTTTTCGTCGACCAATGCTGGCCCAATGTTGCTGCCAATTGTGCCAATCACAAATAACAGCGTTGTAAGTGTGAGCACCGCTTTTCGCATTGTTTGCAATCTATCGGAGTTGCTAACTTGATGAGACGCTAAAGGTGTGGAACACAAAATGCTGGAGGGTTATGAAGGGTTTAATGCAAGAGACACCACTCACGCTGGTGCATTTGTTTGAGCGTGCCGAGAAGTATCACAGCAGTAAAGAAATCATCACAGCAACTGCGACTGGTCGCGAACGCACAACATATGGTGAGTGGGCGGCGCGCACTCGTCAACTTGGCGGAGTCCTCGACAAGTTGGGCATCAGCAAGGACGGTCGTGTTGCAACATTTGCATGGAATACAGCGCGCCACCTCGAGTTGTATTTTGCTCCACCATGCACGGGTCGTGTCTCGCACACTCTCAACATTCGATTGTTTCCAGAGCAGCTGACATATATCGCAAACCATGCTGAAGATGAAGTGATCTTCATTGATCGTTCGCTATTTGCTTTGATCGCACCGCTCTTGCCAACGTTTACCACTGTCAAACATTTGGTGATCATGGACGACGGTAAGGGCGATGTTCCCGATTCGGTCAAGGGTTTCGAGATGCACGACTATGAAGAGTTGCTCAAAGGAACTCCAGGTGTTGAATTCAATATCACCGACGAAAACTTGGCGGCAAGCATGTGTTACACGAGCGGCACAACGGGTAATCCAAAAGGCGTTGTCTACAGCCATCGCTCTACGTACCTGCACACATTTGGTGCAATGACATCAGACTCTCTTGGTGCTCGCGAGAGCGACATCATTTTGCCGGTAGTTCCAATGTTCCATGCCAATGCGTGGGGTCTTGCTCACGCAGCAGTTGCGGCAGGAGCAACATTGGTAATGCCTGGCCCAGATTTGTCGGGTAAAGCAATTGCCAATTTGATCGTTGAAGAAAAGGTGACAGTCGCGGCCGGCGTGCCAACTATTTGGATGGCTGTGTTGCCAGAGTTGAAGGGTCGCGACACTTCTTCATTGCGAGCGATTCCGTGTGGTGGTTCTGCTGTACCCAAGGCATTGAGCGAGGGTTATCGCGAACAAACAGGCCTGCCAATTTTGCAAGCGTGGGGCATGACAGAAACAAGTCCGATCGCTGCAGTGTGCATGCTTTCAGCAGCTGATCAATTGCTTCCACAATCTGAGCAAGCTGATTTGCGTACAACAGTCGGTCAGATCGCTTTTGGCGTTGACGCCCGCGTGGTCGTGCCTGGCACAACCGACCCAGTTGCATGGGACGGGGAAACAAGTGGCGAGTTGCAGTGCAGCGGAAACTGGATTGCGTCTACCTATTACAACGATGCACGTGCAGGCGAAAGCTTTACGGCAGACGGTTGGTTGCGTACTGGAGACGTTGCTTCAGTTGATGCGCAGGGCCGTATTCGATTGGTTGATCGCACTAAGGATTTGATCAAGTCTGGTGGTGAGTGGATTTCTTCGGTGGAAATCGAAAACGAATTGATGTCGCACCCCAAGATCAAGGAAGCAGCAGTAGTTGGCGTAACGCATCCGAAGTGGTCGGAGCGTCCGCTTGCATGTGTAGTGCTCAATCCAGGTGAGACTCTCACTAAAGCAGAAGTACTTGATTACGTCCGTCCGCGGCTTGCCAAGTGGCAGGTGCCAGATGACGTTGTGTTCATTGATGAAGTGCCAAAGACAAGTGTTGGCAAGTTCTCGAAAAAGACTTTGCGCGAGCAGTTTGCCGATTACGTCTTGCCAGACGCCTGAAAATAGTTTTACTAATAACTAGCCGCGTAGGCGACCGGCTGCGATCACACGCTGCAAAAACTGTTGCGTGCGTGGATCTGACGGGTGCGAAAATATTTGTTCTGGTTGGCCCATCTCGGCAACAACGCCTTCCGCAAGAAAACACACTCGGTCACTGATCTCGCGAGCAAAACCCATTTCGTGAGTGGCAAGCAACAGCGTGATGCCACTGCCTTTAAGTTCACGCACAACGTCGAGTACTTCGCCAACAAGCTCTGGGTCGAGAGCAGATGTGATTTCGTCGAGCAGCAATACCTCTGGGTTAAGTGCAAGCGCTCTTGCTATTGCCACGCGTTGTTGCTGGCCGCCTGAAAGTCTGTCTGGGTACGAGTCAATCTTCTCAGACAATCCAAATCGTGCAAGCAAGCTGGATGCCGTTTCATTTGCTGCATCGGCTGACATGCCTAAAACTTCGGTGAGAGCAAGTGTGACGTTGCGCCGAATGCTCATGTGGGGAAAAAGGTTGAAACTTTGAAACACGATGCCAATGCGTCGACGAATTGGGTTTGGGTCGAGACCCACGGCAGTGATCTCGGTGTTGTCGAGCAGGATAGAACCGTTGTCGACAGTTTCGAGCAAGTTGATGCAGCGTAGAAGAGTGGTTTTGCCTGAACCGCTAGCACCAATAAAAGAAACTACTTCACCAGTCTCGATAGTGAGGCTTATATCGCGCAGCACCTGATTGTCACCAAATGACTTAGCAATCGAGTTGAGTGTGAGTTTGGCGTTCATAATGTTGTGCTCATCTGACTTTGCTTGCTCCCGTGCGGTCGCGTTCGCGAGTGAGTAGCCAGTCGGTAAATCGAGTCAGTGGAATAGTGATCGCAAGAAAGATGAGTGCAGCACCTACAAACGGTGTGAAGTTTGCAAATTTTGCCTTGTCGATACCAGCTTGTCGCAAGATTTCAATTGGGCCGATGAGACTCACGAGCGCAACGTCTTTTTGCAAACTGACCATGTCGTTCATCAGTGGGGGAACGACGCGGCGAATTGCTTGAGGCAATATCACATGGCGCATGGTCTGCGAGCTCGAGAGTCCAAGTGAGCGAGCAGCAGCGCGCTGACTTTCATGCACGCTTTCAATTCCGGCACGAAATACTTCAGCGACATAAGCGCTATACGTCATGCCGAGTGCAACTGAGCCCCAGATTAAGGGTGAGTTCCAGGGGCGCTCAAGACCAATGCCTGGTACACCAAACCCAACGAGGTAAATCCACAAGATCACTGGTACACCGCGCATGATGTCGGTGTACGCGATAACAAAGATGCGCACGGGAAACAGTGCTGGTGCGCGCGTGCTACGGGCAATTGCGATCAACACCGCAACTATCAAGATGCACGGTGTTGTCCACGCAAATATCTTGATGTCGAGCACAAAGGCGTGAAGGAGGTGAGGGAATGAATCGGTGAGACGCTCCCAATCGAAAAATGACTTCTTCACTCTGTCCCAGCGCGGCATGCGCGGAACGAGAAAAATGACTAACGCAAAAACGACGGCAGTGCTCAGTGCAGCAATGGTGTTGCTGCGCCGGCGCTGCCGTCGCTCAAACTCTTTTCGTTCAGTTTGAAGTTGCGTACGTAGTCCTTAGCCGAGGCTGATTACTGGAGCCTTGAGATTGTCGGACAGCCATGTCTGCACGATGGCGGCAAGCTCTCCTGAATCTTTCATCGCTGTTAATGCAACGTTGACACAATCAACGAGTGGGTTGTTGAGATCGAAGACCATTCCAAATTGGTCGGCCTCGGTGCCCTCACCGGCTGGAAACTGTCCAATCACGGTTGAGCCTTCAATCTCCACGGCGCTGATGTAGAGAGCCGTTGGCAAGTCGACAACGATTGCGTCAATTTGCTTGGCCTCAAGTGCTGCTTTTGCTGCAGCGTTGTCGTCGTAGACGTATGGCTCAGTTGTTGGAGCGATGTTGTCGATAAGAAATTGCAAACTCGTTGTACCGGACTGAACACCGAACTTCAATGCCTTCAACGCTTCAACAGTGGTTGCACCAACTGCTGCTGAGTCTGCGTAGCCAACGATGGCCTGATTGGTGGAGTAGTACGGATCACTAAAGCTCACAGTTTGCTTGCGCTCTTCGGTGATGGAGTACTGCTGCAGGTTGAAGTCAAAGTTTTTTGCTCCTGGTTGTACTGCCTCATCAAAGCTTGTGCGAACCCAGGCGACATTTGCTTTGTCGTAGCCCATTGCTGTTGCAACTGCGTAAGCAACTGCGGCTTCAAAACCTTCGCCCGATTCTGGAGCATCGTTTTCAACCCATGGCGAGAACGCAGGGTTGCCCGTGCCGATAGTGAGTTTTCCGTCTGCAAGAGTTTTTCCTGCTGTGCACTCGTTGCCAGTGCCACTTGCAGTTGCTGCTGCGGCAGTGGTGTCGGCTGATGAGCTGCTGCTTCCGCAGGCACCCAAAGCAAGGGAACCGATTACCGCGAGGGCAAGAAGGGCACGTTTGTTGGCTGATTTACGCATAATTTTGAACCTTTCAGTCTTGGTCTGCCCAACACTAGTTGAGGCTTGGGTCGTGTCATAGGCTGTGAGGCATGACTATTAGCCACGCTTCCAACGAGGAAATCATCGGCCGTTCAGAAATTAACGACATCGAGGCAATTCTCAGTGTCGTCAATACTGATCCCAATGAAGTGCAACACAGCGTCAAGGGTGGTGGAGAAACCATCTTTACTTGGGACTACTCGCTAGCTCGTCCACAACTTCGCAAGCTGTATGAAAAAGCAAAGACCGGTCAATGGAATGGATCCACCGATCTCGACTGGAGCACTTCGGTTGACATCGAGAAAACCATTACTGCCGACCAAGCACTCATCGGTAGTGGCATTGATCCTTCGCTGTACGCAGATACTCCGCTCGCAAAATGGAACGACAAAGAGTGGCTTGATTTTGGTATCGAAAGTCGCAGATGGACGTTGTCGCAGTTTTTGCACGGCGAACAAGGTGCGCTCATTTGCACAGGCAAAATCGTGGAGACTGTCCCTTGGTACGACGCAAAGTTGTACGCCAGCACGCAAGTGATGGACGAAGCTCGACACGTTGAAGTATTTGCTCGCTACCTGGACGAAAAAATGGGTGGCATGTATCCGGTCAATGCACACTTGAAGATGTTGTTGGACGACATCATTAAAGACAGCCGCTGGGACATGACATACCTGGGTATGCAAATCATGATCGAAGGACTTGCCCTTGCAGCATTCGGTTACTTGCATGAACTCACGGGTGAGCCACTGCTTAAGAAGTTGTTGCGTTATGTAATGAGTGACGAAGCACGTCACGTTGCATTCGGCGTTCTCAGCCTTAAAGAGGCATATGAAGACATGACGGACGCAGAGATCAAAGATCGCCAAGAGTTTGCCTTTGAAGCAAGCATCCGTATGCGTGACCGATTCTTGCAACAAGAAGTGTGGGAGCGCATGGGAGTGAAGCCACGCGATGTTGTTCCAATCACGATCAATGACCCAACTCGCAAGTTCTTCCAGCAGTTGTTGTTTGCCAAGATTGTTCCAAACTGCAAAAAGTTGGGATTGCTTGATCGCAATGACAAGTGGTTGCGTCATCGTTTCGAAGAAATGGATGTCATCCAATTCGAAGATCACGAGGACACAGGCGAAGAGTTCACCAAGTTTGAAATTGGTGCGCAACTTGCCACTGTTGGCGAATAGTCTCTGACGCATGGCGAGGTTCGGTCGAGTACTCACAGCAATGGTTACTCCGTTCGATAAGAACGGGGCACTCAACTTGGATGGTGCGCGACGCCTTGCAAAATGGCTGCAAGACAATGGCAATGACGGACTTGTTATTGCCGGAACAACAGGCGAGTCGCCAGTTCTTACCGACGATGAGCGTTTAAGTCTGTTTGCGGCTGTCGTTGAGGCCGTCACGATTCCGGTCATTGCTGGAACGGGCACAAACGACACGGCGCATTCGGTGCACTTAACCAAAGAGGCAAGCAAACTTGGTGTAGCTGGCATTCTGGCCGTAACTCCGTATTACAACCGTCCATCGCAGGTGGGCATTGAAGCACATATGCGTGCGATGTGCGCTGCAACTTCACTGCCTGTTGTTGTGTACGACATTCCGGTGCGCACTGGTCGCAAAATCTCGACACAGTTGTTGCTCAAGTTGGCGCGTGAAGTAAAAAACGTGGCCGCAGTAAAAGACGCAGCAGGCAACCCAGCAGAATCTGCAGTGTTGATGTCGCAAGCACCTGCTGGTTTCGAGTTGTACAGCGGAGATGACGGACTCACGCTTCCATTTATGGCTATTGGCGGTTGCGGTGTAATTGGAGTTGCAACTCACTGGACTGGGCAAGATCATCAAGAGATGTTTGATTATTGGGCTAAGGGCGATGTAGGTGGTGCTCGCCGAGTGAATGCCCGCATGCTCGAGAGTTTTGCGTTTGAGACTGGCGACGACAATCCAAACCCATTGCCGAGCAAAGTGATGATGAACTTGTTGGGTCTTGAAGTGGGCGAGGCAAGATTGCCGATGGGCCCACCACCAGCGGGCCTCGAAGAGCGTGGCAAGAAAGTGCTTGAAAACTTGCGCGCTGCTCGCTTGGCACAAAAATAATGGCAGCGCCAGTCCGGATTATTTTTCTTGGTGGTTTAGGTGAGATAGGTCGCAACTGCATGGCGATCGAGCAAGACGATCGGCTACTCCTCATTGACTGTGGATTGATGTTTCCTGATGCAGATATGCACGGCATCGACTTGGTGTTGCCCGACTTCACGTATCTGCGCGAAAATGCGCACCGCATTGAAGCTTGTGTTGCTACACATGGTCACGAAGATCACGTTGGTGGCTTGCAGTTTTTGCTCCGTGAACTTTCGTTTCCAATTTATGGCTCTCCAGTCACGCTTGGTCTTGCTCGTAACCGCATTGAAGAGGCTGGACTACTTGGCAAGACCGAATTGATTCCAGTTGTCGATAACGAACGTCGTCGCATTGGGCCATTCGATGTTGAGTTCATTCCCGTTACGCACTCTGTTCCTTTTGCGCACGCAATTGCGCTTCACACTCCTCAGGGCGTAATTATTCACTCGGGCGACTTCAAGATCGATCTCACTCCGGTTGATGACCGCCGAACAGACTTGGCTCGACTTGGTGCATTAGCGGCGGGCGATGGAATTCGCTTGCTCATGCTCGACAGCACGAATGCCGAAGAACGTGGCTCGGCACCGAGCGAACGCAGCGTTGGTGTTGTGTTGCGACAGTTGTTTGCCGAACATAAAACAGAGCGAATTATTACGGCTAGTTTCGCAAGTCATATTCACCGCGTGCAACAAATTGCAGAAGCAGCGATTGATGCCGGCAGAGTAGTAGCAACACTTGGCAGATCAATGATCAATAACGTGCGCATGGCGCGCGACCTCGGCATTATCAAATTGCCTGATCATGCATTTGTCAACATTGAAGAGATCGACAATTACCCGCCAGAAAAAGTATGTGTTATCTCAACTGGTTCACAGGGCGAGCCGATGGCGGCGCTCTCATTGCTTGCAAGAGGTGACAATAAGTTCGTCAAGATCGGACCAAAAGATTTAGTAATTTTCTCGAGCCACGCTATTCCTGGTAACGAAAGCAATGTCAATCGTGTTATTGATGGCTTGCTGCGTGCAGGTGCAGATGTTGTGCATTCAGGCATTGCAGACGTGCATGCAACTGGTCATGCTCAGGCTGAAGATCTCAAGATGTACTTGTCGATCACCGAGCCCGAGTGGTTTGTGCCAATTCATGGCGAGTATCACCACATGATCGCAAACACCAAGCATGCTCGCACGATGGGAGTGCCAGACTCGCGCATCGTATTGTGTGAAGACGGTGATGTCATTGAGATCACTGACAATGGAATTGAACTCGCAGGCAGAGTGCCCGCCGGCATGTTGTATGTAGACGGAATAGTTGGCGACGTTGGTCAGGGCGTTTTGCGCGATCGCAAAGTTCTGGCAGAAGAGGGCGTAGTTGTTGTAGTAGTCACCGTTGATATCGATGCCGGGCGAGTACTTGTTGGTCCAGAAATCATTACTCGCGGTTGGGTGTATGCGCCAGAGGCAGAAGACTTGATTGATGAGGGAGTAGCGACGGTAGCTAAGGCTGTTGAGAAGGCGCTCAAAGCAGGAACTCGCGACGTCGACGCCCTGGAAAAAGAAGTGCGTCGTGCCGCTGGCAAGTTCGTGTCGGAGCGGACCAAGCGCCGTCCGATGATCGTGCCAATCGTCATGGAGGCATAGGCCCAATTCGGGTATGCCCCAATTGGGTAGTACCCCATTGGTAAGTTTGTTCAATGGCAACCAAGCCCCGTAAGGGGTCTCAATCGGGTCGCGCCCAATCGCGCCCCTCTACTCGCGGCGACGCCCAGATCAGGCCCCTGCGTAGCCATAAACCGGTTGACCAAGAAGAGATGCAATTTAGGCGCGTCCGTCGACCGTCTGTTTTGAAGTCGGTTCTTGAGGGTCGCGGTCACGAATTTGGCGGCATTGCCTTGGTATGTCTTGGCATCTTGCTCTTTATGTCGGTGTATGCGCACATCGCCGGCCCTGTTGGCCGCGGTCTTAACACGTTGTTGTCTTGGACAATCGGAGTTGGGCGCTACGTAATTCCTGTGTTGGTCATTGGTGCTGGCGTTGCCTTCATAAAGCGCACCGAGGTGCAGCACAGAGTTCGTTTGGCATTTGGTTGGGCTGTGTTCTCAACAGCAGTGCTCAGCGAAGTGCACATTCTCAAAGGTGGCGGCTCAATACATGCCGAAATGAATGCACTCTCGAGTGCTGGCGGATGGATGGGCTGGTTGATTGGCGAGCCATTGCGACAGAGTATTGGCGGCATCGCCACAACAATCTTGTTGCTCGGGTCGATGCTTGGTGGCGTGTTATTGATTACTGGCAACACATTGCCAGAGTTGTATCGCCGCATCGCGGCGTGGGTAAATGGCGTATCAATGCCGCAAGGAAATCGTGACGGGAGTCGTCGAGACAGCAGACATGATGAGCAATTGGATGATGAGTCCGATGAACCACAGTTTTATGACATCTCATTGGATGACGACGACGTGGCAGCCAATGAAGATCAAGACGCAGAAAATAGCGACGAGGAAGACGAATATGAAGAGGTCGTAAAGCCTCGCCGCGAACGTAAGAAGCGCAAGCCAAAACTTTCGCAAATAGATGCACCAGCATCGGTGCCGTCACCTACCGCTGCAGCGATTGTGAAGGGTATTGCTCAACAGATGCCGCTCGGACCTGGAGCAAACCCAAGCAGTTGGTCATTGCCAACGCTCGACATGTTGACGGTGACTCGCCACGAAAAGGCTGACGAGCGCGCAACTCAAGAGCGCGGCATGAAATTGGTTGAAGCTCTCAAAGAGCACAGCGTAGAAACTGAGCTGGTCGGATACACGCGCGGCCCAACTGTTACACGATTTGAGTTGTCATTGGGCGGCGGCGTCAAAGTTGCCAAAGTGACTTCGTTGTCGCGCGACATTGCATACACAATGGCCGCAACTGATGTGCGTATTTTGGCTCCGATTCCGGGCAAGTCGGCGATTGGAATTGAAGTACCAAACGCGCAACGCGAATTGGTTTCACTTGGCGACTTGATGATGTCGACAGAAGCTCGTGCTGCAGGACATCCGCTTGATGTTGCTGTGGGCAAAGACATTGCGGGTCGCGCAGTGTTTCTCAATATCTCGACAACGCCACACATGTTGATTGCTGGTACGACGGGTGCCGGTAAGTCGAGTGCGATTAACTGCATCATCACCTCGGTGCTGATGCGATCAACACCAGATCAAGTGAAGATGATTTTGATTGACCCAAAGCAAGTTGAAATGGCGCAATATGCACGGTTGCCACACTTGCTCACACCTCCTGTAACAAACCCAAAGAAGGCAGCAAACGCGCTTGGTTGGGCAGTGAAAGAGATGGAGCGTCGTTACGACTTGTTGGTCGAAGCCGGATTCCGAGACATTGTCGGTTACAACGCTGCATACGACCGTGGCGATTTATCGGAAGAACAAAATACAGACCAGAGTTTTGACCGCATTCCGTACATCTTGATTGTGGTTGATGAGTTGAATGACTTGATGATGGTTGCGGCTCGTGACGTAGAAGACTGCATCACTCGCATTGCGCAAAAGGCTCGTGCGGTTGGTATTCACTTGATTGTTGCGACTCAGCGTCCGAGCGTCAACGTTATTACTGGTGTTATTAAAGCCAATATTCCTGCACGTATGGCGTTTGCGGTTTCGAGCTTGACTGATAGTCGAGTAATTCTTGATCAGCCAGGTGCGGAAAAACTGATTGGTAAAGGTGACATGTTGTTGTTACCCGGAAACACATCGGTATCACAACGAATTCAGTCAGCTTGGGTTGATGAAGCCGAAGTACGCAAGGTTGTAGGACACTGGCGTCGCCAAGCACCCGAAGTTGTCTATGTATCGGGTGTCGACGGTGAGAAGAGCGGTGGCAGCGGTGCAGATTTGTTTGGCGGGACGACTGGCGATAGCGATGATGATGAATTGTTGCGTCAGGCAATGGACTTGGTTGTGCGCACTCGTCAAGGATCGACTTCGATGTTGCAACGCAAACTGAAGATCGGCTTTGCACGAGCTGGTCGCATCATGGATCTACTCGAAAGCCGCGGCATCGTAGGACCAAGCGATGGCTCAAAGCCTCGTGAAGTGTTGATGACGCTAGAAGAACTCGAACAGCTGCAACAAGCTAGTTAGTAGTTTCTCCGCTGATGCAGCGAACACCGTGCCGACCTAAGGTTTCGGCATGACCGAATTTACCGAAATTGCATCCGGACTCCGTTTCCCTGAAGGTCCAATCGCAATGCCTGATGGCAGCGTGATTGTGGTTGAGATGTTTGGCAAAGTGATTACACGAGTGTTGCCGGATGGAAGTAAGCAAAAAATTGCTGATACTCCTGGAGGTCCTAATGGAATTGCTATCGGCCCTGATGGTGCAATCTATTTGTGCAACAACGGCGGTTCTTTTTCGGAAGTTGATTTACTTGGGCTGACTTTCCCTGGTCCATTCAATCCGGATAATTACATCGGTGGAAGCATTCAACGGGTCGACATTGCATCGGGCAAAGTGACCGACCTCTATACGGAGTGCAACGGCATCAAGTTACGCGGACCAAACGACTTGGTGTTCGACGAGCAGGGTGGCATGTGGTTTACCGACCACGGAATTCGAGGGCATCGCACATCTGATTTCACCGGTATTTATTATGCGAAAACTGATGGATCAATGATTAAGGAAGTGATCTTTCCAACAGAGTCACCAAACGGAATTGGCTTGTCTCCCGATGGCACAAAGTTGTACTGGGCGGAGACGCACACGGGTCGTGTGTTTCAGGTAACGATTACCGCACCGGGGGAGACAACACCTTTTTCGTCATTTGATCTATCTTGCTTGTTGTGTGGATTGCCGGGGATGCAACTGTTTGATTCACTTGCGGTCGATGGAGACGGCAACGTATGTGTTGCGACAATTGGTATGCAAACAGCAGGTATCACCGTGATCTCTCCAGAAGGCGTGGTGCTTGAACAGATTCTGACTGGCGACCCACTCACCACCAACATCTGCTTTGGCGGACCAGACAATAAGACTGCGTACATCACGCTTTCGGGCACTGGTCGTTTGATCTCGATGCAGTGGCCGTACAAGGGGCTCAAGCTCAATTACTAAACGGGTGAGCGGTAGGATTGAATGTTGTGCAGCAACGTTTTTATGTCGAGACGCTTGGTTGTCCAAAGAACGATGTTGACTCAGACAAAATTGTCGGAACGTTGCTCGCGGATGGCTTGATTGCGACCAACGATCCTTCACTTGCTGACTTGGTAGTTGTTAATACGTGCGCATTTATTGAAGATGCGCGCAAAGAAAGTATCGACACGGTGCTTGCCCTTGGTGCTCAGCGCAAAGACGGTGCAAGGCTCGTCGTTACTGGCTGTATGGCCGAGCGCTACGGCGCAGAACTCGCAGAGGCATTGCCCGAAGTGGATCAGGTTGCTGGTTTTGGTGTGCCCGTGCAGATGGGTCGCAAACCAATTTCTATATCGGCTGCGCCAATTCCGTCATTTGACCTTCTCAATTTGCCACGACCAAAGAGCACCGCTCCATGGGCTTACGTAAAAATTGCTGAGGGCTGCGATCGTAATTGTGGTTTCTGTGCGATCCCGAGTTTCAGAGGTCCACAACGCAGTCGCGATATTTCTCAGATCTTGCATGAAGTAGATGAGCTTGGTGCAAAAGAGATCGTGTTGATCGCTCAAGATCTTGCAAGTTACGGCAAAGATCGCCCGAGTGAGCTTGGCGCTGGTTCGATTGTTCCGCTCGTGCGTGCGGTTGCTGCCAAAGTGAAGCGCACTCGATTGCTCTATCTCTACCCGAGTGATTTGAGTGACGAATTGATTGCCGCAATCCTCGACACCGAGGTGCCATATTTTGACTTGTCACTGCAGCATGTGAGTAAGACTCACTTGCGTCGCATGCGCAGGTGGGGCGATGGCGAGCGATTCCTCAAGCGCATCAACGACATTCGCGCGCTGTCTCCGGATGCAGCTTTTCGAAGCAACTTCATCGTTGGATACCCAGGTGAGACTGAAGAAGATCACGATCAGTTGTTGCAGTTTGTGGAAGATGCGCAGTTGGATTGGTGCGGATTCTTTACTTTCAGTCCTGAAGAAGGCACCCACGCAATGACTTTGCCTGATCACGTGCCAACCGAGCTCATGAATGAGCGAATTGCCGAATTGCGCGAGATGCAAGACAACATCACGGCAGTTCGACGAGACGCGCTCATTGGTCGCACAGTCGAGGTGCTTGTCGACGAAGTGGGCATTGGTCGCACGCACTGGGAAGCACCTTCAATCGATGGCATTGTGCATGTGAGTCGTGATTTGCCAGTTGGAGAGTTTGCCAATGTCGTGATTATTGACGCAATGGGACCGGATTTGGTCGCCGAGGGAAGCTCGGTGGAAGATAGTGACGATGAGCAAGGAGATTTTTGATCATGCCTGTTGACCCAAGCGCTATTCGCACCTGGGCTAATGCCGTAACGGTCGGCCGCTTGCTTATTTCGCCGTTGATGTTTGCAATCATTCCCGCAGACAACGTTGGCTCTTGGGTTGCAACGGGGTTGTGGTTTTTATTGTGTCTGAGCGATTTGATTGACGGACAACTTGCGCGCAAGCACGGCACTACGCGCAGCGGGGCATTTCTTGATCCATTGGCCGACAAAGTTTGCGTGCTTGGTTCAATGTTTATCTTGGTGAGCCGTGGCATGTTTAGTCCTTGGCTTGTTGGACTGATCGCGGCGCGCGAAATTGCAATCAGTTTGTATCGCGTCTTTGCTGGCGCCAAAGGTGTCAGTGTGCCTGCAAGTAAAGCAGCAAAATTTAAGACATTTGCGCAGCAGGTATCGGTTGGTTTCGCAGTGTTGCCGTGGAGTGCGGCCGATTACAACTATCTAGCAAAAGGCTCGCTTGGCATAGCCACTGCGCTTACGTTGTATAGCGGCGTCCAATACGGTGCCGTTGCACTAAAAGCACGCAAGCAGGCCTAAGCAATGCGTTGTGATGTTGTTGCTATTGGCACTGAATTGTTGCTGGGGCAGATAGTCGATACCAACTCGGCCTGGCTAGGTGAGCAATTGTCTGCTGCCGGTATTGACTCGTGCTTACAGGTCAAAGTGGGCGACAATCTTGAACGCATGGTGAAAGCTATTCGCTCCACTCTTGCAGACGCTGATGCAGTCATTATCTGCGGAGGTCTTGGGCCAACGCACGATGACATCACACGGGAAGCAATTGCCGAAATCATGGGCGTTGAGCTCGAATTTAACGATGAAGTAGGCATGGTGATTTCAGAGATGTTTGCTTCGCGTAATCGGCGCATGCCCGAGATCAATATGCGCCAGGCAATGGTGCCAAAAGGCGCTGCCATTATCGAGCAGCGACGCGGAACTGCGCCTGGGTTGATTTGCCCGGTTGGTGAGAAAGTGATTTACGCAGTGCCCGGAGTGCCGTACGAACTCTACGAAATGTTTGATCGTGCAATTTTGCCAAACCTGCTGGTGCGGTCTGGTTCTGCTTCGGTGATTTCTAGTCGCGTCTTGCGCACTTGGGGTGAGAGCGAGAGCGGATTGAATGAACGTCTCTTCGGTGTTATTGAGCAACTCGAAAGTGTTGGCAACCCGACACTCGCGTTTCTGGCTAGCGGATGGGAAGGTATCAAAGTTCGGCTCACCGCAAAATCTTCGACACAAGACGAAGTGGTTGCGATGTTGGACAAGTGGGAAGAGACAGTACGTGACGCCATTGGCGACATTGTCTTTGGCATTGACACCGACACTATGGAATCGGTTGTTTTGCAAATGTTGCGTGAACGTGGACTAACGCTCGGTCTCGCCGAGTCGGTGACAGGCGGACTCGTAGCAGGGCGCCTCACGGGTATTGAGGGTGCAAGCGAAGTCTTTCGTGGGGGAGTTGTTTCGTACGCAACTGAGGTCAAACATTCGGTTTTGGGTGTACAAAGTGACATGGTTGTCAATGAAGAAGCGGCGATTGAGATGGCAGTTGGTGCGTGCAAAGTCCTTGGAGCAAGCGTTGGTCTTGCATTGACAGGAGTCGCAGGGCCGGCTTCGCAAGAAGGTGTAAAGCCCGGAACCTTGTGTGTCGGTGTGTGTTTGCCTGATGGCACTACTGCTTCAACAACTCTTGCACTACCAGCGGTACGCGATCAGATGCGCCAACTCTCAGTGATCAGTGCGCTCGACTTTTTGCGCCGACATATTCGCGCAATTTAGGACTACAAATAAAAAAGCCCCCGACCGAAGTCGGGGGCTTTTCTGTAAATACGTTGCACTATGCAGCGCGGTAGCCTTCGGCGTCCGAGCGAGCAGTTGCAATTGACATAATGATCAATCCGTAACCTGCTTTGGCAACAATGTCAGAAATGGAGTAACCGACTTGAATGACGGTTCCTGACTGTTCAGCCGACAGATTGAAGATCTTCGCAATAAAAGAAGTCTCGTCTCCGAGGAGATAGAAAATTGGGTAGACAACCCAGGTTGCAACGAGCACGTAGCGCAAGTTGTTGAGTTTCTTTCCGATTTCTCCACCTTGTGACTTAAGCGTCTTGCCGATTGTGCCAGCAAACAACTCGAACAGCACATAGAGCATGAAGAGGAACGAAATGACGAACCAGATGTTGCGAGCGCTGCTGCCATGATCGGCGATTTCTCCCGGATAACCGGTTGCAATCATGAGCAATGCTGCGATCACCAGTCTTGGTGTCACTTTCTTAGCCACTTCTTTGCTTACGCCAGATACAACTACGAGTTCTGCTACGAGCAATGGCACGGTGAGTAGCCAGTCTGCATAGCGGTATCCTTCGTTCCAGCTGCCTGCTGCAAAGTTGCTGAACATTCTCCAGTAGTGATAAGCAGCGACGCCGCAAATCATTGCTGACATTGTGACCGCGCTGCGGTAGTTCACTGACACTCGACTGCGTGACACCAAGAAAAACACGAATGCGATTCCCAATGTTGCGGTTGCAAATGACAGCGCGTTGTAAACGAGATTGTGATTGCTCACAAGTAGTCCTGTTGCTTCATTCATTGAATTTTTGCCTTTCGTTTGGCCTAGAAGCCGACGGCCTCCTGGTAAAGCCAAGAATAGCCTAATTAGTGGTAATTAGTGAGTCGTGGCAATCTGGAGCCTGCGACAAGTGGTTACCGAAAATTGTCAGAAAATATGGAAGAATGAAGTATGAACCAAAAACGAATACTTCAAACAACCACACTTCTTGCGGCCGCGGCCAGTTTGGCGATGAGCGTTTTTCTGTATTTTAACGGAGAAGAAATTACCGACCGTTTGAACGGAATTTATGTAGGCGTTTGGGTTCCATCTATATTGGCGCTCGGTGCATTCATGCTCGCAGGATCAAAGGATAAATAGAACATGTCTCAAGCAGCATTATTTGGGTTTGGTTGCGTCATATTTTTTATCGTGATTACCGGTGCGGTGTTGTACGGAATGGCATCATTCAAAGCCTTTGCCGATCGAACGCAATAAATTTCTAAATTCGTTGCGTTAAGCCACCGTCAACAACAAAGACCTGGCCAGTCGCGTACTTGGTACGCAGTAATCCAAGCGTTGCTTGCACGCAATCTTCAGGCGTCGCAGAGCGACCTAGCGGTGCCATGGCCTTCACGCCGGCATGCTGATCCTCCCAATCCATTGTCCAAGGAGTTTCAACGAGGCCCGGGGCTACAGCGTTCACGCGTACAGGTCCACAGCTTTTTGCCAAGAGCAATGTCATGTGATTGAGTGCTGCCTTTGACATGGAATAGGCGATCGAACTACCAACTGGGCGAACGCCAGCGATTGAAGTGATGGTAACAACGTTTCCATCTTCGCTCTTTTTCAGATGTGGCATCGCTGCTTTTGTCAACATCCAAGTACCTGTCACGTTTACAGCGAACGTCTTTTGGAAAATCTCATCGGTCAGAGCATCAAGGTTGTGGTGAGGGATAAGCGATGTCCATCCTGCGTTATTGATCAAAATGTCTAATTTGCCAAATTGTTTGATTGTTTCATCGATAAGGCGTTGGCCAGCAGCCTTGTCGCTGATGTCGGCTTGCACATACACGGCGTTTTCACCGAGAGAAGAAGCAATTTGTTGTCCTGCCTCCACCGATGACGAAGAGTTGATCACGACTGAAGCACCAAGTGCATGCAATGAGCGGGCGATGGCCTCACCGATTCCGCTAGAAGAACCTGTAACTAGTGCAACTTTTCCACTGAACTCAGACATGTAACTCAGACATTACTTTTGACTCGCAGTAGGGGTGCAGTCAGACATGTCGGTCCTCCGTCGCCTTTGACAGCCACATTGTCACCATTAAAGAGGTGCACTTCGACTCCGGCTGCACGCAACTGAGCCTCGATGACTGGGTTGCCTGCTGCAAGTACAACAACGTTTGGTCGGATAGTCAAAATATTGCTGCCCTGAGTAAGCATTTCTTTCTCGCTCACGCTGAACCACGAGATTCCTCTTGATTCGAGGAACTGCAGCAAGCGCACTGGTGCAAGTGGTTCATACACGACTGCTTTGTCGTGTGCGATAGGCGAGAGCACGCTCATGAGGTGAAGTACTGCGCTTGGTCCTTCGTAGTGAGGCAGATCAAACGAAAAAACATCGACACCATGAGGTGCGAGTAAGGAGCGCACTTGATCGATACCAGCTTGATTGGTGCGGTAGCCATGACCAATTAATAGAGTTTTTGCATCAAGCCAAACTTTGTCTCCGCCGTCGGCAAACGCAGGGTCAGTAAGTTGCCCCAAGATTGGTACGCCAAGTCTTTCAAGATCTTTACGAAACTCTGCAGGCTCTGGTGAACGCACAGGCTTTGCCATGCGCAGCAAAATTGCGCCGTGCGGAGTCATGATCATCGGGTCATGCATATAGACAGCATCGACGAGTCCGTCGACTGCTAACGCAATATCAACAGTGCATCCAAGACTTTCAAGAAGCTCAGTAAAAGATTTGTGTTCGGTGAGTAGTGCCGAAGTATCGGGTTGACGCCAGAAACCTTCTTCGACAAATTTGCCAACTGTTGTCGGAGTGCGCACCAGCACTCGCTCGAGTTGCGAAACCATGTCGGGGGTGCCCCATTGAGTGTTCTGTGATGTAGTCATGAGCCTCTAAAAGTAGCAACGATTGACGTAGTATTTATCAATGGCACGCAACAAAGTTCACTTTTTTGGGCCATCAAGCGCGTTGATTGCGTTGGGATTGGTGTTGCTTTCGGCTTGCGCCGTGAGTAGTACTCCAAGTGCTTCGAGCGAAGTTACTAATTCGCTGGTTGAGGTTGACTCAACTCCGCCAGGTTCCATGCCATTAGATTCGGACACAACAGAGCCAGCAGTTATTGGATCAGAAACGACTGTTGTGGAATCGACCGTTCCTGAAACCACCACATCTGCTCTACCTGCTCTCGACCTGATGTGCATCACAACCCTAAAGTGCCAGTTTGCAAATCTGGTTGGTGTTGATTATTCGCTACTCAAACTTGAGTTCACTGACTTCAGTGTGGCCAACTTGGCTGGTGCGCACTTTGTAAGAGCCAACCTCAAGCAGACTCAGTTCATTCGAGCAAATGTAACTGGGGCAGACTTCACGGGAGCCAACCTGGTCAGCGCTAACTTCACTGGAGCCGTTATTGCCGGGGCAAACTTCACAAATGCCAACATGCTGAGCACGGTAATCTGCGGTTGGGATCTCGAGTCAGTTATCGGAATCTCAGCAAAGCAGCTTTCCGAAGTTCAAGTATTTCGAACGAAGGGCAATCTGTATTGCCCATGATGGTGCAGTGCGCTGTTGATCGCACGCCAGTGCCGTGGAAGAACGGTTTAGGTGTGCAGTACGAAATCACCTGTGATGGATCGCTTCCCGATGACTGGACTTGGCGGCTTTCCATAGCCGATATCACTCAAAATGTTCCGTTCTCATCGTTTCCTGGAGTAACTCGAGAGTTCTGTGTCGCCGATGGCAATGGAGTGGTGCTCAATGTCAATGGGGTAGATCATCGTTGTGAGCCAGGTTCCATCACGACGTTCCGTGGAGACGACGTGGTGTTCGCAACCTTGATTAACGGCCCAATGCGAGCGCTTAATTTGATGGTGCGCGACGGTGCAAAAAGTAGATCATTGCGTCTTGGCACTGTGGGTCAAAGTATTGATTTTTGTTCGGTGGTTATTGCACTGGGTTCGACTTCAACTTCAAACTTGGTCGTAAATAGCGATCAAGTTTCTTTGCAAAAGTTAGATGCTTTGATTTTTGATTCGCTAACAACGCTTCAAGTTGCTGACGGTGTTGTCGCAACGATTTAAGTGTTAGGCATCACTAATTTGCGTTAGGTGTCACTATTTATTTTTAATGGACCACTTATGTGACTAGATGCAAATCGTCACATCTAGATAAAACTGCGTGAGCACTTGGAGATTTCTATTTATCGATGACGTTTAAAGAATCGCTGTTCTCCAACTTTTTCGTATTCTTATTTCACGCGAGAAAGGCGAAAACATGTCAGATAATCCGACAGGCTCAACAGTTCAGAAGAACGAATCATTTTTGGCTAAGTCAGTAGTAGGCCTCATGTTTGTGGCCGTTTCAATTGCGGCACTCGTGTTGGGGGTCGTGGCAGTGGTTGCGATTAATAACAACAATGGTGGCTCGGCATCGTCAAGCTCATCATCCTCTGCAGTGTCAACCACAGTGCATGTGCGACTCACTGAGTTTGCAATCACGATGACCCCGGCGACTATTCCACCCGGTGAAGTCGATTTTGACATTACGAACGGTGGAACGCTTGAGCACAATTTTGCAATCAAAGCACTCAATCAGAGAACTCCATTCCTCAAAGCGGGAGAAACTGCACACCTCATAGTTTCTGGTCTTGACGTTGGTGACATCGCAATTATCTGCGAAACACCTGGACACGAAGCGTCTGGTATGAAAGCAACATTGACCGTTGCCGAAGGTTCGTCATCGATGGCCACTTCTGACACCACGCCGATGGCTGCAGTGACATGGCAACAAATGGACAAGGCAATGGAAGACGTCGCCATGAAGTTCCCAGCTAAGACGGAGGGGGTCGGCAACCAAGAGCTTGAATACACGATGTCAGCCGATGGATTCAAAGTGTTCAACTTGGACGCCAAAATTGTTAAATGGGAAGTTGAGCCAGGCAAGTTTGTTGACGCGTGGACATACAACGGAATGGTTCCGGGCCCAGAAATTCATGTACTTACTGGCGACAAAGTGCGTCTTGTGTTGAAGAACGATCTTCCAGAATCAACATCGTTGCACTTGCACGGTATTCGCGTTCCAAACGCAATGGATGGAGTTGACCCGTACACACAGAAACCAATCGAACCAGGTGGTTCGTTTACCTATGAGTTCACTGCGCTTGAACCATCAATTGGTATGTATCACTCTCACCACAACGCTCAGGTGCAAATTCCTAACGGCATGGCAGGCGCGCTCATCATCGACGATTGGAAGGCCATCGCAATGAAGGCAGCAAAGGGAAAAACTGGCGACACCGATGGCAAAGCCGAGCAAGAAGTGGTCATGGTATTGAATGACGCAGGCAACATTGGCCTCTCGCTCAATGGCAAATCGTTTCCTGCCACTGCGCCTTACACACTCAAGGTTGGTGAAACCATGGTGGTGCATTATCTCAACGAAGGATTCATGACGCATCCAATGCACTTACATCAGCCGGCTGGATTGGTTGTTGCTCGTGACGGTCACGTGCTCGATTCGCCGTACTTCGCGGACACGGTCAGCATTGCACCGGGCGAACGCTGGACAGTGGTGTACACAGCAAAAGACGCTGGTGTGTGGGCGTGGCACTGCCACATCCTCACGCACGCCGAAACACCTCAAGGTATGCGCTACATGGTGACAGCACTCATAGTTAGCTAATTCATTTACCCCTTGGGGCTGTGTAGCGAAGGAAACTTCGGTACACAGCCCTTTTGGTATTTATGGGGCGATTCGCTCAGTGGGTGGTTGAAGCGAGATACTTGTTGCATGGCAAGTAAGCGGGCGGCAAGCAAGCGAGCAACAGATCTCACCAAGCGCCTTAATTCAACTACTAGTGGTCGTGAGTTTGATCCAGCAGATCTGGAGCGTGTTACGCGAGGATTTATTGCTGCACGTACTGAAGATCGGATCGTTGACGACAAGGGTCGCAAGGTAATCGATACTGCTGCATACGACTTTTTGCGTGATGGTCGTGACGCACCAGACACGGTGAATCCGCACTTGTGGCGTCATGCAACACTCAACGCTCATCATGGTTTGTTTGAAGTAGCGGATGGTGTGTGGCAGGTGCGCGGATACGACATTTCGAACATCACGTTTATTCGCGGCGACAAAGGTTGGGTTGTCATTGACCCTCTGACGAGCGACTTCACAGCTCGGGCATCTCTCGAACTGATTAACCAGCATGTTGGCGAACGTCCAGTTACCGGTGTGATCTATACGCATTCGCACGCAGATCATTTCGGCGGAGTACTTGGAGTTACAACGCGAGCAGATGTTGATGCTGGCAAGTGCGTAGTCATTGCACCTGAGGGATTCTTGTATGAGGCGATTGCTGAGAACGTAATTGCTGGACCTGCAATGGGCAGGCGAGCGACATATCAATTTGGGCCACTACTTCCAGCAAGCCCCGAGGGCCATGTTGACTCAGGTCTTGGCAACTCGGTGCCAACAGCAGCACCGTCATTGGTGGCGCCGACACATGACATCACATTCACAGGCGAAGAGTTAGTTGTAGACGGTGTGCGAATTGTGTTTCAGATGACTCCTGAAACCGAAGCTCCAGCCGAAATGAACTTCTTCTTTCCAGACTTCGGCTGGCTGTGCATGGCGGAGAATTGCTCGCACACAATGCACAACCTCGTACCAATTCGGGGTGCGCAAGTACGCAATGCATTGAGTTGGTCGAAATACATTAATGAGAGCATCGAGTTGTTTGGCGCTGACACCAAGATTTTGTTTACGTCACATAATTGGCCGCGATGGGGGGTCGAAGATGTTCGAGATTTCTTGATCTTGCAGCGCGACTTGTATCGCTGGATCCATGACCAAACAATGCGTTGCGCAAATCAGGGCATGACACCGCTGGAAATCGCCGAATTTTTAAAAATGCCAGACGAGTTTTTGACCAACGAACACACCCGTGGTTTTTATGGCGATCTTGTTCACAACTCGAAGGCTGTGTATCAGCGTTATCTCAGTTGGTATGACGGCAACCCGGCCAACCTCAATAAGTTGCAACCAACCGATGCGGGCAAGCGGTACGTAGAACTTGCAGGTGGAATGGATGCACTTTTGGCGTCTGCACAGAAGTCCTTTGATCAAGGTGAGTATCGCTGGGTGGCGGAACTTGTCAACCACGCAGTGTTTGCTGACCCGACCAATATCAAAGCCCGGGAGTTGCAAGCAGACACACTCGAGCAACTTGGTTATCAGGCTGAGTCTTCAACTTTCCGCAATGCGTATCTCATGGGTGCCCAAGAACTACGCAATGGCCCGCCTCCGCCAGTAGAAGTAGGCGCACGAGCGCGTGGAATGACGCGTGCGATGACAATTGGTCAAGTGTTTGACACGCTGGCGGTCCGATTGATTCAAGAGCAGGTTGGTGGGCTCTCGACCACGATTAATTGGAACTTCACTGACATGGCGGGAACACCGGATCATTCCTGGATATTGGCACTCTCAAATAGGACGCTCGTGTCAACCCAAGGACGTCACGATGATGCCGCCGATGCGACAGTTCATATTAAAAGAGAAACGCTGTTAGACGTCATAACGCAGGCATCGACTTTTATTCACGAAATGACCGAGGGTGCGATCACGGTAGACGGTGATGCCGGGGCGCTCTTGACAATCTTTGGCAATTTAGAAAAGTTTGTAACGGGCTTTGCGATAGTTGAGCCCTAACTCGCGTTTTTCTAATTAGTGAAACCGTTAGCGGACATCATCTTTCGATAGGAGAGCGCAACTCCATCAAATTTCATATGCAGTTCGCTCGTGATGTCGAACGGCACTGACTTCGGTCGTTGTGACTCGACAATTACTTTGTCTTGATTGAAAATTACGTCTTCAAAATCGCGAATCACTGAATCTGGTTGATCAAAGTTGTAGTTGCGACCAATCGTCAAAAATCCCCGTGAGTGTTCGTTATCTACGGGTTGCGAGACAAAGAAGTAGATCATTCCCTCAGCCCCGCCCCAACCGAGTCTGAGCAGCAACGTGAATGGTGCATGGATCTCGTATCGAGAAGTGCGCATTGGCGCTGTTGTGTTTGAATTGGCGAATATTGGAAAGTCGTCGCTGTTCGGTGCTTCGGGTCGCACGATGTTGTAGTGCACAACATGCCCCGTTGTGCTTACGTCGCAGTCTGGAACAACGGGTCGATCAGGATCGCCAAGCAAGCCAGGGTGCACCCAGGGAAAGTGTCCAAAGTCGGTGAAGTTTTCGAGTTGACGAGATGATCCTGCATTCCATTCATAAGGTCCACAGTTGACCCATTTCCAGTTCGCATCATCCATCTCGTCAATGAGCGGAATTTCGAATCGAGGAGTAGCGAGAGCAACCCACACCATGCCGTTACGTTCAACGCATTGATACGCAGGAATCGTTGCTTTTGGTGGAACACGTGACGGGTCTTCGAGCTGTGGAATGTGAACGCAAGTGCCAGATGAATCAAATTGCCAGCCGTGATATGGGCACATGATGTTGTCGCCCTTGACGCATCCACCTGAAAGCGCTGTACCGCGATGGATGCAGATATCGCTGGACGCGTGTGGGATTCCACTGCTGTCTCGCCAGATCACAAGAGGGGTATCAAGCAAAGTCGCAGCGACTGGTTCGGTCGACAACTCCTGCGAAAAAACAACGGGGTGCCATGCGGAGCGCAGTGCATTCATATACAAAGTCTTACATGTGGCAGGCAACCCGAAGCATCATGATTTCAGTGGCACCGATCTGGGCAATTACTCTGTTAGGTAAGCGAAACGGAGCAGGGACATGAATAACGACATGATGAATAAGGTGCGAAGCGGCAAGGGTTTTATCGCGGCACTTGACCAGAGCGGTGGCAGTACACCAAAGGCACTCAAGCTATACGGTGTCCTGGAGTCTGAATACTCCGGTGACGAGCAGATGTTTGACCTTATTCACGCCATGCGTTCGCGCATCATCAAAAGTTCGGCATTTTCTGGCGAGAGAGTTCTTGGAGCGATCTTGTTTGAAATGACCATGGATCGCACGATTGACGGCAAGGGCGCTGCAGAATTTTTGTGGGAGAACAAAGGCGTCGTGCCTTTTCTAAAAATCGATAAGGGCTTAGCGGATGATCAAGATGGCGTGCAGGTGATGAAACCGATGCCCGAACTCGATGCATTGTTGGCAAAGGCCAAGAAGCACGGTGTGTTTGGAACCAAAATGCGTTCGGTCATCAAGTTGGCAAACGAAAAGGGAATCAACGATGTAGTCCGTCAGCAGTTTGAAGTCGGCAAGCAGATCCTTGCCGCCGGACTCGTTCCGATCATCGAACCTGAAGTGGATATAAATAGCCCGCAAAAAGCTGAGGCCGAGGTGTTGTTGAAGGCCGCGATTTTGTCTGAGCTCAATAAGTTGAATGCTGATCAAAATGTGATGCTCAAGTTGACCCTGCCAAATCAAGATGGATTCTTTGCCGAGTTGGTAAAGCACCCGAGGGTTGTGCGAGTAGTTGCGTTGTCGGGTGGCTACAGCCGCGAAGACGCCAATAAACAGCTTGCGAAGAACGCTGGAGTAATCGCGAGTTTCTCGCGTGCACTAACGGAGGGTTTGTCTGCGAAGCAATCTGATGCAGAGTTTGATGCGTTACTCAATACGGCGATTCAAGGAATCTACGACGCGTCAAATACATGAGTGTTGGTAAATGAGTACTGCTCGGCAACCAGTGGAATGGTCGATCGTCGCGCAAAATCTGCCAGAGCATGCGCGTAATCCAATACATACCGATGCTGGTGCGCAAGCTGCTGGGTTTCCGCGAGCGCTGGTTGCTGGCGTAACGACGTATGCGTACATGACCCACCCGCTTGTCGTTG
>Ga0194041_10000183_pt1 | contig 24733 bp, 27 predicted proteins | sample JunL449m_MetaG_FD_160082 | JGI IMG/M metagenome (GOLD analysis project Ga0194041, IMG submission 160082) | Anoxic zone freshwater microbial communities from boreal shield lake in IISD Experimental Lakes Area, Ontario, Canada - Jun2016-L442-9m | ecosystem: Environmental > Aquatic > Freshwater >...
ACCTTGGATACTGTGGCCAGCACCTTCGGTGACCTGCACGCGAGCCTCGGGTTGGCGAACCAGAAGCTCAGCCACATCCTCATCGTCGACTACTGGACTGAGCGCACCCCTGAGCAACAGGTAGGGCGCTTGAACATCAGCAACCTCTCCCCACAGATCCCCCGAGAACGTTGCTGCGTCGCCATCTTCAGGATTAGCGATTGACTCCTGCAGGATTGGCCGGCGGTCATAATTCCACTCCCAAGAGCCATCTGGGAGTCGGTGCGCATTGTGCAAAATACCGCGTCGCAACGAATCGGCAGACCGGGTGGGGTTGAACTCGGCAGTTCGGTCGAAGATCTCTGTAAAGGATGCGAAGTGCTGAGGCCCTTCAATGAACGCGTGGACTTCGGCTGCTTTGTTACGAGTAACTCCGGGTGTCACATCAATGATCACGAGCCGTTCAACTAGCCACGGGTAGGTGGCAGCCAGGACGTTTGCAGTGAGTCCGCCTAGCGACATTCCGACAAGCACTGTTGCCGCCGGGGCAAATTTGTCAATCATCGCAGCAGCATCATCAGCATTGTTCACTGGCCCGTACGCACCATCACTTCGCCAATCCGACTGCCCGTGCCCGGCTAAGTCGATCGCAAGGATTGAGCAAGGTCGGAGCGCTAGCGCGACCGTGTCCCAGGTATGCGCGTTTTGTGCCCCGCCGTGCAGAAGTACCACCTCTGGCGGGCCATCGCCCCATTTCAATGCTGAAGCCTGCCTTCCATCAGGCAGTTCATGGCTCACTCGTGCGACCTGAGCCTGGCCATCCCATGCCAAAGCGAACTCTTCGCAGTTTCCTGCGAAATATGAGAACTCGTCATAGACAAACTCCGCCGAGTCGGGATTATCGCCTGAGGAGGGGACCTGCGAATCAGGGGTGTTCTGTTCAGCCATGGTGGTCATCCTCGCGCGTTCCTGCACCCGGGGGCATCTGTTGTCTCAGGTTTGGTTGCATTCTGCCGATACAGAGAGGATGACAGCGCCGGTGGATTCCTCGCATCTCCTAGGAGGGACCCATGTCAGCCCGCTGTGGTATTCCCACCACCACGTCGAGCAATACGACCGCTGCGTTCAAATTGGCAAAAGACATGTGTGCCGACGTTGTGTGGTGTTGTATCCGCTCGTTCTGGTCAGTGCAGCGGCCCTGATGGCCTTGGGAGTTTCGATCGGCCCCATTCTGGTACTGGGAATGTGGATACTTCCGCTTCCCATGACCTTGGACTGGATCGGCGAGTATCTCGGGCAGGTTCGCTACTCCCCTAGTCGCCAGGTACTACTGACGACTCTTGCCGCGCCGGCTTTGGGCTGCGCATTTGCGCTGCACCTGCAACACGCATTCAGTCCCGTGGCACTTGCGCCGATGACTCTTTACGTTCTGCTGTGCTGCGCCGCTGTCATGTGGAGATCACGAAAAGCTAGGTCAGTCCGGGGATTCGAATCTACGAAGGAATCCGCTCAGGCGGCCCTTCTTGGCACGCAAGTTGAACCGCCGGAATGGGAACAAGCCTTCCTGTCGGAGGAAGCCGAGCGCACTGCTGCTTTGCATGCCCTCCTGAAATAGTTCGGTCTCATCACCTGCCAACGCCGCCACCGAAGATCGTGTTACTCAGCTGGAGGGGTGTCTGAAGCCTTGCGCTTGCGCATCATGGTGAAAGCGATGACCAGTGCTGCTCCGCCTACAAGCCCAATGAGTGCGTAGGGAAGGAGGTTGGTACTCGAGGATTCCGAGGTTTCTGCCGCTTTGGTGGTGGATGCTTCCTCTTTGTCGGACTCGTTCGTGCCTGCAGACGGTTCGGCACCTTCAGCAGCGGCAGAACTTTCTGGCGCAACTGCATCACCCTCTGTGGCAGTTACTGCCACCCCTGGAGTTAGCGTCACCGTGGGCGCTGGGAATTCTGGTTCTACCTCACCGCTCACAACTGGTTGGATCCACTCAACGGTGCCCTGTTCACAGGTCTCAATTGTTGGGAACCCGAGCATCGTTCCTGCTGCGTCGGGGAAGGTTGCCTGAATGGCGAACTCAATCTCTTCATGTGCAGGCTGCGGGCCACCCTGAAAGGTGACGACCGAATCGGTGACGGTACCCGTCCAGCCTTGAGGGGTTTCTGGCACGCTCACAGCTGTCAGTCCAGCGGGTAGTTGCATCTCAACTTGAGTTAGCGGACTCTCACCGCATCCGTGCTCCACCGTGAACGCTACGGTTTGCGTGCTACCCGCTTGGACCTCGCTCGGAGAAGGCTCAACGTGCGCTGAAGCGGTGCCCGTGAAGGCCAAGGTCAGTGCGGCAGTCAGAGTCGCCCCAACGAGGATTCTCTTTGGAGTCCACCCTTGCGAAGAAGTGCGAGTCGGCGAATCGCCAGCCTCTGCTGCGCAGAGGTGCTTGGAACTACTCACACCTCTCTCCATTTGGAATCTGACTTGGTGTCGAGGTTGGGTCGACCGGTTTGCGTCGGTGGGCCCATCGGCCAGCCAGCGGCGAAATCACAATCCAGCTCATCAACATCACTGTCGGAGAGACAAAGGCAAGCGGGATCGTCAGTAAAAACATGAAAAACGGGATGAGAGCAACGGATACCTGCCAGCGGTAGACCTGCTCCGATGCTGGCGTTCGCATGAGTCCTGCCCTCTGAGCGTGCCACAACAGAACTGTCTCGAGGCCACTCACCGCAGCAAGGGACAGTGCGAATAGAACCCCAGAAATGGGGTTGCTCTCGTATTCGCCGATCAGCGAAGTCGGGAACGGCAGGAACGCGACAGTAGCTAAGTAACACATGCAAATGGTTAGGTACCGCTTGTCAAACCGTCCGATGCGGGCGAAGAAGCCGTGATTAGCTATCCAGTATTTGGCAAGAAGAGCAAAGGCGACACCGAACGAGACGAATTTTGGAGTCAAGTCCCCCAGAGCGTTCAGAATCGACGCTGGATCGTTGGGGTTCCCCGACATCCGAGGCAGGCGCAGGTCGAGCACCAAAAGAGTAAGTGCTATCGCGAACACTGCATCTGTGAAGAACGCTATTCGGCCGAATTCAGGCTCCTCGCCGCGTTGCCAGAACGTCACTTCTCCGGGGGCGGGAGGGTCTGTTGACTCCTCACGCTTCGGTTCATCAGCATCTGCAGCCACAGCTGTGACTCTAGTCGGCAGTTATCCCCGTGATTCTGTTCGGTGACAGAGGTTCGGCAGGCGATGCGGGGTCCCGGCAGAAGAAACAGTCAGGGAGAGCTAGAGCGATTCAACCGGAGCGAGTGCAGGGCTCGCTAGGTGCGTTCGAAAGATTGCTCGGCGTTCTTATTGATCTGCGTTCAGCAGGTCTTGCATCTGTTTGATCTCTGCCTGTTGAGTGTCGATGATCCCCTGAGCTAACTTGAGCGCCGCAGGATTCTTGCCATCCTTGAGCTCGGTTTGGGCCATCTCAATTGCGCCTTCGTGGTGAGCAATCATGAGTGCGAGGTAGAGCTGATCAAGTTCAGCCCCAGTCGCCTGTGAGAGCTCGTTCATCTGTGCCTCGGTCATCATGCCGTTCATGGCAGAACCGCCCATATCTGCACCGCCCATATCGCTGCCGGCCATATCATGACCCGCCATATCATGGCCGTCCATATCATGGCCGCCGTCACCGGTAACAGTGTCACTGCCCATACCCCAATCCTTGAGCCAGGTTTTCATCTGCTCAACTTCGGGGCCTGTGCATCAGCAATCTGCTGAGCAAGCGCCCTGACCTCAGCGTTTGAGCCTGCGGCCGAGACGGGCTGAGCGAGGACCAGATCTGACATCTCAACAGCTTGTTCATGATGAGGGATCATTCTAGTTACGAAGGCAACGTCGGCTGCATTGTGCACCTTCGCAGACTCGGTCCCAGCGGCAGGGACTGCGGTAGAGGTTTCTTGCGAATCTTGTGCATTTCAGCATCCAGCGGCGAACAGCATCAGGGTCATTACAGCGGTGGCGCCCAGAAGCAGACGGTTTGCAGTTCTGAGCACTTGGGTGGGCATGAGGTCTTTCACCACGCTCACTCTAAGTGTGAAGGCTAAACATCTGCGGGCAGCTCCCCGAGTGCGTTTGAGCGGAGACTCAGGATTACTGTGGAGTTCCATTCGCGTGGGTATGGTCAGGAGCCGCACAATCGTGGCATTCCGGCTCAAACGTGGCGTGCGCAATGTTGAAGCGATCATGCACCAGCACTCTGGCCGCATCGGCTAGTTCCTGAGCACGATGCAGGTCTGTTCCGTCTTCAAGCTCTAGGTGTGCAGTCAGCGCAGTGGCCTCAGAGTCAATTGCCCAGATATGAAGATGATGGGCGGAACGAATGCCTGTCATTGACTCAATCCCAGCAATTACCTCGTCGGGATCAATCCCCTTGGGGGTGACCTCGAGCAGCACCATCACCGTGTCTTTCATGAGTCGCCAGACACCCACCAGAATCAGCGCCGAAATCAGAATTGAGGCGGCGGGATCGGCCCATTCGGCATTGAAGAAGTAGATCCCCGCAGCCGCCAAGATGACGCCAAGCGAACCGAGCGCATCGGCTACTAGATGCCAAAAAGCCGCACGAATATTTAGGTTGCTGCCCGCACTGCGACTGAGGTACCAGGCACTGCCACCGTTGACCACAAGACCAAGAAACCCAATCGCCGCGAGCGGCAATGGGTCCAGCGTGTTCGGATTTGAGAATCTTCCGATTGCAGTGACCACCACCCATCCCGTCAGAGCGAGTAGGACTGCCCCGTTCAGTAAGGCGCCCAAAATCTCGGCTCGGGCCAACCCGTAGCTTTGGCGAGCCGTAGCTGGACGAGTAGCGAGTCTCTGGCCGATAAGTGCCACGATCAGAGCCACCACATCGCTGGCGTTGTGCAGAGAGTCAGCAAGCAGCGCTAGCGAACCGAGGATTAACCCAACGGCGACCTGAGCGCCGAGCAGCAGCGTGTTTGCTCCAATGGCAAACATGAGCGCATTCTTCTGCGCCCTGCGAACATCATGTCCGTGACTAAGGCCGTGAGAGTGGCCTTGAGCGTGCCCGCGGCCGCTGCCGTGCGCACCAGCATCAGCATCACTCTGAGCGGGGTGACTGTCCTGCTGCCCGCTTGTGCTCATGCATCGATGGTACTGCCGGCCACCGGTTACCCACTGCTCCGCTGTTGGCCTCGCTCGCCACTGCGTGCGCCACCGCGTGCGCCATTGCGTGGCAATTACTGCTCAACGGCTCTGTACGCAGAGATCACCTACTCCCCTTTCCTCCAACCCACGAAATCTGCAGATACGTTTAAAAAAGCAAACGCAGCGGGTTAAATCGGTGAATATCCTGAGTTTCTGACGCAGATGCGACAAGAGGATTACCATTATCTGAATGCCCACCTATAAGCCCAGCCAAGTCGCAGAGATTTTGGGAGTGAGCCCCGACACTGTTCGCAGATGGTGTGAGGAAGGCAAACTGCAAAGCTCCGAGAACAGCGGCCGAGGTCGCATCATTGATGGCATCGACCTTGCGGCTTATCTGAGCACGCAGGGCGCAGCGTACGAACCAGAATCGGTTCTGCACCAATCGGCTCGCAACCGATTCACGGGCATCATCACCCGCGTAGAACGAGACAAGTTGGTAGCAATCGTAGAGATCCATTCCCCGCCTCATCGCCTGGTGTCGATGATGACCCGAGAGGCAGCGGATGAGCTCAATCTGCAACCAGGCGACCTAGCAACTGCAGCAGTCAAGTCAACCAACGTTGTCGTTGAGTTGCCTCAGGCCTAGCCCGCAGAACCTGACAGAACTTCACAGAACGTCACAGAACTAGACAGAACTAGACAAATCCAAACAGAACTGACGACAGAACAGTTGACTATGCGAACTCCAACTTCTTTGAGCTACCCACAGCTGGCTGCCAAGGTGACTCACCGACAGGTCCGCAGGCAGCGCTCCGCTCGACCTGCAATCAGGAACACCACCCACGCGTTCAGCGCTGCACTACTGAGCACTGCACTGCTCAGCTCTGCGCTGTTCAGCACGGGATGCAGTTCGACCTCGAATGGCAATCAATCTGGGAACACTCAAACCACCAAGGCCTCGCAGGAATTCTCGGGCAGCATCTTGGTCTCTGCAGCAGCGAGTCTGAACTCTTCATTTACTCAGATCAGCAAGGCCTTTCTGGAACAGCACCCCAAGGCCAAGGTCACGCTCAACTTCGGCTCCTCCGGCCAGATCGCCACGCAGATCGAACAGGGAGCTCCCGCTGATGTCGCAGCATTTGCAGATACTGCGCCAATGCTTGCCCTTGAAGAAGCAAAGCTGGTTCTTGCACCATCGAAGATCTTTGCCCGGAACTCTCTGGCAATCGTGACGAAGACGAATAACCCCAAAAATATCAAATCGCTTGCCGACTTAGCCACCGTTGGGACGGTCTCGCTATGTGTTCAGACTGCCCCCTGCGGCAAGTTCGCTCAGCAATCCCTCACTACGGCTGGGGTAAGCATCACGGAGTCGAACATAACCCGCGGGGCCGATGCGCAAGCCACCTTGCGCGCTGTAACAGAGGGGGATGCCGAAGCAGGCATTGTCTATGCAACGGATGCCCGCACCGGCACTTCTGTGGCCATCGAGCAGCGCTATAACCTCAACAATGAGTACCCAATCGCCGTGACTAGGTCGAGTTCGCAGAGACAGCTTGCTGCTGCGTTCGTGGAGTACGTACTATCAGCACCCGGGCAGAGCATTCTGAGCCGAGCCGGATTCCTAGCCCCGTGATTACATCCTCTAGCCACCGCAGAGAACTGCTCGTACCGGCTTTGGCAGCAGTTGCGGCACTGTTCTTTGTGGTTCCCCTTATCGGACTTCTGCATCGCGCCTCTTGGTCAACTCTTGTGAGCGACCTGTTATTGCCCGACTCCGTGAGCGCCTTGAGGCTCTCGCTCACCTGCTCGCTGAGCGCAACCGCCCTAGCTGTACTTTTTGGTCTGCCGTTAGCTTTGGTTCTTGCTCGAGGACAGTTCTGGGGACGCTCACTTCTGCGAGGGCTGATTCTGTTGCCGTTGGTCCTTCCACCCGTAGTTAGTGGCATCGCACTGCTGACTGCGTTCTCACGCACCGGAATCATTGGGGAGTACCTCTATGACTGGTTTGGGATCCAACTGACCTTTAGTACAGCAGGAGTAATTTTGGCAGAGACCTTTGTTGCGCTGCCCTTCTTTGTCATTACTGCAGAGGCCGGACTGCGCTCATTCGATTCACAGTTTGAAGATGTTGCTCGCACCTTGGGAGCCGGACCGAGCGAGACATTACGGCGAGTTACGCTGCCAATCATCGCACCCAGCCTGATCGCAGGAACTGTGCTGGCTTGGGCCCGTGCACTCGGTGAGTTCGGCGCCACCATTACCTTTGCAGGCAACATTGTTGGACGCACGCAGACCTTGCCGCTAGCAATCTACGCCCAGTTGGATTCCAACCCGGATGCAGCCATTGCGCTCAGCTTGGTGCTCCTCTTTGTTTCACTCAGCGTCCTCATTGCATTACGAGATAAGTGGCTGCGCGCAATCTGACCCTCGGCAGAAAAAGCAGAATCCCCTGCCGGAGCAGGGGATTCTTCGGGTGGGCGTACGCAGACTCGAACTGCGGACCTCTTCCGTGTCGAGGAAGCGCTCTAGCCAACTGAGCTATACGCCCGAGCGGGTGCGAACTTAGCAGGAGTTCAGCAGGCGGCGACATCTTGGAGCCCTATTGCGCGCTGGCAGTGAAATCCTTATCTTGCAGACCGGCCTCTTGTGGCCGGCGGTAGGTGCGGTCAGGCCTCTGAAGCAGCGGTGGCTGTATCGACACGGCCGAGGACCCCGACTGCGATGACCACGACCAAACCAACCACGAGTTCCACCCAAATTCCAGCACCGGGACCCGTGCGACTGTTGCCCGCACCAAGGCCCCATTCTGCAATTGCAAACAGCACCAAAGCGGTTCCGCTGAGCGCCGCGAGCACCCTGCCGGCTCGGCCGCGTTCGGCCGCAATGAGTACCCCAGAAATAGCCAAGAGGACTGCCAAGAAAACAGTTATCCAGCCGCGACCCAGGTTTCCATTCGCTCCAGCCCAACCTGTCTCTTGAGCGCGGGTTCCGTACCTGAAGGCATAGTCACGCCAAGGCATCAGACTCGATGCGCCTACGAGGAGTGCCGAGATGAGCAGGACTGCAGTCAGAATCAGCTCGCGTCGATCAGATTTCACTGGTGCGGCAACTGTTCTCGGCAGGGTTCCACCGAGCGGTGAACTCTGCGAGAAGCTCATGCCGGGCGAGTTCGCGGGTACAACCGGAGAAGCTGGATTGGGCGCACCCGGCGCAGATAAGGGAGTTTCGGGGGATGACACTCCCCTAGTGTGCCCTAAATCAACCGTTGCCCCGCTGAGGGGTTCAACCGTGCGATGAGAAGTATCAGGATGGGCTCTGTCGGCAGTTTGCCCGACAGAGCCCATCAGTTGAGGCGACGAGGGGAATCGAACCCCTGTGCAAGGCTTTGCAGGCCTCTGCCTAACCACTCGGCCACGTCGCCAGTGACTCCCCATGCTAGCTGTCCGAGCAGTAGTTCCGTAACTAGCCGGATTGCTGCCACAGAAGAAAAAAGAAAATAATCCCGGCCACGCGTGGCCGGGATCTTGTGGAGCGGACGACCGGGTTCGAACCGGCGACCTCAACCTTGGCAAGGTTGCGCTCTACCAACTGAGCTACGTCCGCGAGGCTTGTGGATCGTATCAGACCACCCCGGTTGGGCAAGTTGAGCGGGGTAGCAGTGCTGAAGACTCACCAAACAGCACTGCTACCAATCGCTCTGCACCCCCGGGCCCCTGATGAGATTTGCTAAGTCGACCGCCATATCAACTTCGTGAATGCCATCTACCATCGAGAGCCGTGTTCGGTCAGAAAAACTGAGCGCCGCTATTTCACGGTCCTGCCTGCCGCGCACGCTGAGTTCTGCGTTTATTGCGAACACGTCGACTACTGGTTGCCAACGGCGATCATTTGCAATCACGACTCGGTATTCAGTCACCATTACCGCAGCAGGCCGTCCGAGCATCTGCCCCGTAACGAGAGCAACCACACTCTCGCCTTCGGGGAGCAGCGCTGCACAGATCGAGAGTGCAACATGGGCCAATTCAGCATCCTCAGGGTGAAGCCGAAGCACCGCCGTCTCAAAGTCAGCACTCCCGAGGTTGGAGCGCTGGTCGTTCCAAGAGTGTGCTGTACTGCTACGCGCTCCGTTCTGCGGCGAGTTCCTCGGTGGAGGGGGCGCAGAGAAGGTTTCCCAGTCTGGACCAGCGGATTGGCGCTGCTCCCACACATCCTCGCCCTCGCTTGCTGCATGCCCGGAGGAGGCGCCACCGGGGCCCGAATAGCTTGGCTGCGCAGTTCGCTCGGGCCCACTCGAGAAGAGCGGATTGCTCTGCTGCTGGGCTACAGGAGGAATCCAGTCGCCAGAATCGATGACCTCGGCCTCGTCGATGGTGTCTTCAAAGTGATCTACGGGATCGGCACTAAATACTGACCCAGTTGCATCACTCACGGGTCGACGAACCGTCGCTTCGAAAGGCTCAGCATCGGGAATCTGTGACCAGTCATCACCGGCATCATCTTCAACATCACTCCAGAGATCCGAGGAATCCTGCAGTGTTGGATCTGCGGTACTCCAATCATCAGAGTTCCAGTCATTGGATTGTGCATCTGTTTCATGGTTCGGAGCGACGGTCCACAATCCTTCAGAAGCCCGATTGGATGCCTCACCAACTACCTCAACGTTGTCTGAAGCAACCGTTGAAAACAGTCCCTGAGAAGAGTCCAGATGAGCTTCACTATCAATGTCGGTCACTCGGGCTCCTTGAGGCACTCTGGGGGAAGAGTGTGATCACCATGCTAGGGGGATCGAACTACAGATCCCCCTCGGATTCAAAACTCTTTGCATGAAGCGCCACCGCCTGACTCACAATGCCTGCACCCTGAGCGCTGAGGTCGAGCAGTGCGACTGCTTGAACGCCCCGTGCGCTCATCTTTGGCAGCGTCTTCGCAATGACCGCCACGATCTCCTCTTCACCCATCTTGAGCGCCACATCGTCGAGTTGGGTATCTAAGAACACCAGACACAGGGCATCCTCATGCGTTTGTACAGCCGAGTCGGTGCTGAGGTGTTCTTTGCGAATCAGGCTTGCCACGCGTTCAACCATCGCATCGGAGTAGCCGCAGGTCCCGAGCAACTCGGCAACCTCTGCCGCCTGCCGCTTCTTTGCCTGGGTCCGCCACCGGAGGTAACCCGAGCGTCCAGATGGGTAGTCAGACCGAGGGCTGAGCCACCGCCGATAATGGTGAGCACGCGCTGCGAGCATCTGTGCCTCATCTGCTTGCGGGTCAAGCAGTAGCACCCATCTGGTCATCATCTCTGCGTGTAGCAGTTCCTTTGGGTGTGACTCACCCCGGTAAATTAACGTTTCGGGGTCCTGCGCGTTTGCTGCATCGATGAGATCACAGGATGGCCCATACAGTCGCGAGAACCGCTCACTCATGCGCTGCTAGGTCTCAGGTCGATGCGCAATACCAGCACCCCATCCTCGAGTGACGCTTCCGCATCAGCGAGCAGGGCAAAATCTTGAAAGTCGGTCTCCGCTTGCCGAATGAATTCTTTGCGAGCCTCACCCTCAACGGGTGGAATATTTCGGCGCTTTACCGAGGATGCCCGCTCGGCAAATCGCTGGATCATTGCATCAGGATCAAGTTCAGCCATGGCCTCAGGGTAATCGAACTGCCGCGAGCGGCACGGACTCACCACCCTAGTCAGGGCGTGTTATTCGCCAGAAAATCACCGTGGCGATCACCACCACAAGCGCCAACAACAGCAGCCCTGCAATAGCCATCGAGAGTCGAGAGCTCGGATCAGAATCAGAGATTGACCATGCCGCTGTTGCACTGCTCATCACTGCAAACTTCGCGGCAAGGAGCGCTATCACGGTCGGCCTCCGAGGGCATTCAAGACATCGTCCACCACATCTTGTGTGGCTTCGAGACCGGCAGATATGCGCACGGTGCCAGGGGTAATTCCTGCAGCTTCGAGTTCTGCAGGTAACAGGTTGACATGCGTGGTTGAAGATGGATGGGTCACCAGTGTTTCTGGACCACCCAAAGATGTCGCAAGCTGACAAATCTGAGTTGATTCAACAAAGCCCTTACCCGCCGCGTAACCACCGGCGAGTTCAACAGTCAAGAGCCCACCGGTGTACTTCAGCTGCTTCTGCCCGAGCGCATACTGCGGATGAGACACCAAGCTTGGGTGACGCACTTCGCTCACACGGTCGTCTGCCTCGAGTACCGCAGCAAGTCGTTCAGCAGTTGCCGTCTGCTGGCGCAAACGCACATCAAGAGTTCTCAGACCACGGAGTCCCCCAAGTGCATCAAAGGGTGCGGCGTTGGCTCCTTGCAACACGGCAAACCCCCAGATCCAATCCATCAATTCTCGCGTGCCTGCCACAACCCCCAGGGTGATGTCATTGTGGCCACCGATTGCTTTGGTTGCCGAGTGCATGACAAGGTCAATGCCATAGTCCAACGGGCGCTGAGAGAGCGGGGTGGCAAAGGTTGAATCTACAGCCTTCATGGGACCTGGGATTGCACCAAGCTGTTCCAAATCCACAAGGTCAAGACGCGGATTCGCTGGGGTCTCGGCGAGCAGCAACATGGTGCGTCCGGGAATAACTGCCGCACGCCAGGCTTCGGGGTCGGTGCAATCCACAAAAGTGACGTCAATTCCAAAGCGGGGACACACCGACTGCAAGAGCATCTGTGTGCCCGCATACAGCTGATGCTGACTCACGATGTGGTCCCCCTTGGAGCACAAGCCGAGCACCATGGCTGCAATTGCGCCCATGCCCGAGCTAAATGCACGGGCAGCCTCGGCACCTTCAAGCTGCGCAATGGCTTCTTCGAAGGCGTTGACGGTGGGGTTGCCGTAACGGCTGTAGAACTGTGCGGCCCCGACCATGGTTGCCATTTTTCGGCCATCTTCAACCGTAGGCGTGACAAAAGTCGAGGTGGCCCAGAGCACGGAAGCGAGTGAGGAACCATTTGCGCTTCGTCCAGAGCGAATCGCTAGGGTTTCGGGCTGCAGAGTGTTCTCTGGTGTTTGCCTAACCGGTGTGGAATCTTCGCTCATGCGTGCTCCTCGATGAACTCGGTAATCCTCGGTGCCATCCGAGCGGTTTCGACTAAGAACCCATCATGGCCCTCAGGGGAATCAATTTCGAGCCACTCACTGCGATTACCTGAATCAAGCAACCCCTGATGTAAGGAGCGCTGCTGCTCAGGCGGGTACAGAGTGTCCGAGGTGATCGAGATCACGAGCGCGGGGCTTTCAACCCGAGCCAAAGCTTTCGCAACGCCACCCCGGCCAGGGCCAATATCGTGCAGGTCCATTGCGCGGTTTAGGCGCAGGTAGCTGTTTGCATCGAAGCGACCCACGAGTTTTTGGCCGTGATATTCGAGGTAGGTCTCTACATCAAATTGAGGCTCAGGAGTGAGCTCCAATTCGCTCTGCGAGCGACGACCAAACTTCTTTGTAAACACCTGATCGGTTCGGTAAGTGACTTGTGCGGCCATGCGTGCAATGGCCAATCCGCGCTGAGGCCCCCCGCCGGGTCCAGCAGCGTAATAGTCGCCTCCTAAAAAGCCAGGGTCGGCCTCAATAGCGCTGCGGCCAATGTGACTCCATGCGATCTGCTGAGCGGAAGCCTGTGCAGTTGTGCTCGCTAAGACCATCGACCCCACGCGCTTTCGGTACATCACCGCCCACTCCAGAGCCTGCATGCCCCCCATTGAGCCGCCAAGCACACACCGCCAGCGTGTGACTCCAATGGCATCGGCGAGTGAGGCCTGAGCGCGCACGATGTCGCGAATGGTCAGGATTGGAAAGAGCGAACCGTAGGGCAGGCCCGTGTCTGGGTTTTGCGATGCTGGTCCGGTGGAGCCCTGACACCCACCAAGGACGTTCGCACAGACCACGAAAAGCTCATCAGTGTTGACTGCTAAGCCTGGACCAATGAGTGCTTCCCACCACCCGGCCACCGGGTTGGCTCCGTCCGATCTTCCTGCTGCGTGACTATCGCCAGTCAGCGCATGACAGATCAGGACAGCGTTTGAGGCTGATTCATTCAAGGTTCCCCAGGTTTCATAGGCCAACTGAACCTCGCGCAGCGACACTCCCCCGTCGAGTCGAAGGCCGCGGCGGCCGAGCACCGCATGAAACTTCCGATCGCCAGGCGCGTCACCAGGTTGCCACGCGCCTGTTGGCGGGCGCTTGTCCTGACGGTTCGGTTGTGCGGGTAAGGAAGTCACGAGCTTGAACTCATATCGAATCTGTGGACGTTGGCATGGTGCGGAGGTCGACAGCTGAGAGGTTCCGCGCGAGCGGAACACTTCGGACACTTGGTTGCGAACCTGCGCGGTCTGCCACATCCTCGCCGAAGCGAGAAGGCACCTTGGGTGTCCGTCCCAGGTTGCCGGACCCCGAGGGGCCACTCCTGATGATCATTTCATTGTCTCACAATGCTTACCCTTTTGGTCAAGCGGAACGAACAAAATCGGTGTGGGTGTCCTGTAGTTCATGGCTTCGCTGCGCGCAGGGCCAATTCCAACCACCATCCGAAGACTGCATCAGTTGAGTCAATCTCATAGGCAGCACACATGACCTTGCCGAGCTCGGCAAGGTTCTTTGGCCTATCAGCTTGGTCACAGCTAGCGAGTTTCTGAGTGAGAACTGCCCCAGAAGCCCAGACTGTTTTATCGATGGGGAGTTCCACCTGAAGCACTGACCGCGCCGACCACCGCAAAGCACCCGAGGACAACCCAGCACCAAGATGCGTCGCAAGGGCTCGGGCCGAAACTGGAGGGGACAACAGTGCTGCAGTTAGGTGCCACACGGACTCTTGAGGGCGACTGGTGTTTCGCGGTTCAACACTGATGGTTGGAGTGACGGGGATCAATCTTCCCACGGGGTCAGCAACCGCTTCCACAATTCGGGTCTGAGTAGCCACAAGCACCTTTGGCACCTGTCTGGCACGGGCCCACTCAGCGATACGAGGGTGCAACTTCTCTAAAGCGGCCATATCGGCTGCAGGAGCGAGTTGCTTGCGCCCACCGAACCGGCGCGCCTGCATGCCCCAACTGTGACTGCCAGGGTCGATCATCCCGACAGTGATGAGCGGCGAGGCCTGAGCACCACCGAGGAGTTGAGGACCAGACTGACCAAGGTCCACCGAGGAGTCGAGCAAGGCATAGAACTCATCACGAAACCCCGCTGTTGCAGTGGCAACCTCGCAGAGTCGCTGGCCGGCAGTTGAGGCCACCGATGGCAAGCCATGCGCACGTGCAAAGAGCGGTCCCCAGGAGTCCCCCGGAAGTGGCTGTTGCTCTACAAACTGCTCGGTGTTTCCAAGGTCGTTGGGCTTGCCGCCCCACCAAACCTGAACCGACTGGGTCGACTGAACTAACTGGGAGTCGCCGGTTACTGAGCGTTGAAGCACGGGCGCACAGACCCGAACAGAAGCCTCAAAGAATTCAGACTCGCTTGCCCAGATTCCCCGCAGTTGTGCGGAACCAAGCAACGATGACCGCACCGCTGCAGTGTCGCGAGTTGCTAAAAAGGACTGCGGCTGCACCATGACGACCACTCCCCCCTCGCAGACCATGTCTAGGGCACCAAGCAAAAACAACGAGGCAGAATCCGCGTAGACCCCAATCTCACCAAAACGCTGCTGAACGGCTTCTCGAACTGCGGAACTTCGAGAGGTACGAGTTGCAAGTTGACTAAGAAAGGGCGGATTCCCAATGACTAGGTCCCAGCCTTCAGGATTTCTACCAACCCAAGACTCCGGCGTTCGCAGCAACATGTCGCCAACGGCGATCTGCGGGCATAACCGAGACCCCGCCACGCGGCCAATACGCTGCTCTGCCCAAGCACGAAGCGAGTCCTGAGCCAGCGCTCCGGCTTGCGGGTCGATCTCACCACCGAACAGTCTCTGCTCAACAATCTCTTGGACAGCCACGCCGCGGTCGGCAAGCGCATCTGCAGCAGCGAGCAGAAACGAACCAGCACCGCATGTCGGGTCACAGATCTGTTGTGGCACATAACCGAGCGCCGAAATTGCCTGCTCAACCAAAAACCGAGCGAGCACAGCCGGCGTGTAGTGCACCCCATCAGCCTTGCGCTGCTCGGCAGATACGGAACTCTCGTGGGCATGAATGCGCGCCTGCACAGCAGTGGTCGAAGGGGCAGCACGCATCCCCCTAGTCTGTCGGCACGCGGGGATCGGGTGAGCGATGCCCTAGTGGGCCTCGGTCGCAGGTCGCAGATTGCAGGTTGCAGTGAGCGGCACTTGAAGGGCGGGGACAACTTGGAGTGGACAGTTCACGGGCAGCGCGAGGTGTACCAGAGTCCATGGATCACACTCTCACTGATAGACGTAGAGACGCCCGGTGGCCGGCGCTACGAGCATCACGCGATTTCTTCGCTCGACGCCGCAGGGGTGATCGTGAGCGACCCCGACCGGGGGGTGATGCTCATGTGGCGACACCGCTTCTTGAGCAATCAGTGGGGATTCGAAGTCCCGGGCGGGATGATCGAAGAAGGCGAAAGCCCCGAGGAGGCTGCTCGCCGCGAATGCATTGAGGAGTCCGGATGGTCACCAGGACCTATGCGTCTGCTGCAGTACTTCAACCCGAATGCCGGGCAGTCAACGCAGCGATTTTGGGTTTTTGCAGCCGAGGGCGGCGAACAAGTTGGGCCCGCGTTCTCAGATGAGGCAGAGCGCGTGGACTGGGTCTCACCTTCGCGTCTTCGGCAAATCGTTTCCGAGAACCTGGTTCTGGATGGACTCAGCGCAATCGCAGTGCTGCGGTACTTAGCAAGTCTGACCTAGCGCTGTCCTGACTAAGGATCAGAGCTTCTGTGATGCGCCTGCAGGCTTAGGAATCAGAACTCGGATCCCATGCTGCAAGATCTTGCAGGCGGGGATCGTTCGAGAACATCTCGACAATGGGAATATCTAGGCCGAGTCGCTTCTGGATTCGCTTCACTTCGAGTTCTTGATTCCAAAGAACCAAAGACACCACTAGACCATCTTCGCCAGCTCGCGCAGTGCGTCCGGAGCGGTGAAGATAGTTCTTGTGGTCAGAGGGCGGGTCATAGTGAATGACCACGTCTACTTCATCTACGTGAATGCCTCGAGCGGCAACATCGGTAGCTACGAGCACCTGCAGTTTTCCGGCAGAGAAATTCGACAGCGCTTTTTCACGCATGTTTTGGCGAAGATCACCATGGATTGCTTGGGCCGACACTCCAAGGTCATCAAGCTTGTCAGCAAGGCGATCTGCGCCGTGCTTTGTATTTGAAAAGATCATCGTCCGGCCGCTAGCCACAGCAATCGTGGCCGCAACTTTGGCCTTGTCCATCTCGTGAACGGTGATGAACCGATGCGTCATTTGCTCAACAGTGGCGCCCTTGGACTCGACCTCGTGGCGTGCCGGCTCATGCTGGTAACGCCGCACCAGCGTATCCACCGCACCGTCGAGCGTTGCAGAGAAAAGCAGAGTCTGATGCCCAACCTCGACGTTGCGAAGGATCCACTCCACCTGCGGAAGGAATCCCATATCGGCCATCCGGTCGGCCTCATCGATGATGACGTTCTTGACGTCTTCTACTGACAAATCGCCACGCTCAATCAGGTCAATGGCCCGCCCAGGCGTGCAGACTGCAAGATCAACGCCGGCCTTGAGTGCCTTAATCTGCTTCTCGATTGGGTCTCCACCGTAAATGGCAGTAATTCGAATGCCACGCGCATGAGCGAGGGGGAGCAGTTCATCACGAACCTGCGTTGCGAGCTCGCGAGTTGGCACGAGCGCAATGCCTGTGGGTCGTCCAGGTTTGGCCTTTTGCAGGATCTGCAGCATCGGCAGACCGAAGGCAAGAGTCTTACCCGATCCTGTTTTTGCTTTTCCACAGACGTCTCTACCGGCAAGGATGTCTGGAATGGACATCTCTTGGATAGGGAATGCGGTGGTAATGCCCCGCTCGGAGAGGGCGTGGCACAAGTCTGGGTCCACACCGAGCTGTTCAAAAGTTTTTGTCATGTCCACTTCAGGATCGTTGTAATGCTTTCTAGGTTACCCGTGTCTGGGCTCAAGGCCGTATTCCCAAGGGAACCCAATGACAAGTGAGACTCTGCAAAGCATTGACTCATGGGGCGCTCAGCATGCAACGGCCGCCGTGGTTGGCTCCTCTGCGGTGTTGGCGATCCACGGGGATTCACATTGGCGTTTCCCGCTTGCCTCGGTCACCAAGCTGCTCAGTTCGCTTGCCATTCTGGTAGCAGTCGAAGAAGGAACGGTTTCGCTCCAGGACCAAGTAGGTCCACCCGGTTCGACCCTCAGACATCTGCTGAGCCATAGCTCTGGGTTGAGTTTCGAGACTGACGATGTAGTCGCTGCGCCAGGAATCCGAAGGATTTACTCGAACCGAGGCTACGAACTCGCAGCAGAATACCTTGAAGCGCGTGCAGAGATGCCCTTTGCGCAGTACCTCTCCGAGGCAGTCCTCGAACCCCTGGGGTTGCTCGACACCTCATTGGATGGTTCGGCGGCAAAGGATGCAGTCAGTACCTCAGCGGACCTCTGCCTGCTAGCTCGAGAGATGTTCTCCCCAACTCTTCTTGATTCCTCAACCTGGAGCATGGCTACTCAGGTGCAGTTCCCTGAGCTGGCCGGGGTGGTTCCCGGGTGGGGTAGATACGAACCCTGCCCGTGGGGACTCGGACCTGAACTACACGGCGCTAAAAACCCACACTGGATGGGTCAGACGGCAAGCGCACAGACCTATGGGCACTTTGGCGCGTCAGGCTGTTTCTTCTGGGTGGATCCCGTCCGCAGGCTCGCCTGCATTGTCCTCACTGACCGAGACTTCGGAGATTGGGCCATCAACCTGTGGCCCGGTTTCTGCGATCAGGTCCGAGCCAGCTTCCTCTGAGTCAGACTCATCTGAAGCAGTCTCAGAATCATCCCCTGCTTGCTCTGGATCAGTCGTCGGCACGTCATCCTCGGCGGAAGAATCCAACTGTATGAGCCCTGCTATCGGGTCCCCGCCGGCACGAAGTTCTGCGGTGGAAACCGAATCAACAGGGTTCCCTTTCCAGAACAGCCAGGTTGCGCCACCAATAATTGCAAAGAGCGAGATCCATGTGTTCACGCGCAATCCGAAGATCTCATTGGCAAAGTCAATGCGCAGAGACTCAACCCAGAGTCTTCCGATTCCGTAGCCAAGGATGTACACGGCGAACCAACGGCCGGGTTTGAGTACCAGTTTGCGACCCAACAACACGATGAGCCCCGCCAGGGCCAAATTCCAGAAGGCCTCATATAAAAAGGTGGGATGAAAGAGAGTGTCGACCGCGTAGCGCAGCGGCGGATTCTCTACCTGAAGACCCCACGGAAGTCCCGTCGGCCGACCATAGAGCTCTTGATTGAAGTAGTTGCCAAGGCGACCAATGGCCTGCGCAATCGGAAGAGCTGGGGCAGCCGCATCGGCCATCAGCTTCCAATCCATCTTCATGCGCCGTGCCATGAAGATCGCTGCAAGTGCTCCAAACAAGACTCCCCCGGGAATACCAAGGCCGCCCTTCCACACAAGGAACGCGTTCGGCCACCAACGCCCATCTGAGTACAAGTCGGGCCAGTCTGTGATGACGTGATAGATCCGCGCCCCAATCAGGCCGGCAGGAACAGCCACCAGGGCAACAGTGGTGATGTCTTCTGGGTCTCCACCACGAGCCGCCCACCGGTGACGAGCCACCGTGACCGAGACAAGGACTCCAATGGCAATACAGAGGCCATACATTCGAAAGTGCAAGGGCCCAAGTACGAGTTCCTGAAAGGGTGGGCTTGGGATGCTCCCAAAGAGCAGTGACATGAATATCCTTGTTGGTTAGGCAGACTCAGGCGTGTGGACTACGTGAATACCAGTGTGTCCCGTTCAGGCCAGTCAGGCTGTCATTGTAGAACTGGCAATTCAAGGAAGTCACGGTGCTGCAGTGGTTTGGGGCGTGATCGTGACCGGCGGGGTGTTTCCTGATCCGTCGGGACGGTCAGCTGGATAGGCCGAGTTGCCAGAACCACCCGGAGAGTCAGAATCGATAAGTGGATCGGTGCCTGGCAGCCTCACATCGGGCCAGTTCAACGCCGTGGGAGAAATACAGACATCTGCCTGAGCGAGCATGGCGGTAGCGAGAGCTCCCCCTTCGGCGAGCGGATCAGTGGCTCTACCGAAGGCCCAGGCCTGAACGAAAGGGCGAAGCAACCCCTGGTCTCCGAGGCCCTTTGCCATGCAGATGGCCGAGCGTGTGCTGAGTCGTCCATCTCCGAAAAAGACTGCTGCTATTCCTTGAACCAAATCGACACATTCGCTGAATTGATCAACTACTTGACTGCGTTCTGCATCAGTGAGCGCAATGTCATTGAGTGCAGCCCCTGGGGTGCCCGGCCGATACCCGAGCGCCGAGAGTCGGCTCGTTCCAACACTCTTGACAATCCCTTTCGCTGCGCATTTCGCTTGTGCTCGAGGGGGTGTCCAGTAGGACTGATCTGCCGGCCGAAAGGTCATGTCATACACGAGGCCATCAACGAGGAGCGCCGAGGGAACCTCTCCTCGACTAGGAAATTCAGGAGCCTTTGCTGGTTCGCTAGCAGAGTCGCTTCCGTCGTTGACCTCCGAGGATTGCCCGTGCTTTTCGGGGACGCAGGCCGTTACAAGAAACGCGATAAAGATGCCAAGGAAGAGTATCCGCAGACTGACTCGGCTGCGAGCGCTTGGAACGCGCAACTGTTTTCCCGACTGCGAACCCATCTCACTCAGGCTAGCGCTGAGCTCAAGGTCGCGAGCCACTGGGCCTGGGTCTGACCAAGTGAGTACTCAGCTTGGACTCGCAGAATCCCTGCGGTAGCAAGTGCGAAACGTTGCTGAGAATTGCTAGCAAGTTCAGCTAGGACTTCTGAGAGTGAACCATCGGCAGACCCCACCGAGGAGAATCTCCGTCCGGTCACATGATCCTCGACGAGCTCGCCCATGGCCGGGGAGTCTGCAGCGACGGCTACCGCTCCAGTGTGCATCGCTCGCAGGAGTTCCACTGACGGCCCATCGGCGCAGTCAGAAAATATCACCACGTCGGTAGCCGCCAAGAGCAGTTCCTCATCGGCGCTAGAAGCTGTCAGCGAATCTACGAATTGGGCTCCTCCCGACAAGGCCGCCTCGCGCACACCGCCCGACGACCCAGCGTTGCCGCCTCTTGAGCTCACACTCACAGACTGCAACGCCCGAACGGCAAGGCGGCTGACCTCAAGGCCGAGCGCCTGCTTGGCAGCCGCTCGACGAGCAGTTTGAGAAGCCTCAGAGAGTGCGGCTGATTTGGCCGAATTCGCAAGCCGCACACCCGTGTGAATCAGTTGAACGCCGCTGGATTCAGAGTTGATACCAGTACTCCCGCGATACCGATCAAGCACGCGTTGCGCACTTGTTGTAGCCGCAGCATTCGTCACCACAAGTTGCACGCCGTCTCGCATTGCTTTCGCCATCCTCAAGCTCACGCGTTTGCCGCCCTCCCAGTCCGCCGGTTCTGACCAGAGCCCAACCGCTGTAGGAAGAGCCCCCGGAATCACCGCAGCAACCTCGGCAGCCTGAACCCCCTGCAGGATTAGGCCATCGGCCCATCGCTGCTCTGCGCGAAGTTGGGTGTACGCAGCAAGCGACTTCCGCGAAGGGGCAATCACTGGAACCGACTGAGCAAGCTGCCCCGTCTTGCCAGGGCCCAACGCTAGCGTTCGCACCTCGCATCCAGAGCGGGTGAGACCATGGTGCAACTCAAGGGCAGCGAGATGCTGGTCTGTGGCATCGGTGTCCTTGAGAATCTGCAACACCCGTTGGATTGCCACGACAGACTCAGGAGAGCTGCGCCTCAACACGAGAAAGCGCGTCTTCCTCGCTCACGTCTAACGCAAAGCTGAGTTCAGATACGAGCACACTTCGGGCCTTCACGAACATCGACTTCTCTCCGGCAGAAAGACCTTTGGACTGATCGCGCAGCGCAAGGTTTCGGACAACCTCGGCAACTTGGTAGACGTCACCAGACTTCAGCTTCTCTTGGTGGTTCTTAAAGCGACGGCTCCAGTTGGCCGGTTCACGAATGTCTTTCTTTCCGAGGAGCTCAAAGAGGTCTTCAACTTCTTCGGCTCCAATCGGGGGACGCATTCCTACGTCATCGGCGTTTTCTACGGGAACTCGCAGCGTGAGTTCGCCATGGGCCATCTGCAGAACGAGGTACTCCGTGGACTTTCCCTCGACTTTGCGCTTCTCACGCTTAACGATAACTGCAGCACCGTGATGGGGATAGACAACCCGATCGCCTACATCAAAAGACACAACATTTTCCTGACATTCAGAATCGAGAATCCAGCCGCCGAATCTCAGAACACCTCTTCGTAGCGCTGAGGTTCTGGATATGGGTCTCTGGGGGACATACCATGATAGCAGGTTTTTAGGGCAAAACCGGTGCGGGTTCTCGCAGTTCCTGAACCCTCTAGTTCAGCATCAACAGCGGTTGGCGCAATGACCAATCTGGGTCTCCAGGTACCGCAGGGAACTCTCCATCGGCGTCAGACCACACCAATTGCAAGGTGTCGGGCCATCGTTCTCCCCAACTTTCCATGACTGCCCGGCCGAGTTCAAACCAGTCTCCGCGTGCGAGCCAGAGCGGATCTACTTCTCGGACCTGCAGGTTCATACCGCCCGCGAGTTCCACGGTGTCACCGGCTCCAAGCTCCCTGCCCTGAGAGATTTCCTCACCAAGAAGTTCGATCACCGCCCCCGCAATGGAGGCGTCTAGGCCAACCACCAGAAGTTCTGCGTGATTGAAGCTGTGCTTCAATCCAATTGAATAGGCCCAGTCACATCCAGTCTCGTCAGCGAGAAGGGCAGCCACGTTAAATGAACCTGCCTGAATCTCGATTCGAAACATCTCGATCACTCCGTTAACTTCCACATAACAAGGGTGGGCGTTCCTCGAGAAATCGACAATGGGTCAAGAGACCTAGCCCCTGCAGGGTGACGCTGCGCAGGCGTCTTGCACGCCGAGGGTGAGACTCATTCCGCTTAGCGTGTTGACGACACCACCCATAGTGCGGATTGCCTAGTTTTAGCGCGATTGCCGTCAATGCAGTGTGACTCATGCCACAGGGCTAGTCGGATTGACTCGGGCCTTCAGGAGTCTGAGCGGGTGTGTGATCCGGGCTGGACGGAGGGCTGTTGCGAGCCAGGAATCGAAGGCGTGCACCTCGCGCATCCCAGCCATAGACCACAGTTGTCTTAGCAATGCGATCATAGAGAGCCTGATGTTCTTTGTTCGTAATGATGCCAATGAATCCAAGTCCAAGGGTGATGAATCCCAGCGGGAACATGACTGTGCGCAGGACTCCGCAGCGAAGTGTCGTCTGCGACCCATCGCGTTGAACCACGCGCAGTCCAAGGATGGCCATGCCAGCAGTCTTGCCACTCGTGGACCAGGGGTAGGAGTAATAGATGAACAGCCAGAACACGTAGAGACAAGTCACTAGCGTTGGCGGCATCTGCAGTTTGTAGTTATCGGGGGTGATGACCACGATGATGTACGTCAACGAGGCGGTTGCAATAGAAAAACAGATGGTCGCTATGGCTTGGTCACAGCAAAAAGCCACCAGACGACTGACTGCTCCGGCATAGTGGCCTTGCTGCGTTACGCCGAGTTCACGTTGCGAGATATCGGTCACGACTGGGCCTTTTCTGAGTCACTCTGTCCGCTTGGAAGCGCTAATGGCGCTAACTCAATCAGTAGCGGCGGCCCAGCAGGCAAGGCGATTGGATCCCTTCGCAGCACCCGGTTTGCCCAGCGATTCAGGAAATTGTCAAGGCCCACACCTTGGCTTCTGACGACATCAAGCGCTTCTCCTGCGATACCAGAAGTTGACTGCGCAATCAGGCTACCGATCTCGGTATTGCGCACGAGCGAGTCGATATCAAGTTTGTTGACGAGTGAGTTCATGTCCACGCTGTCGAGCAATGCATCAAGGTCGACGTTTTCGAGCAGTGCATTCAGGTCGACATTCTTGAGCAGCTCATTCAAGTCAATTTTTGTGAGCAGCAGGTTTAGGTCGATTCGATCGAGCAGTAGCCCAATGTCGATTCGTTCCAACAGAGCGTCAAGGTTCACCTTCGAGATCAGGGAGTCAACGTCTACGCGCTCAACCACTGCAGCGACGTCGACACGAGAAACAATCCCATCGATGTCAACTCCCTGTACAAGTTCGTTCACATCGACCTTGGAAACAATCCCGCCTACGTCAACTCGCCCGACAAGGCGGTCGATGTCAATACGGTCAAGCAGTGCGTCCATGTCGATTGCAGCGAGCACCTCGTTGATGTTGACTGCGTCAATCACCCCAGGGGTTACCCGTTGTATTGCATCACGGGCAACGGGGCCAGCATCGGTCACCAGGCGCTCGCGGACCTCGTGGCCTTCTTTGGCTAACGGCACCGTCAGACGCTTTGCCACTGCCGCAGCTAGTCGTGCCGGAGCACTTCCGCCCACAGCGGATGCGACATCAGTGGCTGCTCGAGCAGCACGAGTTGCCGCGCCAAGTGCAGCGTCAACTCCCCAGTCATCGTTGTCCTCTTCCGGTGGAGCACCGGCCGCGTCGTCACTACTCACTTCTAGATCATGGCTCAGTATGGCCGCTCGGTGGGCCAACACTCAGATTTGGGTGAAGCTTTTGCTACTGCAGTTGATGAGGTCGCGCCCCAGAGTTCAACCACACCTGACCAATCGGGGGTGTCCCCTTCCGGAATGCGTCCTCATCGACCACCTCAGCTGAACCCTTCTCTGCCAATCCAGAGCCGAGGATGGCCGAGTGGTGCCCAACTTCATCACCCAAGCACTTGCCGATCGGCCAACCACTGGCGTGCAGTTATTCCCGCTTCCCCGCGAGATCATCCCTTGACCGAGGCATGCGTGGTACTACATTCAAGAGCTCATCTAGAAAGGTCCGGTTCAGCCATGATCAAACCGTTCTCCTCCAGTGCAACGAAGATTTTAGCTGCCGTGTGCGGCTTGGCCGCAGTCCTAGTGCTGTCTATCGGTTCCGCATCAGCGGGTGTGGCGCAGCCGGATTCCGTTACTGTTAGTCCTTCTGCGCCTTCTGCAGGTGGGCCAATTACGGTCACCGCTCAGAAGTTCGACCCAGACTCGGCAGTTGCGTTCAGCCTAGAGTCACCTTCACAATCCTTGGGATCAGCCAGCGCTAACTCAAGTGGTGTCGCCACGCTGACCACAACCTTGCCGGCCAACCTTCCAGCAGGCTCCTATACGATTCGCGCCGTCGGGTTCATAAAAATTTGTGATGCGGTAGCGGTACCAGCCGATGAAACCACCACCACCACTGTGGATTGCAAGGAAGTTGCGGTCAACCTGACCACCACCATTACAGTCGGTGCAGCTGAAACCACCACTACGACCCCCACTACGACCCCCACTACAGTCAGTCCAACAAAACTGGCTGCAACCGGATCAAGCAGCGCCAGACTCGTGGGGATCGGCGTTGTGCTTGCAGTTCTTGGCGGACTCCTGATGC
>Ga0194041_10000188_pt1 | contig 24435 bp, 35 predicted proteins | sample JunL449m_MetaG_FD_160082 | JGI IMG/M metagenome (GOLD analysis project Ga0194041, IMG submission 160082) | Anoxic zone freshwater microbial communities from boreal shield lake in IISD Experimental Lakes Area, Ontario, Canada - Jun2016-L442-9m | ecosystem: Environmental > Aquatic > Freshwater >...
CGGTGGGGGATTACAAATGGTCAACCACCTCGATCGTTACCGACTTCACTGAAAACAAATCATTTACATGGGCGGTCGAGTCGGTTGAAGTGCCGGTCGCAGTGTGGGGCTTTACGCTCTCTGGCCGCGACGGCGATGTGCTGTTGAAGATGCATGCAACGATGGGGCCGGCGATGAGCCCTCCACGTGCATCTGCTGCAAAGGACCCGGAGAACGCAGAGACGATTATCTCAAAGCGTCTACACCAATGGTCGAAGAACATGACAGCCACAGTCGAAGGTATCAAGTCGCTCAGCGAGCAATAAACAACGACAATTGCGGCACTTCGCCCGCGGACATTGAACACATTGCAGTGGGTGTTTTCACTGAGCTGAAACGCGAGTGACACCCAGGGCGTACACTAAGCACATGGACGGCTGGAAGAACCCAATTGAGGACGAGCGCGGAGTAGACATAAGTCAAATTCGCGACATGCTGAACATGTCTATTGCAGAGCGGGCCCACGAGATGGTGCGCGTCGCAAACTTGATGGCGAAGGCGAGAGAGACAGCGCGTGAGGCACGTCTAGAGACTCGATGACAGAATTCGATCCATTCGAGATGTGTCGGATTCTCAATGAAGAGAAGGTCGAATATGTGGTGCTCGGAGGGTTCGCTGCGGTTCTCCGCGGATCACCGGTCACCACCCGCGACTTGGATGTCATTCCCGACCGAAACCCCGAGAATCTTGACCGGCTTGGTCGTGCTCTCAATCGAATGAATGCGATGATCAGAGTTGTTGGCGAGCCGGTAGCAACGAAGATAGACGGCCCATTCATTGCAAATATGCCGCATATGTTGAATCTAGTTTCGGACTTTGGTGACATCGACCTCACCTTTACGCCAGCTGGAGGTACTGGCGAATTTGCTGGATGGAAGTTGAATGCAACCTCAGAGCTAATCGCGGAGGGGTTAATTGTCTCTGTTGCATCACTTGACGACATCATCGACTCAAAAAAGACTGCCAACAGGGCAAAGGATCATCTGTCATTGCCATATCTCGAATCTCTGCGTGATGAATTGCGCCGCCAAAGCAACGAATATTTATCTAACGAATAAGTGTTATTCCGCCTGAACGGCAGGGCGGTTTCGATGAGAGTTATTGTTCTTGTATGGCCATGACCTTCCCTGAACCCGATCATTTGGACGACTACCTGTTGGATCCCACTCACGAAGCGGAGTTAAGCCAAGTACAGGCTCGTCGTGATTCTGTAAAAGCTGAAGGTGTTATCGCTTCCAAGTACTGGGGCGGCATTCAGTGGCGCATCGTTGTTACGTTCAGTGTCTGCGCGGTGTTGTGGGCCAGCGTTCTTGTTCTTGGTATGAATGGAACGATTCCTCTGTGGATCGGACTCATCGTCAACACTCTTCTGGCGGCAACCTTTTACATGCCGATGCATGAAGCCGTTCACAAGAACATCTGGGGCAAAGTGACGAGCGGACGAGTGGTGGAAGAAATCATCGGCACCTTGTGCAGCGTTCCGCTATTGATGCCATTCCGTCTTCATCGCGCATCACACATGCGCCACCATGCATACACGAATGACCCTGATTGCGACCCGGATCACTTCTCGCAAGGAGAACTTCGTAATTTGCCTCTGAAAATTCTCTCGATTACTTCCGTCAATGTGTTGTTGCCACTTATTGCATTCATTCCACCGATGCGAAAACTGTTGCATCCAGCGATTGCGCGCGCGAATAAGGCGAGCGCTAACAAGGCTGACGGCTTGATGCAGTTGCGCTTTTGGCTCATCACACACGGCGTGCTTTTGGTTGCTGTTCTCGCTGGTTTTGGATGGCCTGCGTTCTTGTTGTGGTATCTCCCAGCGAGACTGCAGTTGGCCTGGCTTCTTCTTGTTTTTGCGTGGTATCCGCATCATCCGGGTGGTGAACAGGGTCGATACGTCGACACACGCGTCGCAGTGTTCCCAGGATCAACGTTCTTGATTCGCGGACATGATCATCATGCTTTGCACCACTTGTTCCCTCGTGTAGCGCATTACCGCCTGCCTGCGATGTGGCAAGAGATGGCTACAGATCTTGTTGCTAAGGGAGTTCGTGTCGAAGGGCGTGCTCTCGAGGCAACCGGCCCTGTTGTTTGGTAACGGCACTCAATCTTGAGTGATCTTGGGGATCAGGTCGAAATAGACGGTCACGATGGGTGTGTCATCATTGACGGTCTCTCCAACACGTGTCCAGTAGGCAAGATGACTTGCACGAAAATCCGCGGCGTTCATGTCTCCTTCTGCTTCGGCAAGCGCGAACTCGTCGGGGACATCTGCAAATCGCAGGATCTCCGCACGAGTAACTTTCATTGTGCCAACATGCTTTCCGTCGTTATCAACTATTGCTAGTAATTCACCAACATGTTCAACTGGTTCGCCTTCAGCCTCGTAGTCGCTTATGAGGAGACCAGCCGTTGCACGTTTATTGCCATGAAGAATGAGATTGACGAGTTTCTCTCTCGAGGCACCAGGAGTTCCGAACTCAATAGTGCGCATGCCGTCTATTCGTTCAAACATCAGTTCATCTTATGTAAGTGTTCGTTAGCGAAGGAATGGTCGTACTTCGATTGGTCTGTTGCATGCGTGTGATGCTTCAGCTGCAAGTGCATGTGCGACAGTGTCATTCTCGGCTTCAATAATCCAGAAGCCCGCCATAAACAAGTCGGAGTCGACGATGGGCTCGCGCACGATGGATTCACGGTTGCCTCTAAAGTCAAAGACGATTGCCTGATCAGGTGCTGCAACTCCTGCAGCCATTATTCGCTGTCCTGCGGCTTCAATCTTTTCATTGAATGCATCAATCGCTGTCATCTCGTCATGGTCAGCCTGAATTTCGCCTATGCGATTGGCAATGACTGCAAATATGTAGCGCATGAAGAGATTCTAACGATGTGGCTATTTATCTCGCTAATGTTTTCCTATGGCAGAGAAAGTAACTGGCCCCGCTTCGTACTTCCCATCGATTGAGAAGAAGTATGGAAAACCAATCGCGCATTGGAAATCTCTACTGAAGAAGATGAAGGGCGCGAAGCACGCCGAGATGGTTGCGATGTTGAAGACCGACCACGAGATGGGTCATGGGCATGCCAATGCAATCGTTGCTCACTTCCGCGCCGAAGAGGGTCTCTAGTCTGAAGCTCTTGACTACAGGCCGAGAGCGGTCATCAATTCCTTTTCGGTAATGCCAAGGGTCTTTGCTGCTGCTGAAAAATCTGGTGGCAATTTATTGTTGAACGCATCCTTCAGTTGAGTCTCCGTGATGCCAAGTTTCTTAGCAGCGGCGGCCAGATCTGGCATTGGGGGCATCATGTTTGGCATCGCTTGAATCTGTGATGCATCGACTTTGCCGTGGAAGCAGCCGATAGATGATGTCGCATCAGCTGTACCCGGAAGAACGTAGTGGTAAACACCCTTTGGATATTCAGGTGTTGGGCTGGTGATTCCATTGCATTCATCAAGAGCGCTCGACGGCACGGCTTTTCCATTGATGTCATTGGCGCCGTAGATGAAGTAACCATCAAGCGCAATACCAATGATGTGGGATGGTCCTGTAGTTGTGTCAACTTTGCTTGTTACGCAATTAGGTAACCCGTGGTAGTGGTAAGCACCACCCGTGCCGTTCATGCCGGGAGTGGGGTGACCCGCGCACTTGTCGACAAATGAAGCTGTAATTCCGGCTGCATTGGTGATTGTGAAGTTATTTGCCATGGCAACAGTTGTTCCATCGCCCTCATATGGGTTGTAAAGAACCGCACCCGAGATCATTACTCCGATGGAGCCCATACTTGTTTTTGTAGTAGTTGACGAGAAAGTCGGAACCGAAGGAATATCGAATGAATATGTCTGAGCGGAAGTTGGGTCCTTAATGATGTTCGCGGTACTGGCATCTGGCACTACGACACCCGCATTTGGCACCGCGTAGTACGCATCACGTTCATGGTTAGGAATGCCATCTGGCTGGAAGTTGATGCTGCCATCTGTATAGGAGATCTTGATTGTGGGATTCCACGAAGCTGCCTTCACAACGTCAGTGGTGTCGGACGAAGCTGAAGCAGCGGCATTGGTTGAAGAGGATGCGGTAGTTGAATCTGATGACTCTGAGCTGCTTGAGCATGCGCTGAGGAGAAGTACTGATAGGGCTGCAGTGATGCTGAGGCTTGTTTTGATTTTCACGGGTCTGTTCCTTTTGGATTGGGTTTAATGACAATAACTTACCTAGGTAAATAAAAAGTAAGAAATCCTGCTACCTTTGCCTTATGAGCCATCAGGACAAGAATCGCTCTGCACATGCAAAACCGACTCCCTCAGATCTGGCAAAGATGTCCAGGGCTGCGGCCGCTCCGTTTACTGCAGCCAGCGTCGGTCGACTCAGTCATCTCTTTCCCCATTGGCTTCTGCTCAATGTTGAGACACCTCTCCGTATCCCCGCTTCTCGTCTCCTGGTTCTCTGGATGTTGCGTAAAGAGCAGACACTCACCATGGGCGAGATTGCTCAGATGATTGATCTCACTCCGCGCGGTGTGACACGTATCGTCGATGGGCTTGAAGCAGATGGTTTTGCTACTCGAACTGAAGACCAATCTGATAAACGAATCAAAGTAGTGGAACTTACGACTAAAGGTCGGCGGTTTCTTGATGCGTCGCTTCCGACAGTTCACGAGAAGTACGTCGAACTGTTCGCAGTCTTGGAAAAGTCCGAGGCCGTGGAATTGGTTCGACTAATTGAGAAATTGACAGACTACATGAAAGCTCAAATCGACTCTCACTAAGGAGTGTTCTATGAATACCTTATTCGGCGATGCGGGCCTTGACCATTGCGCGTAACAGTGATGCGTCGACTTTCCAGTCGACTGGCACAATGAACGTCTTTTTGTTGACTGTGTAGTTAGTCAGTTTTGATTCCATTGACTCAAGAACATCGGAACTGAATGGGTTCAGAGTGAGGTGATTCTGTGAAGCAGATAATCCGAACACATATTTGCCATCGATACGCAACATGGGTTGATTCCAGGCAATAACCAATTCAAGCTTGGGGAATTTCTCCATGATGGTTGAGAAAATCAGTTCAGCAGTTTTCTTCTTTTGTGGATCTAGTTGCGCGAAAAACTGTTTCGGAGTTGAGAAACGTTTCGATGTGGTGGAACCACGAAAATGCATCACAACAGCATTTGCATGCGCCTGACTGAAACCGTGATTTTCGCGCAGGTACGCAATCTGCTCGGGATACTTGGCGTCAGTGAGTTCACCGAGCTGGTTGAGGTAGTGCAAAACGGGTTGACCGTGTTTCTTTTCGATCGCAGGAAAGAACTTCGAGCGGTCACCGCTTGCGTCAGTCATAGCTGAAGGGGTTAGAGACCGAGGTGCTCTTTAACCTTTGCGACTGATGGGTTTGTCATTGACGTGCCATCGTTGAATACAAGAGTGGGGACGGTGCGATTGCCATTGTTGATGGTCTCAATGAGCGCAGCAGCAGTCTCATCTGTCTCGATGTCGATCTGCGTGAAGGGGATACCTGACTTTTCAAGGTCTGACTTCAGACGCTTGCAGGGGCCACACCAACTGGTGCTGTACATAGTGAGAACTGGTGTCGACATGTAACTCAGTGTATGACTATTTTTCGATGGTTTTGTCACCTATGAGGCGAGTGCGCCAGCAAAGACTTGCCATGCCAGTAATGACTTAGCAACCAGGCTGAGAACGATATAAATGCGCTCGCCGTAGAGGTAGTTGGCCCATTTGCCCTGGGCCTTGTATTGCTTCCATTGCACGATGGCGAAGCAGTTAAACATGATGAACAACGAGATCACGATGCCGTAGACAAAGCCCGGAGCCGATGCGCCTGGTGGGCCCTTGGGGTGAAGAAGGTTGATCACAACTGCAATCCACGGGATGATGCCAGCGATACAGCCGAACCAGAATGGCAACAGGTCGCCATTACCCGGAGTTGTGTATTTCTCTTGCAACCATCCGAACAGAATCATCGAGACATTGACTCCGAAGACTGCAAGGAGCGCAACTATTTCGGTGACGCCGTTGAGTTGCAAAATGACGATGATCATGATGGAAGACGACAGCGAGTATTCCACCCATCGAAACACGTTGATGTGTTTGCTGAGTCCGTCTGTGTATCGAGGGAAAATCTTCGGTGATGTAATAAAGAAGTGAAAGAAAGCTGACAAGAAGAGGAACGCTGCGACCATGTAGCCAATGTTGAGGTTAAACAAATGATTCGGCAGGGAGAACTTGCCAGTGCCTGGAGCATCTGTCATGTATGTCGCATTCACAGGGAGTGATGCATCATTTGCAAGCAGGATGATTGCAATGAAAGAAGCCAAGTGCAAGAGACCTGCGGTGCGGTTGAGTGTCCGCAGTTTGCTAATTGATGTATCCATGAGAGTTCCTCGCAATGGTGTCGTGATTGAATCTTGCCACAAGTAGTGCCAAACAGTGGGCGGGAACTAGGGTTCAGAGCCATGAATGTTGTTGATGCAGTAAATGCCCGCTTGTCGGTGCGCCAGTTTCTTCCTACTCCGGTCTCAGATGATCAATTGCGGTCCTTGTTGTCTGATGCTTCGCGTTCACCAAGCGGCGGAAACGTGCAGCCATGGCGAATGTATGTGGTGAACGGCGAATCATTGACTCGTATGCGTGAGTTCTTGACTACACAACCACCAGTGGAAGAACCCGAATACGACATCTATCCAAAGAGCATTTCAGAGCCGTATCGCACAAACCGTTTCACCATTGGTGAGCAGATGTATGCGACTCTTGGCATTGCACGCGAAGACAAGCCAGGCAGATTGCGTCAGTTCGCACACAACAATGATTTCTTCAGCGCACCAGCAGCAATGTTCTGTTTCATTGATCGCCAGATGGGGCCACCTCAGTGGTCAGACCTTGGCATGTTCTTGCAGACATTTATGTTGTTGGCAGTTGAGAATGGTCTTGCAACATGTGCGCAGGAATATTGGTCAGTACGACACAAGGCAGTGTCTACGTTTGTTGGTGCACCAGAAAACGAGATGCTGTTCTGTGGTCTTGCAATTGGTTACGCCGATACATCGGCACCGATTAACTCACTGCGTTCAGAGCGCATGCCCGTTGACGAATGGGCCCGCTTTATCTAACTGGCGTGTAGCCAGGGCGTAATGCAGAGGCCAACAAGTAGGCCTTCAGGACCCAAGAGACGAGCAATCGTTTGACCCCACGGTTCAACGCGCGTGTCGTGAATCAGTGTGTGGCCTTTTGCTTTCAATTCCGCAACGGCTGCGTCAACATCTGCAACTTCAAATTCAATAGTTGCCTGTGGAATGGGGATATGAACTGGCCATTCGGTGGTACCAAAGCAAGATTGTGCTGCATCGGCAAGTGGCCACACGCCGAGATGTTTACTGCCGTTAAAACCATCGACAGCTAGGTAATCACCTGAGACCACCTGCAACGGGAGCCCGAGGGTGTCTCGATAAAAAGAGGCGCCTTCTGCAGGGTTCGGAACAATGGGAGCAAAGCCAGCGACAAAGAGAATTTCCATGTCTCTGTTGTATCAGTTCAGGTTGCGAGGTCGCTCACAATGCGTCCCGCTTCAAGAGTGACAGTGCGTGTGATACGAACGGAATCAAGAAGTGATCTGTCGTGAGTGACGAGAAGGACTGTGCCGCCGAATGTATCGAGTGCTTGCTCTAGTTGTTCAATAGCGGGAAGATCGAGATGGTTGGTTGGCTCATCAAGCACTAGGCAGTTAGCACCATTAGCCATGAGTAGTGCCAGAACGCCACGTGTGCGTTCGCCGGGTGACAGGGAAGCGGCCGGACGATTCACATGGTCTGCTGCAAGGTTGAACTTGGCAAGCAAGGTTCGTGCTTCGGGAACTAACAGGCCAGTAGCAGCCATAAAAACTTCTAACAAAGTGGCGTCTGAGAATGTGCCGTCTTCGTTACGACCAGCAAGTTGATTGCGTGCTTGTTCCAGTTCGCCAATGACAACGCCAGGTCCCATCCATTGCGAACCGCTAGAAAGTGGAATGCGGCCAAGTAGGGAACCGATGAGCGTGCTCTTGCCACTGCCGTTATGGCCAACGATTGCAATGCGATCACCGAATGTGACTTGCAGTTCGACTGGTCCGAGATGAAATGAGTCGTAATCAACTTCTGCGCCAGCAAGACGAGCCACAACATCGCCACCGCGTGCCGCAAGCGGAATCTCGAGTCGCAACTGCCATGCTTCGCGTGGTTTTTCTACTTTGACAAGACGCTCCATCTGCTTGTCAGTACGCGCAGCCTTGCCTGCAAGTTGCTCTGATGAGTTCATCTTCAAGTTGCGTTGAATTTTGTCACCGTCGTTCGGCTTCTTCTTTGCTTTGCTGACACCTTGCGTTGCCCATTCACGTTCGCGTTGTGAACGACCTGCAAGATCTGAGCGCTTTGAGTCGTACTCTTCAAAATCAGTCCACGCTTGTTTGCGTGCGACTTCACGCTCTGTGAGATAGGCAGTCCAGCCACCAGCAAATGTGGAAGCAGTGTGTTTGAACTCATCAAGTTCCACTACATGAGTAATGGTGCGTTCTAGAAAGGTGCGGTCGTGGCTGACCAATACAACACTGCCGGAAATAGAGGTTACGAAGTTCTCTAGGCGAGCAAGCCCATCAAGATCTAAATCGTTTGTTGGTTCGTCAAGAAGATACACATCGAACCGAGAAAGGATGAGGGCTGCAAGGCCAGCACGTGCTGCTTCGCCACCGCTGAGAACTGACATTGGGCGTTCAAGAAGTGCAACGTTGAGACCGAGTTCATCCCATGCTTTGCCGATGCGTGCATCAAGATCTGCGCCGCCAAGGGCAAGCCATGTATCAAGCGCGACTGAATATGCATCGCCTGCATCAGCATCGCCGGCAGCCATGGCAGCAGTAGTGGCGTCAAGGGCATCAGACGCGGCGGTAACACCGGTGCGGCGGGCAAGGTATGCACGTACAGATTCATCGGCACGACGCTCTGGTTCTTGCGAGAGGTAGCCAACCATTGCACCGTGTGGCGTGACAATGATTTGTCCAGAGTCTGGTGCAATGAGTCCGGCCAAGGTGCGAAGCAGTGTGCTTTTACCGACTCCGTTTGGGCCAACGACACCCCAGCGCTCGCCAGGTTCAACCGTAAGAGAAACATGGTCCAGCATTACTGCAGGACCAAAGCTCACGGTGATGTCGCTTGCGCGTAAAGAAGTACTCATGACGAGTATTCACCTTATGCGAGAGGCGGGTGCATCAACGCAAAAGGAGCGGCATCACCGAAGTGACACCGCTCCTTTTGGAACAAGTATTGCTAGTTGTTACTTAGCGATTGAGAAAAAGCTCTCGGTCAGTGCTGGACCGTATGAAGATCCGGCCTGTGCTGCGATTGCGAAGATGAATAATGCTCCACCAGCCATTGAGATGTTCTTCAGAAAGCTGATCATTTCTGTTTGCTTCGAAGCTGCATCGGCTGTCCAGAAGTCGTGCATCTTCACAGCCATGGCGACAAGGAGAACCGCGATGACAATTGCGCCAAGGTCTGCATAGACACCCAGGACGATGGAAAGTCCACCGAGGGCGAGCAGGAGACCAGAGAGTTGTACGGACAACTTTGGTGCTGGAACCTTCTTGAATTGGGCATAACCAGTCATGGCGTCTGCTTTGGTGAGGTGGTTGATACCACTCATGATGAACATGCCAGCGAACAGGATTCGGGCAATCAATAGGACGATGTCCATTGTTGACTCACTTTCGTTTGTAGAAAATAGTTGAGAGCGCAATTATATGCACAAAATGGTTGCGGACGCAACTATCTCTGAAATTCCTGTATATTCCATGTATGGCAACGAAGTGGCTATCTCCAGCTGAAATGACGGCATGGCGGTCATTTATCTCAACCACCGGCGACCTATTGCGCGCTATTGAACATGGCTTAGAACCATTCGACCTTGATCTTGGCGATTATCAATTACTTGCCATGTTGTCTGAAGCACCGGAACAGCAACTGCGTATGTCTGATCTGGCTGATGCTTTGCGACTTACCCGTGGCGGATTAACGCGCCGAATGGAAGGCGTTGTCAAAAAGAAGTTGGTGACTCGTGTGCAGTCATCGGAAGATGGTCGCGTGGCATTTGCGCAGATGACTACAAAAGGCATATCGACATTGGCCGCAGTTGCGCCAGAGCATGTACAGACAGTGCGTCGCTTAATGATTGACTTGCTCACACCTGCGGAGGTGAAAGCTGTCGGCACCGCTTTCAGCAAAATTTCAAAAAATCTTGCTGACGAACTGAAGTAGTTAGCCCTGGAGAGCAGCTTTCATTGCTGCAACACCGTTAGCAAGGGTGGTTCGCTCAGCTTCGCTTAACACGGCAAATGCAGGTGCGCAGAGTGCATCAGTCAACTTTTCTGCAGCTGCCATTTGCGCGTGTGTGGCATCGGTGATTGTTGGTGCATCTTCTGGTGTGTAACCAAATGTCGGCACCATGTCTGGACGCTTGATGTGGTGTGCGGTCTTCGTATCTAACCCGGCAGCGCGTAACGCAATGAGGTGCGCAGCGCCACGGAATTCACGAATCAGAGCCACCAATTGCATTGCACGACCAGGTGCATCTGTTGCGAGTGGCTCTGTGCGTATTGCTGCATACAACGAAAGGCCATCAGGGTCTGCTGCATTGTTGACTGCATCGAGTGTTTTCACGATGGCATCAAGGTTTGCCAAGCCAGTGAACTTCGCACGACCAAGAGCTGCTGCGCATTCAAGATGTGCGCGTCCTGCCTTGCGAGGATCGCACTTTGCTTTTGCATCTTCCCAGATGCCGCCGATCATTGATGGTTTGAAGTAGCCAAAGGCTGCTGCAAGGGCTGCTCCGTCGCAGTCACCAAGCGGGCCACCACGTCCGAGAACGTAAAACTCCATGCCGCGCAGGTTGAGCTCTTTGCCAACTGCTGCGGTCTCTGGGATGAAATAGAAAGCCGAACCAATTTCGTTAATGATTGGGCAGGCGGTTGCGAGAAGTTCTTCATTCGTCATATGAGCGACTGTAGTGAAGGCGGCGCCACCTACGCTCATTGGGTGGACAAACGACTGCTCGAGCGAATGGCGCCTGGACTCTTTGTATTGCTGTGGAGCACTGGCTTCATTGTTGCCCGTTATGGCACAAAAGATGCTGGACCGCTGACCTTCTTGACCATCCGCACCGCCATTGCCTCGGTGATTCTGTTCGTGGTGTCTCGAATCATTCGAGAGACCCGCGTGACCCGCAAGCAGGTGCCCGTTCAATTAGCCGTTGGCATTGGCATGCACGCCATGTATTTAGGTGGCGTGTTTGTGGCTATCAACCATGGTCTTCCATCTGGCATAAGTGCATTGATTGCAGCGCTTCACCCGGTTGTCACCACCGCGTTGAGCCGGGTGTTGCTAAACGAGAAGTTGTCGTCTCGACAAGCTTTCGGCGTAGTGCTCGGTTGTGCCGGAGTTATTGCCGTAGTGATTGAACATGGTGGCGCTGGCAATGGCGTTACATCATTCGCGTTGTGCTCAATGGCTGTCGCAGTGGTCGGAATGTCGGCCGGCACCCTGATTCAGCGTAAATACGCGCACGGCACTCCGTTATTGGCCGGAACATCGATTCAGTATTTCGTCACCGCTGTTGTATTGGGCATCTGTGCCGTCACCAGTGAAGGGTGGCAATTCACAGTGACAACGCGCAGTGTTTTGTCGCTTACATGGGCGGTTGGTGTTTTATCAATTGCAGCAATCTTGATCATGTTGTGGCTGTTGCACAGACAAGCAGCGGCACAAGTGAGCAGTTTGTTTTTCTTAACGCCAGCGTTTTCTACGATTGAAGGCGCAGTGCTGTTTGGTGAGCGACTCGGTCTACTTGCAATTGCCGGATTGGCCGTTGCAGTAGTGGGAGTGCGACTCGCTACTTCTCAACAAAAGTGAGGTCTGGTCCGATGATGATCTCACCGGAGAAGAACTCAGCAGCCATTGCGTGCCATTCGGCTTCGCCACCTGGCTGAATTGCTGGAACGAAGTGAGTGAGAACCAAAGTCTTGACGCCGCACTTCGTTGCTGTTTGTGCTGCTTGTTGCACTGTTGAGTGGTAATCGATGATGTCAAGAAAGCGTGCACCTGTTGGTACTAATGGTGCCAATGCACGAACCTGATCTTCGCGAATCACTGTCTGAACATAGAAGTCTGCATCTTTGCACATGCCGTATAGGCCTTCGCACGGAATCGTGTCGCCTGCGAGTGCTGCAACGGTGCCACCGTGTTCAAAGCGGAAACCAATGGTTGGGGCAACGGGGCGATGGTCTGTTGCGTGAACAGAAATAGAAACTCCGCCGATAGCAAAAGTATGACCAGCTTCGATTTCGTGTACTTCCACTTTCATTCCGCCAGCTGCACGCAAGTCATCATGGTGATCAAGTCGGTAACCCTCATCTTGCGACAACATGGCAAGCATTCCGTCCACCATCTTCTTTGTGCCGATGGGGCCGTAGATAGGAAGTGGTGTTGCTGCAGGTGTCGAGATCCAACGAGTGGTAACCACATCGTTCAGGTCAGAAATATGGTCGCTGTGCAAATGGGTGAGAAGAACAGCCGACACGAACGGCGGAGGACAACCGGCAGCAAGAAGACGAGGGACAACAGAGCGACCAGCGTCAACAAGGATGTGTTGGTTATCTGCCTGCACCAGTGTTGATGGGCCAGCGCATGTTGTGCTTGGCAGTGGGCTTCCGGTTCCGAGAAGGGTGATTTTCATTGGTGTCTCCGATGTATGGGGTAGGTATGAACCTACTGCCAACACTGTTCGGAGAAATTGAACAGAGGTTATTTCTCTGTGTTAGCGCCCTTTGGGCTTGAACATCTCATGAATGAGTGGCTCGAAGTACGACAAGGGTGCACTGACGTAATCAGTGTCGAACGCTGGTGAGTCGTACTTTGCACAGAACTCTTCGGTGTATTCGAAGTACTCATGGCCGCGGAACTCTTCGCGAGCATTCTTGTTGAGGCCGATGTAGTCCCAGAAGTAGTAGCCCTGGAAAATTCCGTGGTGCTTGACCATCCACCAGTTGGCCTCTGAAGCAAATGGCTTCACGATGCCAGCAGCAATTTCTGGATGATTGAACGGCGCAAGGTTGTCGCCGATGTCATGGATGAGCGCACACACGATGTACTCGGCATCACGACCATCTTTTTCTGCGCGTGTTGCAGTCTGCAAGCAGTGCTCGAGGCGGTTCACAGGGAAACCACCCTGATCAAGTTCGAGCATTTTCATCTGTTCGATAATGCGTGTGGACACCATTGCTTGAGTCTCTTGAAGGCAGACCATGATGTTGGCCCATTCTTCTTTGGTTGACTCTTCAAAAGACTTGAATGTTGCGCGTGTGACCATGGTTCCCCCGAATCAGAAGTGATGAGGTGAACTTACTACTAAGACCGAGTGTTGTCAGCCCCTGGAACGGACCACGGATACGACAGTTCCGATGGACATATTGTCAAAGAGCCATTTGGCATCGGCAACGCGCATGCGGATGCAGCCATGAGATGACGGGGCTATTCCGAGGGGAGTTACGAACGGAATCTCGCCACTCTTTGTGACCTTGTAGGGAATTCCGTGGAAACCAATGTTGCCGCCTTGGCGACCCTTGGTGAACCGAGTCATCCAGCGCATGCGTTCATTGGGGCTGGGCGAATACACAGCTTGTGCTGATTGTGAGAACACTTTGAACGTTCCGACTGGAGTTTGATCTTTGACGCCGGTGGAGGCAGGAAGTGTTGCAATGAGTCGTCTGCGATGGTTGTAGACATAGACACGTTGTTCGTCGAGAACCACACGGGCAAAACCAATTGATGCAATGCCTTTTTGTGGTCGTGATACGCGCGGCAAGGTTGTCGTGGTTGTTGTTTGCTCTGGCACCGTGGTGGAAACGATCTCGGGCACAGATGTTGTCGAGCTGGTATCAGGAGTTGTGGTGTCAGAGCCTTCTGCATGCACAAAAGACGCGGGCAATAAGACACACGCGACAAGAACAGTAGAGACGATGCGAAGTGGGGATTTCATCGTGAGACAAAGGCTAACTGCGAATTGATTTGCCACGTGGGCAATGCGCTATTCGGCAGCGATATCAAGGGCTTCAGCAAGTGTGTTCCATGAAAGTACTGCGCATTTAATGCGAACAGGGAACTTCACGACACCTTGTAGTGCTTCAAGATCTCCGAGTGGAGCAGAGGTATCTGGCTCTTCGCCGCCCTCATCGATCGACATCATGTGTTTGAACCGATGAATGAGTGCACGAGCTTGCTCAACTGGCTTGCCTTTAACAGCCGCGCTCATCATGGAAGCAGAACTCTGACTGATGGAACAACCTTGTCCGCCAATCTTGATGTCATCAACAATGCCGTCTTTGACAACAAGGAACACTTCGATTTCATCGCCGCACAATGGGTTGTGACCTTCACTGCGCACAGCAGGTGGTTCAAGAGAACCGCGATTACGAGGGCTCTTGTAATGGTCGAGAATGATCTCGCGATATAGGTCTTCTAATCCGGGCATATGAATCTCCGAGTATGAGGCTAGAGGGTGAAGAAGTCTCCCGCTTCGGATAGGGCATCGCACAGGGCGGTGACATCCGAAGGGGTGTTGTACAGGTAGAAACTGGCACGAACAGTGGCGTTAGAGCCGAGGATGCGCATAAGTGGCTTGGCGCAATGGTGGCCGGCGCGTACACAGACATTGTTCTGGTCAAGAACTTGGCTGATGTCGTGAGGATGCACATCGCGATACGCAAAGCTGATAGTTGCTCCGCGAAGTGCTGCGTCGGTGCTTCCGTGAATAGTGATATCACTACCAAAGCGATCATTCAGTGAGTTCAGCGCAAGCACTGTCATGTCATATTCGTGTGCTCGCACATTGTCCATACCGATTGCGGTGAGGTAATCAACCGCTGCACCGAGGCCGATGGCTTCAATGATTGGTTGTGTGCCTGCTTCGAACTTTGCTGGTAATTCTGCACATGTGAAACCTTCGAGCTTCACATCAGAAATCATGTTGCCGCCGCCAAGGAAGGGTGGCATTGCGTCAAGAAGAGATTCGCGTCCCCACAGAATGCCGATACCTGATGGGCCGACCATCTTGTGGCTACTGAATGTCACGAAGTCTGCGTCCCACTCTTGAACGTCAGTTGGCATGTGAGGCACTGCTTGACATGCATCAACAATTGCAATTGCACCGGCCTTGTGGGCTGCTGCGCACAGTTCCTTGATGGGGTTAATGGTGCCGAGAACATTAGACATTGCGGTGAATGAAAATGCTTTCGCACCATCGAGAAGTGTTGAGAGATTGCTGAGATCAAGAAGTCCATCTGTTGTGAGCGGAACCCAGCGAATAGTGAAACCACGTTCAGCAGCAAGCATTTGCCACGGAACAATGTTGGCGTGGTGTTCCATGTGAGTGAGAACCACCGCGTCGCCAGCAGAAAGATTCGCTACGCCCCATGAACGAACAATGAGATTCAGTGCTTCTGTGGCGTTCTTTGTATAAATAACTTCATGCACTTTAGGTGCATTGATGAATGCAGCAACTTTTGCGCGGGCACCTTCAAACTTGTCGGTGGCTTCTGCTGCAAGTTGATACGCACTGCGGTTGGTTGGTGCATAGCCATGTTGCATGAATTGAGTCATTGCATCAATGACAGCGTTTGGCTTTTGTGATGTGTTGGCAGAATCGAGATAGACCAGCGGTTTTCCGTTGATTAACTCTGCGAGCACTGGGAAATCAGCGCGCACTTTCTGCACATTAAAACTCATGACACAGTTGCCTTGTAGGCCTCGTAGCCATTCTTTTCTAGTTCTGCTGCAACTTCCATGCCGCCAGACTTCACGATGCGACCATCAATCATAATGTGCACGTGGTCTGGCTGAAGTTCATCAAGCAAGCGTTGGTAATGCGTAATGAGAAGGATGCCCATGTTCGGGCGATCAACGCGTACTTCACGGATGCCCTTTGCCACGATGCGCAAAGCGTCGATGTCGAGACCTGAGTCTGTTTCATCGAGAACTGCAAAATCTGGTTCTAGCAATGCCATCTGCATGATTTCATTGCGCTTCTTCTCGCCACCAGAAAAACCTTCATTGAGGTAACGGTCAACGAATGAAGAATCCATACCGAGGCGCTTCATCCAGTCCATTGCAGACAAACGCAATTCAAGAACAGAAAGGTCAATGCCTTTACGGGCTGACAATGACTGACGCAAGAACTGAATAACTGAGACGCCAGCTATTTCTTGTGGGTATTGAAACGCAAGAAAGATGCCGGCCTTGGCGCGAACATCAGTGGTCCATTCGGTGATGTTGTCACCTTTGAAGAAAATGTCGCCGCCTGTTACTTCGTATTCAGGAGACGCGAGAAGAGTGCTGGCAAGTGTTGATTTGCCGCAACCGTTTGGGCCCATGATGGCGTGAACTTCGCCGGCGGCAATAGACAAGGTGACGCCGCGCAGAATTTCATCTGTTGGGTCGGTGTCATCCGTGACGGGACGGGCATGAAGGTCGCTGATGCGGAATAATTCGGTCACTCAGCCAGTCTAGGCATGTGTCTGTAATTAACACTACGGACGTAGTGGTAACTAGTGTTATTGCGCCATGGCCTTCCAAATAGCCCGATACGAGGGGTATTCCACAACATCATCGGCGTAGTGGGCTGACCGCAAGAGCTGGTGATAGCGGGGCAGGTGACGAAACGGTACGCCGGCATCAACATGGTGAGCCAGATGGAAGCCGATTTTGTATGGCACCAAATAGAACCGGGCTAGCGGATGCTGCACGACCGAATGGGTGGTGATGCGACGATCTGAATCTGCACGAAGTCCGCCATGTTCTGCGATGGAACGCAAACGGTTGATGACACGCCACAACGTGAAATATGGCAACACCCACATGATGGGGTACAGCCATGGATGACCCGCAAGAACAAACAATGACGCAACAACTATTTGTACTGCAGTCATCTTCCACAATGTGTTTCGAACTCGTGCATCAGGTGATGTGAAACCACGTAGCTGATTACGAAACAATCGTGCGCCTGTTTGTCCTGAAATGTCGCGAACAAGTTTGCGACGGAGACTGTCTTTTGTAATCGGGTAGTTGGCATACAGCGCGATGTCTGGTTCTTCAGGGCCAAACTCTTCACGATGATGCGCCATATGAACACGACGGTATGCAGGCGTGCTGGTGATCACGGGGAAACCAAGCAGCCAATTACCCACCCAATCGTTAGCTCCACGATGACGAAAGAGAAGACGGTGTGCTGCTTCATGCATCAGAGATGCGAATTGTGCGTGCATGCGACCCATTAATAGAAATGCAATCACCCACACGGGAAAAGAGTCGAGCCTCACTGCAATAGCGAGAATCAAGATGTTCTGGCCAAACATCCATACAACGGACCACGCATTGAGAAACGAAGGAATGGTGCGAAGTTCTGAGCGCACCTGTGGGTATGCGCGACCATCTGTTGCAATCGATGCATTGTCAATGACGTGCGGCAAGACGGATGGGTCAAGCGCCATGCCACCAAGGTGCGGACTGCTGTTACCAGCCACGAGCAACCCACTCAGCTAAGTGAGGACGTTCCATAGAGATGGTGGTGTCAACACCGTGTCCAGGCAATACAACGGTGTTTCCGGGAAATGTAAATAAGCGCGTATCTAATGACTCAATGATGGTGTCGAAACTGCTGCCGGGAAAATGTGTTGCGCCAGGGCCACCAGGAAACAACGTGTCGCCAGTGAATAACAATGGTGCATCGTGCACTTTGAATGACACAGACCCAGCAGTGTGTCCGGGGTTATGAATCACGTCGAAACGCAATTTGCCCACTTCAACTACCTGTGTGTCATCAAGGAAAACGTCGTACCCAACGTCTTTCAACATGCCGGCGTCATCGTGCGACACAGCTACTGAATAGCCGGCTTCGCGCATTGCAGGAATCGCTTGAATGTGATCGTGGTGGCCATGTGTTTCAAGAACAGAACGAACGCCAAGTGCTTGACACAGTTCTAAAAGTCGCTCATGTTCGTTTGCTGCATCGATCAACACTGCTTCACCTGTGTGTTTGCAGCGGACAACGAACACATTGTTTGCATATGGCCCGACAACAACACGGTGCACTTCCAACCGATGATCGAAATAGTGGAGGGTTCCGAGCGGGCTTGCCATGTCTTTAGCCTGACACAACCTCGAACCCTAAAGACAGAGCAACGGGTATTTGTGCGGCATCAAAGGTGATGAAGCGAACGGGGGCGGGAAGGCGAGAAGCGGCAGCAAGGTGCAATGCAGCCGAAATACCAACCGGTTGTGACTGGCAGAGAGTGGTTGCTTCATCAAGCAACGACTGGTCAATAGGTACGACATGCAAAAAATCCCATGTATGGCGAATCATGTCTTCAAGATGACGAGACAAAACCACTTCATCGGTCAGACGCGTTGCAGCAACGATCGATTCGCTCAATGCAATTGCGCATGCAACCCACGTGGTGTCGTTTTCCAACATGTCGCGAACAACGTCGCGTTGGGCACCTTCAATATGCAAAGCAAGAAGTGCACTGGCATCAAGAACAACGGTCATGTACGCACCTGTGACAGTGCCTTGTCAATGCGCGCACCGGAATACAGAATCAATGGATTGCTCGGCACCCAATCACCAGTGCGTCGTGGCGCCATCACGACACCGCGCGCCACAAGATCAGCAATAGTGATGCCCGAATAATCAGACCCCATGTTTGACAGTTGGGCCACGGGGGCGCCATCAACCGTGATGACCACCCGTTCGCCCATTTGGGCCCTGCGTACATACGTGGCAAGGGCAGATCTGAATTCGCGCATTCCTATATGGGCCATGGGTACAGGGTAGCGGCATATGTGTACACCTGCGTACACACTCCGATTGGCGAGAGGGGCAAGGGCCAGTGCAAACTGTGATCTATGAATTTTGCATTTAGTGAAGAACAAGAAGAACTCCGCAAGATGGTGCGCTCGTTCCTTGAGGCCAAGTCCTCAGAGACCGCAGTGCGCGAGCAGATGGAGACAGAGACCGGCTACGACACAGCAGTGTGGGCCCAAATGAATGACCAAATGGCATTGCAAGGACTTGCCATCCCCGAAGAATTCGGTGGACAAGGTTTCTCATTTATTGAACTCGGCGTTGTGCTTGAAGAAATGGGTCGCGCATTGTTGTGCGCTCCGTACTTCTCAAGCGTCGTACTTGCAGCAAACACATTGCTCCTTTCGGGTGATGCTGCTGCAAAGAAGGCATATCTTCCAGGCATCGCAAGTGGCGCAACAATCGCAACACTTGCAACAACAGAGCCATCAGGCCGTTGGGACGAAGCAGGAATCACAATCGAAGCAAAGGGCTCTGGCTCTGACTTCACCATCACTGGTGCAAAGAGCTTCGTACTTGATGGTCACACAGCAAACCTCATCATCGTTTCAGCACGCACCGCTAAGGGTGTCAGCTTGTTCGCAGTGGAAGGCAATGCAAAGGGTCTCACCCGTACAGCGCTTTCCACAATGGACCAGACACGTAAGCAAGCAAAGCTTGAGTTCAAAGACACTCCAGCAAAGCTCATCGGTACAGAAGGCAAGGGCGGCGAAGTCCTTTCCCAAGTTATGGACCTTGCAGCAGTTGCACTTGCAGCAGAGCAAGTCGGTGGAGCACAGAAAGTGCTCGAGATGGCAGTGCAGTACGCAAAGGATCGCATCCAGTTCGGACGTCCAATTGGTTCATTCCAGGCAATCAAGCACAAGTGTGCAGACATGTTGCTTGAAGTTGAGTCTTCAAAGTCAGCTGCTTACTACGGCATGTGGTGTGCAGCAGAAATGAACGAAGAACTTCCTTCAGTTGCATCACTTGCTAAGGCTTACTGCTCAGAGGCGTACTTCCACGCAGCTGCAGAGAACATTCAAATCCACGGCGGTATTGGTTTCACCTGGGAACACCCAGCACACCTTTACTTCAAGCGTGCGAAGTCAAGTGAACTCATCTTTGGTGATCCGACCTACCACCGCGAGCTTCTTGCTACACGCATCGGTATCTGATCATTAACTGTTTCGGCAGTAGATAAAACTTCAAAGAGCCCGGGCCTAGTGCCCGGGCTCTTTTCATTTCTCGGACATGTTGTATCAATCCGTGTGAGGTACTGTGCGCGTATGCCACGCACTGTCATTGCTCAAATATCTGATCCGCATATCACTGGTCCGGGAGATGAACTTTTTGAAGGCTCAGACCCAGTTGGGAACCTGACCAAAGCATTACAGCACGCATCACAGCGCAGTAACGCAGTGCTAATTACGGGCGACTGTGTGGCACGAGCCGGCACCGACAATGAGTATCGGGGTTTCTCTGATGTGCTCGCCTCTGTTGACATTGAAGTTGCTTTGTGTGCAGGTAATCATGACGAATCAGAAAAGATGCAGCGGTTGTATTCATTGCCATCACGTAATGGTCGACTTGATTACGTACTTGCGGTTCCTGAAGGCAAAGTGGTTGTCATGGACTCTGCCCGCTTAGGCCGTGGCGATGGCGCTCTTGATGCAGATCAACTGGAGTGGTTGGATTCAGAACTGTCTGACGGTGTTCCCACGTTGATAGCTATGCACCATCCGTGTTTTGCAACTGGTGGGAAGGCGTTGGATTCGGTGCGCCTTGATGATGCTTCAATTGCCGGCCTCACTGATGTTGTTGCACATCATGATGTGTTGGCAGTTGTTAGTGGGCATGCCCACATGACATTGTCTGCACCATTTGCTGGTACCACTGCCTACATCTGCCCATCGGTTGCTTATGAATTCGGTTTCCAGGGCCGTAACTTGATGCACCGCCCAGGGTTGCCGCAATACATGGAATATTCATGGGGCAGTGGTGGCAGCGCATTTATGGCTCGCGTTGTGACAGTTGCCCCAGACGATCAGTGGTTCGTTATGGAGAGTTTCTAGCGATGGCGTTCTCGTAGGCTGTTGATATGTCAATAGCCACTGTTTTGTTTGCCATTATTTCGGCACTCGCAGTATTTGTCATTGCGGCAGTTGTCGTGGGTCGTGAAGCGCAACGTTTAGACATGGTGGCACCGCGCGTGATCTACGACATTGATGAAGCAGCAGAGTTCGTTGCTCGCACGTTGCCGCAGTCAACACAGGCTCGTCTCACCATGGAAGAAGTTCGTCAGTTGTTGATGGCCCACTTGTCATGGATGAACGAGCGTGAACTGATGCCACTTGATGTGACGGACCGCGTGCAAGATATCGAAATACCAGTGGTGCTTGATAAGACCACGTTGACTGCGTACTTGCTAGATGCAGCAACCAAACGAGGAGTCGACATTCTTGATGACGTTGACGTGGTGTATGTGGCTGATGCTCACATGGGGTATTTCGCTGCAATTGGTGCTGTTGGCCCGAAGGCAGACCAGGTCTAGACCATTCCCGTCGAGTCGGCTAGCGGTTATCCATGCCTGTAGCCTCGTGTACTTATGGAGATTGCTGAGAGCACCAGGTCACGCATCCTTAATGCGGCCATCAAGATGATGGAAACTGGCGGAGAATCATCAGTGCGTTTGAGCGCAATCGCCGAAGCCTTGGACATTAAAGAGCCGTCGATCTATCACCACTTTACGAACCGAACAGAACTGGTGAATGCCGCATACGTCGAGTGGTATTGGCAATGTCTGAAAACTGAAATTCCTGTTGAAGCAATGATGGTGCTCGTTGACTCAAGAGAGGATTATGTGAGGGCGGTACGCAAGTCCATGGAATGGAGCTATCAGCCAGAGCGTCATCATGCTCGCGCGATTCGCGTAAGCGTCCTCGGTGCAGCGCAACGTAATCCGGATTTGGCTATTGCCATTAACGACATCAACAAGAAGTTTCTTGCCACAATTGCTGATGCAGCGTCAGTCGCACAGCAAAAGGGTTGGCTACGAGCAGATCTAGACCCGATGGCAACTGCGTATTGGTTACATGGCCAAATCATCGGGCGCACAGTTGCTGAGATGGACCCTGGGCATGTCGACCTTGCGGAGTGGGACAAGGTTTCCTTCGAAGCGGTCCTCGGGGTGTTGCTTGCCCCTGATAAATAACTGAATAGCCTGCCGTTCCTTCCCACAGGAGGCTGGGGTACTACCGTTATGTCTATGGAAAGACCAGTCAAGTTTGAGCACACACGATTCCTCGGAGACAAGCGCACTCAGTTGGTGTACGACCTTGATGAGTGGACTGAAAAAGACATCGTCGACACAATCGTTGCTGAAGGTGTAGGTCTGTGCTTTGGGCCAGACACGTTGGCAGAAGCGCGTAACCGTGGTTACACGCTCGCAACTGTTGGCGCAACACGTCGCCTTCGCAAGCCTCGCGCGTAAGTTCGCTTCAGATGTCCGAGACGACCAACGGAACTTTTCAATCTGGGTCGTTAGTACTGAATCGGTACTTGGCAACGCCGACTGGTTATGCGTCATCGTTGCCAGGTGTCATCTTGTGTCACGGTTTTCCGAATGGCTCACTTGATGCTCGGCAATCAGGAGTCACGTTTCCGCAACTGATGGATCGCATGGCAAATGACTTGGGATGGGCTGCGCTGACTTTTACATTTCGCGGATGCGGCACCAGCGAAGGGGATTTCTCCATGCAGGGTTGGGTTGATGACTTGCGTGCAGCCATTGATCACTTAGAAGATGAAGTGTCGCCTGATGGCGTGTGGCTTGTTGGTGCTAACACTGGTGGCGCACTTGCGTTATGTGTTGCCGCTGATGATCCGCGAGTGCGTGGGTGCGCCTTGCTTAGCGCGCGTGCGGATTTCGACGACTGGGCTAGCCAGCCTCGGCGCTTTTTTGAACATGCCCGTGAAATTGGCGCTATTCGTACACCAGGGTTTCCTGCATCATTCGATGAATGGAGCCGTGAACTACGCAGGTTCCGCCCAGTTGACGCTGCAAAGCGTTTTGCACCTCGCCCTTTATTAGTGATGCACGGTGACGATGATGAAAGTGTTCCTGTTGCAGACTCACGCATGTTGGCTGCCGCACACGGAAGTGCTGAGTTACGAGTGATTGAAGGGGCAGGGCATCGACTTCGTCATGACCCACGTGCCATTGCGGTATTGCTCGGTTGGCTTGACCGCCAACGCACGCTGTCAGCGTAGATTACGAATCGTGCCCGTGCGGGTGCGATGTATGCCACGCGTACGCAGAAGAAATGATGTCATCAAGGCTGCGTGTTGGTGACCAACCGAATGTCTCGTTGATGCGATGCGGATCTGCGTAGCACTCTGACGGATCACCAGCGCGACGGCCAGCGATTTCATACGGTACTTTTTTACCCGTGACGCGTTCCGTGGTGGCGATGATGTCCATCACGCTTGTGCCGTAGCCGGTGCCCACATTGCATGTGATGCTGCCGCCACCTTTTGCCAGATAATCAAGTGCTGCAACATGCGCGCGTGCAAGGTCTTCAACGTGAATGTAATCGCGTACGCCCGTGCCATCAGGGGTGGGGAAGTCATTGCCAAACACAGTGAGCGCAGGTGCAAAACCAAGAACGGCTTTCATGACATGAGGAATCAAGTTCTGAGAGAACCGCCAGTCTTCACCGAGGGTTGCATCTTCGGAAGCACCGGCTGCATTGAAGTAGCGCAAACACACGTTGCGCATATCAGTTGTTTGCGAGTACCAGCCAAGAGTCTTTTCAATCATCAACTTTGTTTCGGCGTACACGCTTTCGCAGCTGAGAGCATCGGTCTCACGAACGGGGACTGACTGCGGAGTGCCGTATACGGCTGCAGTAGATGAAAAGACAATCCGCGTGACGCCTGCCTGGTGCAATGCTTCGAACAGCTTTTGAGAACCAGTGACGTTGTTGCTGAAGTACTTGCCAGGGTTTGACATTGATTCGCCCACGGCTTTGTATGCAGCAAAGTGAACCACTTCATCGACGCCGTGTTCAGCAACAACTCGAGCAATGAGATCAGAATCTGCAATGTCGCCCTGAACGAACAAAGCATCGCCCACGGCTTTACGGTGACCATTTTCGAGAGTGTCGAGAACTACAACGCCACGACCAGATGCACGGATGAGTCGTGTGGTGATGGATCCGATGTATCCGGCACCGCCGGTGATGAGCACGGTCATTGCAGTCAGGCTACTTCAGGGGCCGTGATTGCTTGTCGCGATCAGCAGCTTTCTCGGCCTTTTTCCATGCCCGAACAGTCAACAATGTTTCTGGTGAGGTGATGTCAGCAACGGTTCGCGGATTTGAATCGCTAAACACTCCTGCAGCCTTTTTCCAGTTAGTCGGTGTGAAATCAAAACGCTTTCCGAGAAGCGCAACAAAAAT
>Ga0194041_10000189_pt1 | contig 24317 bp, 21 predicted proteins | sample JunL449m_MetaG_FD_160082 | JGI IMG/M metagenome (GOLD analysis project Ga0194041, IMG submission 160082) | Anoxic zone freshwater microbial communities from boreal shield lake in IISD Experimental Lakes Area, Ontario, Canada - Jun2016-L442-9m | ecosystem: Environmental > Aquatic > Freshwater >...
GACACCATTTTTTAGTGGCCCAATTCCCTGTCCCTTGTCGACAAGTCGCTTTGCTGCGCGTGAGGAAATGTCACGTGGCGCCAAGTTTCCGTAAGACGGATACAAACGCTCGAGGTAGTAGTCACGCTCGCCTTCAGGAATTTGATCTGCAGGTCGATTATCGTCGGCGCGCTTTGGCACCCACACTCGCCCGTCGTTACGCAACGACTCGCTCATCAGGGTGAGCTTTGACTGCGTTTCATCGGCCTGTGGAATACACGTTGGGTGAATTTGCGTGTAGCAAGGGTTAGCGAACAATGCGCCGCGACGGTGAGCACGCCATGCTGCGGTCACGTTGCAATTCATTGCATTCGTTGACAAGAAGAACACGTTTCCGTATCCGCCAGTTGCCAATACAACAGCGTGAGCTGCATGCGACTGAATTTCGCCAGTTAACAAGTCGCGCACAACAATTCCTGCACAACGACCATCGATGGTGACGGTGTCAATAAGTTCGGTGCGGTTAAACAAACGAACTCCGCCCAAACCAACTTGACGAGCCATCTGTTGATACGCACCAATGAGCAATTGCTGACCGGTTTGACCGCGCGCGTAGAACGTGCGGCTTACCTGCGCGCCACCAAAGCTGCGATTGTCGAGCAATCCGCCGTATTCACGGGCAAATGGAACACCCTGAGCAACCATTTGGTCAATGATGTCAACTGACACCTGAGCCAAGCGATGCACGTTTGCTTCACGCGAACGGAAGTCGCCGCCCTTAATGGTGTCTTGGAACAAACGATTGATGCTGTCGCCATCGCCCTGGTAATTCTTTGCTGCGTTAATTCCGCCTTGCGCAGCAATGGAGTGCGCACGACGTGGCGAGTCATGAAATGTGAAGGCATCAACTTGATAGCCAAGTTCGGCAAGTGTTGCAGCAGCTGATGCACCAGCAAGACCTGTGCCAACAACAATGATTTTAAATTTACGCTTGTTGTTGGGGTTGACCAATTTTGCATCAGCTTTGTAGTTGTCCCACTTCTCGTGCAATGCACCTGCTGGGATTTTTGCGTTAAACGTATTCATATTGTCTTACTTCACAATTCCTGCGATGACCGCAATGGGAAATGAAACGTTGCCAACAACAACGATGGTGGCGAATGCCGTCGCGAAACCGCGACGCCAGCTGTTGAATCGTGGATTGTTCCAACCGAGTGATTGAAAGATGCTCCATGCTCCGTGGAACAAGTGAATGCCCAGCAATACGTTGGCAATCACATAGAACGCTGCAACAACGGGGCGATTCAAACTGTTCAACAGATTTTGATACACCTCACCCTTCACGAACTTGCCATTGGTTCCCGTGGTGTTGACCACTCCCAATGTGAGATCGAGAATGTGCCAGATCAAATACGACAACACAATCATTCCGGTCCAACGCATGGTGCGACTTGCAAACCTGGCCACTTGATAATCGCGTGGTCCTTGATATTTCACTGCACGCGCAAAACGATTCAACCGCGTAAGCGACCATGCGGCGTGAAGGTGAAGCAGCAACATGGTGACTAACCCGCCACGAAGAATCCACAACACCACGCCCTTTGGTGCAATCGGGTACAACAGTTCTCGGAGGAACTCGGCGTAATGGTTGAGTGCAGTCGCACCCATGTACATCTTCAAGTTGCCGATCATGTGAAAGAGAACAAAGCCCATCATGGCGATACCGCTAATGGCCATGACGTACTTTTTGCCCACTGCCGTGGAGTACAGATCGAGAAGGAATGGGCGCTTCCGGCGTGTTCCTACTGCAGTGGCCGTTACCGGCGCCCGCTTGGAACCGAGTGAGGTTGTAGTTGTTGCCATAAGGATCGCCTTCACGCTAGTTCTACGACCCCGACAGGCATGAACCCTTGCGCTGTGACCTTCATCTATATATAAGGGAAAAGAGACCATTTCGCCCCAAGGGGCGCCGATTATCTACACTTTCCAAGACACATTCCACAGGGATCCCCATTCGGGGCGTGCCCTATTAATCCATCGGAGAAATTACACGTGACGTCAATACTCGCATCAGAAGGCGGTTGGCAGACATTCACCCTTAAGGGTGGTGAATGGGCAATCCTGGGCCTTTCAGGCGCAGCAGCCATCCTTGCTCTCCTCGTTGGTTGGTTCCTGGTTATCCAGGTACTCAAGCAAGACGAGGGAACCGACAAGATGAAAGAAATCGCAGTAGCGATTCAAGTTGGAGCATGGGCTTACTTGAAGCGCCAGTTCCGCACGATCGGCATGATCGTTGTTCCTGTTGGTGCTGTTGTGTTCCTCACATCAGTGGCCATCACTAAACCAGGTGACGGTGGAAGCGCCCTCACACAAATGCAGTCCGGCTTGTTCCGCACCATCGCATTTATCTTGGGCTGCTTCGCATCAGGACTTACCGGTTACATCGGTATGACTCTTGCAACTCGCGGCAACGTACGAACAGCAGCAGCAGCTCGTCGTGGATCGATGAAGGATGCACTGCAAGTTGCATTCCGCACCGGTGGTGTTGCAGGAATGTTCACGGTTGGTCTTGGTTTGCTTGGTGCAACAGCGATCATCGCATTGTTCCAAAACACTTCTTCGGCAATGCTCGTTGGCTTCGGCTTCGGTGGTTCATTGCTCGCATTGTTCCTTCGCGTTGGCGGCGGAATTTTCACTAAGGCAGCCGACGTCGGTGCCGACTTGGTGGGCAAAGTTGAAGCAGGAATTCCAGAAGACGACCCACGTAACCCAGCGACAATTGCTGACAACGTGGGCGACAACGTAGGTGACTGCGCAGGCATGGCCGCTGACTTGTTCGAAAGCTACGAAGTAACTCTCGTTGCATCGATCATTCTTGGTGTTGCAGCGTTTAATTCCGTTGGACTTAACCCAGCACTTGGTTTGGTATTCCCACTTGCAGCGCGTGCAATTGGTGTTATCGCATCCATCGCCGGCGTGTTCGCCGTGCGTGCCAAGGAAGGCGAAACAAACGCATTGAAGCCAATCAACCGAGGCTTCTTGGTTGCTGGACTTCTCACTGTCGTTGGAACTTTTGCACTCGCATTCAAATATGTTGGTAACCCAAGCAAGGGTGCTGCAGGATTTGGTGGAGCAACAGTTGACATGTCATGGATCGGCTTCCGTTTGTTCGGAGCCGTTGTTGTTGGTTTGATCCTTGCTCAGGTGCTCAGTCGCTTGACCGAATACTTCACCGGAACCGAATACGGCCCAGTGCAGGAAATCGCTGAAAGCACTGAAACTGGCCCAGCAACTGTGGTTCTTGCAGGAACTGCATCAGGACTTGAGTCATCGGTTTACGCAATTCTCTGCATCGCTATTGCACTTGGTGCAACGTTGTGGATGGGTGGCGGAGACGTGCAGTTCTCGTTGTACCTCGTTGCATTGTGCGGCATGGGAATGCTCGCAACAACAGGTGTCATCGTTTCTGAAGACACGTTCGGTCCAGTTTCGGACAACGCAGCAGGTATTGCTGAAATGGCAGGCGAATTGCACGGCGAAACCGGCAAGATCTTGGTCAGCCTTGACGCAGTAGGTAACACCACTAAGGCTGTTACTAAGGGCTTCGCAATTGGTTCTGCGGTAATCGCAGCAGTTGCCTTGTTCGCTTCGTACATCGAAACCATTGCAGGTGAACTTGGCTTGAAAGATGCCGCTGGTGCTCCATTGCAGGGCTCAGCAATCTTTAAGGCTGCAGAAACACAGATCAACGTTTCCGATGTGAAGACCTTCATTGGTCTGCTCATCGGTGGTTCCGTTGCCATGATGTTCTCGGCACTTGCCATTCGCGCAGTAGGACGCACCGCTGGTGTTGTTGTACAAGAAGTACGCAGTCAGTTCAAAGATGGCGGCATCATGGCCGGCACCAAGCAGCCTGACTACGGCCCAGTTATCGACATCTGCACCGCAGCATCGCTCCGCGAACTCACCACCCCAGCACTCTTGGCAGTTCTTACGCCAGTTGTTGTTGGTTTCGGTATTGGTTACGCAGCACTTGGTGCATTCCTTGCAGGCGTAATTCTTACCGGCCAGCTCATGGCTAACTACTTGAGCAACGCTGGTGGAGCATGGGACAACGCCAAGAAGTACATCGAAGACGGCCACCATGGTGGCAAGGGTTCCGATGCACACAAGGCAGCCGTTATCGGTGACACCGTTGGTGACCCATTCAAGGACACCGCTGGTCCAGCACTCAACCCACTCATCAAGGTGATGAACTTGGTTGCATTGCTCACACTTCCAGCAATCATCAAATACCAACACAACGATGGAGTTCGCTTTGCAATCGCAGGCGTTTCACTCGCAATCTTGGTTGTTGCAATTTCATTCTCGCGTCGTAAGACGACGAGCATGGTTGCAGCGTAAGTAACTAGGCGTTCCAAATCGGCGCTGAGATGTCGTCACTTCGATATCTCAGCGCCGAATGGATCTCGGCCATGTCGGCCGGTGTGAGCGCAGACTCCACACTTTCGACACTTGCTTCTCAGCACACGGTTGGACTCACTCAAGTAGTCACCGGAACTCCATTCGGAGATGTCACCTATTGCCTGCACGTTCGCAATGGATCGGTGTCCTTTTCCACTGGTGCTGCCCCTGCAGAAGACGTTCGTTTTACCGAGTCTTATGAAACTGCGGTTGGCATTGCTACCGAACAGATCAATGCTCAAGAAGCATTCATAAAAGGCTTGATTGTGTTTGCTGGCGATCACCAAAAACTGATTGATGCAGGTGATGTGTTCGCTGCGCTCAACCCAATTTTTGATGCAGTACGGGCCGTAACAGTATTTAACTAAGTACGTAACTGGTCATGCTCAGCGAGCCAAGCTCGCAGCCACCCACCAATACCTCAAGTGACTTCCCTCTTGCTTGTGCAAGACCTGCAATGTAGGCAACGGGTAAGAAATGCTCGGCAGTGGGCACCGCTTTGCGTGCGTTCGGGTGATCTAACAACGAAATAATGTCAGAAGGGTTTTTGCCAGTCAGAATTCTGCGCGCCTCGGCGTCAAATTCTTCTGCCCACACTGCGCCTTTTCCATGAGCACCCCAGTCGATGATGCCCAGGTTGTGCACAATGTTGCCACTTCCAATAACCATGATGTCTGCGTCGAGCAACGGCGCAAGCAAGCGACCAATTTCAACATGCTGCTGTGGAGACAAGTTCGCGTTAATTGAAAGCTGCACTACCGGCACATCGGCTTGTGGAAACACATGACACAACACCGACCACGTTCCGTGATCAATTCCCCATTGTGATTGATCCATGACGATCGTATGTTGCGGCAACAAATCAGCAACGCGCTGTGCGACTTCAGGACTTCCCGCAACTGGGTATTCATACTGAAACAGTTCCTGTGGAAACCCACCGAAGTCGTAAATCGTTCGCGGATTTTGCATTGCAGTAACTGCAACTTGGTTTATGTACCAATGTGCAGAAATGCTTAACACTGCTTGTGGTTTTGGTTGAGCGTCACCAAACGAAGCCCACGATTGTGTATATCGATTGTGCTCTAACGCATTCATTGGGCTTCCGTGCCCAAGAAATGCTGCGGTCGAGGCCATGCCTTCGATCCTACTTATTTAAAGAACGGGTTCTCGCCAGTTGAGTGATCGGTGAGGTCGCGCACCTTAGTGATCGTTGGCACTTTTGCCGACACCATTGACTGCACACCTTCAAGCATGGTTTGACGGCTCATCGAGCAACCGTGGCAGCCACCACCCATGGTGAAGTATGCGGTTCCCTCGGTGTCGTGTCCTGCAAATGTGACGAACCCACCGTGCGCTGCAAGCATTGGGTTCACTTCGGCAGTAACGATGGTTTCAATTTCGGCCGACATTTCATCGTCGCGAACTAAGCCTTCGATTTGAGGAGACTTTGGTTTATTCGGATTACGAATGAGCAAACCTTGCGTTTCTGAATGGTCAATCGTTGCGCCTTGAAATGCTTCAATGTCTTTTCCAGGAACGATGATCTTTAGTCCATCAATGGTTCGTACTTCATCGCTGAATGCGGCCTTGGTAAAAAAATCAAATGACAAGTCATAGCGGAAATCTTCGCCAGGCTCTGACAGAATTTCGAGTCGTAATCCAAGTTGCGCACCTTCGGCTTCTGCATCGCGAAGCTCAAGTAATTTCACATGAGCTTCAGGCGTGATCGAAACGATCGTGTCGGTCTTATCGATTTCTGAGGTGGTGCTAGCGAAAGGGCTCACAGAAAAAAGGCTACCGTCATGAGGGTTAGGACCTCCTAACTGTGGCATCCTTAACAGGTGAACGAAGGCAGCAAAAAGGCGATTTACGCGGCGTTTTCGGCCAACCTAGGAATCGCCATCGCAAAGTTTGTTGGGGCATTCATCACAGGTTCTGCCGGCATGCTTGCCGAAGCCGTTCACTCACTTGCAGATACGGGCAACCAAGCTCTACTGCTCCTTGGTGCAAAACGCTCTAAACGACAGCCCACCCCTCAGTTCCAATTTGGCTTCGGAGCTGAGCGGTACTTCTGGTCATTCATCGTGGCGCTTGTGCTCTTCATGATGGGCGGAATCTTCGCCTTGTACGAAGGCGTGAACAAGTTTCGTCACCCACATGAAACCAGCAATTTTGTATTGGCTTTCATCATCTTAGGTGTTGCAATTGCGCTGGAATCCATCTCCTTGCGCACAGCGATGAAGGAGGCAAACAAGCTGAAGCCGGCAAAGGTGTCGTGGTTTCGTTACATCAAAACTACGAAGCAACCAGAACTTCCCGTGGTGTTGCTTGAAGACTTCGGTGCGGAAACTGGTCTCTTTCTGGCCCTTGGCGGGTTGCTGTTAGCGCGCTATTTCGGAGACCCTCGATGGGACGCTGCTGGATCTATCGCGATTGGATTATTGCTTATTGCAATCGCATTCGTACTGGCCTCTGAAATGAAGCACCTGCTCATTGGTGAATCTGTGGATCCAGAATTGCAACGAGAATTTAGAAAACAAATCGAAGATGACCCCAGGTTCAAAGAAATTATTCATATGGAAACACTGCACATCGGCCCTGACGATGTTCTCGTGGCAGCAAAAATTGATGTTGACCCGAATATCTCTGTCTCCGAATTAGCGCGCGCCATCGATGAAGCAGAAGTTCGCGTTCGTACAACAACTCCGTTTAACGTCATTATCCATATCGAACCCGACATCAAGCGCTAACTACAGACTGCACCATGAACCAGCACTCTCCAATTACCGCAATAGTTGTGCTGGGTGGCAACCCACCTACCCGAGCAATCAAGCAACACATTCCAGCGCATCAGTTAGTCATTGCTGCCGATTCTGGTTTACACGGCGCGATTGATCTTGGTCTGCGTGTGAACGTGGTGATTGGCGATATGGACTCCGTTGACAAAGCGGTACTCGCAGCAGTCGAAGCAAACGGCACCACCATCACTGAACTTCCTCGCGACAAAGACTCCACTGATGCCGAGCTTGCGCTGCTGAAAGCAGTGGAAATGGGCGCACAAAAAATTGTGTTAATCACCAAAGGTGGCGGTCGCCTTGACCATGAGCTTGGCGTATTTGCCGTATTGCAAAACCCAGGGCTTCGAAATTGCGCAATCCAAGCAATGTGGGACAACTCCATATTGCATCTCATCCATGGGCCCGCAGCGGTAACAATTTCAGGGAAACTCGGCTCAAACGTTGGCTTGATCGCTGCTGGTGGCTCTGCACATGGAATCACTACGCAAGGTTTGAAATGGGCTCTCGGCAATGAAACACTTACCCCACATTCTTCCCGTGGAATAAGCAACGAACTCATCGACGAAACTGCAACAATTTCATTGCAAGCAGGTTCACTTTTCGTCGTTCAGTCAAGTGCCCTCGATAGCTGAAAGAAGTTCCCCCATGAAAAGATTTTCCGTAATCGCGCTTAGTGTGTTGCTCTTTGCCGCATGTTCAGGTGCTTCAGATGGAGGAGCATCGAAGTCCAGCGGGCCAGTCACGCTGACTCTGCTTGCACATGATTCCTTCACTCCAAGTGAAGGAATCTTTGACGCTTTCACTTCCGCAACGGGAATCACGGTGAACGTGGTTCGCGGTGGCGATGCTGGCGAACTGATCACCAAGGCTGCACTTACTGCTGGCAACCCAGAGGGAGATGTGTTGTGGGGAGTAGACAACACGTTGCTATCACGCGCACTTGATGCCGACATTTTTACGCCATACGAAACTGTGAACCTTTCCTCAATGGATCAATCGGTGTTGCGAAATATTCCTGGTCACGAAGTCACCCCGGTCGATACTGGCGATGTATGCATTAACTACGACATCGCCTGGTTTAAGAACAACAACATTGCTCCACCGATGACACTCGAAGCACTTGCTAACAGCACCTATGCAAATTTGCTTGTGGTACCAAGCCCAATTACTTCATCACCTGGCCTCGCATTTTTCCTTGCAACAATTTCAGAGTTTGGCGAAAGTGGATGGCAGGACTATTGGAAGTCGCTACGCAAAAATGGAGTGTTGGTTGTAGATGGCTGGACACAGGCATACAGCACGGAGTTTTCTGGTTCTACCGGCAAAGGTGATCGCCCTATCGTGGTCAGTTACAGCAGCAGCCCTGCTGCAGAAGTGTTGTTCGCTGATCCACCAACCGACGTAGCCCCAACTGGCGTTGCGCCACTTACTTGTTTTGGCCAAATTGAATACGCCGGTGTGTTACGAGGAACTCAACATAAAGCCGAGGCACAACAACTTATTGATTACCTCACGGGCCTGACCTTTCAAGGTGATCTTCCGCTCACCCAATTTGTTTACCCTGTGAATACCAAAGCAACTGTTCCGGACTCATTCACTCGTTACATTTCGCGACCTGAGAATCCACTGACCGTTGATTACGGCGTCATCGCAAAAAATCGTGCAGCATGGCTCGACGAGTGGTCTACCATCGTTTTTAAATAGGCCGTTCGCTTGATTTCGTCACCGTACCCCAAAAGCACGCGGTGGCTTGTCGTTGCTCCTGCCCTGTTTCTGCTTGTCTTTCTGGCAATTCCAACAGCTGTAATTGTTCAACGTGGCGCCAGTTTCGATTCGTTCTCGAGCGTCGTTTCAAGCACCAGTTTTCGACAAATTGCATGGTTTACCGTGTGGCAAACCCTGCTCAGCACAGTGCTCACCGTTGCTTGTGCGCTGCCGGTCACTTTCATTCTTTCGCGCTTTTCATTTAGTGGCAAGCGCCTATTGCTCGCCCTCATTACTGCACCATTTCTTTTACCTACAGTTGTTGTGGGAACGGCGTTATTTGCACTGCTACCCAACCAACTTCACTACACGGCCTATGCCATCATCGCCGCCCACATCTTTTTCAACATGGCTGTAGTTGTTCGATTAGTAATGCCACGTTGGTCACAAATTGATCCTGAACTCATCCACGCAGCACACACGCTTGGCGCTTCTACAGTGCACACGTTTCGCACCATTACATTCCCGCTAATTCGACCAGCTCTTAGTTTTGCAAGTACCGCAGTAGCTTTGTTTTGCTTCACATCTTTTGGTGCGGTTCGAATCTTGGGAGGGCCAGCATACGCAACACTCGAAACCGAAATTTATATTCGCTCGGTCCAACTAGGTGATTTCAACGGCGCAATTGCAATTGGAATAATTCAAACAGTATTTCTTGTTGTCGTACTGTACGCCTGGACGAAATTCAGTCGCCATCACACTTCGCCGCTCACTATCAGCATTCAAGCACCTCGGCCAACTGGCTCTACACAAGTAATTGCCGTCACCGTAGTTTCGTTAACAACAGGCTTGCTTGCGCTGCTTCCGCTAATTGCAGTTGCTTGTAGGTCTGCATCTGGTTGGTCGCGCGTATTATCGAGCGACACACTCCACTCATTATTCGTAAGCGCTCGTTATGCAGCTGTTGCTTCGCTCATTGCAACAACACTGGGCTCAATGATTGCCATGGCAATTGCGTATAAGTCAACTTCATCTCAACTGCTTGAAACAATTACATCGCTACCACTCATGATTTCAGCAGTCACTGTTGGTCTTGGAATATTGATTACTTTTGATCACAGTCCAATCGAATTTCGATCAACCTGGTGGATAACTCCAGTAGCCCATTCTCTCATTGCAATTCCGCTTGTTATTCGCACAGTTTTACCTGTAGCCCAAGCAATTCCCCAAGACCTTCGCGATGCGGCCGCAACCCTTGGGTCGGATTCAAAGGATCAATGGTTGAGAATTGACTTGCCACTTCTGCGCAGAAGTTTGGCCACTGCGTCTGCATTATCTGCTGCTGTTTCACTGGGTGAATTTGGCGCCACAAGCTTTCTCACTCGACGAACAAGCGAAACGCTTCCCGTGTCTATTGCTCGTCTGCTTTCGCGACCTGGCGATACCCAGCATGCCGAAGCATTTGCGCTCTCAACTCTATTTTTCGTGTTTAGCATTAGTGCCGTATACATCGCAGAAACCGCACGCGCCACACGAACGAAGACTCGCTAATGCTCAATATCACTGACCTCACCATTCATTATGAAAAGGAAGTCATTTTGGATGGCGTATGTCTGGAAGTGGCCACTGGAGAGGTGGTTTCACTTGTTGGACCAAGCGGTGAAGGAAAAACCACACTGCTTCGCGTTATTGCAGGTATCGAACAGGCAGAGTCAGGAACGGTGAGCGTTGATGGAGTTGATGTAACCCACCTACCTACTTATAAACGCGGGATTGGATTGGTGTTTCAAGACAACCAGCTTTTTCCGCACCTGTCCATTGGCCAAAATATTGCTTTTGCACTTCGCAGCATGAGCAAACACGAACAATCTAAACGAGTAAACGAATTACTTGCACTGGTTGGTCTTGATGGCTTGGCAGATCGCGACGTCACGGTAATTTCAGGCGGAGAGGCGAAACGAGTTGCAGTTGCCCGTTCGCTAGCGGCAAACCCCAAGGTGCTTCTTCTCGATGAACCGTTGAGTGGGCTAGACGGTGAATTGCACGATCGTTTATTGCGCGACCTTTCCACCTTGCTTGCAGAACGCAACACCACAGTTGTTCACGTGACGCATGATCGCAACGAAGCAACCCTCTTCGCTGATCGCATTGTTGACATTCGGTCGCTTCATCGCCTCAGCAGAGTTGTGCAAGTTTCAACAGAAGAATTGTTATCTCTACGATTGGCCGTACTCCGCGATGGAACGCCATCACAGAACCCGCGATACTCCCAAGACGAACATCCAGGTTGCATCCATTTGGGAATTTACGAACAGCACGAACTCATCGCCTGTTCTTCATGGATCCCCCAAGCGTGGCCACTAGACGAACGACTTCCCGCAGTTCAATTGAAGGGAATGGCTGTTGCCAAACATCTGCAAGGAAGTGGAACTGGCGCAGAATTGCTGAGCGTTGGAGTTCAGCGAGCCGAACGTGAAGGCGCGCACTACATCTGGGCCCGAGCACGCGACAGTGCCCTCAATTTCTACACACGCAATGGTTTTCAAGTTTTCGGAGAACAATTTATTGACGAGGCAACCGGTATGGGGCACCACCTCGTGATGAAAGTATCTACTCGCCAACCTTGACATCGGTTGTAAATAGCACGGTTCTCGATGGGTCTGGTTTCACCAGAAACTCGATATGCCACTTCCCTGCGTAGGCAAAGTTCACTATTGCCGTGTAATGATTTGGCCCGGTTCGCTCAAGAACTATTGGCCCATTTGGAATGTTCTTACTTGGCAAGGACATTCGCGCTGTCACCGATGTCATTTGAGCAAACGAACCAACGAGTGAACCCATATTGAGATGAATTTCTGCTGCACCGATTCGAGCAGGAGTAACCGTAATGTCGGCAATGAGCCCAGACTGCTTCAATGAAAATTGCACTGGCGCATTCGAATTCTGCTCGCGAGGTGGAAGCGCAACAAGCAATGCGGTAATCGCCACAACCATTAATGCAACCAAAGATTCCACCACTACAGACTGATGCAGCTTCGCCGGTCCACTCTTACGTAGCGTTGTTCTAGAGAGTGCTCCTATTGCGACGAGTACCAGCACAAGTCCAACTTTGACCACAAGTTTTTGTCCGTAATCAAGGACAAACAAATTTCGTGGACCGTTCATGAGCAACATTGATTGCGCGACACCGGTAACTGCAATTACCGCAACGGAATAACCAGCAATACGGGAAAACCACAGCATGGACTGTGTGGACTGCAGCCAAAACTTTCGATCAATGGTGATCAGGAAGAGTGCGCCTATCCACAGTGAGACCGCAAGTATGTGCAGCACGTCAAGAGAAAAACTGAAAGCTACTGGAGACTGACCGCTTGGATGTCCAACAGCAGAGAGCGTTGCTGCAATTGCCACTGATGCCCCAATTGCACTCAGCCTCCATAATCGCTTATTGCGGAATTCCAGCTTCATCAGCAACAACGAAAAACCTAGGAGCAATGAGATCCGAAGCAGTGTTGCCTGGCCGTACATCGTGGTCACGGTGTCGCCGAGCAATGAAAGATCGGTGAAGTTGTAAACCTTCACGCCAGACGCATGTGGTCCGTACGCAAAGAGTGCCTCGATGCTCGAAACAATTGCAAACGTCCACGCACCCCACAAACTCATCCGAGTACGAATTGACGGAGCTCGTTTTGCACCAAACACAACCAGTCCAACGCCGCCTATCAACGCCATCACGCCTGCAAACATCACAAATCGAAGGATGTTGAAGAGATTGTTTAAACCATGTTTATGGCCCTGATCGCCTACCAAAATGCTTGTTACATCCGACAAACTCGTTCCGATTGAAAAGGCAAATGATCCCTGCACTGGGTGTGAGTCTGCAGATGTGACACGCCACACCACCACCCAAGTTCCATCGCCGAGTTTGTCAATCGGAGCACGCACCGTTGTGTGGTCGTTGACATCGCGTGTTGGGCGCGCTTCAAACACCTCTTTGCCGTCTTTGTCAAGAATTTTGAGGCGGGCAAACACCACGCCGACGGTTTCATCAAAATGCAGAACTACTTCAGTAGGTGAGGCAACCAACCACGAACTTGGCTTCGGATCACTGCCTTCCAGGCCTGCATGGGCACTTACTGTGCTTGCAGGAATGAGGAGCGAGAAACCAATAGCGATCAATGTGATGAGCCACGTACTTCTCACACGCATGGTCACACGCAAATACTAGTAAGAAGGTGGCTTGGGAAGACCTTCAACTTCGGTCCTCCCCAGAAACCATGCAAGCCGTTCGTTCGGTGAAAGTTGCAGTGCAACTTTTGGCACGGGGGTTAGCCCCATCGGTTTACTTGCGCGCCACATCATGACTTGTCGATCAAGTTCGTACCGAACATAGGTGGAGTTCCAATTCGCGAAAGTAAATGCGAGGGCCAAATCGGCGTGGTGCACTTCAACTTCACGCCAGCGCAGAAACACAATGTCGCTCATGGCAATTGATGCGCCTGCACTATTTATTCCGTGGCCCTGCCAACCTTCGCTATTCGTGACAGCCCATTGACCTTCAAGGGCGTAAATGCTTTTACGCACTTCTGCTACGAGCGATTCTGCAGAGTCTGTTGCGTGAGACTCAATGCCCATCTTTCTGGCCTTTGCACCACCAACATATTGCTCACCCACTTCTCCACGTGCTGCACATTGCAAAACATGCACGTGACTTTCCGCATTCCGGGCCAAGTGTGATAACACATGACCGCGAGTCCATCCTGGTAACGCCGATGGTTCATGGCACTGTTCATCGGTCAGCGAATCAAGAGATTGCAACAGCCGCTGGTGCGACTCTGCACAACCCGCAACATGAATATTGAGCGTGCGACCAAAATCGTCCATCACCGACAAAGGTAGCGGTTTGTTCAGCGCAGGCTTGTGCGCTGGGGAATGACGACAACAGTGCCGTCGTCTTCGTGGTGCACGCGCGCAGAAACACCATAAAACTCGGAGAGAATGTTCGGCTGCAACACTTCTTTTGCTGAACCCTCTGCCACGCGAGCGCCTTGATGCATGAGCACCAATCTGTCGGCGTACATGCCAGCAAGCGTGAGGTCATGCATGGCCGAAACAACGGTAAGGCCCTGTTCCCGGCGCAGTTTGTCAACTAGTTCAAGCGCTTGCTGCTGGTGCCCAATATCGAGTGCGCTCGTTGGTTCATCCAGCAACAGCACGGGAGCCTCTTGTGCCAACGCACGAGCAATCACCAATCGTTGCAACTCCCCACCAGACAACGTGCCTAACCTGCGCTGCGAAAAATCAATCAAATCAAGACGCTCTAATACGCCATGAATTACTTCGCGATCTTGCTTTGTTTCAGATGAGAAATGTCCAACGTACGGATTGCGGCCCAACAACACGTAGTCGTGAACGTTCATGTCGTGAGGAATAAGTGGCGACTGAGGAACATACGCAATGTGTTGTGCGCGCCACCGGGCCGATGTGGCAGGTATTTCAGTTTGATCAATAGCGATTGACCCCGTGTATGGAACGAGACCAGCAGCCGCACGCAATACCGACGACTTGCCCGCTCCGTTTGGCCCAATGAGACACAGCCATTCGCCAGAGTGCAACAAGTCGTTAAAGCCCTGCACAGCTTCAACACCGTTGTATGACACTCGCACATCGCAAAAGCCCAGCGCGGTCATCGTGCGTTGCTCCGTTTGCGAAGCAGAAACAAAAAGAACGGTGCACCAAAGAACGCGGTTACCACACCAATTGGGGTTTCGGCTGGGTTTGCCAACACCCTGCTTGGGATATCAGCAAACACAAGAAAAGCTGCGCCAAGTAAAATACTGAGCGGAATCACCACTCGGTAACTGGCACCTGCAAGCAGTCGAACTGCGTGCGGAACGATGATGCCAACAAAACCGATGAGGCCGCTGACCGCGACAACAGCAGAGGTGCCCAGTGTTGCCGCAAGCACCACAATGAGGCGCACACGACGCACATTGGTTCCTAATGCACTGGCCTCGTCGTCGCCTACACGAAGCACATCGAGCAGTCGACGGTGCATGAGCAACACACCTGTACTTAACACAACATATGGAAGCACCAAACGCACATCACCCCACGTTGCACTGGACAAGCGACCAAGAATCCATGAATACACCTGGCGCACCACATCGGTATTGCGTTGCAAAATAAATGCCTGAATCGAAGTTGCTAGCGACGTAACAGCGACGCCAGCCAAAATGAGCGTGGTGCTCGACCGCGTGGTTCCAAACGCCGTGCCCACCACATACGTAACCAACACGGCTACCAAGGCGCCAATAAAAGCAGCCAGTGGAAGTGGGTCAATAATCCAATTCCTAGTGGCCCCTCGTTGAAACGCAAACACCAACGTGGCACCCAGTCCCGCACCAGCGGCCACGCCTAATAAATACGGATCAACAAGGGGGTTTCGGAAAACACCCTGATAGCTCGCTCCCGAAACCGAAAGCATTGAGCCAACAATGGCTGCAAGCACAACGCGTGGCGTGCGAATGAGCCAAACAATATTCCAGTCCGCTTTCGATACACCGCTATTCACATGAATAAACGGCAATCGATTAGCGAACTCGAGTGGAATCCTCCACCACGTTGGACCAGCCGGCCCAATCATCGTTCCCACGATCATCGCAACAAACAGCAACGCTCCTGCAAGTGCAAACGAGTTGCGGTTACGGTTCACGAATTAGCAGCAGCAACTGCATCACGAATTGACGTGATGAGGTCGAGCACTCGTGGTCCCCAACGCGACGAAATGTCATCGTCAAGCAACACAACATGATTTGCTGTAACTGCTTTTAGGCCACTCCAACCATCGCGTGCTGCAACGGTCGTTGCATCTTGAGCACAGCACTTCGTGTCTGCAAGAAAAATGAAGTCGGGGTTTGAAGAAACTATGACCTCAGCCGAAAGCTGTGGGTAGTCATTTCCTGCTTCAACGTTGTCGGCAATATTGCGCATGCCAAACAAATTGAATATTTGACCGATAAATGTATTTGACGTGACCGAGTAGTACGTGTTGTCGAGCTCGTAGTAGTAAGACAACGGCGGGTTCGCAAACTTCACCGATGCAACTGCATCTTCGATGCTGGTCTGCAAGGTTTTTGAGACGTCCTTTGCGGTTTGGCTGTGTCCAGTGAGCACACCGAGTTGATCGATTTGCTCGTATACATTTTCCAAGCTCATTGCTGCTCCAGCAACAAACACTGGAATGTTTAAGGTTTTCAGTTGCTCCACCAAACTTCCAGGGTCATAGGAAATGATGACAAGGTCTGGTGAATAACCGCTGATTGCTTCAATGTTTGGCTCGAAGCCCGACAACTTGGTGCCGAGTGCTACAGCCTCTGCAGGAAAGTTGGAATATTCATCAGCTGCAACAACCTGCGACCCAGCGCCAATTGCGTACAGCATTTCGGTTGCCGATGGCGAGAGCGAAATGATGTGTATTGGTTGCGCAGTAAGCGTGAGATCGCCGACTGTAACTGGATACACATCTGCAGTAACTGCTGCGGTATCGGTAGTACTCGTTGAGGATCCGCCACAACCTGCCATAACGGCAGTGAGGGAAAGAAAAAGACCGGCGAGGCCGGCCTTGGTTAACTTGTTCATATGTTCTCCTTGCTCTTCTTGCGAGAGCGGTTGATGTAGCTACGCATTAGGCGACCGGACTTACGAACACGCTTTTGTTTGAAAGCGTTCGCATTACCGTTGCGGGACAGTGCCGGAATCTCACCGGACTTCGCTGAATGTTTTGCCCTTCGGCTATTACCGAAGTGTGGTCACCTTAGCGCAGGTGCGTGGTCGTTATGCAAACAACGCGGCGAGGCGTTCCATGCCTTCAACTAAATCGGCATCGCCGAGCGCAAAGCTAAACCGGGCGTAACCAGGTGCGCCAAAAGCTTCTCCGGGAACGAAGGCAACTTTGGCCACATCGAGCACCAAGTCGGCAAGTTCCATGCTGTTTGTGGCTTTCTTGCCGCCGATATCGCGACCAAATAATCCACGCACATTTGGGAAGCAATAGAACGCGCCTTGCGGCTCCATGCACGTAACTCCGGGAATTGCAGTAAGCATCTTGTGCATCAATGTTCCACGGCGTTCAAAACTTTCACGCATCATGGCAACTGCAGAGAGGTCTCCACTCACGGCTTCAAGTGCAGCAATTTGTGCAACGTTAGAAACGTTTGACGTAGTGTGCGATTGGAAGTTGATTGCTGCCTTCATTACGTCTTTGGGACCAATCATCCAGCCCACTCGCCACCCTGTCATTGCATATGTTTTTGCAACACCGTTCACGATGATGCACGTGTCGGCTAATTCAGGAACAAGAGTTGGCATGCTCGAAAACTTGTGCTTGCCATATGTGAGGTGTTCGTAAATTTCGTCGGTCACTACCCAAATGCCGTGCTGTACTGCCCATTTGCCAATAGCAATGGTTTCTTCGGGTGAATACACCGCACCACTTGGGTTATCTGGCGAAACAAACAACAACACTTTGGTGCGTGGCGTGCGAACTTTTTCTAATTGCTCGACAGTTACTTTGAATTCTGTTTCTTCCGTGGTGTCAACCACAACCGAAACACCGCCCGCCAAGGAAACTGCTTCTGGATACGTCGTCCAATACGGGGCAGGAATAATGACTTCGTCACCCGGATCGCACAGTGCTGCAAAGGCAACGAACACGGCGTACTTGCCACCAACTGTTACCAACACTTGCGAAGCATCAACCGAAAATCCGCTATCACGTTTCGTTTTCACGGCAATTGCTTCACGTAATTCCGGCAAACCAGCGGCAGGTGTGTAACGGTGAAACTTAGGGTCACGCGCTGCACGAACTGCTGCTTCAACAATGCGCTCAGGTGTTGGAAAGTCGGGCTCGCCCGCACCAAACCCAATGACATTTTCGCCCTTTGCCTTCAGCGCTTTAGCCTTCGCATCAACGGCAAGAGTGGCCGATTCGGCGATGGCTGCAAGGCGTGCAGAAACACGGTTCTGGGGGTTTTGATGCGTGGTCACGCCTGCCATGCTTACACAGTGGAGTTGGCCGAAGCGAAAACAATGCCGGTTCAGGCATGAACGTAGACGACGTTTTAGACGCCGACTGGGAGGCCGTAGGAACGCTGCGCAACCCTGTTTTGGTGGTTGCTCTGCGCGGCTGGTTTGACGTGTGTGGAGTGGCTACAGGCGCTCTCGAGTGGGCAATTCAGGACCGCGCGGTCACCGTGGTGGCTTCTGTTGACCCCGACCCATTTTTCGATTTCACCCAAGAGCGCCCTGAAACTTTTATCGACGAAGACGGCGAACGACTGATTCGTTGGCCCGAAAATGACTTCCTCATTGCTCGCTTCCCCGAAGGTTCTCGCGACTTGGTCATCCTGTCTGGCGTCGAGCCCCACCTGCACTGGGGCGTGTTCGCAGACTGCATCGTGGAATGCGCACAACAACTTGGCTGCGAAGTCGTAGTTACGGTTGGCGCTGCTGCCGAAGGAGTCCCCCACACACGCTCGCCACAAGTTGTGGGCAGCAGCAGCAACCAATCACTCGCCCGCCGCCTTGGCTTATCGCGTCCGCAATACCAAGGACCAACAGGTGTTGTTGGCGTCATTCAAGAACGACTCGACCGCGAATCAATCGCCGGAGTATCTCTTCGAGTCGGTGTTCCCCACTATTTGACCAATGCGCAACACCCGAAGTCTTCTGCAGCATTGTTGCGCCACTTAGAACACGTGCTGGGTATTCCCACAAGCCACGGTGAAATGTACGAAGAGATTCAGCGTTGGGAAGAGCTCCACGACGCTGCGGTTGAGGGCGACGATCAAACCGTCAGCTACCTCACGATGCTTGAAGACGAATACGACCGCCGCACCGAAGCAGAGCTTCCATCAGCCGATGCACTCGCGGAGGAATTCGAACAATTCCTGCGCGAACAACAAGACGGCGACGACAAGTAACCGAAAATGCAAGAAGCCCCGACCTTTCGGCCGGGGCTTCTCAACAGGGGGTTTCGGTCAAAAGACCGAAGTACTACTTGCTGTTAACTAGTGCAAGCTTTTCTTTTGCAGCGGTGAGGATGTTGCCGGTGAGGGATGCGTATCCAAGACCTTCTGCGTTGGCAGGTGCGTACGTGTTGATGATCCAACCGAAGTAGTCAGCAACAAGTGCGTTCTTTGTGCTCTTTGCCTTCTTGGCAAGTGCATAAGTAACTGCAACTACTGGGTATGCATTCGTGTTCTTCGTCTGCTTGTAGTCGAAGGTAACGAATCCACTGTCTGCAACAGTCGAACCGCTCAACATTGCTGAGGTGTTTGCAGAAGTTGGAGCAACATAGATGCCTGCAGCGTTCTTTACCAATGCTGCTTTAACACCGTCTGCTGCGCGCTCGTTTACGAACGAAACTTCCATGTAACCAATTGCTCCGTTGTTGCTCTTCACGTAGTTAGCAAGATCTGCTGAACCGCTGAAGCCCTGAAAACGGCTTCCTTCTTTTGCAAGAGTTGCAGATCCACCAGGCATACCGGTTGAGAACGAATCGTTCTGTGTCCAGTCTGGGTTGGTTGCTGACTTCATGAACAAGGTGAAGTTGTTGGTGGTTCCCGAAGTACCTGAACGGTAAGCAACGGTGATGGTCTTGTCTGGAAGAGTTACTGAACCCTGCTTGTACTTAGCAACTTCTTTTCCGTCTACCTTGACCGAGTACTGAGCTGAAGCGCTCAAGCCCTTGGCGTTGATAGTGACTTCACCCTTTTTGCCAACAACCGAAGTTGCAACGGCTTTCTTTGCGGTGTTGTCATACACTTCAACCTTCTTGCCCGATGCCTTCTTCATTGCTGAAGGGTTCAACGTGACGGTTGCAATTGAAGCAAAAGGGCCAACTGGCTGCCACTGTGCAGAAGCACCCTTGTAGTCAGACTTACTCTTGATGTTTGTCCAGGTTGGGTTTGCCTTCATGTCGGCAGCGATGCTTGGGTCATTCCACTTGGTGATAAGACCAGCAAAAATTCCGTTGATGGTGTTTGCGCTCAACGACACGGTTGCACCCTGAAGTTCGTCAAGCTTGTAACCGATTGCAATTGCGCCACCTACGTAAGGAACATATGTCCAGTCAAACTTTGCTGACGGATCTTTTGCAGCTTCAACAGCTGAGTCGGTGCCGGACCAATCAGTTCCGCTGGTTGCGGTTGCGTTGAAGAACGCGGTCTTTCCGCTACCAGAACCGCCACCTGGGTTTTTGTAAGCAACAGTGTTTCCTGGGTGACTTGCGTTGTATGCAACTTCGGCGTTTGCCAAGAAGTTCTGTGGGAAGGTTGCGCCTTCACCAGCTGCACTTTCGGCAAGAGCCATCGATGAAACAGTGAGTGATGCAACAACGGCAACGCCGACTGCTGCAACAACTTTACGAATATTTCGCATGTGTTTTTGATCCTTTGTTTGGGTCTTCTGACAATGAAGACCGTACAAAGGTGGGCTTACGTAGAGATATCTCCTGTGTTGACAAGCACGGAACACAGAGTGAATTTTGGGTAAACGATCAGCCGAATTTGCCCTGCACGTAATCGGCAGTGCGGTTGTCATTCGGGTTCGTAAACATCTTGCGTGTTTGATCTGCCTCGACCAATACTCCTGGTCCACCATCACTCAAGAAGAAGGCGCAGTAATCGCTGACGCGGCTTGCCTGTTGCATGTTGTGCGTCACGATGACCACCGTAATTTTTTCGGCTAATTCTTTGATGGTTTCTTCGATGCGAAGAGTGCTGCCTGGGTCGAGGGCCGAACAAGGCTCATCCATAAGCAGTACTTCTGGCTCGACGGCGAGTGAACGGGCGATGCACAACCGCTGCTGCTGACCGCCAGAAAGCGATCCACCACTTGCGCCAAGGCGATCCTTCACTTCTTTCCACAGCCCGGCACGTGAGAGGCAGTTTTCTACGAGGTCATCTTCGTTCTCAATTTTGATGTGCGCGAGCTTTAAACCAGAAACAACGTTTTCCCTAATGGTCATTGCAGGAAATGGGTTCGGCTTTTGAAACACCATGCCCACCTTCAAACGAATGGCAGCAGCATCGACGTCTTCGCCGTAAATGTCTTGCCCATGAAGCAGCACTTCGCCAGCCATTGCGGCACTTGGAATGAATTCATGCATGCGGTTAAGCAGGCGAAGGAAGGTTGACTTTCCGCAACCAGATGGTCCGATCAAGCCAGTGACAGTGCGCGCAGGAAATTGAAGCGATACATCGGAGAGTGCATGATGATTACCAAACCATGCGTGAACTCCGCGTGTTTCCAACCCGGCGAAACCTTGCTCTGGAGTATCGAGTACTGCTGACGTGTTCGACATAACTGTCCTTTCACTTTCAATTCGTTGAGTGCCTAAAGAAACCTTCATGACTTACCGTTTGTCCTTGCCACCAATTTTGCGAGCGGTAATAAACAATCCGAAAACAAAAATCATTAATACAAGTGCGCCTGTCCAAGCACGATTCACTGCGTACTCAGTGCCAATTTGCAACAAGCCAAACACGTAAATAGGTAGCGAAGCGATTGGTCCATTTACGGGATTGAATCTCAGCGCCGTGCTCGACCCAGCAGTAAGAAGCAACGGAGCGGTTTCACCAATAACTCGAGCTACACCAAGTACCGCAACAGTTGTTAAACCACTGCGAACCGTTGGAAGCACCACCATCAACGTTGTGCGCCATTGCCGTGCACCTAATGCGTACCCCGCAGAACGCAATTCCTCGGGAACGAGTTTCAGAACTTCTTCAGAAGTACGAGCAACTGTTGGCAACATCAAAATTCCAAGTGCTAGTGCGCCTCCGAATGCTGTTGGTCCATGCGTCGCTGAGACATATGTGGTGAACACGAAAAGTCCGGCGACAATTGAGGGAACACCACTCATTGATTGGATAACAAACCGAACGAGGAATGTAAAGCGTCCCTTAATTTCGGTGAGATACACACCGCTCAAAATGCCAAGAGGCAAGGTGATGATTGAAGCGATGATCACCATCATGAATGAACCAACGATTGCGTGTAGTGCGCCACCCATATTCATTTCATCGTCAGGAACCGTTGTGCGCATGTCTGAAGTAATGAAGTTGATTCGAAAGCCTGCAAGACCCTTCATTGCAACGCTTGCGAAAATTGACAGCCAAGGGAGAAAAGCCAGTGTTGCCGCAGAGGCAATGAGCAGCTGAATTAGGGCATTTTTGCGCTCTTTTTTCGAAAGCTTGCGTCCTTTGATGAACAGCACAATTGCGGAAATAATGAAGAGCACAATCGCCCAGCCATCGAAACCTGCAAAACCAGTAAACAGCACAACGGCGAATGCGAGGATTGCCATCGCAACAAAAGTTGCACCGGAACGAACCTGCTCGCGACGCTTGCGTTGCCAAGGTCGAGTTGGCTGAGGAATGGTTACATCAGACATCAGGATCTCGTCGTTTTCGTAACAATTGCCGATGCAATCATGTTCACGCCAAGCGTCATGAGGAACAGTACAAACCCGGCAGCAATAAGTGCGCTGAGCTCTTCGGTGGACGCTTCACCAAATCGAGTTGCAATGAGTGATGCAACGTTTCCACCTTCAGATTCAAGGATCTTGAATGTGTAGCGGAAGTTCAAATTCAACACAAGATACACGGCAACGGTTTCACCAAGTGCTCGACCAAGACCAAGCATTGCGCCGCCAACAACTCCACTTTTCCCAAATGGCAATACCACCGTTTTGATAGCGCCCCATTTGGTTCCACCGAGTGCATAACAGGTGTCAATTAATTCGCGTGGTGTTCGTGAATACACTTCGCGCGCAACGGAGGTTGTGATGGGCACGACAAGAGATGCCAATACACATCCAGCAACAAATGGGCTTCGACCATAGTTGTCAGAAATGGTGTTGAAAATTGGGATAAACCCGAGTCGATTTCCCAACAACGACGCCCAACGTTGACCGATGTTGGTGAACACTTGAATGCCCCACAAACCAAAAATCAACGACGGAATTGCAGCGGCTAGGTCGAGCAATGCAGTGAGCAATTTTTTAACGCGCGGTTGCGCATAAAACTCGATGTACAAGGCTCCGGCAATGGACATTGGAACCGTGAACGTCAATGCAATTACCGAAACGATGACCGTTCCAACAAGCATCGGACCCATGCCAAATTCATTTGGAATTCCTGGTTCAGTACTTGCTGACCAATTTGTTCCTGTAATGAATTTCAATCCGTACTGAGAAAAAACTTGGGCGCCGCGACCAAATAAGAAAGCGCCGATAAGTCCGAGAATGATGAGTGACGTCATTGCACCGGCAGTGACTATCCCGCGGAAAACTTTGTCTCCCCGACTATGCACCACATGCATTTCACGCTTTACAGGTGGGGCGATTGTCACGCCCGAATCTTGTCAGCGAAGGGTTATTTCGAGGTGAGGTTTAGATGAACGACAGGTAAACAGTTCAAGGAATAGGCCCAGTAGCCCGAGGACTACTGGGCATTTTCGACTATTTGGCTGCTGCGAAACCGGCTTCCAGGTCGGCGAGGATGTCGTCGATGGTCTCGAGACCAACAGACAAACGCACGAGACCTGGGAACACACCAGTTGACTTCTGCTCTTCTGGCGAAAGCTGGCTGTGTGTTGTTGATGCTGGGTGAATGACCAAGCTGCGCACATCGCCAATGTTGGCAACGTGGCTGTGCAACTTGAGGCCAGCAACAAACTTCTGACCAGCTTCAACGCCGCCCTTGATGTTGAACGCAAGCACTGAACCGAAACCCTTGCCCTTGCCGTACTTCACTGCACGGTCGTGCCACTTGCTGGTCTTCAAACCTGCATAGAACACTTCTTCAACTTGTGGGTGCTTGGCCAAGAACTCGCCAACTTTTTGCGCGTTTGCCCAGTGGCGTTCCATGCGCAACGACAGGGTTTCAAGTCCTTGCAAGAAGTTGAACGCATTGTCTGGCGTTGTTGCCATGCCCAAGTCGCGCAACATTTGCACGCGTGCCTTAATGATGTATGAACCTGCACCAAGTGCTGGCCAGTAAGCGAGGCCATGGTACGAAGGATCTGGTTCAGTGAAGTTAGGGAACTTGTCGTTCTGGCTGAAGTCGAACGTTCCGCCGTCGATGATTGCTCCACCGATTGATGTTCCGTGTCCGCCAATGAACTTGGTGAGTGAATGCACGACGATGTCTGCACCCCACTCGATTGGACGAATGAGATACGGAGTTGGAACGGTGTTGTCCACAATGAGTGGCACACCAACTTCGTGTGCAACTTTGCTAATTCCTTCAATGTCGAGCACATTGTTGCGTGGGTTAGCTAATACTTCACCGTAGAACGCTTTCG
>Ga0194041_10000190_pt1 | contig 24239 bp, 20 predicted proteins | sample JunL449m_MetaG_FD_160082 | JGI IMG/M metagenome (GOLD analysis project Ga0194041, IMG submission 160082) | Anoxic zone freshwater microbial communities from boreal shield lake in IISD Experimental Lakes Area, Ontario, Canada - Jun2016-L442-9m | ecosystem: Environmental > Aquatic > Freshwater >...
CTTGGTTGGAATGAGTTTGAATCGTTGGTGACCCTGCCCGATCTGTCACCATCAATTCATGACACTGAACATGATGATCGCCGATCTCGAAGCTGAGCAAGACTCGCTCGAAGATGTCGTTGCCGATCTAGCTGAGGAAACCTGGAAGTTGGCAACTGACTCTGCGGGTTGGGCAATCGCTGACCAAATCAGCCACCTGCAATTCTTTGATGAACGAGCCGCCTTAGCGATGAATGATCCCGACGCTTTTGCGGTTGATCGCCGACTCATCATTTCGTCGGCTCCGCGGGACTTGTCTGTTGAGTTAGGCCGACGGGTTTCGGGGGCCGAACTTTTTCTAGCTTGGCGACTTTCACGATTGGCACTGATTGATGCCGCACAGAAAGTTGACCCAACGGCCAGAGTCCCTTGGTACGGGCCATCAATGGCAGTGAAGTCATTTTTGACCGCAAGGTTGATGGAGTGCTGGGCCCATGGCGAAGACATCGCCCAAGCAGTCGGGGTGCTACGCACACCCTCTGCTCGGTTGAAACACGTCGCCCATATCGGGGTGGGGGCACGAGCATTCAGTTTGATGATCAATCAATTGCCTGAGGACAGTCGGTCAATCCGAGTTGAACTCACGGCGCCTGACGGAGAGAAATGGACTTGGGGAGATGAATCTTCTGAACAACGAGTTCTTGGTGATGCCTTAGATTTTTGCTTGGTGGTGACGCAACGGCGAGCCTTGCACGATTCGCAATTAATGGTGTCGGGCGATTCGGCAACCACATGGATGCGCATCGCTCAAGCGTTTGCTGGAGCGCCGACTCGAAAAACCTGACCGCAGGTTGGGCTATAGGTCGGAGATTTTCTTGAAGATCTCGCCAGCGGGACGATCAATACGTTGCCCAAGCTCAATCATTCGCTGACGCATCCTCTGCGAGAATTTCTCGAGAGCCTCTTGGTCAACTGCCTTCATGGTGCTTTCAAATTGTGATTCATGAGCAAGCAGTGCAGAAATTTTCTGACCAATAAAACTTCCAATGTCTTCACCATGATCGGGTTCGTCAGCCTCCCAGAGCAATAAATGTTTGGGGCGGTGATGAGCAATGCCGTGTTCTTTGAAGAAGTGCGGATCACGAGCGGCGACGATGGCGTCGCAGGTGAGAAATCCCGCGTGACGATGATCGGGGTGAAGGCGGTAACGCTTCCACGGATCATGACCGAGTACTACTTGAGGTTGAAGTCGACGAATTTGGCGAGCGATCTCACCACGAAGTTCACGAGTGTCAGTGAGATCTCCGTCAACTTTGTGCATGAAGACAACTTCGCCTTGCGCGCCCAGTCGACGAGCAGCCTCGCGTTGTTCGATTTCACGTTGGGCAATCAAACGGGTGATATCGGCCTGCGCATTCCAGGTGCCTTTCGATCCATCGGTCAGGACCAAGTGATGGACGAGGCAACCAGCTTGCGCCCACTTGGCGAGTGTTCCACCGCAACCGAATTCAATATCGTCGGGGTGGGCACCGATTGCCAGCGCAACTTTGGGTGTGTCAAGGTCAACACTTGCGATCTTGGAATTGACCACGGGAACTGGTTGCCCTGGTTCATTGCTTTGAGTCATGGGTTCGTCCAATCAGGAATCAGAGTTGGCAAGATGTCGATGAGGTCGAGATGTCGCAGATCGTCGGCAGTGTCAAGATCAAGCCCGAGTTGAGGATCATCAATGACACGAATCGGCAGATGAGAGGCCTTGGCCTGGTGCAAGTGCTGAGCGAATGAACCTTGCCCGTATTGAAACTTCCAACCACCGATGAGCGATGCCGGAATTCCTAGAACGTTGGTGCCATCGTGGTGTCGATCGGGACAGATGATGATTGACGTTTCATGATCATGAGTTTGCAAACTCTCAATCAGTCGATCAAGCGGTGCAGATAACGGGAGATCGGCATGGCTGACGAGAAATAGGTCAATAGGTGAGTGGTTACTGATGAGGGGGATTGATTGGGTGAGTGAATCGTTGAGGCCCCGAGCAGTAACACGAATTGGGATGGCATCACATGACAATGCCCATTGAGCAACGTCGTCATCGTCGCACACGACAAAACGTGAACACGAAGCGCTACGAGTCAACACACCTCGGGCGCAGTTTTGTGCGAGGGCTCGTCGCTGTGATGGATTCAAGACTGAACTCAATCGACTTTTCGCATCATCAAAGCCACGTACTGGGACAATGAGTGCAACATGAGGGGCCACGAATACGAGCCTATGACCTTGGTTGAACTTGGGGACGACTCACAGTCGTTCTGCGCCGTATACGCTCGGATCATGGTCAGTGCAGTGAACCACCCATCAATACGTGTTGCGGTCATTGGGGCAGGATCATGGGGAACAACTGTTGCTTGCCTGGCAGCGGCGAACACGTCAACCATTTTGTGGGCCAGACGTTCTGAACTTGCTGATGCCATGACTCGGAGTCGCCGCAACCCGGATTATCTCAGCGATTTCTCCCTGCCTGAGACGCTCGAGTTCACATCTGATTTGGGACAGGCAGTCAGTGATGCCGACGTGGTCGTGATGGCGGTGCCCTCACACGGTTTCCGTGCAGTGGTCGCTGAGGTCGCCTGCTTTATTCGTCCGTTGGCGCCCATTGTGAGCTTGTCTAAGGGTTTAGAACGAAGTTCATTGAAGCGGATGAGCGAAGTCGTTGCCGACGAGATGCCAGGTCATCCTGTTGCGGTTCTCACTGGACCGAACTTGGCTCAAGAAATTATGGAGGGACAACCGGCAGCTGCGGTTGTGGCGATCAACGACAAAGTGATCGCTGATGAATTACAAAAAATATTCACCCGCCCCACATTGCGGGTGTACACCAACCCCGACATCGTTGGTTGTGAAGTGGCGGGGGTCGTCAAGAACGTCATTGCGATTGCGTCGGGAATGGCTGCAGGTATGGGATTCGGTGACAACACCAGAGCAACGCTGATGACACGAGGGCTAGCTGAAATGTCGCGCTTGGGTATGGCGATGGGCGGAGAGGGGTACACCTTCGCGGGTCTGGCAGGAATGGGTGACTTAATTGCAACATGTGCCTCAACACAAAGTCGTAACAACACGGTGGGACGGCGACTTGGTGAGGGCGAATCAATCGACGACATTTTGGAGTCGATGACCATGGTCGCCGAAGGTGTCAAGAGTTCGCCGGCTGTGCTTGACTTGGCTCGGCGTTATTGCGTCGAAATGCCAATCACTGAACAAGTGGTGGCGGTGTGCCATGAAGGACGAAGTGCAGCAGATGCAGTTGCGCAACTGATGCGAAGACGACGGAGAAGTGAAATTGGTTAAGTCAGGCACAAATGAGGTTTCAAAAGAGATACCAAAAGTTGTAACGCTTCTCGGGCGAACGGTCGGCATTCTTGGCCAACCATGGCGTGCAACTGTGACCCCTGCTGGTGATGTCTACCCGTGGGACGACGCTGAAGGCGTGAAATGGTATGTGGCGGCCGATGATCGTTGGCATATTCCTGGAGATGAAGTGGCAGTGCGTCAACGGTCGATTGATGGTGCGCCAGTTCTTGAAACGCGAGTACGAATTCCGGGTGGAGATGTCATTCAGCGGGTGTGGGTTGCGACGGGCCGTTTGGAAAGTTCTGCACTCATGATGGAGTTCGAAAATGATTCCCCGATGGCAATCGCTATTGCCATCGATCGCCAAGACTTACTTGTCTCGCGGCCAGTTGCTGTTCGCTCATCGGCCGGAGAATGGCCAGCACCCGGTCTGGACATACCTCGTGAACCAACCGTGATACCAGTTGGCCATCGCACGACGGTGCGCGCAGCATTGTTGATTTCTGGATCGACATCTGGATTAAACCCTGCTCAATTAAATACATCCGACTTTGCTGATTGGGCAGCGGTTGCTCGCGGGTGGGTTTCATTGAGTGAGCGAGCTTCGCGATTTACCATTTCTGATCTCCGTGATAGTCAACGGGTCGACGAATTGATCGTGGTTGAACGTGCCGAAATAGCTTTGAATCCTGCCGTATTCAGCGATGCTCCAGATGCGGCCGTGCGTTGGTTGCTAGAAGAGCGTGAGCTGAAGCGAATGGAATTGAAAGAGACAGATTTAGTCGAACTGTCTGGAGCGGTCGAGACAATTTCTCGGGCCACCAAACGCCGACGAATTGCCCAAGCAGATGCGCTGACGGGTTTCAAAGCTGCGGCATATTTGCTCGGTATGGCTCAAGAGAGAGCCTTAGATGACTTAAGAAAAGTTGTCGTCAAAATTGTTGGATCAAAAAAATCAACTTTGATGAACATGTTAAATACTTATTCGGCTGGCTCGAATGTGAATTTGATAGTCAACGAAATAGAGAACGAATTTGCAGTGATGTCCGATGACGGAGTGATCACATTGCTTCCTGATGGCATCAAGGCCGAGCGCTTGGGCGTTCAGTTTGAAGTTCATGGCATTGCCGTTGGACTCAATCACCGAGTCTCATTTGCGGTGCGTTGGCACGGACCGAATGCCGCGGTGATCTGGGAAATAGTCGGTCCCGATGAGGTGGAGTTGCGCTCGGGAGTTGACGCGACCTGGTCGTCAACGAATGCATCTGGTGAAGCATTATGGCGCGTGGAGAATGTTCCAGAGACTGCCTTCGCAGTTAGCGACGACCTGTCATTTTCTTAAGCTTTCTACGGTTTCAATGAGCGCTTGAACTCGAGCGCCGACTAAGGCTTCAACTGCAGGGTCTGATGTTGAACCATTGGCCGAAATTCGATCGGCGCCTTTCGGGATCTGCCCATTGGGTTCGGAGATCACGGTGTTGCCAAGTAAGCCCAAGATTCCGCCAAGTTGTTCAATCATGTGGGCGCCACCAGTGCCGCCTGACGAACTAATCAGACTGATGACTTTTCTGGATAACGCATGTTGGCCCATCGGTCGAGTGGCCCAGTCGATTGCATTCTTCAGAACCGCTGATGGTCCGAAGTTGTATTCAGGGGCAGCGATGAAGAGTGCATCAGCCGATGTAACTAAGTTGCGCCATTCGATGACGCTTGTTGGAGTGTGCGATGAATCTTCAAGATCCTCGTTATAGAACGGCAGTAATCCGATCTTGTCGTAGAGAGTGAATGTGACAGCAGTCGGTGCCAATTTCTGGGCCAATTTCACCAGTCCTTGATTTGATGATTCTTGACGCAAGCTTCCGAATATTCCGAGGATATGAATTGACATCTGTCAATTATGACCGTGAAGTGGTGCGTGGAACCAACTGAAATCGGGCAAGATAGAGGGGTGCAAGCACCTATTCGCGTGGCCTACACATTTGAACAGTGTTGGCATCGCGTACCTGGAGGGACGGCGTCCGCCGCTATTCGTGCTGCTGTTGCACTTGGAGATATCCAAGGAGTTGAGTTGGTCGGTGTCGCTGGTACGCATCGTCGGCCACCTGAGCCGTCATTCGTGCCTCCGATCCCCGTTCATTCATTGCCCTTGCGTAGACCGTTGCTATACGAAACTTGGTTGCGTTTCGGTTGGCCGCACATTGAGCGAGCGACGGGTCCTGTTGACGTGTTGCATTGCACTGGTTTGATTCCGGCGCCGTCGAAAGCGCCATTAGTAGTGACGTTGCATGACGTGGCCTGGCGACATCGTCCCGACCACTTCACGCGACATGGAGTGCGAATCTTTGAACGCAGTTTGGTTGAAATTCGACGTCGAGCCGAAATTGTTTTGTGTCCTTCGACGGTGACAATGCTTGATGCCGAGCGAGCCGGTATCAACGCCGATCGTTTACGGATGGTTCCCCTAGGAGTCGAATCTCAACCAGTTACAGATGCCGATATCGCCGCTGTTCGTGCCAAGTATTCGTTGCCAACTGAGTACTTGCTTTTTGTGGGCACTGTTGAACCGCGGAAAAATTTGCGCCGCCTCGTTGATGCGATGGCCGTGGCAAAGTGTGCGCTTCCACTAGTTGTGGCAGGTTCGCAAGGCTGGGGTGAAACTGGCGTGAGTCCGACAAATTCGGTTCATTTCATCGGATTTGTTGCCGACTCTGATTTACCGGCTTTGTATTCGAGCGCCGCAGCATTTTGTTATCCGAGTGAACGCGAAGGATTCGGTATGCCGGTTCTTGAGGCAATGTCGTATGGAACGCCAGTAGTGACGAGTCTCGGAACCTCAACAGAAGAAGTGGCGGGCGGAGCCGCTGTTTTAGTTGATCCGTTTGATGTTGAAGATATTGCGCGCGGCATTGATGAAGTACTTTCTCGGCGCCAGGAGTTGTCAATTTGGGGTCTGCGCCAAGCCGCCCGGCGGCAGTGGTCTGAAACTGCGCGATTGACAGTTGCTGCGTACCGTGAGGTCATCGGTTGAACACATCACCGGGAAAAGTGGCTGTCACCGTCAATCTGATGTGGTGTGTTCCTGGGGCAGTTGGGGGCAGCGAAGATTATTTGGTCCGCCAACTTTTAGGAATTTCGCAATCAGAATTTGAAATCACGGTATGTGCTTCAAAAGGATTCATTTCTGCGCATCCCGAAGTTGCCGAGATCCACCGAATTATTGAGTCTGATCACGATGGACGTTCGCGGCCCCGCCGAGTGTTAGCTGAGTCAACATGGTTGTACGCACAATCTGAAGGTGCAGCCTTAGTGCATCACGGCGGAGGCACGATTCCATCTCGTCATCGAAGTCCGACTGTTTTGACGATTCACGATCTGCAATATCGAGAGTTTCCGCAGTATGTGCGATCACACAAACTTGCCTATCTCAAAACTGTGATGCCTCGATCGGCTCGACGTGCCGATGTAGTGGCAGTCCCAACGCAATTCGTCAAACAAACTGTGGTTGATGCGTATGGCATCGATCCTGATCGGATCGTCGTTGTACAACACGGGATCGAAAGCTCCCTTGGAATTAACGCAACAAGCGAAGCTGAATTGCGATCTAAGTACTCGCTTGGTGACGCACCGATTGTCTTGTTGCCGGCGATGACTCATCCCCATAAGGGCCACTTGTTCTTGCTTGATGTCATGGAAAAATCTTGGAAGGCTCAAGGTGTGCATCTGGTTCTCATTGGAGCTACCGGTGCGGCAGAAGCGGCAGTCAGTCAGCGTGCTAGTTCGGCAGAATTTACAACTTGTGTCAAGAAGTTGGGTCGAGTGAGCAAAGCCGATCGCGATGGATTGATCAAAATGTCGATAGCCCTCGTTTTCCCTAGCGAATATGAGGGTTTTGGCGCACCAGTCATTGAGGCGATGGCGCTCAAGACTCCAGTGATTTGCAGTGATCGAACGTGTCTGCCCGAAGTCGTTGGTGATGCCGGCCTGGTGTTGCCGTTAAACATTGATGCATGGGCAGGGGCGCTTGACCTCGTTGAATCAAGGCGTGCTCAATACCTTGAGGCATCGACGCGACGGTTAGAGAATTTCACGGCTGAAGCGTCTGGTCGGGCGCTTGCAGCGGCATACCGATTGGCTTTGTCATGAATGAAGCGCAGCAAGTTGGACGACGAATGAAATTCATAGTGTTATGTCCTCACTTTGAACCAGACACTGCGCCAACGGGCGTTGTGATGACAAGAATTGTTCACGAACTTGCCAAGTTGGGTCATGAATTACATGTAGTGACCGCATTGCCTTGGTATCGCGAGCATCGTGTTGAAAGCGAGTGGACTCAGACAACTTGGCGCACCCGAACGACGTTGACGACATGGGGATCTGTAACGCGTCTCAATCCATTTGCTGGTGACGATAAGAAAAACTTGTGGCGTCGAGCCCTTGGATTTATTGGCTTTTCAGTGATTTCAATTTTTGCTGGCTTGCGGGCTGGACGAGTTCGTGGCGATCAGCATCGCGTGGATGCGGTCATTGCAATGTCGCCGCCACTAACACTTGGATTGAGTGGCTGGTTAATAGCGAAGGGCCGCAGAGCTCCATTAGTTTTCAATATTCAAGATGTTTTTCCTGATGCCGCTATTGAAACTGGCGCAATAACAAATGCTGCGGTGATCAAGGCTTCACGTTGGCTTGAGAAAATCTCCTATCGCTTCGCAAGCATCGTGACCGTGTTATCCGATGATTTGCGCGACAACGTCGTTGCGAAATTGCCGCCAGGGCAAGCGAGCAAAGTTGTAGTGATCCCAAATTTTGTCGACACCGAAGTCATTCGGCCGCTTGACCGAATGACGAAGTATCGCCTCGAACTTGGTATCGATGATCGTCCGGTTGTGATGTACGCCGGCAATGTTGGCTTTTCGCAGTCGTTGAATTTGCTGCTCGATGCCGCGCGCAAATTCCCGGACGTTGCGTTTGTGGTGAATGGTTCGGGGGCAGCACGGTCAGCACTCGAGGCTGATGCCAAGAAATTGAGCAATGTCGTATTTGGTGACTATCAACCGATCGAGCGGTTGTCCGAAGTTTTGGCAACAGCAGATATTCATGCTGTGCTTTTAAGGCGCGGCCTTGGCAAGGTGAGCGTGCCGTCTAAGACGTACTCGATCATGGCGGCGGGTCGTGCTGTCGTTGCCGCGATCGATCCAGGGACTGAAGTCACCCGCTTAATTGCCGGCGCACAATGTGGTCACGCAGTTCGACCCGACGATTCGGCGGCTCTGATTGAGGCATTACGAACGATGTTGGCTGATTTCCACGAAATTCGCCAGATGGGCGAGCGGGCTCGGCAGTTTGTGGAACAGGTGGCTTCGCCGACTTCGGTGGCTGAGCAGTACGTCGCGGCAGTCGGTGGCGTCGTCAGTGGCATTCGCCAAGGTCGGTAATCACAAGTTCGGTCCATAATCAGGGTCATGCCCGGCATTTACGGGTTTGTGCAGGTAGCCTTTCTCACTCGTGGGTAAGGCATCGTCAGCCAAAAAAGTCGCTCGGCTCGCTCAAAAGGGCAAAGGGCGCAAAGTTCGTTTTCAAGGTGGAACCCTGTTCCCCGCTTTGATTGTGGGAATCGCCGTATTCGGTGCTGCCCTCATCGTGTATTCGCGGGCCTCGATTCCTAATCAGAACACTCCTCCAACCGTCGAAGATCACTGGCACGCGTCGTATGGCTTCTATGCCTGCGATCAGTGGCTGCCCGATTTGCAGGGCAACAAAGAAGAGAAAGATACTGCTGGACAATTGCTCAGCGAAGGTTTCCGCCGCACCGGTATTCATAGTCACGACGATGGCGTGATGCACTGGCACCCGTATTCGTCGGAGGCCACCGGTCGCAACGCCAAGTTGGGTGTATTCCTAGATGTCTACGGAGTCAAACTCAGCGACACCAAGCTTGAATTCCCGGCCGATCAAGGTGGGGCCGTGTACGAAGAAGGTAAGACCAAGTGCACCGACAAAGACGGCAAGTCTGTTGATGGCGAGCTAGTCGTTTATGCCTTTGATTCGTTCGATAATGCGAACAAGTACACGACTTCCATCACGAACTTCAATGACGTTCGCATCAAGCAGGACGGAATGGCTTTTGCAATCGTCTTCGCTCCAGCGGGCACAAAGGCTGAATTGCCACCTTCGGCAGCGTCGCTTCCGCAACTAGGTGCTGCTGACGGAAGCTCGACTGGTCAGACCACGACGACAGTTGTTGGTGCTGCCACTGTTCCGGGTGAGTCAACGGTTCCTGGCGAGTCAACGACGACCGTTGCGGGTGCTACGACTGTGCCAAGTGTTTCAACAACCACGGCCGCAACAACAGTTGCGCCGGCTGGACCGACCACGACTGCTGGCTGATGCGTGCGGTGGTGTTAGTCGGCGGGTTTGGAACCCGACTGCGACCACTGACATTTACAACTCCCAAACCAATGTTGCCCGTCGGGCATCGTCCCATTGTTGAAAATTTGGTGCGGATGTTGGCGGCTGCGGGAATTGACGAGGTCGTTCTTGGGCTCGGATTTAAACCAGAGCCATTCATTGATGCGTTCCCTGACGGAACGTGTGCTGGTGTGCGACTGCACTACGCCGTTGAGCCAGAACCGCTCGACACTGCGGGGGCGATTCGCTTCGCTGCCGATCACGCGGGGATCAACGAAACATTTGTGGTCGTGAACGGTGACGTACTCACCGACCTTGATGTCAGCGCATTGATTGCTTTCCATCGTGCCAAGAATGCTGAAGCAACGATTCACCTGACTCCTGTCGATGATCCATCGGCTTACGGAGTCGTGGCAATGGACGCTGACGGACGCGTTGAACGATTTGTTGAAAAGCCCGCGCCCGGAACGGCCCCAAGTAATTTGATCAACGCCGGAACTTATGTACTTGAACCTTCGGTTTTGCAACGTATTGAAACTGGTCGCAAAGTTTCGATTGAACGAGAGATCTTCCCGCTCATTGTTGCTGATGAGCGTTTGTTTGCCATGGCGACCGACGACTATTGGATCGATACGGGCCGTCCCGAGCCGTATCGCCGAGCAAACCTCGACATGATTGATGGCGTCCGCCGTAGGTTGTCGGCTCCTGGTATTGAGCCGGGCGCTGAGGTTCATCCGACCGCGTTGATTGAACATAGCTTGGTGTCATCTGGGGCGGTAGTTGCACCGGGAGCAAGTGTGCATGATTCGGTGATTCTTGCTGGCGCAATGATCCACGAGGGGGCCTTGGTTCGCAATTCAATTGTGATGGGAACTGTGGGAAAGCGAGCCACGATCATTGACACAGTCGTCGGCGTCACCGGGGTGATTCCTGAAGGCGCCACGCTTGAACATGCGTTTGTCCCTGACCCAACTGCCGTTTAGAGTGCGTGAATGACCCAGCGCAGCGTTGCCAAGCAGCCCGGCGCAGTCATGGTTGTCGGGGGCGCTGGTTTTCTGGGTTCGCACATTGTTGACCGCCTACTTTTAGATGGTGCACGGGTTGATGTCGTTGATGATTTATCTACTGGATCTTTAGCGAATCTTGCGTCAGCGCGTTCATCAGCTGTTGACAGCGCACTACGCATTCACACTCTTGATGTCACGATTCCAGAATTTGTTAACGTTGTTCGATTACGACGACCCGACGCAATGTATGTCACGGCATTATTGACTCCAACCATGTACGACTCGGTTGGATGTACAAAGAGTTACGCAATCGCGGTTGCAATATTTGAGGCGGCAGTTCAGGCAAAAGTCGGCAAAGTCATTATCACTTTGCCAGCAGCGGTGTTGTATGGCGAGGTACCAGCGCGAGATCTGCCGGTCAAAGAAGATCGTGAACGTCGTCCCGTTGGCTTGCCCGGCGTGACTGCAAACGCGATTATCGAACTTTGTGAGATCTATCGCCGTGACCACGAGATTGAATTCACTGTGTTGGCACTCGCAACTGTGTATGGGTCCCGTCAGCAGCCTAACAACAATGTTGTATCGGCATTTGTTGTCGCACAATCAACTGACAGTGATCCAGCGATATTTGGTGACGGTAAACAAACCCGCGATTTTCTCTTTGTCGATGATGCTGCAGATGCGGCAGCACGGGCATGCGCCAAGGGTGGCGGATTGGTCTTACATATTGGGACTGGTCAACAAACGAGTGTGAAAGATTTGTGGGCGCTTATTGGAGAAGGGAAGCCCGCTCACTTCGTGCCGAAACCATCTCAAAGTTTGCAGCGAGTCGCGCTGTCGGCATCTCGAGCGCGCCTACATTTGGGTTGGTCATCTTGGACATCGTTGGCTGACGGAATCAATCTCACGAAAGCTGGCTAACTAAGTTCGGCTTGTTGATGTCAACTGGCCAAGGGTTACTAGCGGAATAAATCTTCTTGTGGTGGTCGGACAATTTCGCTGATTGAAGATTCACGTAACCACGACGGATCTAAGCCGCGTACAACAGCGACGGGCACTCCATTTGATTTGCCCATCACCAATTCGGCGGCCGAAGCGACTTCGTCAGCAATGGAAACCTCAGTAACCTGCATCATTCGTCCAAGGGCATCGGGAGTTCCGCGAAGGTCAAGAACTCCGGCAATACCGGCGACTCCGATTGCGACATCGGTGAGTCCTTTGCGCCAGGGTCGACCAAAAGTGTCAGAAATAATGATTCCGACGGAGACTCCAAGCTTGGCGCGAATAATGTCCCGAATTCTTCGAGCAGAACGATCGCTGTCAATGGGCAACAAGGCGGCCCAACCGCGTTCTACATTGGATAAGTCAATGCCGCTGTTGGCGCAGATAAATCCGTGTCGTGTTTCGGTAATGATGAGGTCGCCTCGACGGCGAACAACTCGCACCCCTTCTTCCTCGACAAGAGCCTTGTGAGAGAGCGGATCTTCGGGGTCAATTTGCACCATGCGACCTTCGGCCTTTGACACAATTTTTTGCGTGACGACGAGAACATCTCCGTCGAGGAGCGGTCCGTTGGGAGTTGCTTGACACGCATCAACGATGACGTCACCTAGCTGGTCACCTGGCACGATTTCGCCAATGCCCGTGACACCCCAAGCGGTCATTCGGAGTTGTTGAATTTGGTTGCTCATGGTGCTCCTTATTTGACTGCTTGTAGAACTTTACGGGCAAGTACTTGAGTGATGTGCGGTGTTCGCATAATCGTGTCGGCGACGACGCATTTCATACCTTCGCGTTCAACCGCACTTTGCAGGGCTGCGTCTTGTTGATCAATCACCAAGGTGGAGCAAATCGGAGCATAGATGCGAGCGACTCCAACAACGGAGGCTTCATGACCAAGTTCTACAAGCATCCGATCGGCGGGGCCTTTGAGGGCCGCCCCAGCAACGATCGGAGAAATTGCAACGACCCGATCGCGGTTGAGCGTGAGGGCGGCATCAACTCCAGAAAGTGCGCGGATCGGTCCGAGAGAAACAATTGGATTTGATGGGGCGATGATGATCGCCTCAGAGTTGTGCACATTGTTGATGAAGGTTGGCTGTGCAGATGTTGCACCGACAAACTCAACACCTGTGACGGGGACGCCATGTCGACGCTGGACGAAGTACTCCTGGAAAGAAATCGTTGAGGTAACACCATGTTCAAAAATGTCTACTTTGGTAGCAACTTGATCATCGGACATTGGCATCATGTTGAACGCAAGCCCCCATGCTCGAGCGATTTCTTGGGTGACTGTAGAAAGGGTTGCACCTTCGGCTAGGCGAGCAGTTCGATACAAATGAGTCGCCAGATCTCGATCGCCCAGGTTGAACCAAGTTCCAGCAGCGGTTGAACTATCTGGTTTGACATCTTGATAGCGCACGAGTGATTCCATGACGCGCCACGATTCATTGGCAAGACCCCAACCGCGCTCGGGGTCGATGGCGTCGGCGACGGTGTATGTCACGGTGTCAAGATCGGGTGAAATATTGAGGCCGTGCATGACTGTGTCATCACCCGTATTGACGACGACCGAAATAGTGGTGGGGTCAACTTCGAGCACGAGGCCACGTAAGAAACGAGCAGCACCGACGCCACCTGCGAGGACAGTAATCATGTTTCCATTATTCCGTTTCAATCGCTATTTCACGAGGTCGGTGTAAAGATTGATCAACTGTTGGGCCGATTTGTCCCATGAGAACTTGTTGTATTGATCAACGGCGGCATGTTGAAGTTGTTGTCGAAGGTCAGAGTCGGTGACTACTTTGGTGATGGCTTTTGCTAAGGCATCTACATCAAGTGGATCAACGAGTACTGCGGCCGATCCAGCTACTTCAGGAATTGAACCACGGGTAGAACCAACGATGGGAAGTTGCTCAGACATCGCCTCGAGCAAAGGGAAGCCAAACCCTTCGTCAAGTGACGGGTAAGCCATTGCAGTCGCGTGTTGATACAACCAGGCAATATTTTCGTCAGACACGCGACCAATGAGGTGAATGCGCTGGCCGACTTCTTTGGGTAACGATTCAAGAGATAGATCTAACTCGTGAGAGTCATCTCCGGCAGACCCTGCGATCACCAATTGAAGTTCGGAGATTTCTTGTGCGGCGATCGCGAAAGATTCGATAAGACGTGGGTAATTCTTACGTTTCTCGATTGTCCCCACGGCGAGGATAAAAAGTGCATTGCCGAAATCGGCCAAAGAAGGTGGTCGGTTACTTGTCTCAACATCGCGACGGGGTGGGGCGCCTAAATGAATCGTTTCGATACGGGCTTGCGGAAATAGTTCGTGCAAGGTCGAAGATGTGGCTTGTGACGACGAATGGACAACCGCGCCGGTCTGTATGGATCGCCGAAGTGCGTTCATTGAATGATGAATCACAGGTGTGCATTGGGTCGGGTTGAGAAGCGCCCAGCAGTCGTACACCGTGACAATTCGGGGCAGTTTTGTCGGCGGAACGACGTAGTTCATTCCGTGCAGAATTTGTACGTCTGGCAGATGGCGCGCAGCAGAAGGAAAATCGCGTTGACCCCAACTCTTAATAGTGATTGCGGCAGGAAAGGGGAGTCGTCGCGTCTGAGTGTGCAACTTGGCGCGAAAGCTCAGCACATATTCAGTCAGTTCAACTTCGTCAACATGGCGACGCAATTGGTATACCAAACCCTCAACCGCGCGGCCAACGCCGGTCATCGGACCATGGAGTGGGCCAGTATCGACCGCCACTTTGATCACGAGAAACCCACAAGATTGCCAGACATCAAGCCGAGCGTAGGTCCTAAAGCGTAAGATAAGACAGTTGAGTTGCGATCTAGCGATCGCCCATTTCAGGAGTTCGTATGCCCCGAGCGTTTATCACTGGTGTTACTGGTCAAGATGGCCAGCACATGGCTGAATTTTTGCATAGCAAAGGCTACGAAATCTTTGGCATGGTCAAAGGGCAGAACAACCCCAAAGGCGACATGCTTCGCGACGAGTTTCCGTATGTGAACATCGTGCCTGGCGATCTCGCTGACTTGCCGTCATTGGTGAAGGCGATGGAAGTCGCTCAACCAGATGAGATCTACAACCTTGCCGCCATTTCGTTTGTTGCATTGTCATGGAATCAGGCCGAATTGACAGCCAATCTGACTGGAACGGGCGTCTTGCGCATGCTCGAGGCGATGCGCATGGTGGGCGGCAATACCAACAACAAGATGCGCTTCTATCAAGCTTCGTCGTCAGAAATGTTTGGCAAAGTTCGCGAGATTCCGCAGACCGAACTCACGCCGTTCCATCCCCGCTCGCCGTACGGATGCGCCAAGGTTTTTGGTCATGACATCACCGTGAACTATCGCGAGAGTTACGACATGTGGGCCTGCTCGGGAATCTTGTTTAATCATGAAGGCCCCCGCCGCGGCGTTGAGTTCGTCACCCGCAAAGTGACAAACGCTGCAGCTCGTATCAAGCTCGGAATCCAATCAGAACTTGTGTTGGGCAACCTCGATGCAAAACGCGATTGGGGATACGCGGGCGATTACGTCAAAGCAATGTGGATGATGCTCCAACAAGATGAGCCCGATGATTACGTCATCGCGACCGGGGAAACCCACACCATCGAAGAACTCGTCGAACTCGCATTCCAAGAAGCAGGGATTGGCGATTGGCGTCCATATGTTCGTCAAGACCCGAAGTTTTTCCGCCCAGCTGAAGTTGATTTGCTCATTGGTGATTCAAGCAAGGCTCGCGAAAAACTTGGTTGGAAGCCCGAAGTTGACTTCCCAAGTTTGGTACGCATGATGGTGCAACACGATCTCAAACTCGAAGCCAAGAAGGCCGGTATTACTCTCGCCTAAAAGTGCGACAGTTTTACGCCTCAAAGGGGCGGTCAGATAGAGCATCACTCATTGAATCAGCGCTGATAGTCGCTCCATTACTGAGTAACTGTCGCAGTGATTGTGCAAAGAAGAGTAGGGCGACGATCGAACTTGCGACGAGACCGATTTCGACGCGTGTGTATAAGTCATCTGAAGCAAGCCAAGTGCAACCGACAAAAGTAGCCATGCCAAGAAGCCAGCCAAGACCCACGCGGGCATGACCATTGAGGGCGATCACTGCTTGAGCGGTTGCTAGCGCGACCATGTACAACGCGCTTCCTAACGCCAGCATGCTGAGAGAACTGCGATCAAGCGCATCGTCGTACACGATTTTTAGCAATGACGGTCCAAGAATAAAAGAGCCAAGTGTTCCCACGATTCCGACGACGATCACTACTTGCATGAGTTTGCGAAAGCCACTGCGAAATTCGTCAAGATTGCCCTGAGCGGCTAGCCGAGCGAGTCGTGGTAACAATGCTGCCTGAACTGCCTGAAAGAGAAAGAGTGGTACTCGAGAAAGCAGGACACCATTACCAAAGGCTGTCACCAAAGTTGACTGCTCTTTGGTCGCCAAGATATTGATCGCAATCGGTCCGGCGTTCACGAGACCAGCACCCATCAATGATCCAAGAAGCAACCATCCAAGATTGGGGGTGACTTCACTCCAGGGGGCGGCTGGGCCGGGAGCAGTTTTGATATCGCCGCGCATCCAAACGATGAGCACTCCAGAGAGCGGCGAAAGTGCGACCAACATAGCGTATGCCCCGACGTTGGTGACACCGAGTTGCCACAAGATGATGCATCCAACAATGCGAATAAATCCGTCGGCGCCCATCACAATTCCATAGGACGCAAAACGACCCTGACCCGAACAAATCCCACGCGCGAGGTGTGTCGGTGCGTAAGCAACAAAAGCAATAATGAGGGCTGCGGTCACGAGACCGTATCCTTCAAAGAATTCACGCGTGGCAATCGAACTGACTCCTGCCAAGACCGCCACGATGATGCCCGCAATCGCTGCTCCGAGCGGAACAATCCTTGCCACGATGGGTCGACCACCTTGATTGAGGGCTCGACGGTGAGCGAGGGCTCGGCCCATCTCTTGTTCGAGTGGCAAAAAGAATCCAGGGGCCAGAACAAAAGTGGCGAACCACAAAGCGACGATTGGCTTGAAGTGCTCTTTACCAAGGGCTACTTGGCCGACCTTAAAAAAGGCATAACTCGAGATTCCGGCAACGAGCAAACCTCCGCCGACCGCCAAAGTGCCCTCGGGGAGGGGAATTCGTGTCGAGTTGGACGGCTCGGCCGAAAGAGGCTCGTTATTGGTAGTCAAGACCTTTTACCCTACTCAGAAGTGGCACTCTGGACCTGAATCCCAGTTTTTGCGCAAACCACGTGCTCGACCCGCTCATCGACGGCGACCTGAGGTATTCGATATCGGCGACTAAACTTCTCGCACTGTGGAAAACGAGATGGACTCAATTCTGTCTGCGGCAACTGCGTCATCGCAAACCAGCGGGCCGGGCGCCCCAGGGGTCGTGGTGGCAATTGTCGTTGACCGACCAACATCGACCTTGGAAGGGGTCTTGGCAGCCGTTGTCGCCCAGGACTATCCCAATATCCAAGTTTTGGTGTTGCTGACCGGCTCGGAGGTTGACGAATATGCGCTCGTGAACGACGTAGCTCAAAGCGTCTGTGCCACTGCTGATTTCCCCCAACCCCATATCTATCAACTTGGGGCCAACCCAGGATTCGGACTCGCGGCGAATACGGCTCTGCGCCTTGTCGAGGGCGACAGCGGTTTTTTCTTGGTGATGCACGACGACGTAGTTCTGGCTCCAGATTCGGTGCGGATTCTTGTCGAAGAGTTGTATCGCTCAAATGCTGGAATGGTCGGTCCAAAGTTTGTCGAATGGGAAGAAACTCGGCGATTGCAGGCGGTTGGATTTGATTGCGATTGGTTTGGCGAACTTGATAGCGACGTTGAGCCACATGAACTTGATCAGGAACAACATGATGCGGTTCGCGATGTTTTTGTTCTGCCCACGGCCTGTTTTTTAATTCGTGCCGACCTCTTTCGTGAACTCGGTGGTTTTGAACCCACCATTGAATTCTTCGGCGAAGACCTTGACCTTTGTTGGCGGGCCCACAAGTCGGGGGCCCGAGTCGTTGTCGTCCCAGCCGCGACAGCACGCCATCAAGCAGCAATGACGGCGCGTTTGGCAAGTCGCAATCGTGATTCAGTCGCACTTGCCCGTCAAGCCGAACGGCATCGAATCACCACGGTCGCCTCATTAACTGGAGCGCGTCGTTTGCCGATTGTGCTTCCTCTTCTCGTTCTGCTTTCGCTCTTCGAAGTAATCGGGGCGTTAGTTCGAGGACGATGGCAGCGGGCTATCGCAGTGCTCGGCGGTTTATTCAGCCTTGTGACAAATATTGGCAGTATTGTGCGGCGGCGTTCGCGAGTTCGCCTGCTGCGTCGAGTACCAGACCACGAAGTCGTTGAGTTGCAGGTGCGGGGAAGTGTGCGTTGGAAACGCATGATTCGCCATCGTCGGTTTGGCTCATCGATGAATCTCAGAACTCAAGGGAATGCATCGCGCGAGAGAAATTCGTGGGTCATGACGGCGTGGGTGTTACTTGCTGTCCTCTTGTTCCTCGGTGGTCGCCAATTATGGAGCGGTGGCGTTCGCTCAGTTGGAGACTTGTTGCCACTACCCGAGTCTCCGCGTGATTTGTTGCATCAGTATCTAAGTGGTTGGTGGGCTCAAGATCTTGGAAGTACGACCGCCCAACCAACGAGCACTGGTCTCATCGCTCTCGGTGGAGTGATCACTCTTGGGCATATGGGTCTTGTGCACACCTTGCTCACTATTGGGTTAATCCCCATTGGTTGGCTGGGCGTTTCGGCGTTGTGCGCTGCTGTTGCCCATGAACGAGCTCGCATTGTTGGCGTCATCGCTTATGCCGCAGTTCCTCTTCCATATGCCGCAGTTGCGAGTGGTCGACATCAAGTACTGATTGCCTATGCAGTTGTTCCATGGGCGTTGCACCTCATCCGGTCTTTCGGCGGTATCGGTCGTTCAATTGTCGATGATGAACCAGGCGACGTCGTTGACCATCCGTCAACCGAACAGAGAATTCGTCTCGCAGCCAAGCTTTCATTGCTCTTTGGCGTGACGTTGGCGTTTAGTCCAAGCGTTGTCTTTGTCGTCTTATTGAGTGCGTTGTTGTGGCTTATGACTGCGGCGATTTCGGGCGGTTCGACGCGAGCGGCTGGTTTGGGATTTGCGGGCGCTATGAGTGCAACGGCGGCGGCAGTTGTTCTCAACATGCCGTGGATCACTCGCTATTTATCGCATGATGGATGGAGCGCGATTGTTGGTGCGCCGACTCACACTCCAGAAAATCTGGGATTGTGGGATGTCTTACGCTTCGGAATCGGTCCCGCGGCCCTCGGTGGACTCATCGTGTTGCTGTACGTGCCTCTACTCGTCGCACCTTTGGTGTCAAAGAACTCGCGATTTATTTGGGCTTCACGAGCGGCGATTTTGTCAATAGTTTCTGTCTCTTTGGCGGTGTTGAATTCTGGCAACCATCTTCCATTTCGTCTTCCCGAAACCGGAATTTTGTTGGCACCAGTCGCGAGCTGCTTGGCTATTGGTGCGGCCATCATTGTGATGGCATTTGGTATTGACGTGCGGGGTGGTCGCTTTGGCTGGCGCCAACCTTTGGCGCTGTTGTCACTCGTGACTCTTCCACTCGGATTGTTGCCCGCTGTTGCCGCAGCATCCAATGGGCAGTGGGAACAGCCATCAATTACTTTGGCTCAGCAAATGAAAGAATTACTCGGTGATACAAGTCAAGGTAGTTATCGGGTTCTAGTTATTGGTGATCCTCGCTTGGTGACATCGGATCAACATCCTTACGACGATGGATTGGCCTATGCCGTTGTGCAAAACGGTGATATGACCATGGTGAACCAGGTGTCATCGATGGCTGCTGACAGCGATAATTTGATACGACCGTTACTTGATGCTGTCGCGATGGGATCAACGAATCGGGTTGGAAGATTGATGGCTCCTCTTGGTATTCGCTACATCGTCATACCGTTATTTGATCGAGTTCGTTCAACGAGTGACTCGCCTTTGACATTGCCTCTTGGTCTTCGTGAATCCTTTGCTGAGCAACTGGATTTCCGCAATGTCTACGGCCCGTCAAGCATGGTGATTTTTGAGAATTCGCAGTGGATACCTCTGACTGGGATGCTCAGTACAGTCGCTGCGCAACAAAGTAGTGAAGGTGGATCTCGGGCATTGGTGGCAACCGAGCTGACGGGTTCGCTCGCGGCATTAAATGGCGTGACCAGTTGGTCAAGTCCGAGTCAAGAATTACTGGCTGGTCGATTCCATTTGGGAGTTCCATTTGATCCTCGATGGACGCTGACAATTGATGGTCAATCCATCAAGCCCCAAGCATCTTTCGGAACAGTGATGCATTACGAAACAGGTATTGGGGGGATTGCTCAATTAAATTACTCCAACCCGGTGAGTCGCTATTTATGGATCTTGTTGCAGTTGTTGATGTGGGCTTCTGTCGTCGTCGGGATATTGCAACCAAACTGGCGAGGTCGTCAAACTCGTCAAGACTTTGTTGTACCCGAGATGTCGCCCGTTGTTTCGTTGATGGACGACAATTCAGGAACGGTTGAATCATGAATCGGCGAATCGGTTTGTATGTTGCTCTGATATTGATTGTTGGATTAGCAATTAACTTTTCCGGCAAATCGAGCAATAGAAGCGCTGCGGTGTTCTCTCAGTCGGTATTGCCAGGCACACCAGCAATTATTCGCAACAATCAATCGGTGACCAACACTTGGTTTTGTGCGGGTACCTCGGCAGCAGGAGAAAGCGACAACGGCACGTACGGCGGCGAAGTTGTTATCTCTAATCCGCTCAAAACTCCAGTGACTGGTTTATTGACAATTTTGACGAGTGATCAAGCGCCAATCACCCAAGCGATTAACGCTGACCCCCGCTCGCAACTAGTGATAGACATCAACTCGTTGGTTTCAGCGCAGTATGCAAGTGCTTTCATCGAACTCAATGATTCGGCTGCCAGCGTTGAGCAGCGGGCTTTGCATCCTGCTGGGGCAGCAGTTTCTCCTTGCGCGAATCGAACATCTGATCAGTGGTATTTCGCTGACGGATTTTCGGCCGAGTCATCAGACTTTCGATTGATCTTGACGAATCCGTACTTGTCGCCAGCGATTGTCAATATTGACGTTGCTACTGAGAATGGTCAACGTACTCCCGCGAATCTCCAAGGGTTCGTTATCCCCGCTCAGTCAATTCGAGTGTTGAATATCCCCGAATCTGGATTTCGTGATGAACGGACTTTGGCGGTCAGCGTTGTCGCCTCATCTGGTCGAATCGTGGCAGCAAAAGATCAGCAGTACTTAGGTGCGGGACGCCTCGGTCATGTCTTAACTTTGGGGAGTCCATCAACATCAGATCAGTGGTGGTTTGCTGATGGCGACAAGGGCTCAGGTATTTCCGAAACGTACATGATCTTTAATCCAACTGATCTAGATGCCTTGGCAGACGTCGTGATTCTTGGCCTCGACCCGGCAGTTGCATCAATACAGCCGACAACTTTGACGATCCCCGCTCATGATGTGGTGCCATTTGATGTTTCAGCGATTGCGGGGTTACTCGATGGGCCTCACGGGGGAATAGTCAGTGGTCAGTCGGGTGCGCAGTTAGTCGTTGAGCGCATTCTGACCAAGCCGGCTGGTACGAGCGTGGCGACGACAGCAGTACTTGGAGTTCAACGAGGTTTTCAATCCATGCGGTGGAGCGTTCCTACTTCAACAACGATTGCGATTGAAGATGTGTTAATTGTTCTGAATACGTCGCCGACTGATGGTGTTGTCACCGTCTACTCGGTAGGACCAGGGGGCGAAGAACCGGTTGCGGGTCTGAGCGATATCCCCATTGCTGCCAACAGTTTGCTATCGATTGACTTGGTTGATCCGTTGTCGTTTGGTCGTGAACTAGAAGTCGTGAGTGATCAGTTGATTCTGGTTGAGCGGCGACTTGAACGAACCCCGACTTTGCGTGGGCGCAGTGGATCATTGGCTATTCCTGAAATGCTGGCCTCGTGACTAGCGTGGTCATTGCCTTAGTCATTGGTGCCGTTGTGGTTATAGCGGCAACGGTCATTCGACAAAGGCGGGTTATTGACGCTCCAACGCAAAAAGTTTTTTCTGCTCCAACTCAGATCGACCGAAATGACTTTCCAACTTCCCAACACGAGTGGATGATTGCAGTGTTTACCTCTGCGTCCTGTCATGTATGCGCAGATATGTTGGCGAAAGCTCAAGTTGTTGCAAGCAAGAATGTTTCAGTTATTGAAATTGAATATTCCAATAAAAAGGAATTGCACCTCAAATACAACATTGAGGCAGTGCCGACGGTGGTGGTGACGGATGCTCGGGGCATCGTTCATCAGTCGTTTCTTGGGCCGGTGAGTGCCACTGATCTATGGGCAGGTATTGCGTCGGTACGTGACCCGCAACTTGATGCCACAACTGAAGGGCCTTGTCAAAATCACGATCACGATTAGGCGATCGTCACCTCGTTGTATGGTCAGTCGTTGACGCTCACTGGAGACTGCGCTGTACCGTCAAGACCTTGTTGCACTAATGCATTCACAAGATCGCCGTCAATCGTCTCTTTTTCAAGCAGTGCTTGGGCAACGAGGTCAAGGCCGATTCGGTGCTTAGTCAGTAGTTCAGTTGCCCGAACTTCTTGTTCGCGCAAAATGGAGTTGATTTCCTCATCCATCAAACGGGCAGTGTCGTCGCTGTATTCGCGACCACCAGTCATGAGATCTTCACCAAGGAAGACATTTTGTTGATTGTGCCAGGCCATCGGGCCGACTTTGTCACTCATACCCCATTCGCGCACCATGCGACGGGCAAGGCCAGTGACGACTTCGAGGTCGTTTGAGGCACCAGTCGTTTGCTGTTGGAAAACGAGATCTTCGGCGACGCGCCCGCCCAGCGCCATACAGATGCGATCAAGGATGTAATCCTTGGAGAAGCTGTGACGTTCTTCGGGAAGTGTCTGCGTGACGCCGAGGGCCATGCCACGGGGAAGAATCGTGACCTTATGTAACGCATCTCCGTGCGGCAGCACCGTTGCCAAAATTGCATGGCCACCTTCATGGTATGCCGTAACTCGTTTTTCTTCAGCAGACAAAATGAGTGAGTCACGACGGGCTCCCATCATGATGCGATCTCGGGCCGACTCAAAGTCGATGCGCTCAATTTGTGCGCTCGCTCGACGAACCGCAAACAACGCAGATTCGTTCACCAAGTTGGCGAGGTCGGCACCACTCATGCCAGGAGTTCCCTTGGCCATCGTGTCGAGGTCAACGTCGGGTCCCATGCGCTTATCGCGACTATGCACTCGCAATATTGCAGCTCGCTCTTCAAACTCGGGGAGCGGAACCACAATCTGACGATCGAAACGACCAGGTCGTAACAGAGCCGGGTCGAGTACGTCGGGTCGGTTGGTGGCCGCCAAAATGACGATGCCTTCTGATGTTTCGAACCCGTCCATCTCGGACAGCATTTGATTCAACGTTTGCTCACGCTCGTCGTGACCTCCGCCAAGACCGGCTCCACGCTTACGACCAATCGAGTCAATTTCGTCAATAAAGATGATGGCTTTACCCATCTTGCGAGCCTGTTGGAATAAGTCACGGACGCGACTGGCACCAACACCGACAAACATTTCCATAAAGTCAGAGCCGGTCACTGATAAGAAGCCAACACCAGCTTCTCCGGCAACTGCCCGAGCAAACAAAGTCTTGCCAGTTCCTGGAGGACCGACGAGCAACATTCCCTTCGGAACTTTGGCGCCGATTTCTTTGAAACGTTCGGGCATCCGCAAGAAATCGACGACTTCTTTGATTTCAGTTTTGACACCTTCGTATCCGGCGATGTCGGCGAAAGTCGTCGATGGGCGATCGGCATCATAAGCCTTGGCGCGACTCCGGCCAATCGACATCATGTTGCCCATTTGTCCCGAAGCACGTTTATTCATCCACATCAAAAAGCCCATCACCAAAATGAATGGCAAGAGGAGAGGAATGAGGTTCATCACCCAATTTGATTGTGGAGTGCTCGGCTTGAAATCAACTCCTTGAGTGCGGAGAAGTTCTCGGTCACTTTCGTTGGGGAATCCTGGGGGCGCAGTCGTCGAGAACGAACTGCCATCCGTGAAAGTTCCGGTGATGGTGAGCGTTGAGTTATTGAGTTTGACTTCGTCGACTTTGCCGCTGGTGACTTGCGTGATGAACTCTTCAAAGCCCAATTTTTCGCGGTTAGGTCCAGGGAGAAGCTGTGGTCCAAAAATGAGGACCAAAATCAGACCAAGAAGCACCCATGGCGACCACTTGGGCAACGACGCACGGCCGGCAGGTTTTCCGTCGGGATTTGGGGCATCCTTAGGCGACTGCGAGCGACCCAACTTGCGACTGGGGTTTTTGCTCGACGGTGAGGCGGGCGAAGGTGGCGGAGGGGGAGGAGTGGAC
>Ga0194041_10000192_pt1 | contig 24084 bp, 15 predicted proteins | sample JunL449m_MetaG_FD_160082 | JGI IMG/M metagenome (GOLD analysis project Ga0194041, IMG submission 160082) | Anoxic zone freshwater microbial communities from boreal shield lake in IISD Experimental Lakes Area, Ontario, Canada - Jun2016-L442-9m | ecosystem: Environmental > Aquatic > Freshwater >...
CTGTTACCGGTGGGCTCTCGGGTTCCTCACCCAGTGCCGCACCCGACCCGAGCGCTACGACAACTTCGGGCGCAATCGGCCAAGTGGCCGATCTTCCTCCCGGTTGGCAAGCCATGGAGGTGGCAGCGGCAGCCACCTGTCCTGGGCTGCCGTGGTCGGTACTGGCCGCCATCGGAGCACTCGAGTCCGATAGCGGCCGCTCGACGTCCCCAGGCGTCTCCTCGGGCGCCAACGCTGCTGGTGCCGAAGGCCCCATGCAGTTCGAGCCAGCCACCTTTGCCGCCTACGCCACCGTCGGGCCCGGTGGCGCGTCACCAGCCAACCCGTACGACCCGATCGACGCCGTCTATTCCGCGGCCACCATGCTGTGTGCTGACGGCGCCGGCACCACCTCGGGACTGCGCAATGCCGTATTCGCCTACAACCATGACCGGTCCTATGTGGACAGAGTGCTGGCGCTCTCCCTGGTGTTCGCCGACGATCCATCCGTGGACCGTGCCGTCGTGGCCGCCATCGGGTTTGCCGCCGGCCAGTTGGGCAAACCCTATCGATGGGGCGGCAACGGACCAGACGGGTTCGACTGCTCCGGACTCACGCTGGCTGCATTTCGAGCAGCTGGTACCGCGCTCCCTCGGGTGGCTCAGGATCAGTTCGGCCGAGGGCCTGCAGTAGTCGGCGGAGATGCAGTCCGACCAGGCGATCTGCTCTTCTTCGGCACGGGGCCAGCCGGGGTGGATCACGTAGGTATCTACGTTGGTTCGGGCCTGATGCTCGGCGCACCCCACACCGGTGCCGTGGTGCGGGTGGAACCGGCCGGTTGGGACGGGTTCGTGGGTGCCACCCGACCAGGGTGAGGGCGTCGGGCCGGGACTCCCGTGAGTCCCGGCCCGACAAGCCAGTAGCTAGACGTCAACCGCGTGAAGAACCCGCTGACTACGAGCGGTCCGACCCCTCCGAAGGGTGGCTGGCTCGAGGTGCGACCAACGAGAGCGTGCCCATCTCGCCTTCCCAGAAGACGTTGCCGTTGTAGAACGGCTGGATCTGGGTGCCCTGTGTCATGGCCGGCAGCTGCGCTGATGTGGCCAGCACTGCTCCAGTGGCCGCGCTACGCCAAACGATGCTGTCGGTGGAGTTGGCCCCAGGCGTCTGCGATGTCGGGATGTCAGTAGTCACGAGCACCCGGTGCTCCGGTGAGCCGATCAGCAGCATGAACTCCGTGGTGGTGTCCGGCATCGACCAGACGACACTCAGGGATGGCTTGCCTTTGGTCACCGTGAGCTTCAAGGCGTCGACGAGGCGGGCAGCCGTGTCAAAGACGTAGATACGGCCCGTGGACACATCGGCGGCCACGGCGGCTGGTGCCCAACTGGTGGCACCCAGGGCTGCCGCATAGGTGGGATCGATCGGGATGTTGGCGAACGGCTGCAGGCTTGCCGCAACGGAACCATCGGCCTGGCTGATCGCCGTCACCGTCAATGGGACGTGGGACTTGAGCGAGTTGTTCTGGATGACCATCCAATTTCCGAAGACCCCGAGAGACGTCGTGGCGGACTCTCCGGCGATCGGATTCACATTGGCCGCCTTCCACGACGTGTCGAAGGTGAACTGTCCAGTCGACGAGATGCTGTAGCGCACCGGATAGGCGTCACCGTAGAAACTGCCTTCGACCAAGTAGTAGTAAGTCTTCCCGTTGAACTGGGCGATCGTCGGCCGAGCACCGGCGGGCTGGGTCAACTGCACGGTGTCATCCACGGTCATGGTGCGGGAATCAACCGACACGATGACCGAAGGAGGCACCGGTCCTGGGCACGAAAGTGCATTCGGACCATGCTTGGTGCAGCCGGCGGTCCGGTAGAGCGACTTCAAGATGATGGTTCCGTTCGGTGTGGCATCGAATCCGTTGAACGAGGTGTCCGTAGCCGCTGCTCCCGGGTGAGGGAGTTCGAGGGTGGCGAGCACCGCACCAGTGCCGGGGTTCACCTTGGCCAACTTGTCGCTGTAGGTGACGTAGATGTTGCCATCGTTGAGCAGGCCCATGACCCCGGGGTAGTCCCAGGTGCCCGCATCAGGGCCAGTGGTGATGTTCATCAACTGCGTGTACCAGATGGGCTGCAACGTCGTCGGGTCGACCTGGGCTACGAAGGCACCGATCGAGCCCGGGACGTCGCCGTAGCTTCCGCCGTAGATGTACACATGTTGAGCGTCCTTGTAGACCATGTTGTAGGCCGACGGGTACTGGTGTTCAAGTGATGACCGACTCGTCACCGTGTTGGCGCGATGCTCGGATCCACCGAAGTAGGCGTCGGAGAAGACGTGCGACCGCCCCGAGTCGAAGGCTTCGAAGGCGTTCAACGACGGAAACCACGGTGCATTGCTGTTGCTGTGCTGAGGACTGGGCGTGGCCGACGCGGATCCCGGCGACGAGGAGATGGATACCGCGACGACCAAGGTCGACGCCAAAACGGTGCCGAGCGCCACCGCTACGGCCTTGCGAGAACGAATCATGAAATGCCCCCTATTTCAGTTGGTGTCTACCAATCGCCCCGCTGGGCGAATGGTCCGAACAGATGTCTGACCAGCCCCTCGGCACGTTCATCGCATCCGCTAACTGTTTTACGATAACCCAACAATTCTCATTTCACAACTGCGTCGGGTTCGCCAGACGGGCCACTCCTCTGTTCGAGCAGGTCTTGCCCAAGGTGCAAATGACCGCCTTGGACGCCGCGGACCTTCGGGTCTGTGCCGAGTTCTTGGTCCCGTGCACTACCTGCAGGAAACAACTGCGTCGAAGGTGGGTGTGGCGGAGTCCCTATGCCGTCGAATCAAGGGCGTCAGGACCACCGACCTTGACGACGAATGTAGGTCCCTCTGCAACCAGGCGTCGACGAGGGACACCCCAAGATCCGCCGCAGCGATATGTGTACATTTGGACCATGGACCAGATGCAGCGGGTCACAAAACTCTTCGATGAGTTGGCCGACTCCTACGATGCAGTCAGTGTCGAGTTCTTCCAGCCGATAGGCGCTGGACTAGTAGCAGCCCTATCTCCAGAGCCCGGTCAACGGGCACTTGATGTCGGTTGCGGTCGAGGAGCCGTGCTGTACCCGCTGCTAGCCGCAGTGGGACCCACCGGCTCGGTCACTGGGATCGACCTGTCACCTCGCATGGTGGAGATGACCGCTCTCGATGCCGCTCGATCAGGAGTCGAGGTGGAGTTGCTGGTCGGTGACGCCATGGCCCCCGATCTACCTCCTGGTACCTATGACCTCGTCGCGTCGTCGCTGGTTCTCTTCTTCCTCCCCGACCCGCTATCGGCCCTGCGGGCATGGCGTGAGCTCCTCAGTGACGGAGGACGCGTGGGCGTCTCCACCTTCGGAACCTACGACGATCGATGGGCCGATACCGTCGATGCCGTCCTGCAGGCACGGGCCCCCAAGGGGGTCCAGGACGCCCGCACCACCGGGCGTAAGGGTCCGTTCGCTTCGGACGCCAGCATGGCGGAGCTCTTGGGTGAAGCTGGCTTCCTCGATATCCAGACCGTGAAGACAGTGGTCCACCCTCGGTTCGACGACTGCGAACACTGGTACGAGTGGTCGATGTCGGTAGGCCAGCGTCAGTTCTGGCAGTCGATACCCGCCGACCAGCTCGATGACGTTAAGAGGGATGTGTTCGCTGCCGTCGAGGGATGCCGTGACGAACACGGTCGCATCGGGTTCGACCAGAACATCCGATACACCCTCGGTCGCCGATGACTCTGCCGCGTGCGCTGATGTCGTAAGTCCGGCACAGTCGCCACGTAGACGTCGAACTCGCTGAAGGGATCCTTCGCCAGTGCGTCGACCAACTGCTGCGCTGTCGTCCCTGCCGCCAGCGCAGCGAACGCCTGTTGGCCCAGGGTCAGCAGTGTGGCCCGGTCCATGCCAGCTGCGGCGTCAGGTGACCGCTTCGCCAGAGCCACGAATGCGTCTTTGGGATCGGCAGGCAGCGACGCATCGCCGTAGTAGACGATGGCCTGAACCACGGCCGCCGCCGGTACGCCCGTTGCCAGCCGGGGCAGTTGCCCCGGAGGGAATGTCAGCAGATGGACATACAGGCGCCGCTGCGCATCGTTGCCCTCCTGTCCGGGGGCAAGGCCGTGGTTGACCATCCACACCAGCGGACCGGTCTGGTAGAACTCCTGGCCGCCAGGACCTTGGACCGGGGTCCCATTGCCGCCCCTGACCCACGCGCGATGGAGAGGCTTGAAGCACGGACCCGACACGCTGGCCCACTTGGCGATTCCGATGGGGTCGGCGGGGAACCCCCATCGGTCGGCACGCCAGGATTCCTCTCGTCCTCGCTCCGGAGTAAGGATCGACGGACCGGCGAGGGGCGTCTCGCTACTAGGGAACATTCATCTTCCGTCAGCAGCATCAGGACCGTGAGCGCCGACCTGGGGTGCCCCTGACCTGACGGCCCAAGCGGAAGCCGAGGTCAACACCATTCGGCTGGAACCATTTGCGCCTCCACCGATCCGGTCGCACCCACCTGGTCCTTGAATGACAACGGGGCCCACGCCAATGGCGTGGGCCCCGTCATTCCATTCAGGCGGTGAAGTCCCGCCGGTGAAGTCCCCTACTTGCCCGTCAGCGTGAACAGCTGGGTGGCATTGGGAAGGACTCCGTTGGATGCGGTGATGGTGAAGGTGTGGACGCCTGCTGGCATAGTGCCAGCCAAGGTGCCCTTGCCGCTACCGATGTTCACCAAGGTGACCCCGGCCGGAAGCCCTGTTGCGCTCAGGGTCGCAACCGGGAAGCCCTTCGAGGTGATGGTCATGGAGAACGCGACTCCGGTCTTGACCGACTTGGACGCCGCACTGGTGATCGAGGGCGCCAAGTTGATCGCCAGGTTGAATCCCTGAAGTGTCTTCCCGGCAGCATTCTGCGCCTTCCAGGTCCAGGTCTTCAGGCCAGCGGCGCTGGCCAGCGGCGTCCCCGCCACTGTGGCAGTTCCATCGCCGTTGTCCGTAAACGTAAGCCCAGCCGCCGTGATGGCCGACGTACTCGCCGTGGACATGGTGATCGGTGATGCCCCAATAGCCCGGATGGTGAAGCTGTAGGGAGTCCCCGCAACCGCTGTTCCGCTCGATGCCGAGGTGAACGTCGGGACGGCCGTGGCCACCGTCAGAGTGAACACCTGTGTACCGCCGGAGCCGACCCCGTTGGTCGCCTTCAGGGCGATCACGTAGGTGCCAGCTGCAGTCGTGGTGCCAGACAGCACCCCGGTCGTGGCGTTAAGGGTGATTCCGGCAGGCAGCGCACCCGTCTCCGTAAAGGTCGGGGCCGGGTAGCCGGAGGCTGTCACTGTGAACGTGCCGGCCACGGTGGCGACAAAGCCGGTCGAGTTGGCCGACGTGATCACCGGTCCGGCGTTGGCGGTCAGGGTGAAGCTCTGCGTGGCGTTGCTCACGGCGTTGGTCGCCGTGATAGTCACCGAGGTGACCCCCGTGGCCGCCGGCGTCCCCGAGAGGACTCCAGTGGTCGAGTTCAGGGTCACGCCCGAAGGCAGGGTCCCGGTGGTGACCGCAAAGGTCGGAGCCGGGAACCCGCTAGCGGACACCGTGAACGAGTTGGATCCAGCCGTGGTGAAGGTCGCGTTGTTCGCCGAGGTGAACACCGGGGCTGCGACCACGTTGACCGTGAAGTTCTGCGTGGCATCAGTGCCCACGCCGTTGGTCGCCGTCATGGTCACCGGGAACGAACCCGTCTGCGTGCTCGTACCCGAGAGCACACCAGAACTATTCAGCGTGATCCCGGTGGGCAGCGTCCCCGTCTCCGAGAAGGTCGGGGCCGGGTAGCCGGTGGCTGTCACCGTGAACGAGCCAGCCACGCCCTTGACGAAGACCTTGCTCGCACCCGAGGTGATGGCCGGACCACCGTTGACCGTGAGGGTGAACGGCTGGGTGGCATCGCTGCCGACCCCGTTGGTCGCCCCCATGGTGATCGAGAACGAACCCGAGGCCGTCGGGGTGCCCGAGAGCACACCGGTGGTCGAGTTGAAGCTCACACCTGCGGGCAGCGTTCCCGTCTCCGAGAAGGTCGGGGCCGGGGTGCCGGAAGCCGTCACCGTGAAGGATCCGGCCGAGCCGTTGGTGAAGGTGGCGTTGTCCGCCGAGGTGATGGCCGGGGCACCGTTGACCGTGAGGGTGAACGGCTGGGTGGCACCGCTGCCGACCCCATTGGTCGCCCCCATGGTGATCGAGAACGAACCCGAGGCCGTCGGGGTGCCCGAGAGCACGCCGGTGGTCGAGTTGAAGCTCACACCTGCGGGCAGCGTTCCCGTCTCCGAGAAGGTCGAGGCCGGGGTCCCGGAAGCCGTCACCGTGAACGAGCCAGCCACACCGTTGGTGAAGGTGGCGTTGTCCGCCGAGGTGATGGCCGGAGCCGAGCTGGAAGTGATGGCGGTGGGCCAGAAGCCGGTCTTACCGGCCTTGGCGGGATCGTCCGTGTAGGACACGATCCACGGGCTTGTCGTCGCCCCGGCGCCGGCCGAGTTCAGCGAAGAGCCCGAGGTGCCCGGCCCGGTGGCCGATCCCCACCAGTTGTTCGCGGCAGGAATCGGTGCCTGGGCTCGGGCCAGAGCCACGACGGTGCCCTTGGTCACTGAGCTGGTGGCCTGATTGGAGGCACTGACTGCGAAGGACACCGTCTTGTAGGAATACGAAGTGGCGTCTAGCCAGCTGCCGACGGCGGTCACTACGTGTGTGCCGTCGTAGGGAGCCCCAAGATCGCTGACGACGACACTGCTACCGACCGTGATGTCGGCGTTCGGCCACCACAGTCGAACGGTGGCCACGTTGCTGGTGACCTCGTCGGCACGTGCGAGGTAGTTCGCCCACGACAAGCCCTCGGGGTTAGTGGCATCGATGCTGTTGTTCTGGATCGTGTTGACCGTCTGGCGGCTGGTGCCGGTGAAACCGATGGCACCGCAACCTGAAGCGGTGTTGATGATCTTGTTATTCGACACGACGGTCTGGTTTGCAGCCGAGGTGGTGTTCTGCCAGATGCGGATGCCCGCCCAGCAGTAGTCCTTGTCGATCGGGTCGGGCGCAAAGTACGACTCGTACGCCGCTGAGGCGTGGTCGATCGTGTTGCCCTGCACCACGAACGGGCCGGTGGAGGCGCCGTTGGCGACCTGGATGCCGTTCGCTGCGACGTTCTTGACGAAGTTGTCGGTGATCGTTCCCTGCTTGACGCTTTCCGCCTGCACACCCGAGAATCCATAGTTCTCGATGCGGTTGCCGGAGATCGTCACGTCATTGAGATACCAAGCGTTGATGGCCGAGTAGTTGTACGTTCCGTCACCAGGGTCCGCACCCGTCGGACCGTCGAAGCGGTTGCCGGAGATCGTGTAGGCGCCGGCATTGCCGTTCTGGATGTAGACGTCGGCACTACTAAAGGTGCCACCCTGGTTGGAGAGCGAGTCGAACCAGTTGTTACGGATCGTGCCCGTCCCGCCACCGGCGACAATGATGCCGTCGGAGCCGGTACCGCTCGCTGTCCCGACGAACTTGAAGCCGGAGATCTCCACCGTGCTAGCGCCGGACACGGTCACTCGATGCGAAACATTGTTGGCCCCAACGACAGCTTCGGCGCCGCGCGTTGCGCCGGAAAGTGCCGCGATCCCGGAGTTCGGGCCCAGCAACGTCAATGACTTGTTGATCGTGAGATTCTCCGCATACGTACCAGCAGCGACCGTGATCGTGTCACCACTGGTGGCGGCGGTGATCGCCGATTGAATCGTCGTGTAACCGCAGCCCGAGGAACAGACACTCAGCGTGGACGGGGCCGTTGCCTGTGCTTGCTCGGCGCCCGGGAGGGGGGCCAACGTCATCACGACCCCTGCGACGAGGCCTGCAGCCAGCAGTGAGCTGGTCCGCCTCTTGCTCTTGCCAGCAGTCAGGGGGGCGGCTACTGCCGTCCGACGCTTCAAGGAGTTCTTCATCTGGCCATTCCCTCTCATAGGAAGCCAGGAACCAACGAGCGCCCAGGCACCAAGTTCGCGATGGTTTACCCAAAGCGATGCCCGATCAGTCAGTGTCCCCCGACCCATAATTATTTTACAAATGCACAATGACCCACACGGATCAAAATGTACACAGTCAAATTTGACGAATTAGGAACACAACAGGAACAAATCTTCCCGAATGCACCCATTTACGTCATCTATCACCCCATCCGGGTGTTCCGTGAGGGTCACGTCCGATCACATCCCAGTGGGGGAATGATCCGAACGGATGTCTGACCAGCCGCTCGGCACGTTCTTCACATCCGTCAACTGTTTTAGGGTAACCCAACAATTCTCATTTGACGACTGCATTGGGTTCGCCGGATGGGCGCTCCTCTGCTCCGCCAGGTCTTTCCCAGGGCGCAAAGGACCTCCTCGGACGCCGCGGACCTTCGGGTCTGTGTCGGGTTCTGGGTCCGGTGCAATGCCTGCAGGAAGCAGAGGCGTCGAAAGTGGGTGTGATGGAGTCCCTATGCCTTCGAGTCACAGGTGACAGGACCACCGACCTAGATGATGAACGTGGGTTCCTTTCACAACTGAGCGTCGACGCACCTAGTCCTCGAGGGAACCGACGTCTGGAGTTGCCCTTCAGCTTCGAAATCGCGGCCGCGTGGGTACTTCGACACCTGGTCCGAGTGCTCCAGGCTGAGCTGACGACGATCACGGTCGTATCGGGTTCGACCAGAACATCCGATACACCCTCGGTCGTCAATGACCCTGCCGTGTGCGCTGCTGCAGTAAGGCCGGCCGATCGACCCGATGCCGGCCTTCAGGGGACGATCAGGAATCGAGTGCGCTCCCGATTACTTTCAATGCCTGCGCCGTCATGTTCGGACAGAGATACTCGGTGCCCGCCACAATGGCCACGTAGACGTCGAACGCACTCAACGGGTCCTTGGCCAACGAGTCGACGATCTGCTGGGCGGTCGACCCTGCCGCCAGCGCCGCGCACGTCTGGTCACCGAGGGCCAGCAGTGTGGCTCGGTCCAAATCGGCAGCGCCGTCCGGTGAGCGCTTCACCAGGGCCACGAACGCATCCTTGGGGTCGGCTGGCAGCGACGTGTCGCCGTAGTAGACGATGGCTTGCGCCACGGCTGCCGCCGGCACCCCGGTGGCCAACCTGGGCAGCTGTCCGGCTGGGAATGTCAACAGGTGGACGTAGAGGCGCCGCTGAGCACTGTTGCCCTCTTGCCCGGGGGCAAGGGCGTGGTTGACCATCCACACCAGCGGACCGGTCTGGTAGAACTCCTGACCACCTGGCCCTTGAACCGCCGTCCCGTCGCCCCCTCTGACCCACGCATGGTCGAGGGGCTTGGTGCACGGCCCCGAAATGCTGGCGCACTTGGCGATCCCGATGGCGTAGTCAGCGAAACCCCACTGGTTGGCCGAGTAGAACAGCCAGTAGGTACTGCCCTCCTTGACCATGGAAGGACCCTCTACCAATCCGCCCTCCCACTTCTGGGTGGCCCCTATGAGCCGCCGGGCGGGACCGGCGACTGACAGCCCGTCCGACGTGAGTGGCTGGATGGAGATCGAGGTCGCCTTGTCACAGCAGTTCCCATCGGACTTCCACAGGAGCCACGGGGCGCCTCGGTCATCGATGACCACACTCGGATCGATGGCACCGCCTTGTCGGATCGGACAGATGAAGGGAGCCGACGAGTCATCGACGAACGGCCCGGCCGGGCTGCTACTGGTAGCTCGTGAGATGCACTGCCCATTGGTCCATCCCTGCAGGGTGGTGCTGACGCAGTACTGGCTCCGGGGCTCGGCCATGCAGTGGATGGGATTGGTCGCCGGGGTCGAGTAGTAGAGGACGTAGGTGCCACCGGGTCGAGCCCAGACTGATGGAGCCCACTGGAATCCTGGGACCGTCCATGACGGCACCTTGGGAAGCACATCACCGATGTACTCGCCGGCGAACCCGCTGCTACGGCTGAGTGAGATGGCCGGGATGTGTGCTCCGCGTTTCCCGGCCCCGGGCTGCGTCGACGAAGCGTACAGATAGAGGCCGCTGGAGAACGAAAGTGCGGATGGATCGGCGAAGTCCCCGTTGAAGATCGGCTCATTACCCAAGAGACCTTGGAGGACATCGAGGTGTACGCGATCGGAACTGGCACTGGCCCGGATCGGCCCCTTGGTCGCCTCCTGTCCGACAGTCACGGCAGGCTGACCCGACCGGGCCGGCGTCGGGATGGTCCCCAGCGGATCAGCTACCGGGGATGTCGAAGTGCTGCATCCACCCAACACCACCGTTGCCAGCAATACCGTCAGCAACGGTGTCAAGGCCCCCAGGGACCGAGGCAGGAGGCGGTTCGCCATCATGCCGTGCACGTTCTGTTCATCCATGAGCGAGTCACCGCCAGATACTAGAGAGGATCTCCTGTATGCGTTCGGCACCCGCGCCCTTACTTTCCGCTCCTCGAGTGGGCTCGGTATCGAAGCCACCAGCCTTGCGTCCGGTGCTCCGGGGTGTAGATACCCTTTTGCTGCATTGCCATGGGACGATGGCGATGTGTATTCCCACGCCGTCAGACAGGTCAGGTGCCTCATCGTGGGAACTGTCTTGACTGTTTCGGTGGTAGCCCTAGCTGCCTGCGGGTCCACGACCTCCGCTTCGACCACCACTACCACCGATGCTCCCCCGTCGTCGGGGTCTGCCTACGTGCGCTGCGGTGTCGTGGCCAGCGCCGGGGTGGTCGTCAGCCCGGGCACCGAGCCGTGCACGGCAGTGATGGACTCAGGGGTCACGGCGCATATTGAATTGAGCCGGGGATTCACCTGGAACGACCCTGTCAGCGACACCGGCACCGTGCGGGTGTCGTCGATCACACGTCCCGCCGATGGTGGACTCCGTGCCGAGATCTTGGCCGTCCACACGGGGCGGGCGACCGTGACCGCCTCTGGTGGAATCGCTTGTGATCCGGGCAAGGCATGTCCCGCCCTGGCCCGGGTCTGGACCCTGTTCGTCGAGGTCCGCTAGCCAGGTACCAGGTACCGGGTGCCGGGTGCCGGGTGCCGGGTGCTAAGCCTCTCAGGCGGGGCTTTTGCCTCTGGTGGGCAGCAGCACGCAGCGCGACCATCAGATGGTGGCGAAGTTAGCGACCGGAGACGCTGATATTGATGCGCTCTACACGGCCCGTCAAGGACGGGTGGAGTTCGTCGATGTCCCCCAGTTCGCCTTTGTCGTGGTGGACGGCGAGGGCGGCCCAGGCGGTCCGGCTTTCGACCAGGCCATCCGCACGCTTTACTCCGTGAGTTACATCGCCCACTTCGCCGTGAAGGCATCCGAGGGCCGCGCCCCCCGAGTCATGCCGCTCGAAGCCCTGTGGTGGGTAGAAGGTGCGGAGGCCCTGGCGGTCATGAAGGACATAGCTGCTGGCCGGTCCTCCATGGATTCGGCCGACCTCAGCCACTGGCACTGGCGGGCGATGATCCTGCAGCTCGCACCCATCGACGAGGAACGCGTCCGCAGCGCCATCGACCAAGCACGCGCCAAGTCCGACCAGCCTGGCCTCGACCTGGCGTACTACCTGGAGTGGACCGAGGGGCCGAGCGCACAGATCCTCCACGTGGGCCCCTACGAGACCGAGCAGACCAGCGTGATGGCACTCCATGAGGCCATCGCCGATCATGGATATCGCCCACAGGGCCGTCACCACGAGATCTACCTGGGCGACCCGCGCACCTCGGCACCGGAGCGGCTGCGGACCATCCTGCGTCAACCGGTCGAGTTGGCCTCCTGAACGAGGTCGACGGAGGACGTCGACGTCGGGTCCCCCTCGACCGACGTGGCCCTCCCGTATGACTCGAATCGCGTAGGGATCCCGCAGAACTCTCACAGCGATCCCGCCCGCGAGGCTGCCAGCCGGTGGGGCTCGAAGGAAGCGGAGTTTCGGCGGTTGTGAGCGATGTTTGGGTTGCTGCCGGCGAGAGTGCGTGCAGAATTCAGCGTCCTGATGCGGGCTGGCCAGCCCATAGTGTCTAGGTATGCCGTACTCCGAAACTGCACAGATCCGAGGCCCCTGGTCGGCCGCCATGGTGTCCGAGCACCTCGACCGGTCCGTGATCCCCATGAGGATCGCCGTGGAGACCCCGTCTGGGTGGCCGGTGGTGCTGTCGGTCTGGTTCCTCTCTCACGGCGGCGAGCTTCTGGCTGCTACCCGGCCTGACTCCACGCTGGTGCGATGCCTCGAGCACCGACCTCGGTGCGGCTTCGAGATCGCCTCGGATACCCCCCCGTACCGCGGGGTGCGGGGCAGGGCTCAGGTCAAGATCGACAGGGATACCGGGGCGGCCACACTCGACCGCCTCCTCGTCCGGTACCTCGGAGGGATCGACAACCCGCTGGCCACCACACTGCGGTCCCGCGGCGCCGACGAAGTGTGCCTGCGGCTTCGTCCCGTCTCCCTCACCAGTTGGGACTTCAGCTCTCGGATGGCCACCAGCCTCGGCGGGGTCGACGGCCTGGACTGAGCCCCGGCACGAGCCCTCGCTTGCAAGTCCCTCAGGCGGAGACGTCGAGCGGATGAGCCTCGGGGTCTGTTGCAAAGGCATCGCGGCACCCCGGCCCGCAGAAGTAGACGTCCCTGCCATCGTGCACCAGGTGGCCACCAGGATCGGCGGGGTCCACGGACATGCCGCAGACCGGGTCACGACTGGTCGCGACAGTAGGCCCCGATGCCTCTGATCCCTCCAGTTCCGCTCCCATCATTTCGGCGTGCATCGTTGCATCCGAATCTGACATCTGGACGGAACTTGTCCCCTGCATAAAACGCGCCGGATCAGCTTCGAACCGAAGCCGGCATCGGTCGGAGCAGAAGTAGACCGCCTCACCCTGGTGGGCGACCGAGGCCGGGGCGTCGGCCATCTTGACCTGCATGCCGCACACCGGGTCGAGGGCGTAGCCGCTTCCGCCGCCCAGGCGCTCCCGGTTCCGGTACGCCCAGTACAACAGGGCGAACAGCCCCAAGAAGATGATGTTCAGGAACGTGGTGTAGTTCCAACTCACATGGCCCATGGCCACCATGGCTGGACGGTCGGCGGGCACCAGTCCGGCCACTGTGAAGATGCCCTCGGTCACCAGGCCAGCGGTGGACATGACCGCCCAGAACAAGATCAGCATGCGGATGGTGAGCTTCATCCCGTAGTAGCGGCGGTAGATCAACAGGAGGGGGAAGGTGATCAGGTCGGCGAAGATGAACGAGATCACACCGCCGAAGGAGATGCCGCCGTGCCACAGGGCCGCAGCTAGGGGCACATTTCCCACCGAGCACACGAAGCTGACGATGGCGATCAGCGGGCCGACGATGACGTTTTCGAGGCTGGTCCAGAACCCGTGGCCGTGCATGAACAGCGTGTTCCACACCCGTACCGGCACCATGACGGTGAGGAATCCGGCCACGGTGTAGCCGATCACCAACTCCTTCCACAGCATGGTGAGATCCGCCATCGTGTAGGTGGCAGCATCGGCCCACCCGCCTGAGCTGCGCAGCTTGGTCGACCACGGCTGACCCTGCAGCTCCGTGTTTTCGACCGGTCGGTCCACTCCCCCAGCGGCGGCCACCTCGGACTGCAGGTGCTCTCGGGCCTCGACGATTACCCGGCCTCGGAACCACAGCCCGCCGAGCACAGTGAGCAGCACGATCATGATGGCACCGCCCACGAACTCGGCCGCAGCGAACTGCCAGCCCATGAGCACCACCAGCACGATGCCGAGTTCGATGACCAGGTTGGTGGAGGCGAACATGAACACCATCGACGCCACGAAGTCGGCACCCTTGACGAAGAGGGACTTCGACATGGCTGAGGCCGCATATGAGCACGACGACGAGATCATGCCGTAGCCGCTGGCCCGAGCGATGGCCGCCGGACCGTGATCACCCATCTTCTCCTTCATCGACCGGCGGCTGGCGAAGGACTGCACGACGCCAGACAACCCGAATCCGAGGACGAGCGGCCAGAGCGTCTCCCAGAACATGTAGAAGCCTTCGCGAAGACTGCGGAGGATGGGATCGAGGACCGGCACGGCCGCCACCAGGTTGTCGGTCATGCCCGGCACCGACGTCTCGCGCCAGCCAGTCTTCGCACACCAGTCAGACGGCGGTCCATGGTCGAATTGTAGCGACCGCAGTCCGAGCCGCATCCCTTTCAACCAACGGTATCCAGTGCTACCCGGGTGTGCCGCCTCGTCGAGGTTGCGATCATGGCGCTCCTCGATGGACGGTGCCGTCCAGGCTTTCGTTCGATCCCCGCCCCAGGGGGAACGACGGGAGACCATCACTGCCTCGCTTCTGATCTGCGGACTGCTCGGCATCGCCACCACGGTGGTAGCCATCACGGTGGTAGCCAACGTCGCCAACAAGCGACTCTTCACCGGCGGCCGCACAGGACTACGTCGTAGTCAACCTGATGGTGCTTGCGCTGTGGATCATCGTGGATGGACGTCGACGCGGCATGGGCATGCCATGGATCAGATCCATTACGACCGGGCCGCCACCGCTGGGGCAATGAGCCCCTCGCGTTTGACTCAGGGGTAGTCCGCCGAAATACCAGCAGCACCACCTAGCCACCCAATCGCAGTCCCGTCAGCGGGCGTCTCGCCACATGGTCGTGACCACCGGTCCACCATCGGGCAACGTGAACTCGCCGTGGTCGACAAACCCGACCGACCGGTAGCGCTCGAGGTTGGTCGCATTTGTCGACTCGAGATAGGCAGGCTCCCCCGCCTCGTCGATCACCGCCAAGTTGTGGCGAAGCAGCCCCATGCCGATCCCTTGGCCACGGCAGTCCGCCCGGGTGCCGAACAAGCTCAAGTACCAGTGATCCGGTGCATCAGGCCGGGCCGAGGAGAACTGCTCCATGACCACGGTGGCCCGGGAGACATCGCCGGCCAGGAGTTCGTCGAAGAGCGGCCACATGCGCTCCGCATGCGGTTCGGCCAGCTCAGGCCTGCCCGGTGGGATCCACAGTGTGACCGCTTCGGCCCCGGGCGTCATCCACACCCCTCCAGCCTCGATGCTCCCCTCGAGAAACAGCGTCCACAAGCCCAGCATCTGCGCGCGGCGTGCCTTGGGATCAACGAAGACCCACGACCACGACGGATCGTCGTGGAACCCTCCCGCCAAGGTGGCAGCCGCCGACGGGATATCGGCGCTGACTGCTCGACGTGCGTCCATTGGCGCCATCATGGCTGACCCGGCAGCCCACCGGGTGCTCGGGTCAGCGCAGTGCCAGTTGTCCGGGCACGATCGGTGCCGGCAACGAGGTGTCACCCATCAGGTGGCGGTCGACTGCTGCGGCTGCCGAGCGTCCCTCGGCAATGGCCCACACGATCAGGCTCTGGCCGCGCGTCATGTCGCCGCACACGAACACGTTGTCGACGTTGGTGGCCCAGTGGCCGTCAGCCACCACACTGCCCCGAGCGTCGAGTTCGAGTCCTAGGTCAGCCACCACGCCCTCGGTTTCCGCACCAAGGAACCCCATGGCCAACAGGACCAGGTCACAGGGGAGCTCGAACTCGCTGCCGTCCACGGCGGCAAACCCGGGACGTCCACCCGATCCCTTCGTCAGTTCGACTTCATGGCCGCGCAACGCCACCACTTGGCCGGATGCCCCGCTGAGGAACTGATCCGTGGTGACCGAGAAGACGCGCTCGCCGCCCTCTTCGAGGGCGGACGAGGTCCGCAGCACCAGCGGCCATGTCGGCCACGGGTTGTCGCTCGGGCGCCCATCGGACGGCTCGGGCATGATCTCGAGCTGATGGACACTGCGGGCACCCTGGCGGTGGGCGGTGCCCAGGCAGTCGGCCCCGGTGTCGCCACCGCCGATGATGATGACGTGCTTGCCCTCGGCCGTGATGGGAGGTGCGTCGAGCGACCCCTCTTGGACCATGTTGGACGGCTTTAGATAGTCCATGGCCCGGTGGATCCCGCTGAGGTCGCGGCCGACGGCCGGAAGGTCACGAGGCAAGGTAGCTCCACCAGCCAGCACCACGGCGTCGTACTCCGCCACCAACTCGGCGGTCGGCACCACGACGGCGCCCTCGGCCACCGCCCGGCGGACTTCCGGGGACGGCGCACCGATGGACACGCCGCACCGGAACAAGACACCTTCAGCTTCGAGCTGCTCGAGGCGCCGATCCAAGACCGCCTTCTCCATCTTGAACTCGGGGATGCCGTAACGGAGGAGTCCGCCCGGGCGCTCGGCCCGCTCGAACACCACCACGCCGTGCCCAGCCCGGACCAACTGCTGGGCAGCGGCCAAGCCGGCAGGGCCGGAACCCACCACGGCTACCCGCTTGCCCGTCGGCGCACTGGGACGCACCGGTTCGACCCAGCCCTCGGCCCAGGCCCGCTCGCTGATCTCGTACTCGATGCGCTCGATGGCCACCGGGTCGGCATTGATCCCCAGCACACAGGAGCCCTCACACGGAGCCGGGCACAGCCGGCCGGTGAACTCGGGGAAGTTGTTGGTGGCGTGCAGTCGGTCGATGGCTTCGGCCCAGTCGTCGCGGTAGACGAGGTCGTTCCACTCGGGGATCAGGTTGCCCAGTGGGCAGCCCTCGTGGCAGAAGGGAATGCCGCAGTCCATGCACCGGGCCCCCTGCTGGCTGGTGGCCTCGGCCGAGAACGGCTCGTAGACCTCCTTCCAGTCGCGCAGGCGCACCGGAACCGGCCGACGGGCCGGGAGCTCGCGGTCGTACTTCATGAATCCGGTGACATCACCCACGGGACACCTCCATGACGGCCTCATCGATCGAACGGCCCTCGGCCACAGCCCGTTCAGTTGCCTCGAGTACCCGGCGGTAGTCCCGGGGCATCACGGTCACGAATAGCGCGGACTCGACGGTCCAGTCGGCTAGGAGCCGAGCAGCCACGGCCGACCCGGTCTCACTGGCGTGCATTTCGATGCGGTCACGCAACCACTGGCGGTCGTCGTGGCTGAGCGGCTCGAGATCCACCATCTCGGAGTTGTAGACCTTCGACAGGTTTCTGGCCGGGTCATAGACGTAGGCCACCCCACCCGACATACCGGCACCGAAGTTCCGGCCAGTCGGGCCGAGCACGACCACCCGCCCACCGGTCATGTATTCACAGGCGTGGTCCCCCACGCCCTCTACGACAGCGATGGCGCCTGAGTTGCGAACGCAGAACCGCTCACCCACCTGACCGGACAAAAATACCTCGCCCGACGTCGCCCCATACAGGATGACGTTGCCGGCGATGATGTTTTCCTCGGCGGCGAACGGTGCGGCTTCGTCGGGCCGGACGATGATCCGCCCCCCCGATAGGCCTTTGCCCAGGTAGTCGTTGGTGTCGCCGATCAGGCGCATGGTGACCCCCTGCGGGACGAAGGCCCCGAAGCTCTGGCCAGCCGAACCTCTAAAGGTCAGATCGATGGTGCCGTCGGGGAGCCCAGCACCGCCGTGGCGGCGGGTGATCTCGTAGCCGAGGAGTGTGCCGACAGTGCGGTCCACGTTGGTCACGACTACCTCAGCGGTTACCGGGGTGCCGTCTTCGAACCCCGGGCGACATGCTTCGAGAAACGACTGGTCGAGCGCCTTATCGAGTCCGTGGTCCTGGGTGGTCACGCAGTGACGCACCGCACCTTCGGGCACATCCGGTGGCGCCAGGATGGGCGACAGGTCGAGTCCGGATGCCTTCCAATGGTCGGTGGCCGCAGCGGCGTCGAGCAGGTCGACTCGGCCTACGGCCTCTTCGAGCGAACGCAGACCTAGGGCGGCCAGGTACTCCCGCACCTCTTCGGCGATGTACTCGAAGAACGTTTCCACGAACTCCGGGGTGCCCGAGTAGCGCTCACGGAGCACCGGGTTCTGAGTAGCGATCCCCACCGGGCAGGTATCGAGATGACAGACCCGCATCATGATGCAGCCCGACACCACCAACGGGGCAGTAGCGAACCCGTACTCCTCGGCACCGAGCAGGGCCCCGATCACCACGTCACGACCGGTCTTCATCTGACCGTCGACCTGGACCACGATCCGGTCGCGCAGATCGTTGGCCATCAGGGTCTGCTGGGTCTCGGCCAGGCCCAGCTCCCAAGGGATCCCGGCGTGCTTCTGTGACGTCAGCGGGGTGGCCCCGGTGCCGCCGTCGTGGCCGGAGATGAGCACGACGTCGGAGTGGGCCTTGGCCACACCGGCAGCCACCGTTCCCACACCAACTTCGGCCACCAACTTCACGTGCACCCGCGCTACCGGGTTGGCTGACTTGAGGTCGTGGATCAGCTGGGCGATGTCCTCGATGGAGTAGATGTCGTGATGGGGCGGCGGCGAAATGAGCCCGACCCCAGGGGTCGAGAACCGGGTCTTGGCGATCCATGGATACACCTTGTGGCCCGGCAACTGGCCGCCCTCGCCCGGCTTGGCCCCCTGGGCGATCTTGATCTGGATGTCATCGGCGTTGACCAGATATTCAGAAGTCACTCCGAACCGACCCGAGGCCACCTGCTTGATGGCGCTGCGCCGCAGATTGCCGTCATCGTCGGGAGTGAACCGGTCTGGGTCCTCGCCGCCTTCGCCAGTGTTCGACTTTCCGCCTAACCGGTTCATGGCGATGGCCAGAGTTTCGTGGGCCTCGGCCGAGATCGATCCATAGGACATGGCTCCCGTGGAGAACCGGGCCAAGATGGCCGATATCGGTTCGACTTCCTTGATCGGTACTGGCGGCAAGGTGCCGGTGCGCAGCGTCATCAGGCCCCGCAACGTGGCCAGCGCAGTCGACTGGTCGTCGACGGCCTGGGTGTACTCCTTGAACACGCGGTACTGCTTGGTGCGGGTGGCGTGTTGGAGCTTGAAGACTGTCTTGGGGTTGAAAAGGTGGATCTCCCCTTCGCGGCGCCACTGGTACTCACCACCGACCTCACGCTCGCGATGGGCCCGCTCCGTCGGACGGTCGATATGGGCCTGATGATGGCGGTAGGCCACCTCACCGGCCAGCACGTCGAGTCCGACCCCACCGATGCGCGACACCGTGCCGGTGAAGTACTCGTCCACCACATCGCCAGCCAGTCCGACCGCTTCGAACACCTGGGCGCCGGTATAGGAGGCGACGGTGGAGATGCCCATCTTGGACATGACCTTGACGATGCCCTTGGAGGCCGCCTTGATGTAGTTCTTCTGAGCCTGACGAGGGGTGACTCCGGCCAGCAGGCCCGAGGCGATCATGTCGTCGATGCTCTCGAACGCCAGGTACGGGTTGATGGCGGCGGCCCCGAACCCCTTGAGCAGCGCCATGTGGTGGACCTCACGGGCGTCACCGGACTCGACCACCAGGCCGACCCGGGTGCGGGTCTTGGTTCGCACCAGGTGGTGATGGACGGCAGCCACTAGTAACAACGAAGGAATAGGGGCGAGTTCTGCGGTCGAGTTCCGATCCGACAGCACGATGACGGCAGCGCCGTCCACGATGGCGGCGCTCACCTTGACCCGGACCTCTTCGATGGCGGAACGCAGGGCCGCTCCCCCGCCGTCGGCCTGGAACAGGCCGTCGATGGCGAAGGCCCGGAATCCTGGGGTGCTCCCGTCTTCATTGACGTAGAGCAGCTTGGCCAGGTCGTCGTTGTCGATGACCGGCATGGGCAGGATGATCTGGTGGCACGAGGCCGGGGTCGGCTCCAGCAGGTTCGACTCGGGGCCGAGCGTGGACAGCAACGAGGTGACCAACTCCTCGCGGATGGCATCGAGTGGCGGGTTGGTGACCTGAGCGAAGAGCTGGGTGAAGTAGTCATAGATCAGGCGCGACCGCTCCGACAGTACGGCGATGGCCGTGTCCGAGCCCATCGACCCGAGCGGCTCCATGCCGGTGCGGGCCATGGGGGCCAAGATCAACCGGAGCTCTTCGTTGGTGTAGCCAAACAGCTGCTGACGGCCGACGACCGAGGCGTGTTGAGGAGTGAGCATCGACCGGGGCGGCAGATCGTCGAGATCGACCTGGCCGGCTTCGAGCCACTCGGCGTAGGGATGCTCGGCGGCCAACTCGGACTTGAGCTCGTCGTCGTCGATGATCCGACCGGCGGCTGTGTCGACCAGGAACATCCGACCGGGCTGCAGGCGGCCCTTGCGAACGACCTTGGACGGTGGGATGTCGAGGACGCCGACCTCGCTGGCCAGCACTACCAGGTCGTCATCGGTCACCCAGTAGCGGCCCGGACGCAGCCCATTGCGATCCAGGACGGCACCGATCACCGTGCCGTCGGTGAAGGCCACGGCGGCGGGTCCGTCCCACGGCTCCATCAGCGACGCGTGATAGCGGTAGAAGGCGCGGCGGGCCGGGTCCATGGTCCGATGGTTCTCCCATGCTTCGGGGATCATCATCAGCACGGCGTGGTGGATGGGACGTCCTCCGAGGTGGAGGAGTTCCAGGACCTCGTCGAAGGAGGCAGAGTCGCTGGCGCCCGGGGTGATGACCGGGAACGCCCGATCCAGTCCGGGCAGGAGGTCGGTGGCGCACAGGGCTTCGCGCGCCTTCATCCAGTTCCGGTTGCCAGCCACCGTGTTGATCTCACCGTTGTGAGCCATGTACCGGTACGGATGGGCCAGCGGCCAGGACGGGAACGTATTAGTAGAGAACCGGGAGTGCACGAGGGCCAGCCCGCTGGCCAGTCGCTCATCGGCCAGATCGGGGTAGAACTCGGCCAACTGGTGGCTGGTGAGCATGCCCTTGTAGGTCACGGTCCGCGCGGACAATGAGGCGAAGTAGCACTCGACCACCTCGCGCTCGGCGCGGTTGCGCAAGATGTAGGCCAGCCGGTCGATGGCCAGGGAGGGATCGCCGGGGCTGAGCACGGCGGTGGCGGCGGGTGCCACGAAGAGCTGGTGCATCGACGGCCGTGCCGCCTCGGCAATGGAGCCCAGGTTGCCGTTGGTCACCGGTAGGGCGCGCCAGCCGAGTACGTCGAAGCCTTCTTCGACCGCCAGCTCGTCGATCTGCGCACGGGCCTTGGCTGCACTGGACTCGTCCAGGGACAAGAAGGCGATCCCGGTGGCATAGCGGCCGACCTCGGGCAAGGGGAAGTCGACGACATCTCGGTAGAAGGCGTCGGGGACCTGGATGAGGATGCCGGCTCCGTCGCCGCTGTCTTCCTCACTGCCGGTAGCACCCCGGTGGGCCAGGTGCTCGAGGGCATCGATGGCTTGGAGCACCAACGTATGAGATGGACGACCGTGCAGGTCGGCGACCAGGGCCACACCACAGGCGTCGTGCTCGAAACGGGGGTCGTAGAGGCCGGTGGTGGGGGCGGCAGTGACCCGACGCGCCGTCGGGCGAAAAGTCACCGGGGACGTCCGCGCCGACATCATGGCGTCGCCGTCAGGTAAGGGTGCAACTGTCGTCATCAGGTCGCTCCAGAAGAAGAAGTGGATCTACCGGCGCGGGACGACGTTGGCCCTTGCGTGGTCCGCAGAGTCTATATGGTCCGCCGAGGTTGCCACCACGTCCGGCTTCGATGGTCGCTGAAAACGCCGCAGACCACCCGTTCAGGGGGACTCGCCCATACTGCGGGTCGACTTTCGCCCTGCCCAACCGCGTCGAACTACCAAACATGCCTCGATCGACCAAATTCGTGGAGAAGTGGAGAAGTGGTGCCGCTGCACGGGACGTGATCGTGGCCAACTCGATGATCCGAGTCCGGAACCCCCCCCAAGAGATAGCATCCTTCACACCAGGAGGCTTCGATGGACCAGCCAACACTTGCAGTCGATTCGCCATTCGCACCACGCAAGTCACGGCCGATGCTGCCGGCCGCCGAGGCGCAGTCCCGGCTGGTCGAGTCCACCATCGAACTGCTGCGCAACAACCCGGTCAGTGCCGTCACGGTGCGGAAGATCGCTAACGCCTCTGGCCTGCACGCCACCACCATCAGCCGAAACTTCGGATCGATGGGGGGACTGCTTTCCCACATCTGCGCCCTGTTGTCGCTGCGATCCTTCGAGCGCATGACCGCCATCCGTGATGTGACCATCTTCGATGATCCCGACTTTCTGCTGCGCACAAAGCTCCTGGCCTGGCTCATCGCCGAAGGGGCTGATCCTGCATCGTTCAGGATCGATTGGGAACGGGGTCGCCCCAAGCAGATCCTGTCCAACTTCCTGACCGAGGCCGAAGGCGCGGGCGGACCAGTCGGAGCACGGGCTGCTGCCAGTTGGGTGCAGATCGCTATCTTCATGCTGGAAGGATTCGTCCTCTTCCGCGAGGTCCACGGCCTCGACGAGGCGATGTTCCGCGATCAATATCTGCTCTTCGAGGCGTTTACCAATGCCCTTCCTGAACTTCAGGAGACGCTCGGCTGGGATGCCGGCTGACTCGGACCGCATGGCGGTCGGTCCCCGGCAGGGGCGCACGGGTCTGTACATTTAGACCATGCGAGCATGCCGATGACCACCGCCCCCACCCGCCTCTCCACCCCTGAGCTGCGGATCACCCTGTCCGATGCCGCTCCATTGCAGGCCGCAGGTGCTGCCGTGCAGGCTTGCGCCCAGGGCAACGGGTTCGAGGCGGAGCGGGCCACGCGGCTCCAGGTCGCGGTCGAAGAGTTGCTGCGCGAGTCCCGGCTGCGCGAGGAGTCTGGCGTCTCGGGCGACATCGATATCGCCGTCGAGTTCGATGGCAACAACCTCCAGGTCACCATCACCGACCACCGGCTGCCCCTCACCCCGGCCCAGTCCCGGCACCTGCCGTCGCGGCGGCTGCTCGCCCTCGGGTTCGTCGATCGGCTGCACGTCGGGTTCGAGGGGGCACGGGGCAACATCGCCACCTGCCAGCTGAATCTGGCATCCGCCGACCCCGACGACCATCTGCATGAGGCGATGCTGGAGGCTGATGTTCCCGATGCCCCCGATGCCGAGGCGGCCGAGATCGATGTCCGTCTCATGGTCCCCGACGATGCCGTCGGCCTGGTCCAGTGCGTGTTCCGCTGCTACGGCTATACCTACCCCAACCCGTCGATGTACCAGGCCAAAGCCATCCGCAAGCAGCTCGAGTCCGGAGCCATGCTCTCGGTGGTGGCCATCACCCCTTCCGGTGACATCGTCGGCCATGTGGCCTGCACCTTCGAGTTCCCGGGCGACCCGGTGCCCGAAGGCGGCAAAATGATCGTCGACCCCCGGTTCCGTGGCCACCACCTGGCCGAGCGCCTGTCGCTGGCCCGAGCTGCCATGGCTGCCGACCACGGCATCCCCGGTGTGTGGGCCGAGGCCGTCACCAACCACCCAGCCAGCCAGCGCCTGGCCATCCAGCGGGGTGCAGCCGAAGTCGGGCTCCTGATCGGCGTCGGCCCCCAAGGGATGCTGATGAACGGCATGCCCAACCACGAAAACGTGCGACCATCCCTGATTGCCGTGTTCACCCCCATCGGTGACCTCGGGACCGCTGCTCTCAGCGTCCCCGACCACGTGGCTGACCATGTCCAGGCTCTGGTCGACCGGCTGGGTGTGACCCGCACGTTCGACCATGCCATCGTTGCGCCCAGCCGGGCCCGGTCGCAGTTCCGCACCACGGCATCAGCCCTGGCGGGAGGGATCGAGATCCGGCTCCACGAGCTCGGGCTCGACATCGCCGAGCGTATGGCTGACACCCTCGATGAGTACCTGGCCATGTCCCCGTCGTACGTGCACGTTCATCTGCCGGCCAGCGACCCGTCGGCCGCATGGGCGGTCGTCGAGCTCGAGCACATGGGATTTGCCTGGTGCGCGTGGATCCCCGACTACCTCCCCTCGGGAGACTCCATCCGCCTCCAGCGCGTCACCGACAATCCGGTGGTCGTCGACCAGATCGTCTGCGCCCGTCCAGAAGGTGAGTCGGTCCGCGACTTCGTCATCAGCGAGTGGACCCGGGTACGGCACGGCCACCTCACGGCCACAGCCACCTGACGGCCTGAGCGCGGGCGACTCGCTGACTCGCTGACTCGCTGACTCGCTGACTCGCTGGCGACTCGCTGACCCAGTCCCGACGCCCCCTGCTGGCCGCCACTACGGCCGGGCACCGGGCCGGTCCGTCGTAACATGAGCCCATGACGCAC
>Ga0194041_10000194_pt1 | contig 23777 bp, 22 predicted proteins | sample JunL449m_MetaG_FD_160082 | JGI IMG/M metagenome (GOLD analysis project Ga0194041, IMG submission 160082) | Anoxic zone freshwater microbial communities from boreal shield lake in IISD Experimental Lakes Area, Ontario, Canada - Jun2016-L442-9m | ecosystem: Environmental > Aquatic > Freshwater >...
ATGGTCCATTGCAGCCAGATGCTGTAGGCCTGCTTGGCGAAGACCCTGTTGATGTCTCCGTAAATCTGCTGACGCTCTGCCTTATCTGGGGTAGCGCGACCCTTCTCGAGAAGGGCATTGATATCGTGATCATCGAAACGACTAAAGTTGACTGGGTTACCTGGATTGTGCCACCAGACAAAGTTTGCGTCCGGATCTCCTCCTGGGTAGTTGCGAAATACCATGGCTTGGAACTTGCCCGAGATTGCCGTGCTAATCAACGCAGCCTGTTCGAGTGCGCTGATCGTTACCTTGATTCCAGCTTTCTCGCCCATCTGTTGCGTTACTGCCGCTGCGGCCTGAGTTGCGGCATCAGGGGTGGCAATAAGCGTGAAGGCCAAGTCGGTACCGGTCTCTTGCTTGTATTGCGCAACGAGTTTCTTCGCTTCGGCAAGGTTGTAGGTGGGGTATCCGGAGTCCTTCAGGTAGCCAATGCCACCGGGAGCAAATGGGCCATTGGCGTTTTGCAGGACTCCGAGGTTGACGGTCTGGTTGTAGGTCTTCATATCGATTGATTTGATGACTGCAAGGCGTGCTGTTAGTGAATTGAATGGAGCGACTGAAGTATTCAACTGACCGAACGAGACCTCACCGAACGCGTCAGACTCATAGGAGTTGATCTTGCCGTCAGCAGTGTCGGTTCGGAGTTCGTCGATGTTCTCGCCTCCAGAAATCTGCATGGCGTTTAGGTCACCTGCAAGCAAGCCATTGATCCTGCTTGGTCCTTCTGGTGTGGGCTTGTATTCAATCTGGTCAAGATAAGGAAGCTGGGTTCCGCTGGAATCTTTTTGCCAGTACTTCGGGTTCTTCTTGACGACAAGACTCTCGTTCTGTGTCCAACTAACCAAGCTGAAGGGACCTGTTCCGACAAGTTTGGTATCGCAGGTGGATGGGTCATCGAGTTGTGACTGAGCCATGATCCCGACTCGTCCGGAGCCAAAGAGCGCTCCGGGGAGTGAAGCCCATGGCGTGGTTGTCGTGATGGACACAGTCATTGGATCAACAACGGTGACATCGGAGATGTTTGAGAACACAAAAGTGAACAACAGGGGGCTGCGTGCGGCGTACTTGCCGCGGTAGGCGTCGAGATTGTTCTTGACTACCGTTGCATCAAGGGCGGTTCCATCGTGGAACGTGATGTTGGGCCGCAAGGTGAGTGTCCACTGCGTGTAATCGGCGCTCGGTGTCAGCGTCTTCGCCAAGAAGGGAACGTAATCGCCTTTCTCATTCGGCGCTGTCAGCGTGTCGTAGATGGAGCGGGCCACTTGGATTCCGGCTATTGCGAGTTGTGCCTGCGGCAAGCACCATCCATCTGCAGTCTCGCCTTCGAGGCCGTAAACGAGTTTTCCACCGGGGGTTGGTTTGGAATTCTTCTCGCTGCCGCTATTGCTGGTGTCTTTCGAGCTGCTTCCGTTACCGCCGCAAGAGACTGCAAGCACTGCTACGACAATGAGTGATCCGACTGCGAGTAAGGATCGAGCAGTTCGGCGCTTTGGATTTTGCATTGTTCCCCCTAAAGGACCCTGAAATCTGAAGTAACTATCTATTCGCTTACTGACTAACGAAGAAGCCAACGCTTTTGCGAGGCAGCTGTGGATATTCTGCAAGGTGACGCTCTTCACACAGTGAGCAGACTTTACATCTGTCGCGGACCCTGTCAACGACCACCTGCGGGGCGTTATGGCTGCGAGGTCATGAGAGCGGAACTAATCGCTGATACTCGAGAGCATGGCTCATCACGATGTCGACATATTTCTGGCTCCTGTTGTAACTCAGATAGGCCGCTCGAAGGGTGCTCTCTTGGTCAAGGCCTGGGCCCTTTCGGCACAAGTAGGCCCCAGCAGTGAGCGCAGCGTCGTACAAGTTCTGTGGGTCGGCGACACCATCTCCGGTAGCGTCACGAGCCACTGCGTTCCACGAGCTTGGAAGAAACTGCATAGGCCCCACAGCGCGGTCGGTGGTTGCTGTGCCATCAAGATTTCCGCCGTCGGAGTCTGCAACGATGGCGAAGGAGTTCGACCCATTGAGATCTGGGCCGTAGATCGGCGGCGACACCTGACCGTCGCGCCCAAGCTTGGCGCCGCGGTAGGTGCCGTGTTTACTCTCCGTGCTTCCAATGCCCGCAATCGCCCACCAGGCAATTGCGCAGCTCGGGTTCGTGAGGCGCAGGGTTGAAGCGGCACGCCAATAAGCATCCAGTGCACCGGTAGATAAATCAGTGCCATCAATGCTGGCAGACATCCGCTCCTCAGCGACACGTTCCTCGCTGCGGACGAGTTGGTCGGCGAGATCCGTAAGCGAAGCGTTCAGGCTTTGTGATTTCAACCCGAGCTCAGTGAGCACGGAATTCTGACCGCTGAGCTGCTCTTGCAAAAAAGAGCGGTCTTGTTGAAGCTGATTGAGCTGTTGCCGAGCAAAGCGCTCTTTCTTCATCGTGCTGCTCGCTGCTGACTCTGAGAGCACGCGGGCACGGTCGAGTCGGTCTCGGTCGGCAGAGTTCAACGTTGGGTTGAGTGCCGAGAGTCTTCCAAAACCAGTGATGAACCACTCCACTCCAATCACGCGCAGTGCTGCGTGTTGCTGATCGAGCGAAGCGGTGGCTTTGGTGACCTGTTGCTCCCTTCGAGCTAGGAGCTGAGTCGTCGACTCGCGCTCATGGCTGACCCGCTGAATTTCTGCGTCCGTACTCTCAAGATCCTGCTGCATCTGGTCTTGTTCTTGCTTCAGATTCTTCTGTTCAGCTCGTGCGGCGTCGAGGCCTGCGGAGTTCGCGGGAACAGCGGCAACAGCCGCCGAGAGTCCCTGTCCTGGAGGAGGGTCCGAGAGTTGTTTCTGAGGGGTGAATACGACTGCGGCCTTCGTCGCGCCTGCGGCCCAAGTATCAGTTGGACTGAGCAACACCGTCATGCTGGCGAGGCCTGCTGCGAGCAGAACCATGAGGCAGCGCTGCTGCAGTTGGCGTGTGAGCTCGAGAGATCTCCCCCTAGGTTGCGAGCGTGGCCGGGAGAACGAAGCGCTTGCTAGACCCATTGGGCTCGCTCGGTGAGTACGAACCGCAGAAGGCTCGGGTGGTCTGTGATGATCCCGTCAACCCCAAGGTCTAACAGGCGGTGCATCTCTGCGGGGTCGTTAATCGTCCAAGCATGCACCTGACAATTGCGAGCATGCACCGTGTTGACGAACCCCTGGGTGAGCAGCGGAATCGCACCTTGTTTCACCGGCACTTGAACGCAGTGGTAGTCGAGGCCTGTGGGTACTGAGGAACTCCGAAGGCGGGCTGCCGCCATGAGCTGCGCAACCTCTTTGGGTGAGGCAGCGGTGCACTGATCAGGCCCCAGAAGCTCTCGAAGTCTCCGGAGTCGCCGGTGTGAAAACGCCGCAACACAGACCCGACCGACAGCATTATGGTGCTGCAAGGTCTGAACCAATGTGTCAACCGCCGCATCGGACTTTGCATCAATGTTGAAAAATGAGCTCGGAAATGCCTCAAGTAGTTCATCGAGAGTGGGGATGGGATCTGAGCCAGCAATGCGAGCAGATCGAATCTGTTCCCAACTCAACTCGCTTACCTGTCCGGTCCGGTCAGTGACTCGATCAAGTTGATCATCGTGAAACGCAATGAGTACCCCATCAGCGCTCAGGTGAACATCGGTCTCGAGGTGTCGATAACCCAATGCTGTAGCAGCGGAGAAAGCCGCCAGCGTGTTCTCTGGCGCAGCCTCTGTGCCGCCACGATGAGCGATTGCAAGAGGATGTTCTTGTTGGTAAAAAGCATGATCCCGCACGCAACAATGGTAGTTGCGCGTATCGTTCAGAAACAGCATGTAAGAGTGACACGGTGATTCCAGCACGGCTCGAAGCCTCTGAGCGTTCTCTGCGTGGATTACCTGTGATCGCCGCCGCAATAGTTGCAGCCATTCTGCCGGCGTTCTTTTTGGGATCCCTCTCGGTAGAGATTCGATCTGAGTTGGGTTACGGCGAATCTGCGGCGGGTTTGGTTTTTGCTTCGTTTTTTGCGGCAAGTGCTGTGGGCTCTTCTCAAGTAGGAAGCTGGGTCGATCGCGTCGGGCCAAAGATTGGGTTGAGCAGTGCGCTCGCAGGAACATGCCTCGTCAATCTCGCCATCGCCCTTGGTGCACGAAATCTCGCCGCTCTGATCGCATTCTCTGCGATTGCCGGCACCGCGAACGCCACAGCTCAGCTTGGGGCAAACGTCTATATCGCTCGCTACTTACCCATTCATCGTCAAGGCATCGGCTTTGCCGTGAAGCAGTCGGCAATCCCAAGTGCGGCACTGATTGCAGGACTACTGCTTCCATCCGTGGCGCTCACCCTTGGGTGGCGGTGGGTGTTTGCTTTCGGTTCTGCCCTAGGGGTCGCTGCACTAATAGCTGTTCGAGTTCGAGTCGAATCTGACTCACAGTCAGCACACAATCGGGAGCACCTAGTGCAACGAGACACTCAGCGGGCACCAAGAGGCGCGCTTGTCATGCTCGCTGTGGCAGCGGCCTTCTCGACAGCAGCAGCAATCACCCTGGGTGGTTTCTTTGTTGAGTCAACCATCAACTCTGGGGTGAGCGCAGCTACGGCAGGCTACGCGCTTGCTCTCGGTAGCCTCATCTCAATTCTTGTGAGACTGCTCGTTGGTGGCTACGCCGACCGGCACTCGGGAAACCTGCTCGGGTTAGTAGCCATCATGATCCTGCTTGGGTCCTGTACCTCTCTCATCTTTGTCACCCAGACTCCTGCCGCGCATTTCATTGGGCTGCCACTCGCGTTTGGCGCTGGCTGGGCCTGGCCGGGACTCTTTAACTTGTCTGTGGTTCGGGCCTCACCTGGCTTTCCAGGTCGGGCAACCGGGATCACTCAAACGGGTGTCTATGTTGGGGGAGCAGTTGGACCGGTCCTGTTCGGGTTTACTGCTGAGCATTGGTCCTACTCTGCGGCGTGGGTCCTAGCAGCCGTGCTCGGAGTATGCGCCGCCGGAGCAGTCCTTCTGGGGCGAAGGTTGCTTGTCGGCAGCGCGTCGGAACGCGAGAATGCGCTCGAGGCGGTTGATCGAGCTCCCGAAGTAGGCAGCTAATCAACCTGCTAGATGCTTCGCCCTGCATCTTGCCAGTACTCGTCTTTGAGTAGTCGCTTGTAGAGCTTGCCCGTCGGGTGCCGAGGAAGTTCAGCTCGGAAGTCGACGGATCTGGGGCACTTCACGTCGGCAAGACTTTCACGACAATACGAGATGAGCTCGGCTGACAACGCGGCCGCTTCAGCCTGGGTTGCCGGCATGGTGACGGGTTGCACCACAGCTTTGACTTCCTCGCCGAAGTCCTCATTCGGTACACCAAACACTGCAACATCGCTCACAGCGGGGTGCATGGTGAGCAGGTTCTCGGCCTCTTGTGGGTAGATATTTACCCCGCCGCTGATGATCATGTAGGCCTTGCGATCCGACAGATACAAGAACCCCTCATCGTCGACTCGGCCAACGTCACCCAGAGTTGACCAGCCAGCGGTGTTGTAGGACTCCTTTGTCTTTTCGGGATCATTGTGGTAGCTGAACTCAGCTTCTGATTCAAAGAACACGGTTCCTGTTTCGCCGGTGGGTAACTCGGCGCCTTCCTCGTCAAGGATGTGCAAGATGCCGGCCAGCGGTTTTCCGACGCTTCCCTTATGGGCGAGCCAATCCTGGGAGTTTGCCCAGCAAAATCCATTGCCCTCGGTGCCTGCGTAGTACTCGTGAATGATCGGGCCCCACCAGTCGATCATCTTTTCCTTGACTGGAATTGGGCATGGCGCAGCAGCGTGAATGGCGACCTCGAGTGAGGACACGTCGTAGCGGTGTCTCTCCTCATCAGTCAGCTTCAGCATGCGCACAAACATGGTCGGCACGAACTGCCCAAAGGTCACTCGGTACTGCTCAATGAGACGCAGCGCGTCATGGGCATCAAAGCGCTCCATCACCACGACGGTGCCGCCCGCTCGTTGAACCTGCATCGAGAAACGCAGCGGAGCCGAGTGGTATTGCGGTGCGGGGGACAGGTAGACCGTCTCGGTGTTTGCGCCAAAGAGTCCGGCAACGAGCATGTACAACATGTCGCCCGTTCCGAGTGGTGCATCCCGGCGCGGAACTTTGACTCCCTTTGGACGACCCGTGGTTCCCGAGGAGTACAACATGTCCATTCCCTCGGTGGGGTCAACGAGTTCGATGAAATCTTGAGCGCCGACGGCGGCCTCGAACGACTCATAGCCCTGAAGTGTGGTGTCCAACATGAATCGATGCTCGACCGCCGGTGTGAGCAGCAATAACTCGCGAGCCAAATCAGATTTGTACTCAGTGGTGATGTACACCCGAGCCCCGGAATCGTTCACGATATAAGCGACCTCTTCTTGGGTAAGTCGAGATGAGATTGCGGTGTAGTACAACCCGGCGTAGTGGGCGCCCCAGGCAAGCGAGAGATACCACGGGTGGTTCTCTGCGCACCAGGCCACATGATCCCCAGGTCGTAGGCCAAGTGACTGCATCAGGAGCGCAATCTGTGTCGCACGCTCGTGGAGTTCTCGGTAGGTCACGGTGAGCCCCGTACTTGCCATGACATAGGCAGCATGGTCGCCCCGATCCTGAACATACCCACCCGGATAAAGAAGCTGATCAGACACTGAAGTTCCCCTTGTTGAGATTGCGCAAAGCTGAGCTTTCACAGCTCTTGGATGGTAGTCGTTTGGATCGCGAGGGCCATTCAAGCCTTCGGCTGACAAGGCCTGAAACCCGATTGGACTGCGCGAGCCCACACCGGTGGAAGTACCTTCTTGTGGTGGACGCAGTTGCTCGATTCGCTCAGGTTTGTGTCGTGGAGTCACCACGCCTTGACCTCGGCCTTGCCGCCATTGCGTGTGCATTCCAAAGCAAGGTCACCGAAGCCCAACTCTTAGCCAACCTAGATGAACTCGCAGATGGGCTGGCGGCCAAGTACCGCCTAGAGACAGGCCAGGACATTTCATGGCTCTCTGGTGCCGAGTTCAGTCGGGCATTGTTTGGGGCGGATGGGTTTCAGGGAGACCAACTGGACTACTTGAGTCCCTCGAACAGTCTGCTGAATGAGCTGCTTGATCGCCGAAGGGGAATTCCGATTACGTTGACGATTCTCGGAATCGAGATCGGTCGTAGGTGCGGATTCAATTTTTTTGGAATCGGCATGCCGGGACACTTCCTGATGGCTGAGGAGGCGAACCCGGAGCAGTTCTTCGACCCATTCGGGTCCGGGAGAGTGCTGTCGGCACAACAAGTGCGAGAGTTTTACTACTCCATGCATGGCCCTCAGCTTCGATTTGAGGAGGAGTTTTTGGCACCTACTGAACCCCGACACATTCTTATGCGGGTGCTCAACAATCTCCACGCTGCATACGCGAACCTAGGAGAACGTGAGAATCTCGCTCTCGTCCTGAACTTGCAAAGTGTCATTCCCGGATACGCCATCGAAGCTCTTGGCCAGCTTGCCGTTCTGCTTGCTACCGAGGGCAGGTTCACGGAGGCTGCGAGCATTCATGACCGCTTGCGCATTGAAGATCCTAGGAATATCCAAGGCCACGAGCGGGCCGCACAACAGCTCAGGGCACGACTGAACTGACATGCCGACTGAACAAAAGTGCTGACCGAACAAACACGGAGGGCTTGGGGTAACTTGACCGCACAGTCAAGTGTCCTTGGCAGAGGCTGGCCACAAGTTCTGGAGGATCCATGTCCGTGCAAGCAAGCCCGCAGAGTGTGACGGATCAGGATCAGCAACGGGTGAGCGAAGCCTGCGTGAAACTGCTCGCAGAGTTCTCGCCAGGCAGTACCCCTGAGCAGGAGTTTCTCGGGGCTCAGTTCGATGCTGGCTTAGCTTGGGTGCATTTTCCTGAAGGTAACGGCGGACTTGGAGTGAGCCCTGGGTTACAACGAGAAGTGATTTCACGCCTCGCTGCGCAAGGTGCTCCTGCGGGGGGCATGAAGAATCCGATTGGGTACGGGATGTGCGGCCCGGCAGTCGAGGTTCACGGCACCGAGGATCAGAAGCAGATGCTTCGTCCGCTCTTTTCAAACGAGCATGTCTGGTGTCAGATGTTCTCGGAGCCGGGGGCAGGCTCAGACGTTGCTTCCCTCGCAATGCGTGCCGAGCGCGACGGCGAGGAATGGTTACTGAATGGGCAGAAGGTATGGACGACGCTTGCACACATCTCTTCTTACGGGTTGGTCATTGCTCGCACTGATCCCGACCTGCCAAAGCACCGAGGCATTACGGCATTCATCGTAGATATGCATGCTCCCGGTGTTGAGGTCAGGCCCCTTCGACAGATGACGGGCGATGCTGAGTTCAACGAGGTGTATCTCACCGATGTGCGAATCCCCGATTCCATGAGGCTTGATGATGTTGGCCGGGGTTGGGCAGTCTCGCTGACCACGCTGATGAACGAGCGCGTCTCGATTGGTGGGGGAATTCCGCCTCGCGGGTCTGGCCCGATCGGGCAGTTGGTTCAGACTTGGAAGGAATACGGAACCGGCGATGCTGTTCAGCGTGATTTGGTGACTCGGCTTTGGATTGATGCCGAAGTGAATCGCCTGACAAATATCCGATCATCACAACTTCGAAAAGCTGGCACACCCGGCCCCGAGGGTTCAGTGGCAAAGCTGGCAATGGCAGAGAATAACAAGCGGGTCTACAGCTTGGCTCTCGACCTTATGGGTGCTGCCGGCATGCTCTACGAGTCCTACGAATTTGGTCGTCCACGTCACGCCCTGTTCTCCGGTGATATGTACAAGAACTTCCTAAGAGCCAGAGCAAATTCTATTGAAGGTGGAACCTCAGAGGTGATGAAGAACATCATCGGTGAGCGTGTACTGGGCCTTCAGGGAGATGTTCGGGTTGACAAGGTGGCAGCTTGGAAAGACGTTCCACGTAACTAATTCTCAGGTTCCGTTGGGCGTTCAACTGCGGAGAAAAGCCAATTCCTGTTTGGCGCTGCACCGAACCGGCGTAGCCTGAGTTCATGGCACGTCGAACAAAAATTGTGGCAACTATTGGACCCGCCTCCGATTCGGAGGTGGTTCTTCGATCCATGATGGAAGCAGGTATGGACGTGGCGCGCATTGGCCTTGCGCACGGAACCCTTGATGAGTCCCTTGAGCGATTCCGAAGGATCCGATCTGTTGCCTTGCAGCTTGGCAAGCAAGTGGGCATCATGGCGGACTTGCCGGGCCCTAAAGTCCGACTCGGCAGCTTTGGAGATTCGGCAATTGAGTTGGCCACCAACAGTGCGGTTCGTTTGTACCCGGGTCGGCAGTCATCGGATGCCGCGTCGCTAGGTGTCGACTACGAGAATTTGTTGTCGGACATACATGTGGGTGACCTTCTTGCGGTAGGTGACGGCAGCGTGACGCTGGTGATTGAGTCGGTTGACTCGGACTACGCAACTGCTCGTATTGCTCATGGGGGTCCAGTTCAGGGCCGACCAGGCTTACACGTACCTTCTGAGCGGCTTGGTATTTCTTCACCGACGCCCGATGACCTCGTCAAACTTGATGCCTTCGTTGAGGTTGGCATCGACATGGTTGCATTCTCGTTTGTTCGCTCTGGTTCAGATATGCGAAAGGCTGGCACCGAACCGCATCCCATAGGTCCATTGCTCGTCGCAAAGATTGAGACTCGTGCGGCGGTCGAGAACTTGCAAGGGATTATTGAAGCATCGGGTGCGATCATGGTTGCTCGTGGTGACCTCGGGTCGGAACTCGGCATTGAGGAACTTCCCCACGTTCAGAAGCAGATCATCCGCGATTGCATTTCCCTCGGCAAACCAGTTATCACCGCAACGCAGATGCTTGAGTCCATGGTGACCGCACCATCGCCTACGCGAGCAGAGGTAAGTGATGTTGCGAATGCTGTGTTCGACGGAACCTCTGCGGTGATGCTGTCGGCTGAGAGTGCCGTTGGGCATGACCCGGTGAATGCAGTTGCCACGATGGCGCGCATTGCAGATCGAGCTGATCAGGATTTCGACTACGAGGCATGGGCGAGACGGATCCGGCTCCTACGCGAGGAAGCCGTTGGCGACGGTAACGCTCGAATTACTGATGCCATGACCGGGGCAACTTGGAGAGCGGCAACCGAGATGGGCGTAGACGCGATCGTGTGCATCTCGGAGTCTGGATTCACTGTGCGCTCCATTGCACGGTTTCGTCCGAGCATGCCGATTATCGCGTTCAGCCCTCTCGATCAGACGCTGCGCCAACTCACCTTGAGTTGGGGGGCAACCCCGTTGCTTGCTCCGAACAGAGTCGAGAGCTTGGCCATGATGGATGAACTCGTAAGCCTTGCGCGCGACTCTGGTCATGTGCGATCGGGTGACACGGTGGCCGTCCTCGCTGGAGGGAGTAGCGGAGACGGACCGCAGGCAGCCGATGTATTGCGCGTTATGACTGTGCCGTGAGCCAAAATCTGTCCTCGGGGTTATGTACTGCCGGCGGCCTCGCCGTCATTCGTAGGACCCGCCCCGACGTCGATCCACTGCAGCCATCGGTGCTGTTCGTGCATGGGGCAATGGATCGAGGCGCAAGCTTTAGTCGTGTCATGCGCCGATTGCCGGAATTCGACCTTATTGCATTGGATCGTCGCGGTTACGCGAGCTCCCTGGGTGCTGGCGTTTGCCCCACGCTCGAGGGCCATGTGGATGACATTGTTGAAGTCCTCGACTTCTGCGGCACAAGTTCCGTCGTGGTGATCGGCCATAGCTTGGGCGGAACCTTTGCACTCGGACTTGCCAGCCGGCATGACCCCCGTGTCCGGGGAATCGGAGTTTTCGAGTCGCCAGTGCCAAGTTTGGATGGCTCCTACGCAGCCGTTGGGGGCGGTGCGATCGAACTCGGCGAGAAGGAGGGGGCAGAGGCCGCCGCTGAGTACTTCTATCGGCTCATGGTGGGCGAGGGGACCTGGAACAGACTTCGCGAACGAGACCAGCTTGCCCGGCGTGCAGAAGGAGCAGCGCTGATGGCGGAGCTGAGGTCTCTTCGCACGCCGGGGGCAACCGTCGACCCGAGCCAGGTAGCGCTTCCTGTCATGATGGGCATGGGTACGCAAACCTCAACAACGATGCGAGCGGGATCGGAGTTGCTCCAGGCGGCGCTTCCCGAATCGGAATTGTTCCAGATTGCGGGCGCTGGTCACGGTGCGCACTTGTCGCACGCCGATGAGTTCGCTCGCTACACGAGGTCCTGCGTGAAGTTCGCCTTGCCGCAGTCAGCTGTCGATCGGTAAATCTGCTCGAGATTTCAACGCTGTGTTTGCTCGGTTCTGATTCGGCCTTGCACCGTGAGTACGATGTGTCCATGTCTGACGCACCCGTACAACTCACTCCCTCTGGTCCACCGCAAACCGTGCTCAGCGCAGAGTCCCCAGAGGTGCTCGAAGCACTAGCAGTTGCGCTGTTACTTCCCGAGCAGCATCGTCGGGCTGCGGTTGCCGATGTAGTCGCCGAGAACCCTCGATTCCTGGATGGGTGGGCACAGCTCGGACGCCTCGGTCGCGATGATATTGAGAGTTATGCGTGCTACCGGGTGGGTTACCATCGCGGACTTGATCGCTTGCGTGCCTCTGGCTGGCGAGGGAGCGGTTACGTGCGATGGGAGCACGAGACCAACCGAGGGTTCTTGCGGGCACTCGAAGGCCTTCGAGCTATGGCTGCAGCAATCGGTGAGGTGGACGAAGAGGAGCGCTGCCGGCACTTCTTGTACCAATGTGATCCCGAGATGGTTCAAGATCGACACTGATCTGAGTTGGGCCTGAGTGGCCATCGGAGCGGTTCCGAGGTGGCGAACTCGCGTAGACTTTGAAGATGTCTGATCAAGCAACCAACACGGTAAAGCGTTCGGCTATCGGAGGAATTCCTGCTCAGGGGATGGCGTCCGAAGAGTTGCTTGATGCCCTGCGAGTCGAGCGTCAGGGCGACTTGGACTGGCGTGGAGGTAAGGCGTTTAGCCTTGTCTACAACAGCGACGATCCAGAACTAGAGCGAGTTCAACACGAGGTTGCGTCGATGTTCCTGCATGAGAACGCGCTCAACCCCTTCCGGTATAAGACGTTGCTCCGGATGGAGGGTGAGATTCTGGGCATGGCCAAAGGCTTGTTTTACGCCGGTGAAGCAGCACTGACCTCAGGGGGAACGGAGTCCATTTTTCTTGCTGTGCTGACGGCCCGCGAGCATGCACGCGCCAAGGGAGTGAACTCGCCGAGTTTGGTTTGCGCAATAACCGCTCACCCGGCATTCGCGAAGGCCTGTCACTACCTCGGTGTCGAGATGATTTGTACACCCACTTCGCCAGACGGGCGTGCGGACCCTGATGCCATGACTGCTGCGATCGATGACCGAACAGCGATTCTGGTGGCATCTTCGCCTTGCTACCCCTTCGGCGTTATCGATCCCGTGACCGAAATTGCGGCGCTCGCTGAGTCTCGGGGCCTGCTGTGTCACGTTGACGCCTGCTTGGGAGGCTACCTGCTGCCCTTCTGGGAGGCTTTGGGACAAGAAGTGCCTCCATGGGACTTCAGAGTATCCGGCGTGACCTCGATGTCTGCAGATATTCATAAATATGGGTACGCGTTCAAGGGCGCGTCAACTGTCATGTACCGAGACCGAGATCTGTATCAGTCACAGATATTCATGTACGACTCTTGGCCGGGCGGGTTGTACGCATCTTCTACTTCTGCGGGCACACGCCCCGGGTCTCCGATTGCTGGAGCCTGGGCAACGATGACGCATCTCGGAGTTGAGGGTTACATGCGACTCGGGCAGCGCGTGTTGACTGCAACAAAGGCATTGATGGAGGGAGTCAATTCTATCGAGGGTCTTCGAGTGACAACAGATCCAGATATGTCGCTGTTCGAATTCGGAAAAGATCCAGAGACGCACCGAAATCTGAGTATTGAAGCTGTGGGAGATGAGATGGACGACCGTGGTTGGAACCTGGATCGTCAACACGGCGGACTTCACATCATGACCTCACCTGGCCACGATAAAATAGTGGACGCGTTTGCCGCTGATCTTGAACAGGCAGTTGCGAATCACGGTGAAGCACGCGGCGAGGAGCATCTCTACGGCGGCGTCGTTTCCTCCTGAGTCGCGGGAATATCCATCCTGACCGCTAGCGTGATAGTTGCTTTGCAGTATCTGGAGATGTACACGGGTCTTCATATGCAGAACTCGAACCGTTTTCTAGAACTTTCTGGAGTTTGAAGTGATTAGTGAGATTGATGTCGATGCCCTGAGTGCCTTACTGGCAGAGGGCGTAGTGGTTGTTGATGTGAGAATGCCCGACGAATACCAACAAGCTCACGTCCCTGGAGCAGTGCTGATACCACTTCCTGAGTTGCCCGAACGGCTGGGCGAGTTGCCCGACGAGGAAACGGGATACGTCATCTGCCATTCCGGCGTGCGAAGCATGAAGGCTTGCGAGTTTCTCGAGACTCAGGGCTACCTCGTTGTAAATGTGGCTGGCGGCACGCAGGCCTGGATTGACTCTGGCCGAAGCACTGCCTCAGGATTCGATCTCGGCTGAATAGATGCCTACATCAGCGGGCCATGAGTATGAACTCATTGAAGATGATGCTGCGTTTGCCATCCTTGTCGACAGGGTTGCCAACGAGCCTTGCTATGCAATTGACACCGAGTTTCATCGAGAGCGCACGTACTTCCCGCAAGTAGCGATGGTTCAGATTGCCGATAGTCACGGCATTGCCCTAGTGGACGCGCTCAAAGTTGATCTGCACCCTTTCGCTACTGTGCTTGATGGGGATGGCCTTGCGGTTATGCACGCAGCCCGCCAAGACATGGAAGTTATGGAGCGCTCATGTGGAACGATTCCATCTCGATTGCTCGATACACAGATCGCGGCAGGATTCTTGGGCTACACCAGCCCATCGCTCTCAACGCTTTTAGAACGTGAGCTCGATGTCATTGCTCCGAAGGCAGATCGGCTGACCGACTGGCTTCGCCGCCCGCTCGGTGAGGCCCAGTTGATTTACGCGGCTAGCGATGTGGCGCATTTGCTGAGCTTGTCGAGCCAATTGATGGAGCGCATCGATGACCGAGGAAGAACCGCTTGGGTGGATGCTGCCTGCGAGGAACTCCGAACGGAGGACCGCGGCCCGAGAAACCCGGCTGATGCTTGGCGAAGAATTAAGGAGGTCCGACACTTGCGCGGAGCCTCTCTTGCAATCGCTCAGGCCGTAGCTGCATGGCGTGAGACCAAGGCAATCGAAACAGATCAGACGCCAAGGTTTGTTCTGTCTGATCTTGGTGTGGTGGGAGTTTCCGCTTCGGCGCCGGTGACGGTTGAAGAAATCCGCTCCTTGCGAGGCGTTGAAGGCCGGAACCTTCGCACTGGTATGGCCGAGGAATTGCTGTCGGTGGTGAGCAGTTCTCGAACGAACACTCCGACTCGCCCGCCGGTTTCTCATTCTCCAGAATTGCCTTCCGAACTCAAGCCGGCGCTCCCGCTGGTCAGTGCGTGGGTGAGTCAGCGCGCAAGGGAACTTGAGCTTGAAACCTCGCTGCTTGCAACACGATCTGATCTTGAGGATCTTCTCCGAGGGGTTCCTGATGCGCGGCTGACTCTTGGGTGGCGTGCTGAATTGGTGGGGGAGCCAATCAGAATGTTGGTGAGTGGTGAGGCCACGCTCGCCTTCGACCGTAAGGTCGGATTGATTCTTGAACCACGAGTGCCCTAAGCCAAAGAAGCTAGGCCAGCAGCGCTCCGATGGCGACCACTGTCAAGACACCAAGACCAACAGCTGCGAATCTCCAGTCTCCGCGCCGTAGCCAACGCTGAACAAACCACAGTACGCGGCCCAACGGCAAAGCGATCAGAAGTCCAACGAGGAGGATTCCAAGCTTCTTGCCGACTTCCTCCGGGAGTAGCAGGGTGAGCGACGCGAGAATCGCAACAAGAATTACCGCTCGCCGTAGCCAGATCGACAACGCAAAAAAGCGATTTGGGCCATGCACCGGTCGCGGGAACCTCTCCGGTTCATTTCCTGTTGAGGATTCAGTCACCGTGAACCTCCGATGACCACCGCTGCAACAACGAGCAGGAGCAATCCGGTCACACGGCGTACCGTGCTTGCATTCAGGCGAGATTGCAATTTTGCGCCACAAAAGCCACCGATCAGGGCGCCAACAATCACCGCTGCTCCTGGTCGAACTTCAACTCTTCCTTGGATTCCGTAGATCAACAAAGCTGTAGAAGCCGTGATGCCAGAGACAAAGGTAGAAGTTGCTGCAGACACCTTGACCGGAACCTTCATGACCTCGCTCATGGTTGGAGTTTTCAGGAACCCTCCACCAACTCCGGCTAGACCAGAGACGAGGCCAGTAAGAACCGAGATGCTCAGACCAAACCCAACTTGTTTGGCCTGATAGGGCACTACTGCGTCATTCAGCGTGTAGGTGCCGCCGAGTGTCCCTGGCCATTCTCCGGCCGACTCGTCGTCAAAGATTCCTACCGGCAGGTTCCGGGTCCCCTTGCGAGCTATGGCCGCCACTGCGCCAGCCAACGCAGCGGTTCCCAAGATCCGAGCCAGCCACTGCTCAGAAATCTGCGCCGAGGCGAGTGCCCCAAAGACCGTTCCCATCGAGGCAAATAGTTCGACCGATAGGCCCAAGCGGTGGTGAACCACTCCATCGTCGAGTTGGCGTGAGGCTGCTGCTAATGATCCCGCAGCTACAGCGAGCATTCCGAGCGGCGCCGCAAGGCGAGGCTCCACGCCGCAGATGAGTAACACCGGAACGAGCAATGTTGCCCCGCCGATTCCGCCGATCGCGCCGATGAATGCGCAGAACGTGCCCAACAAAGCCAAAACGAGCAGCGAGGGCACTAGTAACTCTCCCAGAACACGGAGCGGCTTCTTGCGGGCTGATTGGTTGTAGGGCACTCAGAAAAACGCACTGCGACGACCGGTGATCTCAGGACCTCTGCGATTTCATGCACTCTGGGGTTGCATTCTAGCTATGACCCGCGCGCATCATCTCAACCTAGGCGCTACACTTGCGCAGTCAGTCAACGATGACGGGGAGTCCCACCGTGAAGAAGGGTCGGCACCGCAGATACGAAGAGGCACGAGCATTGAAGCGCGGGCCAGACCTTGATATTGAGGCACTCTTCACTGATCTTGAAGGTGAACCAATAGTGCAATCGGCAATCGTCCACCAAGATGAGAACACCGACATTGAGTCGGATCTTGGCGATGAGGACCTAGATGACTACGACAACGATGATGTGGAATCAGATGCCGCAGATTCTGGGGGTTCTTCAGAGTTTGAGTGATCCTGCCGACCCACGGATAGTGAGTCGGTGGGTTCCTATCACCAGGCCAGCAGCGTCAGAACGCAGTTCTGCGCGGTTTCCTGTTTCGGCCTCGTGAGTCTCGATGCTTGCTAGTAGTTCCTCGTGATACCGCCTAGTTTGAGCGTCCACAAGGGTGTCGAGGGCTCGGGCGGGCGCTGGGAACGGTTCGCGCATGATCTGTCGAAGCGCCAGCAGCGGGCGCAGGCGAACGGTGCTTCGGCGATGTTGGATGCGAGAGCGCTCTCGTAGGCTTGGTTCGATTGAAGGAATCCCTTTGAGTCGAAGATCTGATCGCCACTGATTGGCGAGTTCCGCAATCGCAGAAATCTCTGAACCGTCGATGCCCATGGAATCAAGGATCTCAGGGTCAATTCGCTTCAGAGCCGAATCAGCCGAGCCGAGTCTGACAACAGCGTGCGCGAGTAATCGATTCTCTGCAGTATCAAAACTTCGCGAGGGCACAGAGCACACGAAGATGTCCTCGTTGCCGAGTGCGCTCGCACGAGCAGTCATGGTCTCTGACCAGAGAACTGAACCGCGCACAGAGTTCACACATCGTTCAGGCGTTCGCTCCACTGACAAAGTCATCGAACCCAGCGTTCGATCGAGTTGTACGAGAAACTCCCGTGACTCGCTGGACTGGGCAATGCTCACAGAAATGAGGTCCTCGGCCAGATCAAACGAGATGCGAAGTAGACCTGATAGGCACAGCACCGTGTCGGAACTCGGATGACGCCGTAACCAGAGCGCAGCAGTTGGGCCTGAAGGGATTGCCACGACTCCAGCGTCTGAGTCTTTCCGCTCCACCGTCACGACAGGAGCTCATCACCAAGAAGCTCTGAGATCACACGATGCGACTCGGCTTGTTCGGCCGCGTCGAGCCGTTCGGAGAGCAGGCGATGTAAGCGGAGTCCCTGTCGATGATCCATTCCTTCAAACTGAGGCAGAAAGTAGGCGTAGAACATTTCATAGATGAGGCGAGAGTCCGTAATGCCGTCCTGAGCCCTTCGCTGAGCGTATTTGGCGGCGTCTACGTAGATTGCCGGACCGAGGTCCTTGAGGGTGCGGAGCGGCAACAGGTTTCGAATGATCTCGCCGGGCCCGGCAAGTAGCTGGTCGTAGACCGCATCAGGTGGCGTGCCGACCTCAATAAAGGCGAACCGCCGCATCAGGGCGTAGGACATGTCGAACAGCAGATGCTTGTCCATGGCGTTCATCGTTGCGATGATTCGCCAACTTGCCGGAACGCGAATGGGGTCTGTGCCCTCTGGTGGAGCCACGCCGTGAGGCACAAGGGAGATCGGTTTGACCTGGCCTGACCGACGAAAAGGCAGCACGACTGCCGCTCCAGACAGCACGGTAAAGAGTTGACCAAATGCACGGTCAAAGTTGGACCGATTCAGTTCATCAATCACGAGCCACTTCCCCGCCTCGATCGCCTCGACAAACAGCCCTGGCCGGAAGATCAGTCCCTCGGGAGACGGTTGAAGGCCGCCGATGGTTTCAAACGTTGTCCACTCTGAGGTGGCCGTAGTGGGTTGATAGCCGGTGCACATCAGCGCATGGCGAGCCTGTTCGGCAGCGAGATACGCAAGCGTCGTCTTTCCCGTTCCGGGTGGTCCCGTCAGGATGACGTGTTTTCCGGAATCTATGGCGGCTACGAGTTGATCCACCACAAACTCAGGAAAGATCATTCCGTCAGCGATTGCAGCCTTGTTCAGTTCCGCCGAGGAAAATGAAGTCATAGTGCGCTATCGACTTTCTCTTCGTCCTGCTTGAGGCTCAAGGACTTTCCTTGGGGTGGCCGCTGTTCGGAGCCACCTCTCTACGTGGTTGCTGAGCCCCCTGCTCTACAAAGAGGGGCGGTGCGTTAGGGTTGGGAACTTCTGCGCACCGCTGGGTGTGCCACCCAAGTCGCGGCGGGTGACTGACCAAGGGATCCGAGGAGCTTGTCATAGACAGATGGTCCCACAAGTCGGATGATCTCTTCGGCGAGCGTGATCACAACAGAGTCCTTGCCCACAAATGCCTCTGGGCTCTCGGTGCACCACCAGTGAAACTCTTCTCCGCCTTCCCCCCAATCCCGTCGCATCCACTCGCGCAGGGTCCATGTGGTGTGTCCAGCCTCATCAATCTGATGCGAGAGTCGGAGGGGTAGTTGCCAGCAAACCTCAGGCTTCCAATCTAAGAAACTTTCGCCAGCGTCAACGGCGCCCACATGCAAAGCGCAACCGGAGCCCAAGTGGAAATCGGTGCGATTCAAGAAGATGCAAGCGTTTTCATGGACGCGAGTCATCGACTCGCCGGCTTTGGTTTTGTGGAACGGCCCGTCTAGGGCCTCTGCAACCGCTTTGAACTGCCATTGATCAGCGCTGAGGCGGGCCGCAGCTTTGCGGACCCTTTTGCGATCGGGAGCGTCAGCAAAGTGAGCGCCATGCGAGCAGCAGCCTTGGCCGAGCTCTGTTGCATCCTCGCTCAGAATGCCTTTGCATCCTTGGCCGAAAATGCAACTCCAGTTACTCCTCAGGAACGTTGCGTCAAAAAGGTACGTTTCTCCATCAAACTCAAAGGAGACCCAGTCTCGTAAGGATGGTTCGGGGGAGGAGCGGGCAGTCTGGAGCACGGCTACAACAGTACCTACCAAAGCAACCTGCTGGAACTACCTTGTGTGTATGGTCAGTTCTTCGGCGGCGGATGATGGAGGCGATGTTGCCTCGCTCGCTCTTGAGCCCGCAGTGTCTGCAGCGCCGGCAGCGCCGGCAGCGGATTCATCATTCGAGATGCTCTATCCGATGGCGGTAGGGATTGCGAGAAGAATTCTTGATCGAAATGGGCAGGATCTTGACGAATCGCTTGTTTCTGCTGAGGAAGTGGTTCGGGGCGTCTTCTTGCAATTGCGATTGCCGCTGAGCGAGGACTCGAGATCGTTGGCCAAAATCTGTGCGCTTGTAGCGGATGGATGCCTAGATCTTCTTGTCGGAGCACAGTCGTTGGTTTCTGTGCCGAGTGAGCTCCTCCCTTCCGAAACGGGGTTCTTAGGCAAGTTGCCTTTGTATGAACTGCAGATCACCTTGGGTGACATGCGAAAGGTAGACCGTCGCGTTGGCCTCTTGGTTTTTGCTGCAGGGCTCAGTCCGAGCCAGGCAGCGATTGTTCTCGCCCTCGGCGTCGACAGCGCCTTGCGGTCGATCAATCGCATTGAACGCCGGTTGCAGGATCGCCAGGTACTCGGCCTTGGCCCGAAATTTGAGACCGTTCGGTCATGAGCGCACTTGTGTCAACGCAGCCAGATGTTGGCGACCTAACCCTCAAGGCTGCTGAGCAACAACGTGCAATTCTGAGCGATCTTGCAGAGCCTGGACTCGACCTTGTTGCCGCTGCCGCACTGATAGCGCAACTCCGAACCAGGCAAAAAGTGCGCAGAGAGCGGGTTGCAGGTGCATCTGCCCTACTGCTTCTCGTTGTGCTCGCAGGAGCTTGGTTGCTTCTGCGGGACTCGACTCCAGAATCAGTTCTTGCCGATCAGTCCGAGGAGTCAGCACTCAACAGCAAGCCGAAGATCTCGCTGCCCGAGACGACTCCGCAAACGGTCGTTCCCGTAAGCCCCGCACTGGCATCCCCCGCACCTTCAACTACTGCACCCGTGGTGGCTACTAGCGGGGCGATTGCTGTTCCGGCTACCGCCGTGCCGCCACCCGTGCTGACCTCGCTTCCAAATCAGCGGCTCACTGCGCAGTTAGTTTTGTCGGGCACCGAAATCGAGGCTGGTTCACTCGTTGAGGCCACCGTCACATGGTCAGATGAGGACCTTGCTGCGGGTAGTACCGCTCCACATCAGACAATGAGCTGGGGTGATCCAGTGGTGTCTGAAGCAGTTGCCCCGACACCTCTGCAGACTTGCGATACTCCGGGCTCCCCGGCGCGAGGAGAGAATGTGTCCCGGTTTGCTTACAGCACCCCTGGGCAATACACGCTGCGAGTGACGCTAGACACGTGCGTGGGGCAGGGCGCTTACGGCGAGAGAGTTGAACTTTCTCAGCCGATTACCGTGCTTCCGGCTCGCTACTCGAACCCCAACGCACCTGATTCCCAAGATGTGCCCGGTCAGACCTTTGCAGTAGCAATCTCGCTACCTTCAGGCACTCCCTCGCTTCCAGCCCTTGGGGGTTCACAGGCATCGTATGTTCCGACAGATACTGCTTCGCCTCTACTGCCGCTTCGAGTGAATCAAGGGGTCGAGCAGTTCACTTCATCGGGGCCCGCAGCAGTGCTTGTCCTGCCACTTGAAGCTGCCGGCCGGATCCGAGTTGTTTGGACGAATGAAGTGCTGTGCGCCGAAACTGATGAGTTCTTGCTCGTCTCTCCTGGGACTGCAGTGCCCGTATTGCAATTACGGCTCGTTGCGTGCAGTTAGTCGCACTGGCAGACTCAGCAGCTAGATCAGTGACGCCGTAGGAGCGCCAACTCGTCCATACAGAGTGGTTCGCTGCTCAAGGTTTCGACCGAGCGGTTCAACCAAATTCCGAAAGTCCTCCGGGGTGATGTCGGTTCCATGCGTTGCTCCCGCTGCACGAGAGATGTTCTCGTCCATCAGCGTTCCGCCCAGGTCATTGACCCCGGCTTGCAGGAGTTGAGCAATTCCTTCGAGGCCGAGCTTTACCCAAGAACCTTGAATGTTGTCGATGTAGCCGTGGTAGGTGATTCTTGCAACTGCGTGCATCAGGAGGACCTCACGGAACGTGGGGCCTCGACGAGACTTGCGTTGCAGATACAACGGAGTGGCCATGTGCACAAACGGTAGGCCCACGAATTCGGTGAACCCGCCCGTCTCTTTTTGTAGTTCCCGAGTCACGAGTAGGTGACGGGCCCAACTCACCGGATGCTCAATTGACCCAAACATGATGGTGACGTTTGAGCGAAGCCCTAAGCCGTGAGCAATTCGATGCGCCTCAAGCCATTCCTCAGTTGTGATTTTATCGGGGCAGAGAATGGCTCGAACTTCGTCATCGAGAATCTCCGCAGCCGTTCCTGGAAGTGAGCGAAGTCCAGCATCCATGAGTCGCTGCAAGTAGATGTCGAGCGGCTCTCCAAGTCGCTTTGCACCCTCTGTCACCTCAAGGGCGGTGAAGGCATGAAGATGCATTTCGGGAACTGCTTCTTTGACGGCGGTGCAGACGTCGATGTAGTAGTCGCCGTCAAAGCTTGGGTGTATGCCGCCAACCAAGCACACCTCGGTAGCACCCACCTCGTGAGCTTCTCGCACGCGACCCTGCATCTCTTCAAGGGTGAGAAGGTACGGGGTTCCTCGCAGATTGAGGCTGAGCGGACCCTTCGAAAACCCGCAGAACTTGCACTTAAAGGTGCACACATTTGTGTAGTTGATGTTCCGGTTCTTCACATACGTCACGGTGTCACCCACGGCTTGCCGCCGAAGTTCATCGGCAACTTCAGCTACTGCTGCTACCTCTGCGCCTCGCGCAGAGAACAGGGCAAGAATCTCGGCCTCGCCAACTTCTTGGCCGAGCAGGGCGCCTTCAAGTGCCTCCCGAACCGCTCCGCTCGTCGGCTGTGAGGCGAGCGCGCTCGGAACGAGTAGAGGCGGTGAGGTTGCAGCACCCGAATACCAAGCGGTTGAGTCCTCAGAGCGGGTAGAGATGCTGACCACTTCTGCGCCAGTGCCGACATCTTGACTCGCTGTCATCTTCTCGGGAAATACTGCTCCGGGATCATCCCGACCGAGTCCCTCGGCGTCGGAGCGATCGAGTACCGCAAAGGTGACGGCCGCATCCAAGAATCGCTCCGGTTGTACAGCCCACTCGGGGTAGATGGTCAGGCGCGGGGCCAACGCGTAGCCAAAGTTGCGAGTGACCTCCTTAAGGCGCTCGAATGCTGGCCATGGGCGCTCAGGGTTGACATGGTCTGCCGTGATGGGAGAAACCCCGCCCCAATCGTCAATCCCCGCAGCGAGCAGTCCACCGAAATCCTCCGAAAGGTTCGGTGGTGCTTGCAAGTGAATCTGGGGTGGCAGGATGAGTCGTGCCAACGCAATCGCGTCCATGTAGTCACCTGCCGGACAGGGCTTGGACTTGTGCATCGAGGTTCCTTGTTTCGGAAGGAAGTTCTGCACGATTACCTCTTGGATGTGGCCGTGGCGCCGGTGCGAGTCTGCAATAGCTTCGAGGGCGTGCACCCGATCCTCTCGAGACTCACCGATGCCAACCAGAATCCCCGTCGTGAATGGAATCTGCAGGCGTCCAGCGGATTCAAGCGTGAGCAGCCTTCGCTCTGGAGTTTTGTCCGGTGAACCGAGGTGACAGCTAAGGCTTGGATTGAGCGACTCGATCATCATGCCCTGTGAGGGCGAGACCCGTCGGAGCACTGCAAGTTCGGACTCGGAGAGTGCTCCGGCATTCGCATGTGGCAAGAGCCCTGTTTTGTCTAGTACGAGTGCGCACATGGCGGCTAGGTAGTCAACGGTGGAGTCATAGCCGTGCTCCTTCAGCCACGCGGCAGCTACGGGGTAGCGCAACTCTGGCCGCTCCCCAAGTGTGAAGAGGGCCTCGTGGCAACCGGCACGTGCACCTTGCTTGGCAATGGCGAGCACTTCAGCGGGGCTGAGATAAGGGGCTTCAACTCGGGCTGGTGGCTGAGCGAACGTGCAGTAGCCGCATTTGTCCTGACAGAGCTTGGTGAGTGGGATGAAGACCTTCGGCGAGTAAGTCACCCGCGTTCCTGTGGTTGCATCTCGGAGAGTGGAGGCTCGTTTCAGCAGTTCGGGAAGCGGCAGTTCAAGAAGTTCCTGGTGAAGAGTCACGAGTCAGTCCTCGACGCGGTTGATGAAGTCGGTGCCAGGCCTGCTCCCGATCTGAGAGGGTGTAAATTTTTCCTGGCAGGTCCAGCAGTAGAAGTTCATGTCGATTTCGGTGTTGCAAGTTTCATGCACGAGCAGTCGCGGGGGTCCGTCGTCACCCGATAACCAGCGGTCACCCCACTGCATCAGCGAGACCAGAATGGGGGAGAGCTGCATGCCCATTGGCGTGAGCCGGTATTCGAACCGCTCAGGCCGCTTCTGATACTCGCGCTTCACCAACACGCCGTGCTCGACGAGGGATCGAAGGCGGTCGGCGAGAATTGCTCGCGGAATCTCAAGGTCCCTTCGGAGGTCGTCGAATCGACGAATTCCCCGAAACGCATCTCGCAAGATCAAGATGGTCCAGCGATCTCGCACAATCTCGAGTGCTGCTTCGATTGAACATCCCAAACCCCCTGGGGTGGCGGCATCAAGGCCTGCATTCGGGATCGGATCCGCTGTACGTAGCGCTGCTGTCATGCCGGAACCGTACTCGGGTTCGGATTCTGAACCAACTCAGTT
>Ga0194041_10000195_pt1 | contig 23647 bp, 21 predicted proteins | sample JunL449m_MetaG_FD_160082 | JGI IMG/M metagenome (GOLD analysis project Ga0194041, IMG submission 160082) | Anoxic zone freshwater microbial communities from boreal shield lake in IISD Experimental Lakes Area, Ontario, Canada - Jun2016-L442-9m | ecosystem: Environmental > Aquatic > Freshwater >...
TGATGATACGGCTTTGCCGGCTGTGGTGAAGAATGTAATCAGTGGGTTCTCCAATGACGCGTTGGTTTTTATTATGGAATGTGGAAATTTTAATCTTATATATAATCAATGTCTTATCAAAGGATTAGAAACATTTAATTTTATATCAGATTACCCTAGTGGCCAAACACCCGATCTCATCGTAGTTTTTGGCGAAGCTTCACAAATAGAAACACTCATTTTAAAACGAATCCCCATTATAAACGTAACGCAAAATGGGGCTGAATACATTTGTGGCCAGTGCCAGTGGCGTGGAGATGCCAGCAACGGTATTCCATTTCATAAATGTCAGCCTACGGTAAAAAGCACCGATTCCACGGTCGAAGTGCCTTTGGAAGGATCGTTCGGGCGCGTTCGGTCATTTCAATTTATTGATGAAAACAATTCGGATATTTTTTTGGATAAATGCTGCAAGACGTTTATTTCCGATGACACGCCCACAAACCAAAAGCGTCGCGAGGACCCGGTTTGGGGAGGCAAGAACAACGACAATGAAAGTAGCAAATTTATGCAAGTCATGCTCATTGAAATTAAGAGATTGGGATTCCGTGAGAAAAAAGAACAATTTAAAAAACAAATAAAAAAATCATCTTCCAACCCAAGCACGCAACCCATAGAAACTAAATACACGGCACCGAAGGCACCTTCGACTCGCGTGGCTTCGCTTACTGCAAAGTCTGTGCCACAAAAGGAACCTTCGACTCCGAACGAGGATAGTGTGGCTTCGCCAAGCTCCACAAAAGGAAAAGCTACTTGCCAAGCTACTTTCCAGGCTACTTGCCGGGCTACTTGCCAGGCTACTTGCCAGGCTACTTGCCAAGCTACTTGCCAGGCTACTTGCCAAGCAAGTACCAAAAAAAACGGTACTCAGTGTAATAATAGTGCCCTACCGGATTCAAAATACTGCGGTATTTTTAGTCACAAGAAATTAGGTAAATGATCTCGTCCAATGTGTTTCTTACTGTGGTTTCTATGATTGGGTTTATATATGTATCTATTTGTTCGTACCCCCTGTAATAAAGAGTATACTTGTCGTCTATGGTGAGGTTAAAATCAACTAGGTTAAAGTCCTCTGCGGATATTTGCACGATATTGCCGACATCGCCGTGCAATATTCTCATCTCATCTGAAATCAGTTGGAATAGTTTGCCAATATAGTTAAATATAGAACTATAATCCACCTCTAACGGTCTGCTATTGACCGTAATACCAAGCGCATCTTTACTTAGAAAACGTATTGGAAAGTTATCCAGTACCCCCCCGTCCACATAGTGGTTATTATTATATTCGACCGGGGGAAATATAAAAGGTAATGCCATCGTAGCAAGAACTCCGTAAAAAATCGGCATCTGGGGGGTTTTGTCAGTAGATAAAACCACCAACCCCTCCTCCAGTGACGTAGTAGTCATAAGCAGTTTTTTACCGAACTTTTCGTATATTTCGGAAAATGTCATCATCGGATTGATCTTGGCACCCAAAAGATCCCATATCCACGTCCGGTATTTCTCACCCCTCAGTATCGACCCTCGCACCAACACATGCTCTACCGATATGTCGCTAAGTTCATTAGTGTTCTTTTGCAATATAATATCAAACATCTCACCCGGAGTATACCCTATTGCAATACACACGCATATAAATGCACCTATCGACGTACCGGCCAAAATCTCCACGTCTTCCAGCATCCCTTGGTCCCTCAATTTATCCAACGCACCCAAGTAGCATATACCTCTGGACGCCGCACCCCCTAGGCATATTTCCCTCATTTAATAAAAAAGAGCAGAAATTAGCATCGACGCATTGAACGCCGAGCGCTACGGCGAGCGCCTTTGCGAATGCTACGCCGACCGCCTTTGCGAGCGCTACGGCGGCGACCATAGGTAAAATAGTAGGACATGAGAGGGTTCTCCGGACCCACGAAGGCACCGTTGCCCGCGGTCCCACCCGGCAAAATCCCCGGTCCAACCTCCCCCGGGTACGCACCTAGCATGGGGAACGTACGCATATTGGGGGCGTACGGCTTGACCATACCGCTCAGTGAGTCCGAATTGGTGCCACCGAACGACCGCCCCCGCTTCATCTGCTGCAGCACACGAAGCTGCTGCTGCGCACGTAGCTCACGAAGCGACGGTTTACCCTTACGCCCAAAGAACCAGTTTCCGTTGGCGAAGCCACCCCTAATTGCGCTAGCGCCGTGCGCTCGCTGGGCGGTGGCCGGAAGTAGGGCGTTAGTTGGGTCCCCAAAGAACCCCTGGGGGGGCATGAGCGCTAGGCCCCCAACGGGCGGTCCGCTATTGGGGGAAACGCCTAGGCCTTGTTTGACCCAACCGTAGGGGGTTGACCACAGTGCTGCGCGAAATGACATTTTATAATAGTAAATATTTTATTAATTTTTAAATCTTATTGATTAAAATTTAATTTTTTAAATTTAAAAATTAATTTAATCACGGCCGCCATTTCAAGCCAGAAGCTTCTTGAGCTCCTTTATTTCAATCGAAAGTTCGGCAACAAGGTCATCATTGTCCTCATCCGCAGCCTGGCGCAACTGTTTCTTTAGATCGGAAATATGCGACAGCGTCTCAGCCTTCCTTATGTCGACGCCACTGGGCGTCGACCGAAGCGCAGCTTCGACCGGCGTCGCTTCGACCGGTTCAGACAGTTGCACAACGCGAAGCGTTGTTTCCTGCGGAGCCGTTTCGGCTGCCGAAGGCAGTTCTAAGCAGTCAAATGTGTCTTCATCTAATTCGTCATCGGAATCTATCTTAGGCGGCGGTTCGGGGGCTGCTTTAGGAATTGCGTTCTTTTTGATTCGTATTTGTGTTACTTTGATATCTAGTTTTGCAGCATCCCTGCCAATAATCAGATTATCAACTAGGCAACTGCACTGTAGCCGAAACGAGTTTTTGTCCATGGCCCCTAGTTCATCGAGTGAGATGATGTTCTCCTCCGACTCATTAAAGATTTTCAGTTTTTTGGAAAGTTTGAACCGGAAAATATTTTGACCAAGTTCCGAGGTTCTTGAAATACAGCTCCTAAACATACCCTCTAGTTTATGAAGGGGTATATTCTTGCCAAACCAAGTCTCAGATGACTTGGACATAATTTGTATGGTATTTTCTTCGGTCCTGACAATTTCATTATAAAATCGGATTGTTTTTGCATATGACTCCGCCTTGTCCTTCCTGACACTCAGGACAATCATGTTATCCTTATTGTAAATATCTAATAGATTCAAAAACGAAGATGTAAGACGGAATTCCTTACCATCTACGTACTTAATCGCTGAGACATGGTAATTTCCTTCTTTCTTGGGAAAGGAATAAACTAGCGCCGCCGCAGAGTCGGTTTCTTCACCCATTATTACATTTTATACTGGTTTCTTTTACGGTTTTTATACGCAATTGCGAACGTTCGCGCGCAAACTTCGTTTGCGAACCATTTGGTTCGCGCGCAAACTTCGTTTGCTTTAATCATCTATAAATGAAAATGTTTGTGGGCATAGCTCCGCCGGTGCTTCGCGCTTCGCAAACTTTAGCTGATAGAGCTCTATACATATATTAAACGTAGTCACCCCACACCTTTTCTTAATATTCACCTTCGGAAATGACAGGAGAAGGCGAACCTGACTCCCTTTGACGAGCTTATCCCTTGGCACAATCGTCGTGTTATCCGATTCATAAAACTCACACTCCTCGTTATATGGTACTTTCATACTAGGTAAATATCCCTTGTCACTCTCCGTTATTAGACTCTTAAACATACTCTTGATCATCTCAGAACCTAGTTCGCGTCCAAACCACTCGGTTGATCTGCGATTCGCCTCCGCAAGAACAAACTCCTCAATACTCCTAACCAGGTGGTAAAAAGATTCATCCAAGTTAATCGTGAAACTATTCGAAAATGGATCAAAGGGCAATCTACAACAAGGTGTTTGAATCATATACGGAGAAGCTGCCGAGATAACCTTACTTCCATTCTTACCTACATTCTCGGCATATTTAAGGGCAAACGATGAAATATCAAAGTCGCGATACGACACAATAGACATACGGCTTCGCCGTATGCTTCGACGCTTCGCGTCGATCGGACGGTATAAACTATGCTGCAATTATATCCTTAATCTGGTTTGCTATGGCTTCCCAAGTAAATTCCCTAAGATACGGCTCTGCCGTATCCTTCGACGCTCCGCGTCGATACGGCTCTGCCGTATCCTTCGACGCTCCGCGTCGATACGGCTGGCGAAGACACGATTCGCATGTAGTAATTGCATTTTTCAATACGGGTAAGATATTGTCCAACTTGATGTCAGCGACTGTTACGGTATGTCCTGCCTCGTTTATATATTCTTTTTCCCCAACTTGGTATGCATACCCAGTTCTTCTGAAATGTTCTCCAGTTGCTAGAAAATCTGGAACTACTTGGATGGCTCCTGTAATTGCGTGTTCGCAGTTTGTAAGTGACCAACCCTCTCCCCATGAAGTCTGCAATCCAATTTGGCAGAAGTTGTATATATGATTAAGTGTTTCTTCCGATGCATCGTTCATTGTGAGTATAATCTCATCTTCGCTAAAATTGAATTTTTTGCGGTAGTGTTCCATCATCCTAATAAATTCTGGGTTCTTCGTATTCGTATGCAACCATAGTTTTTTTCCACCCTTTACTGCGGCAAAAGCCTCAATGGTAAGGTGTATTTGTTTTCTCTCTACGTAATTGTTGGCATTTAGGATAATCAGATCATCCTTATTGAGCGTTTTAATAATCGGTTTCAGGTACTTGTATGCTTTTCTACGAGGAATCTTATAAAAACACTTGGATACGGCGTGAGGAACTACATATATATTTTTACGTGGCAAGGCTAATGCAGCTTGTATGCTCTCCATACCTGAGTTTGTCATTGTAAATATCATATCTGCTTTGCATATATTCTCTACTACTTTGTGAGTTGGTTTGTATTCGAGTGGTGTCCATACAATTACTTTGGGAAGAACTTGTGTCAGTCGTGCATTATTGTACAAGTTCATAAACCAATCAGCTTCGTATATACCTATGACAAAAATAATATAATCTATATTCTCATCCTTTGAATATTGAATTGCCTGCAATAGTGCATATTTCATATTCAAAGAAAGTGGCGAAGTTTCAGTACGACCTCCGGTCGTACGGAACAATTCCCAGGTCATTCCTATAGAAGGGATTGGGTCCCCTACATGGTATACTTTGGTCGCATGACGTAAAGCGTCCACAGATTTAATAAGAGATCTCGGCGGTGCCAATACATAGCACGATACGGCTCTGCCGTATACGGCTGGCGAATCCGCAGAAAGGCGGGGTAGAACAGATTCGGAAATCCTTGAAAAACTAGTATTCCTACCAATATCACCAAACCATAATATTTTCATTTAGTTATTTCTTAGCAGACTTAGAAATAAGTGAATAAAAAAAATAATCAACGCCAACGAACGTTTAGCGGCGCTTCGAGCGGCGCCTGTAAGATTTGCGTAGGTGCTTCTTCGCGCTACGACGCTTCTTTGCGCCGTACATAAGTAAACAAGGACCTAATCTGCATTTTTCATCATCGTATTCTTCGCGTCGTGGCAACGTTCTACTTTCGCGTTCAGCTTCGCGTCTCAACATTTGTAAACGATTCTGCGATTGCGCTTCGCGCTGACGACGCGCCCGAACTTCGTTTGCGCCCGAACTTCGTTCGGCGCCGATTACGGGGCGATGCGTAGGGGCACGCGGAAGTGATCGTAACAATCCTTCATGCTCCTCGTCACGACGCCCGAAGGCGTCGACCGAAGCGGCTTTGCCGCTTCGTCTTCTAAATATAATTGGATGCGTAGGGGCGCTCGGCAGTGATCGTAACAATTCATCGCGGTATTGCGCCACGCGTCGCTGTTCCTCTTCGCGTACCCATTCTGCTTCGTATATTTCCGCAATTCGCCGTTCTTCGCCTTCTAATCGCTCCGCCAAACGTCGTTGTGCCTCTAGTATTTCTGCTTCGAGTCTTGCCGCCTCCAATTGCATAGTATAAAATCTATCGAATATTTCTATTCTTAGATTAGGTCGTCCCTGCCGCTGCTGTCCAGGCGACACCTCCGAAGTCAGCTGATCGCGGTTTCTTGTTCTAGGTGGAGTTCGGGGATAATTGTTCATTTTTAAATAGTTCCAATAATTTTTATTAGGATGGAAATTGGTCGCAAAATGTTTCTTCGGTGGCACCCGGTGGTAGTGTTGTATTGCAATTTGTGCTCGTTGACCCGCACCCACTACACAGCCCAGTGCATGAACAATCACTGACTCTGAACAAGTCCTTGCACAATGACTTGGTAAGTGTGGTGATATTCTTTGTGCGTGTATAGTAAGGTTGGCAGTGTTTGTCCAAGCACTTGTCGCAATTAAACGCGGCGTCTCGGTTGATTACGTCTGAACCATATATGGTATCGCCCAGGAATCCAATTAGGAGTAATACGGTAATTGCTAAAAGTAAACCTACAACCCCGACGATGATCATTACTTTGTTACGATGTTCCATTTATTTTCAATCAATATTTTTTTTCTCTATTTTCTATATACTCCCTTGCCATCCTAAGACGTTCCACAGCGCTTTGCGCCGTATGAGGTGCGGTCGACGCGGCTCCGAACGTTGTTCGGGCGCAAACTTCGTTTGCGAGCGCCGTACGACCTGCGGTCGAAGCGGCGCTTTGCGCCGTACCAAACCCCTCGTTGTTCTTCCTAAAAATAGGTATCCAGATACCGAACATTAATATAAAGATGATGACTACGAGAAGTGCAATCCAAATAAATTCAAATGAATTCATATTTGTAAATGTAAATATATTATTTTTGATTGTTCAATAGATAAGACATCATTTGTTCTATACGTTTGTGTTCTTCTTCGTCCAGTCTTTGTCTCTCAGCGACACTTTCCTTTGCTTTTTCGCGGCGCTGGGCGGCGTCCTCTATTGATGCGGCATCCCAGCTGATAATGAAAAACGTATCGGAAAGTCTGTACACTACGAACCCTTCCTTTTTTAGTTTCTTTTGTATAAAGTCCCCGCACTCTTTTAAATTAACCGAAGGGAGGCCATACATGAGTTGGGGGATGTCGTAATAACAGTTTGATTGCCCGTATTTTGCGGTATGGTTAATACGAACACGTACTCGTTCCATAATTTTCATATAAATATCATCGCACCTTTTCTTCCTATCCTTTTGGATCTTGAGAATCTGCTGTAGGGACATGTTCTTTAAACTTGTAAAATATTTTTTTAACGAACAGATGACGAAGAGGCAAAGCCGCTTCGGTCGACACCCACCGAACGGAGCGAACGGAGTTCGCGCACGACCGGAGGTCGTTCGGGCGCAAACTCGTTTGCAGGTGTCGGAGCAAGTTTTTTATCTGAAAGTTCAGCCATAAATTTTCCAAAGCCAATCATTCCCCCCAATGTATACATTAACCGGTCTAATCCCGGTCTTCTTATAACTTCATCCAAGTCTTCTTTGGCAAGAATTGGATTATGCAGAATGACTAGGTACATGAGTAAGGCAAACGTCTGGCAAAAGCCCCATACTTCTCTATTTTGCAATCCAATACACGGTTCAGTATTTGGATTAGCATCCGAATAATATTCATTCTGGCAAGACAAATAGTGCAATTTAAGTGTACAACCTCCGGTTGACGAGGCGCTTCGCGCCGGAGTAATTACTGGTATTTTAGCAAGTATTTCAATCCCGCGCGCATATTGCATATTGTATATATTTGTGGAATTTGTATCAAATACATTTGTAATACCATTGTTATTTTTATCCAATATAACGGTTGTTAACCACATATGTGCAGCATGAATTCCGTTATTAAAACATGGTATATAACAGCGCGTTGTGCATATAAAGATATATACGCGTAATTCCATTTCGTCAAATTGTTTTGTCTCCCAATAAGTTGGCTGGCTATTTACTTTGAAATAGAAATACGGCTTCTGAACTGCGTTTTTAAACTTATCTTCCACTTCAAATACTGGATGTAGCGTACCATTTTTATCTTTTGCATATGCAACTTCGTACCCTAAGAAATAGTCATTTTGCACCGTATTATATACAGCATTATTTTTTAGCTCATCGTACGAGAGAAATTCAGGCGTTAGTTCAAACAGACCAGTCTTTATCCCAATACGTTTTGGATCAGATTGCAAATCGGTGCCTTTGTACATATACTGCGTAAATGTATTATCTACTAGTTTTTTAATCCCACTTATAGTACCAAGTTTTTGTCTAATAAACAGCGCTTGGTTATTGACGAGATTTACTACAAACGGAGGAATTGCGGTCGTAAGCATTTGATGATTCAACATACTTTTAAACCTTTTCCGATCAATTTTACTCCTACGGCGCTTTGCACGAAGACTCATAATTACGAGTATCATATATTATTTTTTTCCAAATATATTCTGAGAATTACCCTGCTGCGAGGCAAAGCCAAACAAAGACTGCTGCGCAGGCTGCGGCGCGGCAAAGCTAAATGAGGACTGCTGCGCAGGCTGAGGCGCGACAAAGCCAAATGAGGATTGCTGCGCGGGCTGCGGCGCGGCAAAGCCAAACGATGACTGCTGCGCAGGCTGCGGCGCGGCAAAGCCAAACGATGACTGCTGCACAGGCTGTGCGGGCGTAGACTGCTGCAAATTAAATCCAAACTGGGGCTGTGCGTGCGTAGACTGCTGCAAATTAAACCCAAACTGTGGCTGCGCAGGCGGCTGTTGCAAATTAAACCCAAACTGGGGCTGCGTAGGCTGAATAAACGTAATCCCAGGAACGTTTGATATAGGTTCCTGTATCGGGACCATTTTCAATAGGGGATGGGACAATGTGTGTTCCCCCGTCCTTTCGCAAACTTCGCATATATTAATACCGCACTGTACACAGAGGTACCTCCAACCAATTATGTTTTGCTTGTTGCAATGGAAACATTGGATACCCTTGTGTACCCATTTCTCGCGGTTGGTCAATAGTGGAAACTTCTTAGTCTGAGACCATTTCGGAACCTTCAAAATCATATGTTCATTTGTGTGCACCTTCGACACCGAATGAAGTTCGGGCTGCTCGCGTGGCTTCGCCATACAACTTTCGCACATATCGTAGTTTGGGCATTCCATACACTTGTATCGAATGCCCGTAATATTCTCCTTCCCGCACGAATCGCAATTTACACCCTCGTGAATTTCGTTGTTCATTTTCTTTTCTACGTACGACCTGCGGTCGACGCGGTTCTCCGAACCGTACGACCTGCGGTCGACGCGGTTCTCCGAACCGTACGACCTTCTTACCAAATGTTATTGTTGAAACCTTAAATTATTTTCTACGTAACTGTAAATGGAAGCGCCAAAGGCGGTTAGTTTGGACGTAGACGCTATTTATGTAATTAGTTTAACTACGGCTACAGAGAGACAGGAACTTATGAAAAGTTGGTATCCCGAGGATGTGAATTTACAATTTTTTTTGGTAACTAGGGCTAAAAATCCCGTACAGGGTTGTTTTGAATCTCACCAAAAAGTTTTCGAATTGGCAAAATCAAAAGGATACAAACGCGTACTTGTATTTGAGGATGATGCATACCCAAGATATCCGTGGAAACATATAGTTGAAAAAACAAATAAAGCGCTTGGTGAACTAGAAGCGTTGAAAAAGAAATGGGACTTTCTAGCACTTGGATACTACCCATATAGAACAAAAAAGACGGATTCGCCCGATATACTCAGTATAGATACAACAATGGGAACACATGCATATATTGCAAATATACCTGATTTAAAAATTCACAAGTGGAATAATATAGCTGTTGACAGATTGTTTTTTTTTAAAAGAAGAACACCATATATATCATACTCAACCCACGATATACTATTCGAACAAAAATTCGATAAAAGCCAAATAAGTAAACTTTCGTTATACGAATTTGGACTAAAAGGATTTCCAAAAATGTTTGGGGGGTTGGAACATATGAGGGACGTTTCGACAAATTGTCACGTATTAGTACTATCAGCATTCACAATATTGTTACCCCTTCTCTTCATATTAAATATAATAGTCATTTACACTTCGCGCAAATTTATTGTCGTTGCCTCCGGCACAGCAACGTCAATTTTAATAATTATTGGATTATTCCTTTTGTTTTTGTTGTAAGCTTCGCGTTACGCTTCGCGTGTCGCTTCGCGTGTCGCTTCGCGTGACGCTTCGCGTCATATACTGGCATAATATTGCCAACGCATATCCTCGCAGATACCCTTCCAAATTGAATCTTGCAAGTATAGTTTCTCGCGAGATTTCAAAAGCGGGAAACACGGAAGCAATTCGTCCTCACCCAACAACTGACACATTTTGTGCAAAGTGTAAGAATAACTTAGGAAATTCTTCCTACTCTTTGGACAATACTTTTCAAATGGTTTCTGTATCTCTTCAAACATGGAAACAAGCTTAAATTCCAGTTTCTTGGAAATTATGGGCGGCCTGACACCGCACAATCTATTAATTAGGGCTGGGGTATGTTCATACTGTTTGTTAAGTCTGAGCTTCTTCAAATAACCTTTTATACGCTTATGGGTAATATCGCCAATATTCATAACTCGGTCCTTCTTGAGCTCAACCAATAACATATCCACAACCTCTTGGGAAGGAGCCGTACTTTCTTTCGCCTGCAGCTGGCTAAGCCATTCCTTGAAATGATTTATACGCTTATAAGCAAAAGGACTTAGTATTTCGATTTCTTCGCTGAATTCCGTATGCGTTTGCGCATCTTGGTATCGAACGGAAACGCCGCATCCTGTGCATAGTGCGATTGCCTCCTTGATATCGAGTACTCTGTATTGTCCGCAATCATTGCAGTATAGTTGTTCATAGTTGTGCTTTTTGGTAGAATTTATTCCGTATCCCAAACATGTTGCCGAATAATCATCGCATATTCTTCCCTTTTGCGACATATGGGAAGTTTCAACAAATGACTCGAGGCCCACGTCCGATCGTCGGCCGGAAAGTTCTTCAGATTCGTCGTAATCTCCGTCTAGTGACTGATCATCCGGTTGGCAGGCAATTTCAGATTCAGCAACTGTTTTTTTAGATTCAAGGTGATACTCGTACAGGAAGGGAGAGGCCCTTAGCAAGTATTTTGTCTCGTCCTCCCTTGTTACAATGAGTTCGATTTCACACTCTAGTTCGTCTATTTGTTCCTTGAGTTGCATTCTTTCCGTAAGTTTTTCGGCATATTTACTTGATTGCACCTTTTGGGGAAGCGAAAGGGCTTTTTGTTTTAGTCTTTCAAGCAGCATTCGCTTCTCGGGCAATTGGGCATAGTATTCCTCGAATTCTCTGAGCTTTACTTCATGCATACTCTCCAATGTTTGACGAGAATCTGCATGGGGGATTTTCTTCGAGATCCTAGATAAATTCATTGCGGCGCCCTTTAACTATTCCTTTTAATTTTTTCCTTAAATTAATTGCGCTTCGTCGGTCGAATTCCCGGCTAAATTAATATCGCAGACTTTTATAAACAAAAAAAATGTCCGGACAGTACTTGCCTATCAGCGCCGAATATGGAAACATTATGGTCGATGCGAAAGATTTGGCGTATGTGAGAGGTTATGGTATGTATAACCCCCCCCCTAATTACGATCAAACAACAAACCGTGGTCCAGCATATAGCCAGTCCGCCAACTTTTATATTGACCACCCCGAAGATCGCCCCGATTTACCCAAATTACCCGCCGCACCTTTGCCAGAGTATCAGTCACAACTAGATCAGTGGAACAATCAGCCATACCAAGTTGGAACTACCGGAATCCACCCCGAACCGCCCGGTAGCTGGAAATCGCCCAACATCGATGGAAATCCCACTAGGTACGAAGAGTTTGCTGCACGTGCGTCGCACCTAGACCCCAACAGTCTCATGAGCTTCTTCTTCAGCCCAGAAAACGTAGATTTCCTACAACAAAGAATCATTGACGAAGTCCGTAGAATTAGGAAAATCAACATTTCCAGGCAGAGCGACGACGAACTCCTCATCATCATGAACAACTTTTTCCAAAAAGCCCTCAGCGGATGGCTACCTCACACCAACTCCGCAGGCAAAATTACCGATGAAAGCAAACGTCTCGCATACCCCAGGGGTGATTGCGCCACTTGCTCTCTTGAGGAACGTCTTGAAAGATTAAACCAGGCCACCTTGGAAGAATGCGTTAAACAAGTACTTTCCGCATCTTCCATGTACCTACAGTATTACAGCGACGCCAGCTCACTTCCCCTTCCTCTCACATTACCTACTTATACAACCATGAAGGGAAGCAGAGAACTATCTGAACCCGTGGGTCTATATGACAACCCACACCAAGCAACTAGGGCAATACAATCATTCAACCAAAGAAACAATATCATCTAAAATTAAAAAAAATCTTTAGTTAAATTAAATGGGTGCTATTAAACAAATTGGCAAGGAGTTGAAACTTAAAAAGTGTTTACCGTTACGAATATATATTGGTGGATGGACATTTGCGTTCTTCGTGTCAGTTGGTATACTAGCTATTGGTATTATTCAAAAAACTGAAAAAACAACGTCACAAATTCCCGAAGAAGATCAGACTAAAAAGAAAATAGCACTTGTTTTGACAATTATAGGAGCCATATTATTATTTATATCCGGATGGAGATTATTCGTACTTGTAGGAAAATATTTCGACATGTGTCCTGAAATGTTTTTCGGGGAATTATTAGCCCGAATTGTATTTGACTGAATCTAATTAAGGATTTGATTTTATTGTAGGTTAGACAGGAAGAAAAAAAATCTAATCTAATTTATATATAAATTTAAAATGAAGGTTCTGCAATTGTTTGTTTTTATTGCCAGTGCCACGTTTAATGTCAACGCGGAAGGTGGGGTGAGGGGTCTTGCGTCTCACCCGGTATGCTACAAGATTCTTAACAGTTGGTGGAATACCCGCGAAGCCGAAAAGACTCGTAGTATTATTAATACTATGGACCAGGACTGCTCCGTGTTTACCGGTACGCCCGATCCGTGTAATAAGAAAACGACCCGGGGGAGTATTGCGGGTCTGACCCCGGCACAGAAGTTGGCGTCTTGCACAATGGTTGGGGCACATGACTCACGTTGCATCGGTAATCCTTGCAATAGCCTAAATACCGGCGATTGCAGTATTCAGCAGACGCAGGGGCAGTGTTTCTGGGTAACGGTGGCGAACCTTCCCAAGATAAATGCGTTTTATGCGTCGCAGGGTATTGCGACCCTTCTGACCCACGGCTGCTACCGCAACCCATGCAACCTTCCCGGTTATGGAAAGCAAGACGTAGAGTGTCCCGGCAAGAGCATTCCTGGAGTACTTGAATGCACTTGGTGCAAAGGTGGCGGAGATCCCCAGCTTTTTGGCGAAGGTATGGGGTGTCAAATGACGATTGATACGACCCAGTCGCTATGTGCGCCGGTGAATAGTAATGGCGTAACTAAGTCAAGTGTTATGGAGCGTGTTGTGAATGCTCGCTGCCAGTGTTCTACTGAATATACAATTTGCGATCTTATTGTAAGCAATACGCGTAGTCAATTTAAGCCGGCCTACCCGAATGCTGGTTGATTTTTTGTGGCTTCGCATCTGAGTTAAATGTGATTATTATTTTTTTAATAAATATTCCAGAAATATTTATCAAAATTTTATAAATATGTTTATACCTAATAAAATATGTATTCAATAAGGGCGGTTCCTCCGACTCTCAACCCCTCCGCCGCCATTGATAGTTTAAGTGTTTCTGGGAATATAGTTTTTCAGCCGCCTAATAATTTTGTTGTTACGAATATTAGTGACGGTATTGCTACTCTTTCGGGAGGGACATTGTCTGGTCTTTTACCTCCTACGGGCAATACGGATGCCACAAATAAGGCATATGTAGATTCGTTTATATCCGTTCCCACGTCTTGGAAAATATCCGCAAAGGCTGCAACTACGGGAAATATCACGCTTGCGGGGAATCAATCAGTCGATTACATTACTCTTTTTACCGGGGACCGCGTCTTAGTGAAAAACCAAATAAGCGGAGTGCAAAATGGTATATACGTGGTGGACACGGTTGGGCCATGGGTCAGAGCCTTTGATATGGCGGCAGGTACATCTGCTGCTGCATCCGCCGTATTTATACAAAATGGATTGGTTAATCAAAGTATTGGGTTTTTATGTGTTAATAGCACTGGTCTTGATATAGTAGGAACAAATATTCTCGGGTTTATCCCCTTCTCGGGTAATTCTATAACATGGGGGAGCGGACTTCAGAATATATCAAATACAGTATCGGTTGATAGCACCGTTTTAAGAACATCGGGAAATCAATCAGCAAGCGGAATACTAAATATAACAAATTCCACACAAAGCACCAACATTTCCACAGGCTGTTTAACACTCATCGGTGGGTGCGGAATAACGAGAAATTTGAATGTAGGACAACAGGCTTCTTTAAATAGTCTGGTGGTTGTAAACAGTGCAACCGCACATTCATTTGTAAATGGAGGTTTGGTCATTACGGGAGGCAGCTTAACTGGTGCTACCAGCATTGATTCAGATACATTTACTGACGGTATCGCAACGATTACGGGGGGCGATATAGACGGCGCAGGCAATATAACCGCAACTGGCGTTATTACGGGAAACCTTCTAAGTGATGGTTACACCACCATAAGTGGCGGAAACATAGTAGCAGACGGTGACATAACAAGTATTTCATACTTGAACGGAACACTGATTATAAATAATTCAAATATAACAGGCATTGCGAACCTTTCGGGAACTTCAGCTTCATTTACAAATACCTTACAGTGCGCAACATTGACAGACGGTTACGCAACTTTAAATAGCGGAACACTAAGTAATTTATTTCCCCCTCAGAATTCAGGAGATGCCACAAACAAAGCCTACGTAGATAGTCTCATACAGGGACTTTACTGGAAGCAAGAGGCGAATGCTGCAACCACCACAGATATAACCCTGAGTGGCACACAAACCGTCGATTCCGTCCCATTGGTCGCGGGGGACCGCATCCTAGTGAAAAACCAAACAAACGGGGTGCAAAATGGTATATACGTGGTGGCGACCGCTGCGTGGTCCCGCAGTACCGATATGGCCGCAGGCAGTAGTGCGTCGGGCGCCGCAGTTGCTATTAATGCAGGTACGGTGAACGGCGGTTCGGGGTTCACGTGCAACAACCTCCCAGGCCTTGGTGTGGTGGGTATTGATCAGTTGACATTTATTAAATTCGTCACGATTGACACTGTCCTTGCGGGAAATGGGCTTACCAGGGTCTTGAATACTCTAAATGTAAACGTAGATAATAGCACCATTGAAATTTCATCCAACAACCTACGTGTCAAAGGACTGGGCATAACCGGCGCGCAGATTGCAGCCGGTGCGGTAACGGACGCAAAGATAACAGGTCCCATCGCGATATCTAAATTATCCGCCAATAGCATTACCATAACAAATGGATCGGGAATAACGGGTGGTGCCGCAGTACAACTGGGCAACAGCCTGACTCTTGCGGTAGATAGCACAGTACTGCGCACCACGGGTTCGCAAACGAAGACTACGGGGACCCTGACCATAAGTGACACAACGCAAAGTACCACGACAACTAGCGGATGCTTGGTACTTGGGGGTGGGGTGGGAGTTGCAAAGAATATAACATGTGGTGCTATTCTATCCGCCATAGGGATTACGGACGGAACGGCGGTGATGAATTTTGGTAATCTTTCCAGCGTTGGAACAATTGGGTGCGCATCCATCAACAATTCAGGTGTTGTAACAACCAATACGCTCAACGGTACGACAGTAAATTCAACCAATGTCATATGTACCAATCTTACTACCACAAATGTTACAGGTATAACAAATCTTACAATTGCGGGGACGATGCGTGCAGCAACCCTTACGGACGGTACCGCAAGTTTAACAGGAGGGACTCTGTCCGGGCTAGTGTCTGTTAATGGTAATATTAATTCAATAGGAAATATTACAACACCGACCGGTACGATAACGGGATATATTCTAAACGGTACGATTGGTAATTTAACATCTACCAATACTTCAACTTTAACAGTAGGGAGTACAGTACTGACAAATGGTAAACTAACCAACTTGGTAACACCTACTAGCGGGGGGGATGCCGCAAATAAAGCATACATAGATAGTCTTGTACAAGGTCTCTACTGGAAGGAAGAAGTGGACGCCGCAACCAATACGGACATAATCCTTAGCGGCACACAAACTGTCGATGCCGTCCCACTGATTGCGGGGGACCGCATACTAGTGAAAAACCAAATAAATGCGGTACAAAACGGAATATATGTAGTGGACACCGGGGCATGGACACGCAGTTCCGATATGGCCGCAGGCAGTAGTGCGTCAGGTTCGGCCGTTGGAATTAATGCAGGTACGGTGAATGGTGGATCTGGGTATACATGCACCAATTCCCCTGGTTCGGGCTTGGTTGGGACTAACCCATTGACGTTTGTGAGGTTCATCACGATTGAGACCATTCTTGCTGGCAACGGGCTTACCAAGGTCGTGAATACGCTAAACGTTAACGTAGACAACAGCACCATTGAAATTTCCAGTAACAACCTAAGGGTCAAAGGACTTGGTATAACCGGTGCGCAGATTGCAGCCGGTGCGGTAACGGACGACAAGATAACAGGTCCCATTGCGATATCTAAATTATCCGTCAACAGTCTGACCATTAACACCACATCGGGCATAGCGGGAGGTGCCGTCGTACAATTGGGCGGCAGCCTGACTCTTTCCGCTGATAGCACGGTACTTCGCACCACGGGGTCGCAAACAAAAACAACCGGGACCCTTACCATAGATGACACTACGCAAAGCACCACGACAACTAGTGGATGTTTGGTACTCGGGGGTGGGTTGGGAGTTGCAAGGGATATAACGTGCGGTGCTATTCTATATGCCATTGGGATTACGGACGGAACGGCGGTGATGGGTTTGGGTAATCTTTCAAGTGTTGGAACAATCGGGTGCACAACCATCAACAATTCGGGTGTTGTGACAACCAACACTCTCAACGGCACGACAGTAAATTCAACCAACGTTACATGCACCAACCTATCCGCAACGAACTTAACGGGTATAACGAACTTAACCCTTTCGGGAACCATGCGTGCCGCAACCATAACGGACGGTACAGCGAGTATGTCTGGTGGAATCCTGTCCAGCCTGACTTCACTATCTGCTACAAATATCACTGCTTCGTCCAATGTTTCAAGCAGTACGATAAATACAGGGACTTTGACAGCGACAGGAACGGTATCGGGCAGCGTAGTAAATGGAACATCTGGCACAATTACAACCCTAGGGTCAACCCAACTAACGGTGGGTAGCAGTATCCTAACGAACGGTAGACTAGCAAACTTGGTGACGCCAACTGGGTCGGGGGATGCCACAAACAAAGCATATGTGGATGGTCTTATACAGGGTCTTTATTGGAAGGAAGAAGTCAATGCCGCAACCACGGCGAATATAACCCTGAGTGGTACACAGACAGTAGACACAGTTGTATTGGTGGTGGGAAACCGCGTCCTAGTGAAAAATCAAACAAGCGGGGTGCAAAATGGTATATACGTAGTTGCGGTCGGTGCATGGTCCCGCAGTACCGATATGGCCGCAGGCAGTAGTGCTTCGGGTTCGGCGGTTGCTATTAATGCAGGTGCGACGAATGGAGGTTCGGGGTTTACATGTAATAATCCTCCGGGTACGGGCGTGGTAGGTACGAATTCACTTACATTCATACGATTCGTAACGATTCTTCCTGTCCTTGCGGGCAATGGGCTTTCAATGGTTGCAAATACGCTAAATGTCAATGTAGATAACAGCACAATTGAAATTTCAGGCAACAACCTAAGGGTCAAAGCATTGGGAATAACCGGTGCGCAGATCGCAGCAGGCGCGGTGACGGATGCCAAGATAACTGGGCCTATCGCCACGAGTAAATTGTCCTCCAGTAGCGTGACCATTATAAATGGGTCGGGAATATCGGGCGGTGCCGCAGTACAACTGGGCGGTAGTCTGACTCTCGCGGTAGATAGCACAGTACTCCGCACTACGGGTTCGCAAACGAAAACTACGGGGACCCTGACCATAAGTGACACAACGCAAAGTACTAGTATATCTAGCGGATGTTTGGTACTTGGGGGTGGATTGGGGGTTGCAAGGAATATAACCTGCGGTGCTATTCTAACTGCCGCTGGTATTACGGACGGAACGGCAGTAATGGCACTGGGTAATCTTTCAAGTGTTGGGTCGATTGCATGCACGTCAATTAATTGTGGAAACACAGTTACGGCCAATACGCTAAGTAGCACTATAGTAAATTCCACTAGCATAACATGCACCAGTCTGACCGCAACGAATCTATCTGGTATATCAAACCTAACCATCACGGGAACCATGCGAGCAGGAACACTTACAGATGGTACAGCTAGTTTGTCTGGCGGAATTCTCACCGGTCTAATAACTTTCTCAGCAACGAACCTAAGTGCGTCCTCTAATGTTTCAGGCAGTACGATGAACACGGGTTCCTTGACGGCAACGGGTACAATCGCAGGTAATGTGGTAAATGGAACTACGATGGCTGCAACGCAGCTCACAGTGGGTAGTAGTGTGTTAACGAACGGCAGACTGACAAATTTGGCAACGCCTACAAGTTCGGGGGATGCGGCGAATAAAGCGTATGTTGATACTAGATTACAGCCAAATTATAGTACAACGGAAACATCACTTGGTATTACTTGGATTGATGGTAAGACGGTGTATCAAAAGGTGGTTGATATGGGTACGCTTCCTTCAAGAAACAACAGTAAAACCGTAGCTCACGGTATAGTGACCCCGCAGACTTGGGTAAATATGCGTGTCATGGCAGCTGGCTCATCTACTAGAAGCCCACCATATGGCACATACATAACTCCCGATCGTTATAGCGAAGTAAATTGCAATACTACAAATGTAATTTTTTATTCAATTGATGACTCGTGGAGTTCGTATACCGGTATAGCCATATTGCAATATACCAAAGTTTAAATACCAACACTTAAATCTTTGATTTGATATATAAATATAATAATGCGCATCTCTGCGATGTTTGGCTTTTTGTTAGTTGCATACACAGTAAGTGCTACAAAAGCACCCACTAAAAAACCTACTATGAAACCCACCCTAGCACCTACCAACTCTGCCAACGCTTAAACCAACGCGCCGTCCAAGATTAGCTAGCGGTTAGGATGTGTTAATTAATTTAAACTGTACTTCAAATGGTAAAGGTTATATATGTACGAAAGCAGTACACGGATGAAAAATTTGACCCCGTAGCACCGGGTCGTTTATTTGGTACGCGGCATTACCGGGAGATTGTTACTGAGGACACGGACTGTTATTGGATAGACGAAAACGAGAAAAAGCATGTGCTGTTCAAGTTTCGCAAGAAGGCGATTAAGTTGCCGGAGGCTATGATAAAGGAAATACGGGATATATATGAAAATTTGGGGAAGCAGGGGACGTCTACCAACCCGTCGAACGATAGTTTCAAGTTTGGCGACGGAGCGGCAAAATTTGTAAACAAAGATGGCAAGGAGATGCAAATATATACAAGGTCGGCCCGGAGCAAGATATCTGGATTTTACGACAGAGCAAGTGTTCCGGACCTTATTAGGAAATTCCATACAACCAATGTTTGTAGAACTACGCGTTTCACCAGGGATCATTTTGATAAATGGCAAACCGCGTTACCCCTATTTGAAAATATAGCAAAGATATATAGACGGTTGGTGCCGAAGCAATATGCTCGACAACTAGAACTTTTTAAAACATCTCCTCCGGGTTTTCAAATAGGCAATACTCCATTTACAACAATTACAAGTAATTATAACTGGAGAACAGCCTGTCACAAAGATACGGGCGATTTTGACGGTGGTATGGGAAATCTTACCATACTGGGGGATAATACGTTCAAGGGTGGGTACCTTGGGTTTCCGCAATTTCGCGTAGCGGTTGATGTACGTCCATTGGACGTAATTATTATGGATGTGCACCAATACCATGCAAATACCCAACTCAAGGCGGATGAAAAGAATGTGAGATTAAGTTTTGTGTGTTATTACCGTATTAATATGCAAAGATGCAATCGCAAAGCAAAGTGGAATGGTGAGACATACTATTATAATGCTCATTAAAAAAATGTTTATTAATAAAATAGAATGAATACCGAAATAGGTAATGCGATAAGTAGACTTAGTCAAGATTTCAGAGAAAATATACTTGAACTACAAGGGCTTTTAGAAGATGACTTTGACCCGAATGGAATGGATACTAACAGATGGTGGACTCCGTTACAGTTTGCAATGATACAAAATAATATACACGAAGACTATAAACTGGAAGTAATTGCATTGTTACTTTTTTACGGTGCGGGACCGCTTAGAACAAATGTGGACGGCCAAAATGCATTTGATACTGCGCGTTCTTATGGTACGCCGCTAATAATGCAATTATTATTACAGGGAGTCGAATATGTGCAACTAGCCGGACAAAACACGAGAGAACACTAACGCAAATCCAAGCAGAATACGATTGTCTGTGGTGGGAAGAATTTGTACTCTTTTTGTGTGAGATCTACTTTGGTAAAGTGTACGGTCTTGTAGTATTTTTTGAGGTTATTTATAATCTTTGCAAAGCGCGGGATGGATGGGTCAATATCGAAGGAGTACTCTAGTACCAATTTGGCGATACCATATTTTTTCCAACCGTTGAAATTTTCTAGGATATCGATTTCGATCCCCTCAATGTCCATCTTGACTGCATTAACATCCGAGTGTTCTTTAAGGATATCGTCCATACTCTTTACCTTGATTGTAACAGTATCGCGCCCCTTCTTTGGAATAATTGTATGTCTATATTTATTTTCAGGATTTTTGGTAAGGTATAACTTGACACTCCCCGTAGTGGTACTTACACCTTCCCTAAAAACCTTTCCTTCTTTTTGTTGGGCCAAGTTGCTCAATCGCCGCGAAGCAGCGAACTCACTCTTGGTCCTCTTGATATTTTCCTTTAGTATTTCAAAATTATTCTTTTCCGGCTCATACCCATAAACCTTACCACCACGAGCAATTACAAAACAAGAGAAAATACCTATATTCGCGCCCAAATCAAGCCAGATATCACTAGCTACTATATCAAAACCCAAGCGTTTATGCTGATAGGTCCGACGGTCAATAATCTCATCAATCACCTTACTATCTGTTGTACCTTCTCTCACTAGGAAACTCATCTTTTGTTTCCCATTTAACGTATCTATAGCGCGTTTTGACTCCTCTATCTTGGTTCGTTCTGTATCTACGCGCTCCGTTGAACGAGTCAGTTGGGTCCCCATTTATTTAAATAAAATATAAAGAATATATATATATGGACGACTGGTCGCTAGCGTGTCTGTTTCTAATACTTTTCATGTTTATGATAATGCTTTGGGGTCGTCACTGTACGCGTGGCTTCGCCACAGTGACGCCCGAAGCTCCAGAAAACTTCCAAGACACCTCCGGTACTCAGATACTACCAATTAGTTTTGCAATTCCGTTGAGTATGTTTCGTATTCCGGGCAAAAAAACCGACGAGTTTTCAAAATTAGTGCCTGGAGATCGCAAAACATATATATATAATACAGAAGACGAATACTTCGCTCAGTACCAGCGTAGTAAATTTGGTATAACAAAAACCAAGGCTGGTCACGACTGTATGAGACATTACGAAATCATCGCAGCCGGTGCGATTCCGTATTTCAAAGATCTACACTTAGTTCCAAAAAGAACTATGCACAACTTCCCGAGAGATATTGTAACGAGGGCGATGAATGGGGAAAATTACGAAAAGTGTCTCGCAGAGTTGCAAGAATACGCTCGCAAAAACTTGACTACGGAGGCGCTTGGGAAATATTTCCTGGAAAAAGTCGGACTCGTCGCAGCTTCGGACAGGCGTAGAAGCGTAGCTTCGGACAACGCCCAAAGGCGTATACTTTTTGTTAGTCAGCCATCTCTGATTGGTACAAATATAGACTATCAGCGCGATTGTTTGGCGATTGGGCTGTTAAGCACCGGCGTGAGTATCGATTTCTATGAGGACTTGCCGTGGTTGTTCGATGATTATACTGGCGATTGTTCTAGTCTATATGGTATGGGGTATTCGATATGTAAAAAAGTTCCAGCTTCAAAGCACCGTTTGCCTACGGCTGCGCTTCACGCAAATGTTTACGACCTTATTATTGTCGCAACAAGTTCTTCCTACTTTAAATTAGATTCTGAAATAACAAAGTGGCTTGAGAAACAGAGTTCAGTACCCAAGGCACTTGTAATAGGTAATGACGGATCATTTACGGATGAAACTGTACTGTGGCTTGCCAGGAAATCTTATACTTTCCCGTTCCAATTTATATTTGTAAGAGAATTAAATTAAAATATTCATTACTGATAAATATGGCAGATGATGACGACCCCCTAGCAGTAGCAGCCCGAGCAGACCGAGCAGCCCGAGCAGCCCGAGCAGCCCAAATAGCGGACTTAATGGTTCGTGAGGCGAATCCTCCTCGACCTGCGCCCGCCCCAGAAAACAACAATCCAAAAGTATTTCAGTGTATAAGTGATTATATTTTTAGTAAACGTACAAAATATTATCCAAATGATAGTTATAAAGTACATTACGCAAACGGAATACAAAACTCCAAAATAAAATACTATCAAGTAACGGATGTAGAAGAAGTAAAAACACTTATAAAGAATACAGTAGAAACGATAAACAATTTGGTAAAAAAAGGAGAACTTGTAGATGGTTATGGTTCTGTTCAAGTAGGTATTCTTAAAACACCATTGATGAATGCTGTGTCTTTTAAAGGGATTGACATTGAAGTAGTTAAAGCTTTGTTGGAAAATGGAGCGAATGTAAATGTAGAAAATTTGTTTTACGATAGAGAAATGGCGAATAAATTTATTGATGAAAGGCCAACTTTGCTTATATATGCTGCGGAAAATTTGGCATATATGGGTCAAGAAATTATGAAAAGCGTATTATTTAATCGCACTGATATTAATATAAAATTATGTGATACTTCTGGTAAGTCGATCCTTGCGTATATAATAAGTAAATATAAGGAGTATGTTGAAAGTGTAAAAGAACTTGTTTACAAAGTAATAGAAGAAGATGAAGGAAAGGTTGGTAAACATTATGATGATGAAATCAATAAAATCGGAAAAGTTACATTAGATGATGTAGAAAATTGTTTAAGTAAGACTAAAGAAGGTGCTCAGTGTACATATATGACATTTTTAGATAAACATATAAATTATATTAGAAATAATGAAATAGATTATTATAACCGAAAGAATAAAATAGAAACTAAAAGAAACCCTGATTATGATGAAATGGAAGAAGAAGAAAAGAAGATGGACCTTTTTGTCACAGCGGAAGCTAAAAAATTAATATTTAAATTTATTACAAAATTTTTAGACCACAAAGATATAGTA
>Ga0194041_10000200_pt1 | contig 23259 bp, 18 predicted proteins | sample JunL449m_MetaG_FD_160082 | JGI IMG/M metagenome (GOLD analysis project Ga0194041, IMG submission 160082) | Anoxic zone freshwater microbial communities from boreal shield lake in IISD Experimental Lakes Area, Ontario, Canada - Jun2016-L442-9m | ecosystem: Environmental > Aquatic > Freshwater >...
AGCCGTAGCCGGTGCGACCCCTGCTCGTCGCGCCACATTGCGCACGGTCAGGTGCTCGTAACCACCGAAGCGCAGTTCCTCGACCGCCGCAGCTATCAGGCTCTGCACGGTGCGGGTCTGCTTTGCTGAAAGCCCCGTACGTTTTGGCCCAGCTGAGTCCAATGACTGTTCTTGGGGTGTTGAGGTTCCAAGCAGAGTGGGCTCGCTCAACGGGGGAAAAACAGAACTGGACATGTGTCCAGAAACTAGTCCAGGAAGATTGCAGCGTCCACCAACTTTGAACATTGCTGTCCGCTCGCATGAATAGATGCCCTCAACATGTCGCCGACAATACGATTGTGGACAAGACTGACACACCGTGACCGCTGACTCAGGTGCCGCTGCCGAAGCCCAGACTTCAAAGGCTCAGTCCGCGTCAGGATGGGCCTCGACACAGAACACAGCACTCAAGCAGTTCCAGCCAATTCACCCAGTAGCTACCGGGATCTTTATTGGAAGTGTCGGCCTACTGCTGACGCTCCTGCGCCGACCAACTGCTCTGAGTACCCCGGGGCTATACGCCGAAGATGGAGTCGTCTTCTTACTGCAGAGCTTGAGCGATGGCGCCAGCGCTGTGGTGGAGCCGTACAACGGCTACATCCACTTGCTGCCCAGACTCGTTGCAGGCCTGGCCACGCTGCTGCCGTTGAGTTGGACTCCGTTGGTATTCACCTTGTGCTCGGCTCTGATAGCAGTCGGTGCATGTTCACTGTTGTTGACCAAACGCTTCGAAGCACTGATCCCGTCTTACGCGCAGCGAGTGCTGCTCTTTGGATTGCTGCTGCTGATTCCTCGACTCACCGAGGTTCACTTGACTCTGAACAGCACGCTCTGGTGGTGCGGGGTTGCCCTACTGCTTACCGCAGTTGCAGGTGACCCAGCTACGCGCCTCGGCCGCATTGCTGAACTCCTTACAGTCCCAGTTCTGGTTTTGAGTGGACTAGCGGGGCTAGTTCTTGCCCCCACGATGGCGTTTCGAGTTTTTCGGACGCGTTCACTGCATTCAAAGATTCTTCTGGGAATTTGGTACGGCACTGCGCTGGTTCAACTCTGCGTGTACCTGACACAAGACCGAGAGAACGGTTCGGTTCCAATCGGCATGCCCTTGATTCGAGCAGGGTTTGAGAAGGTGTTTGGATCGTTAGTGCTGGGGGCAGGCTCGGTGGATGGTCGCTGGGCTTCGGGGGTACCCGCTGTGCTTCTGGTGATTGTGGTGCTCTGCGCTGTTGCCTGGGCTGCACTAGTTGTCTTAGGGCTGCGTTGGGAATTCTCGATGGCCCTCTTGTACGCAGCAGCGGCCTCACTGGCCGCCGGGTTCTTGGCTCTTGGCCCGGCCGCCGCCGCACTCCCCGACCGCTATACGGTGCTGCCCATCGCAGCCGTCCTGATTGGACTGGTAGCTGCACGACCAGAGCCCAAGGCATTGTCGATTCTTCGCGTTGCGCTTCTGATCCTGATTGTTGTGATGCGTTGCACTGACTTTGTTGTTCCGGCTCGGCCTGACACCCATTGGTCTCGTTCAGCCACTTGTCTTGCTCTGCCCGCAAATACCTGTGTCATTCTGCTAAATCCGCAGGGTTGGACGCTGACATTGTCTGCTGGCTCGCGCTAGCTAGCGCTCCTAGGGTTGATGAGTACATGACCCCGAATGATTCCTCGAACCCAACTAACCCAGTCACCCCCAGTACTCGGGCTGACTCGCAAGCCCAGCAAGCCCAGCAAGCCCAGCAAGCCCAGCAAGCACAGTGCTGCGAGCTCGGTTTCTATACCTTGGCGGGCCACTCAGGCACACCACGTGACTTGATTGCGGAATGCCATGCTGCAGAGTCACTCGGCTTGGGCACGGCATTTATTTCCGAGCGATTCAATACCAAAGATGCGACTGCTCTGAGCGGCGCTGCGGGGGCAGTCAGCACCACCCTCGGCATTGCAACCGCCGCGACGAATCACAACACACGCCACCCACTGGTCACAGCGACCTTTGCCATGACGATGCATCGTTTAACCGAGGGCCGCTTTGCGCTCGGCCTTGGTCGGGGCTTTGATGCGCTGTTCGACATCATGGGCTTGCCGCATATCACCATGGCCCAGATGACAGATGCCATCGACTTGTATCGCCGGCTGTGGCGGGGCGAGATGGTGTTTGGTCATGACGGCCCAGCCGGGAACTTTCCGATGCTCTGCCTTGATCCTTCCTTTGACGAGAAGATCCCCGTCATGCTGACTGCCATCGGTGAACGCACCTTGGAGTTCGCCGGCAGTCTGGCCGACGGCGTGATTCTGCATACCTTCTTTGCAGACGCTGCGCTCGAGCGCAGCGTTGCGGCCGTCCATCGCGGTGCAGAACAAGCCGGCCGTGACCCTGGGAGTATTCGCATCTGGTCAGTCCTAGCGACTGTGGGAGATCATCTCGACGAAGAGCTTCGACTCAAGAAACTCGTAGGTCGACTTGCCACCTACTTGCAGGGTTATGGCGACTTATTAGTCAGCGTGAACGGCTGGGATCCTCAGGTGCTGGTCAGATTCAGAGCAGATGATGTGGTGGGTTCGATTGGCGGTGCGATTGATGCCGTGGCCACCCTTGAGCAACTTGAACACATAGCCAAACTGTTCCCCGAGGAATGGCTTCAAGCTGCCGCAACCGGCACTGCAGAGCAATGTGCGGCGCGGGTTCTGGCTCAGTTCGATCTGGGTGCTGACGGCGTCATTCTGCATGGCGCAACGCCGACTGAGCTAGCCCCAGTAGTGAGCGCGTACCGAAAGATCAGACCGAGCCACCGCTTCGATTCGCAACTGGCTAATCCAGGTTGGGCTCACGCCTAGGCGAGCGTGTCGACGTTGGTTTCCTCGGAACCCAAGAGTTGTGTGTTCACCAAGTCGGCATAGAGCCCTTCGGCGCCGATCAATTCCTCGTGAGTACCGCGCTGCACAATGTGGCCATCCTCAACAACCAGAATCAGATCAGCGTCTCGCACCGTCGCTAAGCGATGTGCAATGACGAGCGAGGTGCGACCAACCATGGCTCTGGCGAGTGCAGCTTGAACAGCAACTTCGGACTCGGAATCCAGATGTGCTGTGGCCTCATCGAGCACAACCACCGACGGGTCTTTCAGTAGCAACCGGGCAATCGCTAAGCGTTGCTTCTCTCCACCCGAGAGCCGATGCCCGCGGTCTCCAACTGTGGTCTCAAGTCCGTCAGGCAATTGACCAACCAGATCCCAAATCTGCGCAGCCTTCAGAGACTCAATCAAGTCATCCTCGGTGGCGTCCGGGCGGGCAAACAACAAGTTGGAGCGAAGGGTGTCGTGGAACAAGTGTGCATCTTGTGAGACCACACCAACCCGCTCACGAACGGACTGAAGAGTTGCAGTTCGCACATCGATTCCCGAGAGGCGAACCGAACCAGCGGTGACCTCATACAAACGCGGGATCAGGCTGGCAATCGTTGTTTTGCCTGCGCCTGAAGGCCCAACCAAGGCCACCATCTGCCCGGGTTCAATCCGAAACGACAGATCGTGCAAGAGCATTTCGCCGGGCTCGCTGCTGAGTCGACCGGAGTCCACCGACTCAAGCGAGGCTAGTGAAACCTCCGAGGCGGCCGGATACCGGAACGAGACTGAATCGAACTCGACTGCAGTAGGACCAACCGGGAGTGGTTCGGCGTTTTCCTGCTCCACGATGCCTGGAGCTAGGTCCAACACTTCAAACACACGCTCGAAACTCACCAACGTGGTCATGACATCGACTTGTACATTCGACAACGAGGTAAGCGGGCCGTAGAGCCGGTTCAGGTACGCAGTCAGAGCAACCAAGGTTCCAATCTGCAGTCCACCGCGGATCACCAGAACGCCACCAAGGCCATAGACCAACGCAGTTGCTAGGCCAGCAACAATGGTCAGCGCAGTCAGCACCACCATCGAGTACATAGAGGTTGTTACCCCAATGTCTCTGACTCGACCGGCGCGTTGCGCAAAGGTTGCTGACTCGTCTTTGGGACGGCCAAACAGCTTGACCAGAAGAGCCCCCGACACATTGAACCGTTCAGTCATGGTTTGTCCCATAGCCGCATCAAGTTGGTAGCGCTCTCGCGTAATTGCAGACAGCTTTGGTCCGAGGCTTCGCGCCGGAAGCAAGAACAGCGGCAACAAAATCAGTGCAAGCAGCGTGATCTGCCAAGACAAAAACAACATGGCAACGAGCGTGGCAACCAAGGTGGCTAGGTTGCCCACCACGTTGGACAACGTAGAGGTAAACGCCTGCTGAGCACCGATGACGTCGCTGTTCAAGCGAGTCACCAGTGACCCAGTCTGCGTGCGTGTAAAGAAGGCCACTGGCTGAAGTTGCACGTGATCAAACACGGCAGTACGCAGATCGAAGATTAGGCCTTCACCGATACGAGAAGAGAACCACCGTTGCACCAGCGAATTGGCCGCGCCCAGCACCGCGAGCAGCGCGAGCACACCGCCGAGTTCAATCACCAACGCCGTGTTGCTGTCCTTGATGCCCACATCGATGATCTCTCGATAGATCAACGGTGAGAGAGCTCCGAGCACAGCACCAATCAAAATCAGAATCACAAACAGAACAATTTTGACCCGGTACGGTCGCGCAAAACCTGCGATGCGACGCAGGGTACCTGGCGCAAGCTGATGCCGATTGACCGAGCGATCCTTAGAGAAGGACTGCAGATTGCCGTGACCGCCCGGGCCCATTGCCATTCCCATGAACTACTACTCCGATTCTCGTACTGATCTAGCGAACAAATTCTCTCTCATAAGCTGTGTCCCGCACTCAGCGGGCAGCTGAAGAGCGTCCTTGGCTGGCGCGCTGCGACCCTGAACCAGAGTTACCAGAACCAGAGTTGCCGGAGCCAGAGTTACCAGAACTGCCAGAACCAGAGCTGCGTGCGCCCTTACGAGGGCCACCGGGTCGGCCGCCCTTACGCTGGCCACCGGGGCGTCCGCCGCCATTTCGGGCACCGCCATTACGACTGCCACCGTTGCGGCTACCTGGGCGACCGCCGCCAGAACCGCTTCGCTCGGGGCGCGCAGGTGGTGCCACAAATGGCGGAGCCTCGGGGAGGCCAGCGGGGTTGGCATCAACAATCTCAAACTTGCGCTTCAGTGAACGCTGCTGCTGATTCATGTCGCGACGCTGATCACGCCCAACAAAACTGATGACTGATCCAGCGGCGCCGGCACGACCAGTACGACCAGAGCGATGCACATAATCCTTTGGGTCTTCAGAAGGATCAAAGTGAATCACGCAGGCAACGCCATCAACATGAATTCCGCGGGCTGCAACATCGGTTGCAACAATCGCCTGAGCCCGGCCCTGCCGGAACTGCTCAAGGGCACGCTCACGCTGGCTTTGGCTGCGGTCGCCGTGAATGGCAACGGCTCGCACGCCGCGCTGTTCAAGTTGCTTTGCAACCCGATCAGCGCCGCGCTTGGTGCGGCAAAACACCACAGTTGGGCCCGTTCGAGCAACGATTTGCGCAGTCATTTCTACGCGATCCGCTCGCTCCACTGCCCAAAACATGTGCTCTGCAGTATCGCCTTCAGAGTCAGCTCCGGCCTCTTCGTGGCGCACTGGGTTCTTCATGTATCGCTTAATGATCACATCGACGTCGCCGTCGAGCGTTGCCGAGAACAGCAGAGTTTGGCGGGGTAACGCGCAAGCATCAAGCAGGCGCTTGACCTCATGCAAGAACCCCATATCGGCCATGCGGTCTGCCTCATCAAGGACAACAAGGTCAACCTCATTCAGGTGAACATGGCCCTGATTAATCAAGTCGGCCAAGCGACCAGGACAAGCAACAGCCACATCTACGCCATTGCGTAGAGCGCGGAGCTGATTGCCAAAACCAACACCGCCATAGAACGCTTCGACTGTCTGTTCAGAGTCTCCGAGCTGCCGCAGTTCCTCGGTGATCTGCGCTGCAAGCTCGCGGGTTGGCGCAAGCACGAGGGCTCTCGGGTGATTCGGACGGGCGCGGCCGACTCGCATCATCAGCGGGATTCCAAAGGCAAGTGTCTTGCCCGAGCCAGTAGGGGCACGGCCGCAAACGTCGCGCCCTTCGAGTGCCGGCGGCAGCGTTGCTATCTGGATGGGGAACGGGGCCGTAATGCCGCGTTTGAACAAGCTCTTGGCAAGTCCGGCTGGAACGCCGATTGCCTCAAAGCCATTCTGTTCTGTTTCTTGGTCCTGCGCGTCGACAGACGCGGTGGGGATTGGGGGATTCATTACTACTCCAAATTTTTCGACGCCCCGGAATGGGGCCGCGCACAGGGAGTGCGCGAAGGGGAAGCCGGATCGACGGGAAGAGGCGACACCGTCGGGGGGTGGACTGGCCGAGCGCCGGCACCGGACGCCCGAACCGCTCGAGAGGTGGAAGTCGTCTGACTTCAGTTTCTCTGAACGGTGGACCGTTTCAACGCTGCCTCTGAGCGCGTTATCGGCCAGTTGGTACTCCGTCACTGTACTCCACTGACCACTCAACACCAGAATGTGGAATACCAAGCCCAACCTGCGCTGGCCCTAATCTGTGGCAGTGAGCTCAGATCCGCCGGCGCAAAACGCCCCTTCTACCATCGCAGGTCTTGTCGGGGCGCCCGGGCCGATTGCTCTGGAATTGTTCTACGACCTGATTTTTGTGGCAAGCGTCGTGGTGCTTTCAGATTCCTACTCTCACCATCCAACAGCGCAAAACTTGCTTTGGTTGGTCTCGGTATTTGCCCTGATCTGGTTGATTTGGATGCAAACCTCGCTCCTGTTCAACTTGGATCGAGAGCAGAACAACCTCATGCGCGCCCTGGTACTTGGGCAGATGCTGCTCATCGTCTTACTGTCCATTTCTGCTGCAGACGACCTAGAGACTCACTCCAGGTTGGTCGGGCCTCTGCTGGGTCTCACCCTGCTTTTAGTTTCTGCAATGCTCGCTGTCTCTGCGCGCGGAAACCCGAAGATGGCCGGGTACACCAGGATTCGCATTCGCTACTTCGTAGTTGCCGCTGCGCTGATTGCATGCTCACCGAGGGTCGGTGAAAACGCCTACCTAGTACTTTGGCCGCTTGGATTTTTGATTGTTCTAGCACCCTCGCTTCGATCAGACCCGCTCGGTGGCCAAACCATAAAAACCCATCATTTAGTTGAGCGCTTCGGTGCCTTCACAGTCATCATGTTGGGAGAGACGTTCGTAAAGACTGCCCTGACCGCAACGGAATATGACATGAAGGGCCTCAGTGTTATCAGCCTGTTGGCAAACTTTGTGATCGTGTTTGCTATCTGGTGGCTGTATTTCTCGAATGCTCCCTCGGTTGGTCCAACCGCAGGCAGGGGCGGACACAACACGTGGATGCTGACCCACTTACCGCTACACCTATCGATTGTGGGTGTTGCCGTTGGCGCAGCACTCGCCACAAACAGTTTCGGCAAAGAAGTGCCGTCATCGGCCGCTCTCTACTTATCTCTTCCCCTCTGTGGAGTGCTGATATCAATGATTGTGCTTGAGCTTCTCTCTGGGCAGGCTCACTCAAAGCGAGTCGCTGGCATCTTCGCTGCAGCTTGTTTAGCTGTTCCAGTTGCAACAATTGTCACCGTTACCATTAGTTCAAACGAACTGCGCGGTCTGAGCGTGGTGCTCGCTGTGCTTATGGTCTCATCGGTGGTTGGCAGCAATTCCATCCGGAGCAAGGTAGCCAAACAAGCTGCAGGAACGAGAGCCTGATGCTGAAGCGCAGAACTCCGGCACCTGCGGCTCTTGAGTTGCTCTACGACCTGTTTTTCGTTGCTGCGGTGGTCGTACTCTCGTTCGGGTATTCCCATGATCCAACCTTGGCGAACCTGGCTTGGATCGCAATGGTCTTCACGCTGATCTGGGCCGTCTGGGTAGCGACCACGCTGGTACTCAACTTGCTAGGCCGAGACTCGACAGTGATCCGAACCTTGGTCATCGGTCAGATTCTGTTGCTGATCGCTGCCGTGTCCGCAGCTGATGGGATCTATGCGCACACGCTCGTGACTGGGCCTCTGTATTCCGTCACGCTGCTCTTGCTAGCGGGAATCCATTGGAAGGCGCAACAGCTCAAGCCAGAACTCAGATCGTTTTCCATCATCAGGATTTGGGCCTGTGTGGCAGCGGCTCTGGTATTTGCGTTCTCACCCTGGTACCCCGACCCCGGCTATCTGCTGTTGTGGCTGTTCGGCCTGATCATTCTGATTTCACCAGCCTTTCGGACTCAACCTCTGGAACCTCTTGGCCTTGACACAAAGAAGCTTGCCGAACGACTCGGCATCTTTACGGTCATCATGTTGGGGGAATCCTTTGTCAAGACCTCGCTGACAGCAACCGAGTCAAACCTTGTTGGCCTAGAGATCGAATGCGTACTCGGAGCCATCATGATTGTCCTGAGTATTTGGTGGCTGTATTTCGCCAACGTCCCCGCAGAAGGCGAGGTCACCGGTCGGACAGCGCACCGTTTTTGGGCCATTGTGCATCTGCCGCTGCACATTGGGATTGCCGGGATTGCAGTTGGGGCAACCATGGCGGTGCTTCCCCACTCCAGCCACACTGACGAAGCCAATAGCACCTGGACGTTGGTTCTTTCTGTTGGCCTGGTCTTGATTTCACTTGCTGCAATCGAGTTTTTGGCGAACGACAGGAATTCTCGCAAGGCCGGTGCGTTCTTTCTGGGTGCCGCTGCGCTGAGTGGTGTCTTCGGAATCTTCTCCGCAAGGCGGGACTACGTAGATAGTCAGATCGCGACTCTGGTCCTAGCCGGTCTCATGGTTCTGGTGGTCTGCTGCGAACATTTTCTAAGACAGCCAGAGGAACAGCCAGAGGAACGGCCAAAGCAAGAGTCCAGCCTCTCATGACACAGGCAGAGGCAGGGTCAGGGTCAAGCAGGCCGAGCGGCTCAATGCGTCAAAGCCGGCAGAAGCTCCGAGGGACCACGCTGTTGTCTGCACCCTTGTTTGTCCTCGGCCTTATGGGATGCTCATTCGCTCTCGCCCTTGGCCTGTGGGCTGTATGGAACCAAGGCCAGCTTGGCCCGAGTTTCTGGTTGCCATTCCTACTGAGCGCCGCAGTTGGCTTGGGCGGCTTTGTCGCAGCTGGCGGGTGCTTCCTGCTCATCTCCGACACCGAGGTCTGCGACGTCGTGGGCTGGATCACCGTGCAACGGATCGAGCGCTCAGAGATTCAAACGGCACGAGTCCGTCCAGGGCCGTGGAGATGGTTCGAACTCGAACTGCAAGATGGGTCTGTTCGTACCATGCTCGGAGCATCACCAACGCAATACCCCTCGAGGCTGCTCGCTGGCGCCGATGACCAAGACATTGCCAACCTTGAGCTGATTCTGGGCGAGGAATAATTCCCGCTGGGAGTCCAGACGACCTGCTTTCGCAACAGTATTAGGCTTGACTCATAGGTGATGTCTCCCTCGCAACCTCGCCGAAAGCCAAAAGTGGTCGTACCAACCACTGTGCAACTCGGCGTGTCGCCGCGGCGCATGCTGCTTCGAGGCACTATCGGCAGCTGTCCCGTTTGTGGAAATCGCCATATTTTCTCTCGCTGGTTTTCGATGGTGGAACGCTGCCCAAGCTGTTCGCTGCACTTTGAGCGAGTTGAGGGTCACTGGATTGGCGCAATTGGCGTCAACACCGTGGTCATCACTGCAGCGATGCTGATCTTGCTGATGGCCGTGACGTTTGCACTCTTTCCCGATCCCATTCCCCAGGCGATGATTGCAGTTGAGTTAGCCATTGCCGGCATTGGACCGCTGCTCTTTTTCCCGGCCTCACGCACCCTGTGGTCTGCAATTGACCTGCTCATGCGGCCACTCAACTTTGGCGAAGTTGACCCACGCTTTGTGCTCGTTGATCCTGACCGAGACCGCCCTGCAAAGCGTTCCTAGGCAGGTTGACCCACCACAGGGCCTTGATGCAGGCCGTAGAGTTCCGTAGCCTTGAGACAACGCCGCGCAGAACTATCAGAACGGAAAGGGGTGCGATGCAGAGTTCACGAAAAGTTCTGAGCCTGTTCGCTGTGATCCTGACCATCACCCTGGCGGCCTCGGCATGTTCGAAAACAGCAGATACCATGCAGGTCTCCGCTCAGGACGTTTCAGGCGATGCTGCGCTTCCAACCTCGACCATGTTGAGGGCGGCCGCCGTTACCACGACTGCTCTCCCTGTCGGTTCAGGATCTGCGACCAATGCCTCAACTGCTGCAGTGGGGTCGGCCCAGGCAACCTTGGCAGCAATTCTTGGACAGATCTCTGCTAACCCGCAGATCCTCACAAAGGTCTCCACTCTTGACACTGCAGGTCTGGCGCAGCTCTTTGGGCTTGATGTTTCAGCCTTGCAGCAGCTCGGCCTGTCAGGCGGGCAGATTGAACAACTCGGTCAAGCCGCCCTTGCGAGTCCGGAATCTGTGCAAACTGCCATCTCAACCGGATCAATTGACCCTGCTGCACTTCTTGGGCTTCTGCTGGGTTCCGTTGATATCAACAGCTTGGCCACCGGTGCGGTGGGGGCACTGGTTCAGGGGCTGCTCGCCTCGATTGCCGATCTTCGCCTAGTGATCAGCCCTGAAGTCACCGTTGACCTGCAACAACTGTTCGATCAAATTGACCCCAACGCAATTCCCATTCTGGCCAATCCAGGCAATGCCGGAATTCTGGCGCTGCTCTTTAGCGCAGTGATCAACTCAAACCCGCTGCTAGCTCAGCAACTCTTGGATAATCCAAACCTTGACCCAACCCTACGCCCGATTCTGGAGCAACTTGCTGCGCTCGGAGACTCGCTCGGAACAGCTGCGTCAGCAGCGCTGATAGAAGCCATCAACAAGCTCTTCCCTGGCCTGCTCCCCGTAGGTTAGGGGGCCAGTTTTACTTGGCGTACATCGCCTCAATCTGTGCGGCGAACACCTCGTTGATGCCCCTTCGCTTGAGCTTTGAGGTAGGCGTGAGCAACTCAGAATCCGGCATCCACTCCTCGGTCAGAATGCTCACCCGCTTAACGGACTCGGCGCCGTTAAAGCCCGACATTTCCTCTGCAACTCCGGCGTTGATGGCATCTACAACTTCAGGACGTTCCGCGAACTCCTCGAGGGTGGTGAACTCAATACCGTGGCTCGCAGCCCACCCAGGGGCTACTTCGCTGTCGATCACCACGAGCGCAGAAACAAACGGACGGTTATCTCCGATCACTGCTGCTTGGCCAATCAGCGGCACCTTCTTGAGTGATGCTTCAAGATTGGCAGGAGACAGATTCTTGCCGCCAGCGGTGATGATGAGTTCTTTCTTGCGGTCAACAATGCGCAGGTAGCCATCCTCGTCAATCTCACCGATGTCTCCAGAGTGCAACCAACCATCGGCGTCGATTGCTTCGGCGGTCTTCTCGGGGTCGTTCAAATACCCTTGGCATACAAGGCCCCCGCGGCAGCACACTTCGCCATCCGGGAAGATTGCGAGCTCCACTCCGGGCAGTGCCTTGCCAACTGTGCCGGCTTTGACCTTGAACCGCTCAAAGGTCATGGGGCCTGTGTTCTCGCTCATTCCGTAAACCTCGGCGAGAGGCACGCCGATGGTGCGGAACCAGGTCAGCAAGTGTGCTGGAATCGGAGCTGCACCCGTTACGGCAACCTCGCACTCATCTAGGCCAACAAGTTGACGAACGGTACTAAAGGCCACGTCATCGAGGAACTGATAGGTGGCAATCTCGTCCTCGGTGGCAGTACCCCAAGTGATTTTCTCTCTGATCGGAGTCGCAGTCTCGACTGCCTCGTTGAACTTCTCGGCCTTCTCGGGGTCAGCAGAAAGCGCAGCAGTAACGCCTGCATAGAGCTTCTCCCACACACGTGGCACACCAAAAACAATATTGGGATGCACCTCACCAAGAAATGCTGAAAGTTGCGAAGTCTCGGGGCAGGTGGCCACTTCGATGCCAGCTCCGAGCAACATGTAATGCGAGACCATCCGCTCCGCAATGTGGGCCATGGGCAGATACGAGACAACCTTCTTGCCAACAAGGTCCTCACGGGTCCAGCCGTAGACAGGCAAGAACGCTTCCATCGTCCACACCACGTTGTAGTTCGAGAGCATCACGCCCTTTGGCGGGCCGGTTGTTCCTGAGGTGTAAATGATTGTTGCCAGATCATCAGGAGAGCCGATCTTGGCGGCCTCTACCAGGTTGAGTGGCTCGCTGTCGGTCAGGACTTGTGGGCCCAGAACATCTGTTGGCAGTTCCGCTGCCGGCTGAAGCGTGATGATGCACTCAAGATTCGACAGCTCATCTCGCACTTCGAGGAACTTCGACAAGAAGGCTTCGTTCTCGACGATTGCCACCTTGGCTCCGCAGTGGCCGCCAAGGTAGGCGACCTGATCGGGGGCTGAGGAGTTATAGATCGAAACCGGGGTCGCACCCAAGAACAGCACGGCAAGGTCGAGGTAGTGGAAGGCCGGGATGTTGCGCATCATCAGCAGCACACGATCCCCTGGCTCTACCCCGATAGACCGAAGTCCTGCTGCTGCTCGAGCTGCGCGGTCTGCCATCTGGTTGAAGGTCATCGAATCCCAGGTCTGATCCGGGGTCATCCATCGCATGGCCGTTCGATCTCCATGGGCTGCAAGGGTCTCGAGGAACTCTGTTGCCACCGTGCGTCCAGCAACAAGCTCATTTATTTCTTCAAAGGTCGGCGTAGTCATCAGATCCCCTAGAACAGCTGGTTAATACGATTAAAAAACTTATTCCCCGCCCGGCACAAAAGCCAAGCACGCCGCTGAACTGTACTGCGATGTGCAAGATCTCTGCACGCCGCGCTTTGACCCGGGCCGCAGAACCGAACAGACTCTTGACCGATCAGTCAAGTTGATTGATTCCGGGGACCAAGGAGCAGATATGCCTGAAGCAGTCATCATCGATGTGGTTCGTACCGCTGGCGGAAAACGCAACGGCGCTCTAGCTGGTTGGCATCCTGTTGACCTAGCAGCAGAAGCCCTCAAAGCCCTAGCCGAGCGCAACAGTCTTGATCCAGCGATCATCGACGACGTCATCATGGGTTGTGTGATGCAGGCCGGGGCTCAGGCGCTCAACGTAGGTCGCAACGCAGTACTCGCCGCTGGGTTCCCCGAGTCTGTTCCAGCAACCACGATTGACCGGCAGTGTGGGTCATCGCAGCAGGCGTATCACTTTGCAGCACAGGGCGTGATGGCTGGAGCGTACGACGTGGTGATTGCATCTGGAGTCGAGGTCATGAGCTTGGTTCCTATGGGTGGGTCGATTGGCAAGAACATCGGCTTTCCCTTCGGTGGAGCATGGGACCGCTACAGCGAAGTCGAACTGCTCGAAGGCAATAAGGGCCTAGTTGGTCAGGGACTGTCTGCTGAAATCATTGCGAATGAAGCTGGGCTGAGCCGCGTAGATCTAGACGCCTTCGGTGCTCGTTCGCAGCAACTCGCCGAAGCTGCCACGGAACAAGGACGATTCGATAACGAGATCATTCCCGTCGTGTCCAAGATCCGCGATAAAGAGACCGGCGCCGTTACCGTGCTCGACACCATGCACACTCGTGATGAAGGTATCCGTGCAGGAACCACTGCCGAGGGCCTTGCGAATCTCAAGCCGGCATTTATGGAAGACGGCAAGGTCACTGCTGGAAACAGCTCGCAGATCTGTGACGGTGCTTCGGCGGCGCTCATCATGAGCGCCGAGAAGGCAAAAGAATTGGGCCTGACGCCACGCGCCAAGTTCCGCAGCTTTGCACTCGCTGGAGTCGACCCCGTACGGATGCTGACCGGCCCAATGCCGGCCACCCAAAAGGCACTAGCCAAGGCTGGCCTGAGCATTGATCAGATCGACCATATTGAAATCAACGAGGCTTTTGCTTCGGTGGTGTTGGCATGGGAGCAAGAACTCAAGGCCGATATGAGCCGCGTGAACCCGAACGGTGGAGCTATTGCACTTGGTCACCCCCTTGGAGCATCCGGAACCAAGTTGCTGGCAACCATGCTCAATGAGCTTGAGCGCTCAGGCGGCCGCATCGGGTTGCAGACCATGTGCGAGGGCGGCGGTCTAGCGAACGCCACCATCATCGAACTTCTGGGCTGAACCAGTCGCCTGGACTTGACCCAGCTGAAGATCAACGGTGAGTGCCTCCGGTACAGTTGTGCCGGAGGCGCTTGTTATTTATGGACGAGATCGAAGAACAACCCACAGAGCCCGCACACAAGAGTCGCCCTTGGTGGATGCGTCTGAGCGTGTGGGCCGCGGTCATTGTCCTGAGCAGCATCGTCATTCACTCTGTTTTTCATATTCCGAGCGGCACTGTGCTTGGCGCACTCATTTTGGGTGCGCTGATTCTGCGGGTGGGCTTTTTCTTTCTTCAGCAGTTCGCAACTCCTCCGCCGGCACCACCCGACCCAGGTACCCTTCGCAAAGTCAAGCTGATCTATCGATGCAGCGTTTGCGGCACCGAGGTCCGCATGACTGCTGCAAATGATGAAGACCCAGAACCGCCACGGCATTGCATGGACGATATGGAACTTGTGGCTCCCATCATGGAATAAGTCTCAAGGAATCGTTTATCCACAACGTTTAACCATTTCCACAGGCTGTGGATAAAGCTGGGTACTGTCACACGAATGGCACCTTTTAGGCACCAGTTGGTCATCTAGCTGCAACCTCGCACTCATCTAACGCTGCAAAACCGCCGAATTTAGCGGTATTGGGTGGCCACCATGATGCCCGCCAGAATCGCTCCCAGGCCGGCTACCAGGTACCAACCGTTTCCGCCGGACTCCGTTCCCGGCAGCACCTGCATGTAATTCAAGATGATCACTAGCAGTCCCAAACCCCACGCGCCGAACATGGTGATTGGAACCCATTTGGGGCTTGGCCCATGGTGATGCTTCTTGACCGGGGGCGTGTAGCGGGCCGTTGAGGACGCATCTTTTTTGGCTTTGGGTGGAGTCACCCGCTTGCTCGTCGAACTCGGGGTCGAACTAGAGGACGAAGTACTCGTTGCCTGATCGGCATCAACTTTGCGCTTTCCCGGAGTAGCCATCTCTGCAGAATAGACCGAACCCGTTCGGTAAGAACTCCTCTCTCGTTCTACTGTTGCAGTCTGATGCCACGAATTCTGGTGATCGACAACTACGACTCCTTTGTGTACAACCTGGTTCAGTACTTGGGTGAGCTTGGCGCGCAGCCAATCGTGCATCGTGAGGATGCCCTGAGCCTGAGCGATGTTGAGTCAATCAATCCCGACGGCATCCTGATTAGTCCCGGTCCCGGACACCCTTCACAGGCTGGACTCTCGAACGACCTCATTCGCGACTGGGGCAGCCGACGGCCAGTGTTCGGGGTGTGTCTCGGCCTGCAATGCATTGGTGAAGTTTTTGGTGGCAACGTCATTCGAGCCCCACAGGTTGTGCACGGAAAAACCTCACTCATCACACACGATGGCCGTGGCGTATTTGAAGACCTACCGAACCCGCTTGAAGCAACGCGGTATCACTCGTTGATCGTTGAGCGATCATCACTACCCGATGAGCTTGAAATCACAGCGCAAACACAGGACGGTTTGATTATGGGATTGCGCCATCGCGAGCTCATGATCGAAGGAGTGCAGTTCCACCCCGAATCAGTATTGAGTAGCAGCGGTCACAAGTTGATCAGCAATTTTCTGAACTACTGCGCGGCGCAGTCGGCATTGCCAAGCAACTCAGCCCGCAAACTGGTTTAGCCAGCGGTGGTTGTAGAGGCCGGTTGACTCGTAGTGGTGCTCGCCCCGGCGACAGTGGTAGTCGTTGCCGGCAACAAGATTCCAACGGTGATCTGAATCGGTGTGCCCGCTGGGCTAGGCGTGTTGGCAATGGGAGTCTGGCTGATCACTAAGCCAATCCGCGGGTCTCCTGCAATAAGCGCCAGATTGGTAACAGCGGTAGTCATCCCTGCGGCTTTGGCCACCTTTGATGCTGAGGAACTGCGAAGACCCACCAGGTCAGGGACCACAGCCTGCTGTTCGGCCGAGGCCACAACCAGATTGATGGGTTGATCCCGAGGAGCTTTGGCTGCGGGCGCAGGATCCGAAGACAGCACTGTGCCTGGCGGCTGATCGGAGGAGAACTGACGAGAGATTTCACCCACGGTGAGTTCGGCCCGAGCGAGTTCAACGATGGCTTCGCCTACTGGACGGCCAACAATCTCTGGCACCGTACGCGGTTCGGGCCCCTGGGAGACCCTGAGCTTGACGGTTGAGCCCGGTGGGGTTCGTGTTCCACCGGCCGGATCTGAACTAACGATCACCCCTTGAGCTACCTGCTCATCAAAGACATCCTCGAGTTCTCCGAGCAGGCCAATTGTCTTGAGTACCTTTAGAGCCTCTGGGCCTTTCATGCCAGCAAAGTCGGGCAAGTCCACACCAGCTAGGCCGTCACTCACTCGCAGCAGAATTTGCTCACCAACTTCTAATCGGCTGCCAGCAACTGGGTCCTGACCAATGACGGTATCCGCTGGAATGACTTCGTTTGAGTTGTACTCGGCTTCAACGACAAGGCCCATTCGCTCAAGCTCCGCCTGCGCCTCGGTCAGGCTGCGGCCTGCCATCCGCGGCACCGTAACTTGGTCCACCTGAGCCGAAGATGAGCCGCTTCTGAGTGACGCGCTGAACGCAAAAATTGTCAGCCCGAGCAAGATGACCACAGCCGCCAAACCGACTGCGATCGCAACAGGATGCACCGCAGTGTCAATCTGCTCCAGATCACCAATCTCGGTAATCCGCACAGGGCCGTCACCTTGGTCCTCCACGACTTCTGCCATCTCAGCCACCCGCCTTGGTAGTCGGTGTGGATGCCTTGACAGTTGTAGTGGTTGAACTCCCAGTAGGTGAGGAAGATGGGGTGGTAGTTGTGGTCGCTGACCGGCGCGGAGGGGGAACTCGCCCGACCACAATCGTGACTACTTGCCCCGGTCGATACGGGGTTCCCGCAACTGGGTTCTGCCCGAATACATTGCCTACCCCAGGGTCTCCGGTCACGACGAGTTGTCCAGCAATATCTACGACGAAGCCAGCTGCCTTGAGTAGATCCGTGGCAGGGCCTTGTTGAATGTTGGTCACTTCAGGAACAGCAATCGGCGCCGGCCCGTTCGAAACGGTGAGTGCCACTGCTGTGTCTTTGGGGACTTTTGTTCCCTGAGCGGGAGCAGATGAGATCACGGCTCCGGCTATCACAGCCGGATCATCAGCCAAGGTAACGGGCCCAAAGAGCAGCCCTGCCTTTCCTAGGCGATACGCAGCGCCTTCAACCGAGAGTCCCGTTAAGTCCGGCACTGGCCGACTGTCTGGCCCAGAAGAAACCTCGAGCCGAACGGACCCGGCCTGTGCAACTAGGACATCTGGCTCTGGGGATTGCGCCACCACGATTCCGTTGGCCACGGTCTCATTAGAAACTTCAGTTATCTCAATCGGCACCCCCGGATCACCGAGTTCTCGAGTTACCTCGGCAATTGGCCGACCAACTGCTGCTGGCATACGCGTGCGGTTTACTCCGCTGCTCACCACGAGCTCAATCTGGTCGCCCGAGCGAGCCTTTTTACCGGCCGCTGGCTTTTGACCAATGATTGTTCCGCGCGGTGCAGTCAAGCTAAAAGCACTGCGAGTATCGGGCTTGAGACCAAGATTTTCGGCCTCGGCCTTGGCCCGAGGTAGCGGACTGCCAGCAAAGTCAGGAAGGGTCACAATTCGACCAAGACCACGGATGGCATCAAGGGGATTCAGCGTGTCTGAAAAACCGAGCAGGGCGATGGCAGCAGCGACGATCAGGACTGCGGCAACGAGCGGCAACAACCCGCGAACCTTAGTCATCTCAGTCGCCTTGAGGCATCAAGCTGTAGTAGTTGTGGCCACCGTCGTGGTGGTAGTTGTTGTTGTTGTTGTTGCTGCAGCAGCTACACCCACCGTGATGGTGACGGCTGAACCTTTGTCCTCCATCTTTCCACCAACAGGGTCCTGCGAAATGACCCTGCCTGCGTTCGGGTCAGCGGCAGGAACAGTCTGAGGAACCACACGGACGCTCAGCCCAGCAAACTTGATCGTCGTTGTTGCGTCGGCCTCGCTTTGGCCGACCACCGTGGGCACCTTGGCCTGCTCCGGCCCAGTCGAGACCACGATGCGAATGAGCGTGGACGCCGCTACTGAGGCTCCTCCAGCCGGGTCGGTGCTAATCACACTGCCGTTGGGGACCGTGGCGCTTGCTGCCTGAGTGGGGTTCGCAAAGCGGAAGCCTGCTGCTTGGATTGCAGCTTGGGCCTGAGCGAGTGGCTGCCCGACCACATCGGGAACGAGTTCCTCGCCCACGCCCTTTGATACGAACAGCTCAACCACAGACCCGGCAGCCACTGGTACCAGCGCCGCCGGACTCTGGCTGATCACGGTTCCCGAGGCAATATCTGCACTCTCTTGGGGAGTGATCTTGACCAGCAGCCCCTTCGCTATGAGTTGCTTCTCCGCGTCGGCTTGAGCCAAGCCAGTCACATCAGGAAGCTCAACAGTCTCGATGCCCGAGGACACCACCAATTTGACTGTGCTGCCAGACTTGATGGCCACGTCTTTGCCAGGATCCTGCGAGATAACAATGTCCAGGGCAATTGTTGCCGATGGCTCAGTGGTCACCTCAGGAACAAGGTCTGCTTCCTTCAGTTGCTTCTCTGCTTCGGTTCGAGTCAGCCCGATCAGACTCGGCACGGCAACATCAGCTCCGCCAGAACTGTTGATGAACCAAAACAGTAGGCCGCCTAAGGCCAACAAGAGCACGACCAGAATCCCGATGAACAACGCGGTCTTCGGCTTCTTTTCTTCCTCTTCTTCTTCGGTTGTAGCCTCTGGATCCTCGGGGGGAACCGCTGTCCCGACCGTAGTAGCGGGCTGCATCGTGGTGGCCATTGCGGCGCCGGCTCCGAGGAGCGCAGCAGCAGCAAGGGCGGCATCGCGTTCAGCTACCGTTTGGTTGCCGCCCAAAAAACGCCCCAAGTCGGCGCGTAGATCCTCTGCCGATGCGTAGCGATCATCAGGCTTCTTCTGAAGCAACTTCATGATGATTGCCTCAAGGCCAGGTGGCAGGGTGGGTATCAGCGTCGAGGGTGCAGCGGGCTGATCCTGAACGTGCTTATAGGCAATCGCTAACGGCGTGTCTCCGGCGAACGGCGGCCGACCGGTGACCATCTCGTACAGAACAACACCGAGCGAGTAGAGATCAGAGCGCGGATCCACCGCTAGGCCCTGAGCCTGTTCTGGAGAGAAATATGTAGCCGTTCCCATCACCGACCCGGCTTGGGTCAGGTCATCATCTGGACTCGACATCGCACGGGCGATACCAAAATCAGTGACCTTCGCTTGGCCAGATTTCGTGAGGAGTACGTTTCCGGGTTTGACATCTCTGTGCACGACCCCACGTGAGTGCGCAAACCCCAACCCGCCAGCAACCTCAGAGGCAATTTCGGCGGCACGATTTGGATGTAGCGGACCATCGGCACGCAACACCTGCGCAAGCGAGGGGCCATCCACGTACTCCATAACAATGAAGTACGTGCCGTCTTGTTCTCCCCAATCAAACACGCCCACGATGTTGGCATTCGACAGACCAGCCGCGGCTTGTGCCTCTCGGCGGAACCGCTCGACGAAGGAAGGGTCAACGGCAAACTCGGGGACGAGTTCCTTGACTGCTACCGGGCGATCTAGGGATCGGTCCCGAGCCAGATACACCTGCGCCATGCCGCCACGGGCTAGACGACGATGAATCTCGTAGCGATCGTTTAATACGCGAGGTGGTTGATCAGACATGCGTCCTCCAGAGTAGGGCTCCGAGCGTTGCTCCTGCGTCATGCAGGCTCATCGGTACAACGGGTTCATTTGGCAACGGGTTCATTTGGCAACGGGTTCATTTGGGTTCCAGCGCTGCCTGCAGCACTTGTTTGGCAATTGGCCCGGCCACTCGGCCGCCGGTGGCGCCTGAGGCACCATCAACTCCCTGCACCATGACCGCCACGGCAACGGTGGGTGCCTGACCTGCTGGTCCGGCAAAAGCAATGATCCAAGCATGTGACTGCGGTGGGTCAAGGCCGAGCTGTGCTGTTCCAGTTTTACCGCCCACATCAAAGCCGGGCATTGTCAAAATAGATGCGGTTCCGTCGGTTACCACGCTGATCATGGCTCGACGCAAAATTTCGGCGTTCTCTGGGCTCATGGAATCGCGCCAAGGGCTATCTGCGTAACTTGCAACCACCGCACCGTCGCGAGCGCGAATCTCGCTCATCACATGCGGCACCATAATGCGGCCATTATTTGCAACCCCTGCGGCAACGAGCGCCATCTGCAAGGGCGTGGCCGCAACATCGTTTTGGCCAATCCCTGTTTGCGCTAACGCAGGCGTGTCTTCATAGACCGGCGCGGCACCCTCGGGTTTACTGACCACGGCACCAAAGTTGGTGGGGTAGACCGAGGTTGCTGGCCGGGTCAGGTCAATCGGTGGTGCGTCGTTAAACCCTGCCGCCTCGGCTGCAGCAATCATTGGGTCGGGCCCCAAGGTCTCGGCTGCCATTTGGGCAAATGAGGAGTTGCAGGATTTCTGCAGAATCACAAACAGCGTGCCTCCACACATGCTGCCGTCAAAGTTCTTGATGGGGCGGGTGGTGAGCGGCGGTGTATAGGACTGCACCACGGGGTAGTCCGGTGTGGCCTCGGTGACCTTGTTCGAGGTGAGGCCTGCAGTGGCGGTCACAATTTTGAAGGTGGATCCTGGGAAGTACCGTTCCTGATATGCCCGAGAAAGAAGCGGTTTGGACGGAGCAGCATCAAGCAAAGTTTTAACGTCAACAGCCTCCTGACCCCGGTTAGCAGAAATCACATTTGGGTCATAGGTGGGATTTGAGTACATCGCAATGATGTCGCCCGTGCGAGGATCGAGCGCCACCACCGAGCCATTCATTCCGCCCAGAGCGTCCCTTGCAGCGCGCTGCACCTGCCCGCGAAGGGTCAGCACAACATCGCCCTCGCTGGACTGATCAGCAAAAAATCCAGACAGTTCATGCAGTTGCAAAGACGGTGTGCGACCGGTGAGCTCTGCGTTATACACGCGCTCGACTCCAGTCGATCCCAAGCGGAACGAGTAGTAACCCGTGACGTGAGCAAACAACTCACCCTCTGGGTACGCCCGCTGATAACGCAGCTCGGAACGCACCACCACCGAGGTTGCAGCAATCTCTCCTTCGGCAGTGACGATATCTCCGCGTGGCTTATTAAAATCCCGTAGCTGCGAGCGAGTGTTCTCCGGCCGATCGTTATACGCCCCGGCCTGAAGAACTTGAATCTGATTGAGCTTCAGGAACGCTGCGAAATAACACAGCATGATCACGATTCCCAGAATCTTGATTTGCCGATTCATCGGGCCACCAACGGTTCTGGGGTTTTGCGCGCCGTTTGATCAGAGATGCGAATCAGCAGGGCCAACAAGATGTAGTTCGCAACTAACGAGGAGCCGCCGTATGAGACGAACGGGAGCGTCACTCCGGTGAGCGGGAGCAAACGGATGACTCCCGCAATAATGATGAACGCCTGAAAAGCAATCAGGGTGGTTAGGCCAACGGCGAGCAGCGAGCTGAACGGGTCCGAGGATCGTTGAGCCACCCGCAGTCCGCTCCCGGCTAATAACAAGAACGCGCAGAGCACTGCAGTTGCGCCGAGCAAGCCGAGTTCCTCGCCGATGACTGCAAAAATAAAGTCAGATTCATCGGCCGGAATGCGCCCTGCAATTCCAAGTCCTGGCCCCGTGCCAGTTGTGCCACCCCAGGCCAAGGCATAGGCACCTTGGATGACCTGAAACCCTTTTCCGGATGGGTCAGACCACGGGTTGATCCAGATGGTGACTCGAGTTTGTACGTGCGAGAACATTCGCCAAGCCGCATACGAGCTGGCCGAAAACAGCACAACCCCAACAGCCAAATAGCTCCCACGCCCAGTGGCCACCCACAGCATCACAATGAACAGCACGAAGAACAGCAGTGCCGAGCCAAGATCTTTTTCAAACACCATCACGATGAGCGAGAAACCCACGGCCACCAGGACGGGGGCGAAATATTTTGGGTCGGGCGTATTGATTCGGCCAATTCTGAACGTGGCAACCCCAAGCAGTTCGCGCCGATCTACTAAATAGCCGGCAAAGAATATGGCCAACGCAATCTTGGCAAGCTCACCAGGCTGAAACCCGATTGGGCCAAGCGAAACCCAAATGCGGGACCCATTGATGCTTCGACCAACCCCAGGCAGCAACGGCATGATCAGTAAGAGCACGCCGATCAGGCCAAAGGTGTAGCGGTATCGCTGCAGGAACCGAACATCTCGGACGAGGATCAACGTTGCGATATAGCCAAAAATTCCTACTGCAGTCCAAAGGGCCTGCAGCCCTGCAAGGTCTCCGTCGAGCCGCGCAATGAACACGTATCCCAACCCATTGAGCAACGCAGCGAGCGGCAGAAACAGTGGGTCCGAGGTTGGGGCAAATTTGCGGTTCGCAAGGTGCGCAAGAATCGGTAGCGCAACAATCACACCCAGAAACGGAACGATGTCTGCGGGTAACGAGGCGCTCTTGCCCAAGCTGGCCAATGCGTACGTCCCACAAATCACCAGCACGGCCAGAATGAGCAGACCAAGCTCGGTGGTTCTGCGGCGGCGACCCAACGCTTTGACTACCACCTGCTGATGAGTAGCGTCCTCTGTAATCGTCACGCCGGTGGAGCGAGCGCAGGTGGAGCAGCGGCAGCAGCGGCAGGGTCAACCGGTGGAGGGGCAGCGGCCGGAGCAACCGGAGGGGCGATTGTCGTGGTGGTGGTGGTGGTCGTCGTCGTCGTGGTCGTCGTCGTTGTCGTAGTGGTAGTCGTCATGGCCTTTAGGGTGGCCACGTAGGCAAGTGCATCCCGCTCGGAGCTGAACTGCACCCCGCGCAGCAGGTCATTCCCCACCGAGGGTGGCAGCTTCGAGACTTGAATATCCTTGTACACATCTTGCGTAACAGGATCAATCCACAGGAACTTTGTTGCACGGCCTTTATAGACCACAACAATCCGCGTTCCGCTTCCCACTTGTGGCTGCACCCCAACTGAATAACCTTGGCGCTGATTCATCACGACAATGCCAATGGACAAAACAATGATCAGCAGCAGGAG
>Ga0194041_10000203_pt1 | contig 23217 bp, 27 predicted proteins | sample JunL449m_MetaG_FD_160082 | JGI IMG/M metagenome (GOLD analysis project Ga0194041, IMG submission 160082) | Anoxic zone freshwater microbial communities from boreal shield lake in IISD Experimental Lakes Area, Ontario, Canada - Jun2016-L442-9m | ecosystem: Environmental > Aquatic > Freshwater >...
CGACTGCACCGGCTTGGGGAACATCTGGCACGGGTTGAGCGAGTAGAACTCTCCCTCGAACTGCGAGGTCTCGTCTCTCCACAGTGTCGCCAGGACGTCGAGGTACTCATCGGTGCGCCGGCCCCGCTGCGGCCACGGAACGTTGACGGCTCGGAACTCTTCTTCCAGCCAGCCCACGCCGATCCCGAGGTCGACCCGGCCACCGGACAACCAGTCCAAGGTGGCTACTTCCTTGGCGGTGTACACCGGGTTGCGTTGGGGGAGCAGCACCATGGCCGTGCCCAGCCGCACGGTCGAGGTATGGGCCGCCAGGAACGACAGAGTGTTGAGCGGCTCGAGCAGCCCGGTTCCCGGTGGGGCGGGGATCTTGCCGTCGTCGGCATACGGGTAGGCCGAGCCGTACTCTTCGAACAGCACTACGTGCTCACCCACCCAAAGGGCGGCGAACCCCCGATCCTCGGCCTCGGTACCGATGGCCGCCAGGACCTCGGGAGTAGAGAACGGGGTGGCGGTGGGGATCCAGAGCTCGACGCGCATGGATCAGTTCTAGACGACTGAACCTACGCGGGCCTAGGCGGTCACGGACGGCGCCACCAGCGGCCAGGGACGCTCACGCTCGGCTATCCGGGCCAGCTCCAACAGGACCTGCTCCTCGTGGTGACGTCCGATGATCTGCATGCCCACCGGCGCACCGTCGACGGTCCCTACGGGCACCGACACCGCCGGCAGACCCGACAGGTTGGCGGGGATGGTGAGCGCACCGTTGTTGCCGATGGCCTTGTCGAAGCCGTAGGTAGCGATCAGGTCGACGTCGCCCACCTTGGTCGGCATGGGCCCAGCGGCGTTGAAGGCCACATCGGGGTTGGTCGAGGCGAAGATGACGTCGGCCTGGTCGAAGAGGTCGGCCATCTGCTCGTTGAGGGCGATCCGGAACAGCTCGGCCTTTCCGGCCGACTGGATGCTGTAGTGGTGAGCGGCCAGGTTCATGCCGATCTGTATTTCGGGGGTGAGGTCGTCGTTGCACCCAGGGAATCGGTCGTCGAGCTCGCCGACCAGGCCGACCAGGTTGGACAGAGCCCACTCGAGGCCACCTTGGGGCAGCTCCACCACTACATCGACCCGCTTGAGGCCAGCATCGACGATCAGGGCCTCCGCGGCCTCGATCACCATGGCGGCCACCCGGGGCTCGACGATGGCCGCACCGAGGTCGACCGAGATGACGGCCCGCTTGCCGGCGAGGTCGATGGTGCCGAGCCCGGCCTCCCACCCGCCGACCCGGGGCAAGCTCAGGTTGTCCCTCGAGTCGAAGCCGTTGCAGACGTCGAACCAGCGTGCGGAGTCGCGCACGGACCGGGCCAGGCAACCGAGGTTCACCGTCAGGGGCGGCTGGAGGGTTTCTGGCCCGCGAGGGATGCGGCCGAAGGTGGCCTTCAGTCCGAACAGACCGGTGAAACCGGCCGGGATCCGGATGGATCCACCTCCATCGCCCCCGGTGGCGATGGGGATCAGGCCGCCGGCCACTGCTGCTGCCGAGCCACCCGACGAGCCGCCCGGGGTGCGATCGGTGTCCCACGGATTGCGGGTGACGCCGTTGAGTTTGGTGGAGGTGCAGTTGGTCCCTCCGAACTCCGATGCCGTGGTCAGGCCGATCGGAACCGCACCAGCTGCCCGTAGCCGGGTGACGTGGGTGGAGTCGAAGGCGGACAGTCGATCGGCAAATACCAGCGACGCCTCGGTGTATGGCCACCCCTCGACATGCTCGAGTTCTTTGACGCCGATGGGCACTCCGCCAAAGGGCAGCGAGACATCGGCAGAGGCGGCCTGGGCTCGTGCCGCATCGGCATCGAGGTGGGAGAAGGCGTTGAGGTCGGAGGATTCGATGGCCGCCAGTGAACCCTCGAGCGCCTCGGTCGGGCTGAGAGTATTGGCTCGGAAGGCATCGACCAGCGAGCAGGCATCTTGGAGCCACGGTTCTGTCATACCTAGCGACGTTACTTCTAAGGGGCGCTGATCACCTGGACCCACGCGGCGGTGCCGCATCGGGTTTAGCCTGCCGGAATGAGCATCAGCGATGTGATCCCGTCGGCCCCGACCGAACCCGAGCACCCGTTCACCCTGGCGGTCGATATCGGCGGCACGGGCTTGAAAGCCTCGGTGCTCGACGCCACCGGTGCCATGGTGGCCGACCGCGTGAAGATCCCGACCCCCTACCCACTGCCCCCCGACAAGCTGGTCGAGTCGCTACACCGACTGGCCGCTCCTCTGCCCGCCGCGGAGCGGGCCGCCGTCGGGTTCCCCGGCATGGTGCGAGGTGGAATCGTGCTGTCTGCACCGCACTTCATCACCTTGAGCGGTCCGGGCAGCACGGTCAGCCATGCCCTGGAGGAAGAGTGGGACCACTGCGACCTCTCGGCCCGGCTTACTGAATCGTTCGGTGTACCCACCAAGGTGGCCAACGACGCCGATATTCAAGGGGCCGCTGTGGTCCAGGGCGTCGGACTCGAGCTGGTAATCACCCTCGGCACCGGATTCGGCACCGGCCTCTTCTACAACGGCGAGTTGCTGCCCCACCTCGAGATCGCCCACCAGCCCTTCCGCAAGGGGGAGTCCTACGACGACCAGCTCGGTGAGGCGACACGCAAGCACATCGGCGAGGAACGCTGGAACAAGCGGGTGATGAAGGCCATTGCCAACATGCGGGCACTGACCTTGTTCGATCATCTCTACATCGGTGGTGGCAACTCGCGTCGCGTGCTTCGCCGCCACCTGCCCGATGATGTCACCGTGGTCGACAACACCGCGGGCATCCTGGGTGGGATCCGTCTATGGGTACCGATGCACGGCGTCGACTCCGCAAACACCTGACCGACCCACCGACCCACCGGCCAGCATCTGGGCTACCTAATCTGAGCCACCTCATCTGAGGTGTTCAGCTCTGCCAGGCCCGCCAACGCCGCTCGACGTCCTTGAGTTCGCGCCGCCACCCGTCGCGCACGTCGGACGCGGCGTCGCGCTGAAGCACACACAGGCGTTCGGACGCGTCGGCCAGATCGGGCTGTTCGGCGGCCAGTGCCTGGAGCCAGGCAATGGAGAAGACGACATCGTGGAGGTCACCGAGCTTCCCTTGGAGCTGTTCGGCGGCCTTGGCCGTCTTGCGGGCCGGCGCGCCTTCGACGAGAGCCACGGTCTCGGCTCCATAACGCAGGTCCTTGAGGCGGATGCGCAGTTTGTGGAGATGGACGTCGGACGGATCTTTGCGGGCCTGGCGGGCTACGCCCCGCAGGTCACGCCATGCCCGATGGAGCATGGCCGGAAGAATATCTGTGGCTGGCTCTGAGGCGCTGGCCTTGAACTCAGGACCGTCCCACAGGAGCATCATCTGCTCGATCAGCTGCAGCCGCCGCAGCCCCGTCCGCTCGGTAGCGATGCCGGCCGCCACCTCGCCGCGCCGCCAGTCCACCACGGCCAGGAGCCGGGCCACCTCGCCGGGATCGAGTACCTCAGGCCCCCGTGCTCCGATGACTTCGGCCAGCAGATCGAGATCGCGAGTTCGGCCCAGTACGTTGCCATACCAGCCGAGTTCGGCTCGCAGCGACGTGCCCCAGGAGGGGTCGAGGAGTAGTCGGAACGACCGCAGATTGGCGCGGATCCGGCGCATGGCCACCCGGCTCTGGTGCACCCGTTCGATCGGGTCGTGCCGTCGCCCGGTGCCCTGCAGTGCCACGGCGGTCGACTGGGCCCACAGGGGACGAGTGCCCATGGAGAGGGACAGGGCATCGATGGCACCTGGGGGACGAGGCCGGTCCTCGAACTCGCCGTCCATGTCGTTCAAGAGGAACGTGCGAGCGGACATGGCCAGCACCCGGTGGAGCACCATCGAGGCCGATGGGTCGGGGAACTGGTCGTCGATGTGGCGTCGGTGACGCCAGCGGCCGATGGACTGCTCTTCTGGTTCGTCGCTGGTCATCGGGTCGGCCTCCATCGGCACTCTACAAGTGCAGTCCAGATGATGTGTACGTGGGCGCATACCTACGACTTGGGCGTGATCCCCAGTCCTCGCACGATTCCTTCGAGTGCAGCAGGGCTGCCGCCTTGCCCCTTTGCCCTCGGAGTGCCCATCGTGGAAAGTGTATAGAAGGTGTAATGTTGGTGTATGTCACGCACCAACATCGACATCGACGATCAGGCGTGCACGCTGGTGATGGACCGATTTCATCTGTCCACCAAGCGCGAGGCGGTCAACCTCGCCCTTCGGCTGCTGGCGGCCGAGCCCCTCGACGTCGCATCGGCCCGAGCGCTGCGGGGGTCCGGATGGGAAGGCGACCTCGACCAGCTCCGATCAAGTCGCCTCCCGTGATCCTGATCGACACCTCGGCGTGGATCGAGTTCCTGCGGAATACGGGAAGTCCGGTCTGCATCCGAGTGGATGAGCTCCTCGGAACGGACTTGGCGACGTGCGACCCGGTGCGCATGGAGCTGCTTGCCGGGGCCAGGGATGAGCGGAACCTTGACGACCTGCGCAGACTGCTGGCCAGGGCGACGACGCTCACGGCTGGACCCGCCGACTACGAAGCCGCCGCCGCTCTCTATCGCCAGTGCCGGAGCCGGGGGGAGACCGTGCACAAGATGATCGACTGTCTGATCGCGGCCATCGCCGTACGGTCCGACATAGCGATCTTGCATCAGGACACCGACTTCGAGGTCCTGGCTCGCCACACAGCGCTGAGGACTTCCGACCCCGGCTGAAGGCACATGCGCCACCACTGGCCAGTCGACCGGCCAGGCATCACCGAGGAATCAGCCAGGCATCACCGAGGAATCGTCCAGGCATCGCCCCTCGTCGCCCCGGTACGCTCGGCCCATGCGCGCCGTGACCATCGTCGAGGGGGAGCTCTGCTGGAACGAGCACCCCGACCCCACCCCAGGGCCTGGCGAGGTGGTGGTAGCCGTGACGGCGGCCGGCATCAACGGCGCCGACATGCTCCAACGCAAGGGCTTCTATCCGGCCCCCCCGGGATCACCGTCCGACATCCCGGGACTCGAGTTCTCCGGCACGGTGCACGCCCGCGGTATCGGGGCCGAGCGGTTCGCCATGGGCGACCGGGTCATGGCCATCTGTGGTGGTGGCGGACAGGCCGAGCAGGTCGTGGTGCCGGAGTCCGCCCTCGTGTCCGTGCCTGATGGGATTGACCTCGTGCACGCTGGCGGGTTCCCCGAGGTGTTCTCGACGGCCCAAGATGCGCTCATCACCCAGGCCCACCTGACCACGGGTGACCGGGTTCTCATTTCCGGTGGGGCTGGGGGTGTCGGCACAGCAGCCGTGCAGCTGGCCCGAGCAGCCGGTGCTTATGTGGTGGCAACCGTGCGCAACGAAGCGTTCCACGGTGAGGTGCGGTCGCTGGGTGCCGATGCAGTGATCCTGCCCGACCAGATCGCCGACTTCGGTCCCTACGACGTGTCGTTGGAGCTGGTCGGGTCCCCCGGCGTCGAAGCCGTGCTGCCCCATCTAGCCACCGGTGCCCGGATCGTGGTCATCGGGGTGGGTGCCGGGGCCAAGGCCGAGGTGAACCTGCTGGCTCTGATGGGAGCCCGAGCCTCCATCGGCGGATCCACATTGCGAGCTCGTTCCACCGACGAGAAGGCGGCTGTGGCTCGCCTGGTCGAAGGGTTCGCCCTGGCCCTGCTGGCCGAGCGGGCCATCCATGTGCCGGTGGCAGAAACCTTCCCCATGGCCGAGGCGACCGCCGGGTATGAGCGGTTTGCCGCCGGCGGCAAGCTCGGGAAGATCATCCTGGTGAACAGCTGATGGCAAGCAAGGGGCGGTCTGCCCGGTAGGTTGCCGTCATGCCCGAGTTTCTGCCGCTGCCGCCTGTGGGACGCCAGTTCACGGGCGGCCAATCGGTGCGCCTAGGAGATACCGATCCCGAGGGCCGCCTGCGCCCCGATGCTGCCGCCCGCTACCTCCACGATGTGGCCAACGACGACTGGGACGACACCGGCGTGGCTACCGGAGAGATGTGGGTATTGCGTCGCACCGCTATGCGCTTAGGGCTCGCTGGTCGGTGGCCGACACTGGGCAACCAGGTCGAGGCGACCACGTGGTGCGCGGGCATGGGAGCCGCATGGGCCGAGCGCCGGACCGACCTGCGGGTGGGCGGCACCGTGCTGGTGGAGGCGACAGCACTGTGGGTGCCGCTCGATCGGACGGGCCGACCTCGGCGGATCCACGAGGAGTTCAAGCGGGTCTACGGCGAGTCCGCCCAGGGCCGCAAGGTGTCGGGCCGGGTGGCGTCGCCGCCGATACCCGCCGATGCCGAATATCGGCCGTGGCCACTGCGGCGGGTCGACTTGGATGTAGCCGGTCACGTCAACAACGCCGCTAGCTGGACAGCACTGGTGGAGGCTGCCGTTGCACCGGTGCGCTCCGCCATGCTCACCCACCACGCCTCGGTGGAGTGGGGTGACACGGTCACACTGGCCACGGCCCCGGGGCATGTGTGGCTGCTCGTCGACGATCAGGTGCGGGTGTCGGGGAAGTACCAGCTGCAAGGGTAAGGAGCGGTCGTGTGACCCATGGGGCACGCCGCTGATCAGTCGACCGGCTGACCGGCTGACCGGCTGACCGGCTGACCGGCTGACCGGCCAGCCGCTCCCGCCATCGACGGCCTACGCTCGGAGCCCATGAGCCTGCCTGCCCCCCGATCCGACCGCACGTGCCTGGTGACTGGTGCCTCTTCGGGCATCGGCGAAGCGCTCGCCGGCCTGTTGGCCAGCCGCGGGTTTGGCCTGACCTTGGTGGCCCGGACCGAGTCGAAGCTGCGCACGCTGGCCGACGAACTGGCCGCCCGCCATGGCGTCCGAGTGGAGGTGCTCGCCACCGACCTGACCGACGCCACCGCCCGCGGCGCGCTGCTTGAGCGGGTGGAGGACCTCGGCCTCGAGGTGCACGTGCTCGTCAACAATGCTGGCATCTCCACGCTCGGCACCGTCTTCCGGTCAGACGCGGACCAAGAGATCGCCATGCTGCGCACCGACGTGGAGGCTGTGGTCCACCTCTGCTCGTTGTTCACGCCCGGAATGGTCGAACGCCGCAGTGGCAGCATCTTGAACGTTGCCTCGACGGCGGCATTCCAGCCCATCCCTGGACAGGCCGGGTACGGCGCATCGAAGGCATTCGTCTTGTCCTACGGCCATGCCATCCGGGTGGAGTTGCGCCCGCACGGCGTCACGGTAACCACCCTGTGCCCGGGTCCCGTGGACACCGGGTTCGGTGAGGCCGCCGGCTTCGATCCTGACGAGGTGGACGGGCTCATGCCGCAGTTCTTCTGGGAGTCGGTGGGCGCCGTGGCCCAGGCGGGCCTCGAGGGCATGGACGCCAACCGGGCCGTGGTCATCCCTGGCCTGGCCAACCGGGTCAGTGCACGCGCCGCTTGGCTGACCCCCCGCCGGGTGCTGCTGCCGATGCTGGCCAAGGTCCACCCCGGCATGCGCGACGCCTGAACCGGGCAACAGGGAGCCAAGAGGGTTCGGACCGCATAGGGCGGAGACCGGACTCCGCCCTCGCCCTCAGCGGCCGGGCCAACAGTCCTGCTCTGAGGCATCGTCACATCCGGGGACGAACTTGAGCGAATTTGTCGAAATTTCCAAGAAAATCTCGAACTCGGCTCTGACCAGGAAGTTCATCGCAGAAATCGGGCTGGGGGAGGTCATCCCCTGTCACTCCCGGCTACTTCGAGACGATGATCGATGAACCGTGGCCGAACAGCCCCTGGTTAGCAGTGATCCCGACCTTGGCTCCTTCGACTTGGCGTCCCTCGGCCTGGCCGCGTAGCTGCCACACCAGCTCGCACACCTGAGCGATGGCCTGAGCCGGGATGGCCTCACCGAAACTGGACAGCCCCCCGCTGGCGTTGACCGGGATGCGGCCACCGATGGCGGTGTCACCGTCGCGCAGCATGCGCTCGGCTTCTCCCTGCTTGCACAGGCCGATGTCCTCGTACCAGTCGAGCTCGAGGGCGGACGACAGGTCGTAGACCTCGGCCAGGCTCAGGTCTTCGGGGCCGATGCCAGCCTCTTCATAGGCGGCCATGGCCACCGACTCCTTGAAGGTCGGCCCGACCGAGGCCGAGGCGATGGACGAATCGGTCGAGAAGTTGGGCATTTCGATGATGGCCTGGGGAAAGCGCGGCGTCACCGTCGACACGGCATCGATGGTGACCAGGTCGCGGCTTGCGGCGTGCTTCTTGGCGTACTCCATGGAACACAGCACCAGGGCGGCGCCGCCGTCGGACGTGGCGCAGATCTCGAGCAGGCGCAGGGGGTCGGCCACCATGGGCGAGGCCAAGACTTCCTCGGCCGTCACTTCCTTGCGGTACCGGGCATAGGGGTTGCCCACGCCGTGGCGGGCGTTCTTCACCTTGACGGCGGCGAAGTCGGCCTCGGTGGCCCCGAACAGCTCCATGCGGCGGCGGGCGTAGAGGGCGAAGTAGGTGGGGTTGGTGGCGCCCATGAGGTGGAAACGCAGCCAGTCCGGGTCGTCCTTGCGGTCGCCGCCCACCGGGGTGAAGAACCCCTTGGGGGTGGTGTCGGCCCCGATCACCAGAGCGACGTCGCACAGTCCGGCCAGAATCTGGGCCCGGGCGTTGCTGATGGCCTGGGCACCAGAGGCGCATGCCGCATAGGCAGACGAGACGCGGGCACCGGTCCAGCCGAGCGCCTGGGCGAAGGTGGCACCGGCCACGAAGCCGGGGTAGCCGTTGCGGATGGTGTCGGCACCGGCCACGTACTGCACATCGGTCCACGGGATGCCGGCCTCGGCCAGGGCATCGCTGGCGGCGGCCAGCCCGTACTCCACGAATTTGCGTCCCCACTTGCCCCATGGGTGCATGCCGGCACCCAATACAGCGATCTGCTTGTCGTTCGCCATGTCAGGCTCCCTGTCCGCTGCGGACGCCGGTCGGGCGCCACTTCCACACCATGTACTCGTGCTCGTCGTCCTCGTACAGCGTGTCGAGCACCAGCTCGACCTCGTCGCCTACGTGTAAGTCGTCTACGCCCACGCCAGACACGATTTGGCCCATGACCACCATTTGCTCGGCGGCCAACTCGACGGCGGCCAACGAAAAGGGCACATAGGGATCAGCGGCCTCGTAGGGCTTGGGTGGCTGGTAGCAGGCATCGGTGTAGGACCAGATGGTGCCGGTGCGACTGAGCGGCGCCTCAGCAAACTCTTTGCCCTGGCACTCCGGGTTGCGGCAGAAGAAGGTCTCTTTGGGGAAGGCGAAGTTCCCACAGCTGGTGCACGAGGAGCCGAGCAGGGCGGGTGCCTGCTCGTCCATGGTGAACCAGCCCTCGATGGCCGGCACTCGGGTCTTGGACGTCATGGGCGGAATCCTAACGGACGCTCAGAAACCGAGGTGTAGCCGGCCCGGGTCAGGGGGTGTCGAGGTGCACCGTGGGGAAGTAAGGGGCGTAGCGACCACGATCACGGGTGAGCAGGCTCAGCCCGGCCACAGCGGCATGGGCACCGGTGAAGAGGTCGGGCAGCGGCGAAGTCCGTGCACCGCCGTTCTTTCGATAGTTCAGGTATGCCTTGCCAGCCAGGAACGTGGCATCCCACGGGAGCGGCACACGTAGGAAGTCGTCGTGGGGGAGCGCGTCGTCGAGCTCCTCGATCGTCGCGAACCGCACGGACACCTCGGCGTAGATCATCGGATTGATGACCAGAGGTCCACGTTCTGCGGCGGCGGCAATGGCATTGGTCGACCAGGTCGACTACACCGGGTCGCCGGTCAAGACGTCGAGGATGACATTGCTGTCGACAAGCGTCCCCACCATCACGCGGGCTCGCCACGGGTCAGGGCCATGATCTCATCGGTACTCAGGGTGACGTCGCCCCGGCCACTCATCCGCTGGGCCAGGGCCTGGCCACGCGTCTGTGCTTGGGGATCCTTTCGGATGACGATGGCGTCGCCTTCGATGACGACGGTGACGGCGGTCCCTTCACCAATGCCGAGCCTGTCCCTCAGATCTTTGGGGATCGTGACCTGTCCCTTTTCGCGGACCTTCATAGTAGGAATCCTACGAGTTAGATTCCTACTAGTTGGATTCTTACTATTCGTCCATATTGTGTGGGTGTTGAGTGCAGGTGGCCGAAACGTCGTCCGCAGTGCGGTGAATTTGTGAGGCGGAAACGGGGTAGTGCAGTTCCCGGGGTGGAAACGTAGGCTGGCGCAACGGAATGTCAGCGGAGCGCTTTGGTCGGCCCGGGTTCGCGACCGGTGTCGATTCTGGACGAGGCGGCATTTGACGGCGGTAACCAGGCATCGGGAGTTGTTGTCCTTCCTCACCATGTCCGGTGGAGCGACCCTCACCTCAGTTACGACCTCGATGATCGGACTGATCGGACACGGGCTGACCCCACAGCAACTTCTCGTGGCCTCGATAATCGGAAGCTCTATCGGTGATCTTGACTTCGCGCTTGCCGGCGGGGCCGCTCTGATAGCGAAGTCGATCGTGAATCGTGGTACCGAGGATCTCGACTTCTTCGGTCCCTCTCCGGCAGCGTGAGAAGAACTGTTCCCAGTCGTGATCGAGAATCTTGCTGCGGAAGGCTTCGGCATCATGATTCGCCAGCAAGCACCCACCTTCGTCCGCTTCACGGTGCAAGGAGCCGAGGGAGACACCGAGGTGGACCTAGCCGTCGATGCCCGGCTGTTCCCGTCTGAGCCGGGCGAGTTGTCCCCTGTGCTCTCCAGTCGAGAGGTATGGATCGCGGCAGGTAGCACCGTCGACCCGTGGCCGCCGGAACCGACCGTGCTAGTAACTCGCCTATGGAAACACGGAAGATCGGTTCGCTCGAGGTGTCGGTCATCGGACTGGGCACCAACAACTTCGGCTTCTTCATGGAGGCCGCGGCAGTGGCCCCGGTGGTCGATGTGGCCATCGAGGAAGGGATCAACTTCTTTGACACCGCCGACTCCTACCTCGACAGCGAGCGGCGGTTGGGTCAAGCCCTCGGTCGCCGTCGCGACCAAGTCGTCCTGGCCACCAAGTTCGGCAGCTCCGTCGGTGAGGGTGAGACCGGTGGCGCGTCCCCCGAGTACATCCGAAGCGCAGTGGAGCGAAGCCTGCATGCACTCGGTACCGACCGGATCGATCTCTACCAGCTCCACAAACCCGATCCGGAGACTCATATCGCCGACACGCTGGCGGTGCTCGACGAACTGGTCGACGAAGGCAAGGTCCTAGAAATCGGCTGCTCCAACTTCTCCTTGGCTCAGCTACGCGAGGCCGAGGCCGCCGTCGGACCCGACGATGCCCGGTTCGTCAGCCTCCAGAACCACTTCAGCCTGCTGGAACGAGGCGACGAGGCCGAAGTCCTGCCCGAGGTCGTGGCCACCGGCATGGGCTATCTGCCATTCTTTCCGCTGGCTAGCGGGCTGCTGACCGGCAAGTACATCCGGGGTCAGGCCCCGCCGGCGGGGACCCGCCTGGAGAAGTGGGGCGACAGCTCACTTACCGATGCGAACTTCGACATCCTCGACGCGTTGACCGCCTACGCCAAAGACCACGGTCACACCCTCTTGGAGCTGGCACTGGCCTGGGTGGCCGCCACCCCCGGTGTTGCCTCCGTCATCGCCGGGGCCACCACGGCCCATCAGGTTCGAGAGAACGCCCGCGCTGCCTCGTGGTCGCTCACTGTCGAAGAGAAGGCCGAGGTCGATGCCCTCACACCTGGTCCGGCCTGAGCGACTTGGAGCGGAGAAGTCAGCCAGCGCCGCCTAGGCCGCCCTTGGCTCGGGAGTCGGCGATCCGGTCGGCATCCCATCCCAGCAGATCGGCCAGGACCTCGGCGGTGTGCTGGCCGATGGTCGGTGCGTGGCTCGGGTTGGGCAGGGCTTCATCGATGAACTTGAGCGGGGTTCCCAGCTGCTCGGCGCCGAGCTGCTCGATCGGATACCACTCGAACCGATCCCGAAACTGTGGGTCATCGGCGATCGTCTTGGGTGAGTTGACCGGGGCGATGGGGAAGTTCTTCTCCACTCCGTAGTCGATCCACTCGAGGGAGGTCCGGGTACGAAAGATGTCCCGGAGCTCAATTTGCATCTCCTTGTTGCCCCGTGCGTGGTCGGCGAATTTGGAGCCCGGCCAGCGTTCGAACATGTCGATCCGGTCGACAGCCTCGCAGAAGTTCTTCCAGAAGGCCTGTTCGGACGCCATGAAGAGGACGTAGCGGCCGTCCTTGGCTTCGTAGACCTGGTAGCGGACACCCTCGATCATCCCGGCAGTGCCCGGGAGCCGGCGCTCGTAGTTATCGGCCTTGTTGCCGGTCACGTCCAGCTCATGGCGCTCGTAGGCCCGCCACGTCTCAGACCGGTACCAGTCCATGGCGGCGGCCGCATCGGACTGGGCGATCTCGAGGAACGCGCCGACTCCGGTGGTCTTGGCCCGCAGGACGGCGGCCACGATACCGAGCGCGCCGAACAGCGGCCCGGCGTGGATGCCCAGCGACGCGTGCTCGGGCAGGTAGGCGAACCCCTCGTCGTTCACCTCGGGCGTGACGACACCGGCCCAGGTGTCGAAGGCCACGCCGTGAGCCGGCAGGTTCTGATAGGGGCCGGTCATGCCGTAGCCGCTGATGGTGCAGAACACGATGTCTGGCTTGATCTTCACCAGGTCGTCGTAGCCGACGCCCCGCCGGGCAAGTCCACCGGGACGCATGGCCTCGACGACCACGTCGCAGGTGGCGGCCAACTCCTTGAAGGTGGCCACGTCCTCGTCGGTGCGCAGGTCCATGACGATGGAGCGCTTGCCTCGGTTGATGTGGAGGTGCATGAGGGAGACGCCATGGACGATGGGCCAGGTCATCTCCCGGATGTAGTCACCCGATGGCGGCTCTACCTTGATGACCTCGGCGCCCAAGTCGATGAGGGGCATGGTGATAGCGGCCGGGCCGAGGGCGGACACCTCGAGGATGCGGATGCCATGGAGGGGTGCGTCAGTGGACATGGAATCTCCTGGAGGGATCGGTTGACGGCAGGGTTCGAGTGGCGGTGCCACCGGTGCCTCGGATGATAACTGAGGGGGCGTCAGAATCGGTCACCCAGCGATGCCTTGGCGGGTCCTGCGCATGGTCGGTTAGAGTGGGCGACCGCATAGCGATTGGCTCCACGAACCGGTGACGGTGAGCGGGTCCAGGTAGCAGTGCAGTCACCAGCGCTCGTAGCTCAACGGATTAGAGCATCTGACTACGGATCAGAAGGCTGCAGGTTCGAATCCTGCCGAGCGCACCAAATAAGTCCAGGTCAGAGGCGAATCTGGCGAAACGGTGCTTCGGGCCACAACTAGTTGAGAACCCCCGTGAGAACAATGACGTTCGGTTGGAGCCTCGTTGGTAGCCAGCGTTCTCTGCGTAGCAGGTTCGATCCGCACGATTCTCAACGTTCAGTCCGACTGACGGGAGCGGCCTCATGGATCAGATTCTTTCTGCTGACGACCAAACCTGTGCCGACGGGCCGGAAGTCAACCTTCGAAACTGACCACCGCTTTCAGGTCGTTCCGCCTGCCACCTCGGCGATGAAAGCATTGGCCCAGTCGACAGCGTCGGCGACGTTCCCAAGCACATCGAGACCGTCCGAGGCCTCGATGTAGATCGTGTCCCAGGCTTCGTATGTGACGACGGTGGGAGGCCACTGCTGGCTACGTCGGGCCGCAAAGAGCCGCTCGGAAGTGGCGCCGATCGCGGACATGTCTAGTGGCCCTTCTTGACCGAGGATCTGCAGGTCGACTAGGTCGTGGGCTCGTTGATCCTTGCCAACCGTCGGGTTGGTCGCGGTGCAGGCGTGGATCTTTTGAGCGATCTGGTGGTCAACCGCAAGCAGCGGGATGGGATCGGGTCTATCGAGTCCAAGGGTGGCGAACAGTTCGACGAGGTCGGGAGCGACGTGGAACTCCTGGCGTTCTGTGCTTCCGATCTCATCATGTCCCAGTTCAAATCTCACCGTCAGCCAGTGCCGACGGGCGTAGGCAAGGCGAATTAGGAACGGCTGCATGACGTAGTCGTCGGGTACGCCTTCGGGCCGGGCCGGATCCAACCGCTCAACGTTCCCGGTAAATCCATCCCAACCGACGGCGAGCCGTTCGCCAAGCTGGTCCAAGTACTCCTCAAGAGTGACACTCGCCGCCCTGGTCGCATCGAGGTCGGGCGTGAACCGGCTCGATGCCTCACCAACCCGCAGATTCATGGCGGTGCCGCCCTTGACAACACCGGGTGGCAACATCTGGCCGACCACCGTGTTGGCCACGCCACGCTGGATGCGACGCACCGGTCGGCCCCGCTGTTGCGCAAAATTGTATACGCGTGTCTCCAGCGACCGGAGGTTTGTCGGTGGATCCTGCCGTTTTGGGCTCATCCTCCGACACCAAACTCTGCGAGGACGTGGTCGCACTCAGCCCTGCGCAGCAGTCCACGACGGTTGGCCTCGCGGGCGGCATCGACGAGGCGCTCATTCATGACGATTCCACGACAGTCCAGCAGCGCCCGGGCGACGGTGGTGCAGGCGATGCCCTCGTGATCGGTCAGATCCTCGGGGTCGACCGGTCCGTGGATGATCTCCACGAATGAGGGAAGCGACTGCCTAGTTCGCCGACTGGTGCCGACTCTGATCCGCTGCGGGTTCACCAGTCCCAAGTCGTAGAGAGCAAGTACGGCATCGTGGGTCAGATAGGCATCTGGACCAACCCGCAGGACGGCCTCCATGTACTGGTCTCGTCCCGAGCGAGGGACGTCCTCGAACCGATACAGGCCGTGGGCTACGTGGTCGACGCCGCCTCGCTGAGCGATCTTTCGGAGTTCGACGGCTGGCACTCCGAGGGTGCTGGCGTCCCCCGTCGTCACGTAGCCGTACTGCTCCAGCGCCCTGCTCCGGAGTCGGCGTCGATATGTTTCAGCTAATGCCATCAGATCCACCTGCCTGTCGAATGCGCTCTGAAATCGATGCACTCGTAACCCCTTGATTTTCAGAGGTGTCATAACCGTACCGTAAACAGTACGGTTATGACACTAATCTAAGGATAAGCGTCGGTTGTGACGCCCACGTCTCGTCGGGGTATGGCACATGGATCGCAGCACGTCTCGGGCATCGGGATGCCGCCACGACCCTTCGAAACTACGCCCACGCCATGCCACGGCATGACTAAGCAGTAGTTGACGACACCGAGGAGATGTTGCGGCAAGAGGCAGTCGGCACCCACCGGTGCATTGGCCGACGGACACGCCTATCTCGACGGCTTGAACTCGCCGCCAGTTGGTCTGCGATCCGCATGACGCCTGACGCAACCCGACCCGACCCGGCCCGAGACGGCCGGGAGAGGCACTGGCGAGGCGAAGGAAAGTCAGGGTTACATCGGATCGGACTAAGTAAAGTTTTCGCCGAAAGCTTTACTTAGTCAACGGAGGTCAGCCGTAGGGATGTGTTGCCATGCTCACCGCGGCTCGTTCTCCTCGACTGGTCGACCATGCTGCGAACCTTCCGGCGTACGCTTCCATCGATAGGGGATCCAAACTTGGTGGCATCGAAGCCATGTTGGTCACGAAGCCCATCTCCGCAGGAGAGGTGCCTCCCGGTGTGCCGAATGCCCCAGGCTCGAGTCCATTGCCGCCTGGTCTGAAACTCAGCTCAAAAGGCGTGATCTCAGGGAAGGCGACCAAGGTCGGGACTTACAGCTTCACTGTTCAAGTCGTTGACAAGAAGTCCAAATCCAAGCCACCGACACAGAACACGGCGACGGCGACGGCGACGCTGTCGATCACGATCGGGTAGCGCAAGAATGGCCTCGCCCAACCGCCCGCGGCCTAGGCTGGGGCCCTGATTATGACGCTGCGCCCACGCTGAGGCCCACACTGAAGTCCCGTCCGGCGAGCTCCCGAGTAGTAGCCTCGCCGAATGGCGGACCTCCGGTTTACGACCGTGGTCGGCGACGTCGACGAACTCTTCGCCGTGCTCGACATCGACGACCTTGGCGACGTCGAGACCCTCGTGATGTTTCTCTTCGGCAGGCCGGTCAGTGTGAAGGAGGTCGAGGGCGACGACGGAGTCGCAGTGGCGCTTGAGGTAATCCTCTACGGCAACATGGTCATGGGCACCGAATACGCATTCCCGTGGAGCCTGATGCAGCTAGCGCGATGGTGCACCGAGGCACTGGACGACGTGGGCCCCTACGCCGGTGACGGTGCCGAGTCAACGGAGCCGCCCGACGTCGCGTCGATGACCGATCCTGAGCTTTCTGATGCACTGATGGACGCGCTCGGCAAGACGCGCCTGTTCAACGTGTGGACTGATGAAGACTGACGTGAATCGCGACGTAACCAGATCAGGTCACTGGCATCACGTCAGATTCTCCAGAACTCTCGGATGCGCTGAATGCGGAAATGCTCGTCCATCCAGCCAGTCCCTCACCCTGCGCTCACTGACACCGGTGGCTTCACCGACAGCCTCCGTTCCGATCTGCTGCAATCTCGGCCCCATCACCCGGAACCACTCACCGTCGTCCTGATAAGAGGCGACTTGGCTGTCGAGGTCGTCGATGGTTAGTTCGCCACTCACTCGTTGCTCGATTCGATGGGCTTCCTTACCGATCAGCGCGATGGCGGCTCTACGCGAAGAGCCGGTGTTCGTGCCCAAGTATCGATGCACGGATCGATGGACATCCTTCGTCCGACTGAGGGCCGGTCCGTCCGGTGTTGACCCCGCACGCGTAGCTCGTCCCGGAATCACTCATTGAAGTTTCCCAACCGTGGGCTCGGATCTGGCGATCCCACGCGCCATGTGAGAGTCCTCGGTAGGGTCCATACCATGACCCACGATCCGGCCTCCGTCACCAGCCTGCTCGCCTTTGACTTGGAGACGACCGGCATCGACCCGTTCACCGACGTCCCGGTGTCGTATGCACTAGTGCTGAAGCGACCAGGGGCAGATGGTGCTGCCAGCGAGGTCTCGGTGGACTCTGGACTGATCGACCCAGGCCGCCCGATCCCTCCTGCGTCGTCAGCGGTGCATCACATCACCGACGAGATGGTTTCTGGGGCACCAGGTCTGCAAGAGTCGGCCGAGGCAGTCGCCACCGCACTGGTCGCGGCGTGGGCCGACGGCACGGCCATCGTAGGGATGAACGTGAGTTACGACCTGACGATGCTCGAGACGGTGCTGGCGCGACTGGACCTGCCCACACTGCAGCAGCGGCGCCCGGGTTTGGGCCCTGTTTACGACGTTCTGGTCCTCGACCGGACATTCGATCGCTTCCGCAAGGGAAAGCGAACGCTCACCGATCTCTGCCGTCACTACGGAGTAGACCTCGACGACGACGCCGCCCACGATGCGGCGGTCGACTGCCTGGCCACGCTGGACGTCCTCGAACAGATGGTGGAGCGTTATCCCGAGGTGGCGGCTCTCCAGGGCGACCAGGTGTCACCCAGGATGGGCGAGTGGTACCGGGCCTGGCTGGGGAACTTCAACGACTACCGGATGAGCAATGGGGACGAGTCCATTGCCGATGGCCACTTCGAGTGGCCGATCCACCAGGCCGGGCCGCAGTAGCCGTACACACGGCACGACATCGATCACGCTTGCCGATGCTGCCCACCGAGGGCAGTAGTTCCGATCTTGGCCCGCCGATCAGGGGGACCACAGGTGTTGGACCTCGACGAACGGGTGATTGCAGGGTGGACCGTCGGCCACCATGACGTCCGGAGCCGAGGCGTCGTCGCCCACACGGATGAGGGCCGACGACCGGGTGCCGTAGCCATCGATATGCACGCATGGAGCCAGGGTGGCCACCTTCCGCAATCGCCCGTCCGCAAACAGCGGTGGCCCTTCCAGGGTGTCGGCGATGGTGTGATCACGCAACACTGCCGGGAGCGCCTCCCACGGGGGGATACCTGCCGCCTCGCTCTTGGACAGCGTGGAACGGACAAGGTCCACCTTGTCCGACGGGGAACCAAGAGCGGTGTTCTCGAGTACATGGATTCCTGGGGCGAGGCGATCCAGGCTCGTCGTTCCGTCTGGTTCGATGTCGAGGTAGTGGAGCGACCGTCGATCCCCTACCAGCAGCCACACCGGGTTGTACTCGCCAGTGGCTGCCTCGATGGCGAGCAGTTCGGCACCCTCCTCTGCCGTACGGGCTTCGGCTGCTACCAGCGGAAGTCGGCCCCGTGATTTTCTGCTCGGATCGGGACCTTCAGCCATCGGGCGGTTGGTCAGTCCGCAGACCACCCCATGCTCGTTGACCGCCAGCCAGGTCCCACCGGCCCGCTCGTCGCGTCCACCGAGGATCCTCGGCTCCGCGTCACGCAGGATGGTGATCGCCGTAGCTGGTCGATCCAGCCATTCATCGCGGTTGGCGCCGACGATGAGCGGCCACCGCTCGTCATGCTGCCATGCGACCACGAGGAGACACATCAGGCGCACTGTAGTGGGTGGTGCCTCCTGGGATTCGTGGGGTCCAGAACCAAGCCGTAGTGCAGGGCAACCGAGTGCACGACCATTCGAATCAGTTGTTGGGGCCGATCCGGACATCACCCGCATGGTGATCATTCCGGCCGAGGGTCAGATATCCCCTGTCCACTGAGTTGAGGCGAGCGAAGGCGAAGTGGTGGTTGATCCACATGACGGACACGTAGAAGAAGGCAGCGATGAAGGCGACGTAGGTCGGCCACATGTGCAGCAAGGTCCCCTGGAGTTGGCTGGCCTGGAATGTGCGGATCGACAGATCCAGGACCAGAAGGGTGAGGGCGATGGCCAACACCGCATCGCTGAACAGCTCGGTCCGGTGCGCACTCATGACCAGGTCGGCCCCGGGAGCGTTCGGGTGACCGAGATGGTGTCGATTCCGCATGTTGGCTAGCAGTGTGTCAGGTTCTGAACCGGACCAAGCCGCCTGCCTCAGCCTCACATGCACATCCCGGATCCACCGAACTCATGTAGATAGTGTTTGCGGGCACTGGCTCGCCAGGGACCCCGTGTTCCGCTGGCCGGCAATGTCACTTCGGGTCACCGCGGCCCCTGTCGATTCCCCAGGAGAACTCATCTGATGACTACCGCAGTGGCGACACCGACGACTTCGAGCGGACGCATGACGATCCACGCCTCCTACGCCGCACTGGTGGTGGCCTGCATCGGGTTCGCGCTGACCGGACTGGGGAACATCCTGGCCGCCCCCACCGTCACCACCTACCCGAGCCGCCTGTCGTGGATCCTCCAGTTCATCGGTCCCATGCTGCTGGCCCTGGCCGTGACCCTCCACATCGATCACCTCTCCCCTCGGATCGGCCGGAGTGCGGTGGTGCTGATCATCGTTGGCGCCTTTCTGACCGCCGTCAGCAGTGCCCCTTTCATGTTCACGCCGGTTTTCTACACCGAGGAGGCTTGGTTCAACCTGAACTTCGTGCTGTGGGGTGTCGGCTACATCGCCATGGGACTCGGCCTGGCCTCGGTCGCCATGCACAAGGAGAAGCAACTCGAGCGCGCCCTCGGGCAACCAGCAGCGTCTTCCACTGATGACGACAACTACGACCTCACCGTTCACGCCTCGTTCCTGTCCCTCATTACGGCGTCCGTCGGGCTTATCCTCTACGCCATCGGCTACCTGCAGCTGGTAGGCCATCCGCAGGGAACCCGCAGCGCTTGGTCGCTCCAGACCATCGGCGGGATGCTGATCGCGTTGGGGATCGTCACCCACATCACCCACCTGCGCCGCCGCATCGGCACACCTGCGGTTGTCTTCGGGCTCCTTGGAGCCGCCTGCATGGCGTTCTCCTGCTTGCCCTATGCCGTCAACCCGAGCAACATCTTGTCGCCGAGCTGGGGCCAGTGCTGGTGGAACGTCTGGGGCGCCGGTGCGGTGTTTGGTGCTGTCAGTATCGGGCTGGTCATCCTCCGCAAGCGCTCGATCGAAGCCGAGGCTGCTTCCTGACGTCATCACCCCTGCATGCGTAGGTGGCCTGGGACAGCTCCTCCACTCGGTGATCGTTCCGGGAGGCGGATCGGACGGGCTCAGCCCACCACCATGAGTGCCCGGTGCGGGGCGATGGCGATTGCCGTGGACTGCGCGGAGTCCCGCAGTTCCTAGGGAGCGGAATTGATGTTGGACTTCGGTCCGGTAAACCACTTCTTGACCGACAGGTGCCAGTACGCCCACAGCAGGATCATGGCGGTGGGCACCACCAAGATCGTGTAGTTGACGTACTTCCAGGCGAAGCCGTCCTGCCACGGTACGCCCAGGTAGGAGGTGGGCATGAAGGCCATGACCGTCACCATGGCCGTGTCCAGGAGCGCCACCACGGACAGCACCTTGTATTTGCGGCCGAGGTTCCACTCACCAGGCACGAACCGATCACCTAGGCGCAGTCGATGCCAGATCGGGATGGCGAAGCACCAGTAGAGACCGATCACCCCGATGGAGACCACGGCGTAGAAGGCGACCGGGACCGGTACCCCGCCGACGTCTACTTGGATGAGCGCGGGCGATGTCAAGATGATGGCCACGGCCGCAGTCAAGATCACACCGTGCACCGGGACCCGCTTGGCGCTCAGGGTCGACCAGTACCGATGCCCAGGCACGGCACCGTCTCGACTGAAGGCGAACAGCATGCGCGAACAGCTAGTCATGCACGCCATGGTGCAGAAGAACTGCCCGACGGTCGAGATCAGCAGAACGGTGCCACCCCACCGGGAAGTGAGGGCTTGGGCGAAGATCACCGCCACCCCGCCACCCCCCGAGGTCACCTTGGCCTCGTTCTGCACGGCGAAGAGGAAGGCCAGCAGGAGGATCCACCCCCCGATGGCCGAGTAGAAGATCGAGCGCCACATGCCTTTGGCCGCCGTCGCTCCCGCACTCTTGGTCTCCTCGGATAGATGGGCCGAGGCATCGAATCCGGTGATCGTGTACTGCGTAAGCAGGCCGCCGATAGGCAGGACGACGATCAGGAACCCGAGGCCGTGGGTGGAGCCGCCGAAGAACCCGGTGCCGTTGATGGTGGAGGTGAAGACCATGGACGCGCTGGCGTGATGGGCAGGGACGAAGATCAGGATCCCCACGATGATGGCCGCCCCGAAGACGTGCCACCACACGGACACGTTGTTGATCCAGGCCAGCAGGTTGCTCGAGAAGATGTTGACCACGGCCGCCACGGCCAGAACGACGACGAAGTAGAGGAAGATCGTGTTCAGGTTGCCCGAGTGATAGCTGGTGGACAAGAAGCCCAGGGTCAGGTCGAGGAAGGTGGCACATCCATAGGCGACGGCGGCCTCTACGGCGAACAGTCCGATGAGGTTCAGCCAGCCGGTGTAGTAACCGGCCTTGGCCCCACCCAGTCGTGACGCCCACCAGTAGATCCCTCCGGACGTCGGGTAGGCCGATACCAACTCGGCCAGACAAAGGCCGATGCACAAGATGAGACCGGCCAGGATCGGCCAGCCCCAGGCGATGGCGGCTGGACCGCCGCCATTCCACCCGCTGGAGAACGTGGTGAAGCAGCCGGCCAGGATCGAGATGATGGAGAACGAGATGGCGAAGTTGGAGAAGCCCGACCACGATCGGTGCAACTCCTGCTTGTAGCCGAGTGCAGCCAGGTGCTCCTCGTCGGTCCGGTAGTGGAGGCGCATCGCCCCTGGTTCGTCGAGTTCGAATCCTTCGGGCATAGCGACCATCCTTCCGCGCTACCTGGGCCCCGACAAGTCATTTGGTGATTGCGTGCGAGGGAGCCACCACCGGCTAGGCCTTGCAGATGCCACTGGTGTCGGCGCCCGTTGCCGCCAGGTACTTCGTGAGGGTCGTGACCGGGATGGCCAAGCCGTGCCTCGAGGCGGTATTGCGGGCGAACACCACTCCGGCTACCCGGCCTGAGCCGTCGAGCAGTGGGCCACCCGAACTACCAGGCTCGATGGCATTGGTGAGTTCCATGACCCGTCCGGGGACGTCGTAGATGCCGCCATCGACGTAGGCGACGACGACCCCCGATGTCAGGGTCAGCTCGTTGCCCTCTGGGTAACCGGCGGCCCATACCGGTGTGCCGGTCGGGACATCGGCGGTATCCAGGACGGCTGGGATCGTCCCCCCGTCCAGTAGGGCTAGGTCGGGGCCGGGAGCCTGGTCGATGGAGCGCACGCTGGCATCGAAGTCGTTTCCGTTCCAGGTGGAGAGCTGTAGAGACGTTGACCCGCTGGCCACATGGCGGTTGGTGACGATCCCTTGGGCGATGGCGAACGAAGAGCCCGTGACTTGGCAGTGCACACTGCGGATCCGGAAGGTGAACTTGCGCGCCTCGGCCATGAGGCGCTGGGTCGTGGATGGGCTGCTGGACGTGGACACAGCCGACGGGCTCAGGGGTGTGGCCAGCGTGGCTGGTGGGGCTGGGGTGCACCCGGACACGAGTAGTGCTGCCGCCCCGACGACCATGACGGTCGTCAGGTGGGATCTCATCCAGTGGCACCGCTCAGGCCGGACTGCAGGGCCTGGTCGGCCGACTGTGCCTTGCTGCAGTCGGACGAGGCTAACTGCGAAGCACGAGCCACGGCTGGGTCGGTGTAGTTGGCGCTGTTCAGGTCGCCGGACACGGTATCGATCAGTTTCTGGAGATCGGTGACGCAGGTGTTGAGCTGTGCAGAGACCGCCTGTTCTTGGCCGATCAACTGGCTCAGGGCGGAGTTCTGATCCAGCGCCTTCTCCTTGGCCGTCGACTGGGCGGCCAGCTGGGTGTCGAGGCCACCTATCTGCCCGGTGACGGCGGCCACCTGAGTGTTCAACGAGGCGATCGATGATTGGGCCGTGACCAATTGCGCCACGGCCTTTTGATACTCGGACTGCCATGCGGCCGCTACCGAGTTTTCGTGCACGGCCGCGACTCCGCACACGACGGTGACGACCAGGAATATGGCGCCCACGCACCAAGCAGCTAGGGGGGCGAGTCCCCGGTGGGTCCTGTTGCCCAGCACCGGTGGATGGGAACGGTCGATCGATGCCTGCCCGGTGAGTGGTGGCTCGGCCTCGTCGAACGCAAACAGCAGTAGCGGCTGGCCTGGGACGGCTAGCTCGAGATCGAGCGATGCCAGAAGAGCAGGATCGCAAGTTTGCAGTCGAATGGGGGAGCTCGCCGGAACCAGGACATCGCCAGCGAACGCCAGGGGAAGCTCAGGTATCGACCGAGGGGGAGGTGGCGGC
>Ga0194041_10000204_pt1 | contig 23174 bp, 24 predicted proteins | sample JunL449m_MetaG_FD_160082 | JGI IMG/M metagenome (GOLD analysis project Ga0194041, IMG submission 160082) | Anoxic zone freshwater microbial communities from boreal shield lake in IISD Experimental Lakes Area, Ontario, Canada - Jun2016-L442-9m | ecosystem: Environmental > Aquatic > Freshwater >...
TAATAAACAAGTTTTTGTTGGAGTTGATTGAAGGTTTCGTCGTTAGTTTGATTTGAAAGTGTTTCAAACACTTTGTATTTAATAAATGCTTCTATAAACTCTCTGATACGATAGTTGTCAGGCATCATTTGATTTCCTGCATTATCATATTCTGTAGAGTAGAATACTAAGTGCACCACTCCATGTCTGAAGTTGGTGACAAATTTATTATCTCTAATATCAAATGAGTCAGCAGCTGATGAACCAAAGTTAGCACAGTCTAAAGAACAGTTTGCTCTTACAGAAATGTTTCCTGGTTTCAATAAATATTGTCTGTGATATTCTACAGCAACTTGCTGATTTGTTTTATATACAGCTTGAACTAATGTTGGCATACACGTAGGACATCCTGTGGTGCATTCTAAGTTAGTGCAAGGTTGTCCATTAGATGTAACAGGACTTATTTGTATTGTTGTTTCTGAAGCAGCCTGTGAGTAAAATGAGTTAGCTGTCTGATATGGATATCCAGGAATAGATGTACACAACCAAGCTTCTCTAACAGCATAAAAGTTATCAGGAAGTCTAGCTTCAAAGTCTTCTATGTGTAAAAGTTGTTGAGCTATAACGTAACTTGATTGTCCTAACTTCTTGAGACATTTTTCCAAATAGGTTGGGAATAAAAGATCATCTACAGCTCCTGTATCAAAGTAAGATTTTAATTCTTCTTTCACAAGTGCGTAGACTGGCTCTGGGCTAACAAAATTATATTTGTAATAGTAACTCATTTTTATAAGTGTTTATGTTATCCACTCTCTATATATGTGCTGATATTTATCATCAGCTTTTATATAGTGAGATAGTAATCTTGATGTTGTTCTAGAAGGTTTAAAGTACCAAAGATCAGAATGTTTGAATCTAGCATTTTGTTTGAACCAATGCCAACCAAAAAAGAATCCTTCTGTGTGATAGTTGAAGTTATAAATAACTTTTCCTTTCTCTCTAGTTTTCTGCCAGTCAATGGGAAGATTAATATATTCTTTTCCATCAACACCTTTCATCTTTCTTCTCTTCTTTTTCTTTATTGAGAACTCTCCAAAACCAAAAGGAAGTTTAATCTTCTCTCCAGTTTCTAATATGTATTGTTTGAATGCTTCGTTGAATGTATAAATGACACTTCTCCATTCATCAAAAGATAACAATATATTGGGATACTTTTCACAAAACTCCCTATAGTTATCTTTACTCGAACTTCTCCAATCAACCTTTGTTCTCATTAACTAGTTGACTTTGAATTTGGGGCTTGTCCATCTACACCATCTTCTGTTGTATCTGTCTTAATACTGAAGTATGTAGATAATAACTTCTGCGAAGTTAATTGTAACACTTGTTGTTCTAGATATCCTGGACATGCAAACTCTTTGTCTAATGGATTAATACAATACTCTTCTTCAGAATATTCTTTTCCACATCCACATTCTGGATATAGAATCTCATTATCTACATCTTCTTCAAAGAATGCTACAAATCTAATAGCCTGCAGATATGGATTATTTACGTATAGATATCCATTAGATATCCAGTAATACTCTTGATTTTTTATAACTGGAAGTTTTAAAAGATTTACATATCTATTGACAGATATTTCTTTTAATTTCTTTCCTTGACCACTTAATGCATTAATAGAATAAACTCCTTGTATTACATATTGGTAATTACCTTCTGAGATACGTGGAATTTTATATTTACTTCTACCTATTGTACATTCATCTACAAAATCACAACATTCAGAGATTGGCACTTGGCACATCTCTAAACAAGGAATAGTAGTGAACAATGTATCTGTTGCCCAAAGTTTTCTAAGATTGGTTTCTCTCTTGATGAGTAATAAAGCATTGTTTCTGATCTCAGAAGCAATAGCTCTATCAGTGATTAAGCTGTCTGTAGAAAGCAGCTTGTGTGTTGATCTTACGTCTGAAACTAATTTTCTTAATGTTGACATATTTATATTCGAGTTTCAAACTCTGCTATTTTTCCTAGTTTATTATCATAAACTAAAGCAAGAGCTGCACGTACTGAATGTACGTAGTTATTATCTAAGTGCCATCTGTCTACTCCAGACAAACTGGGCATTTGTTGTATTCTTACACCTTTGACTTCTTTAGCCATGTAGTGATGTTTATCCCCTGTATGAACCTCTCTATATTTAGCATTACCAAATGCTTGACTATGTTCTGGATGTGTGGCAAATAATAGTGGAAGATCTTCTAATTTACAATTTCCATGGTGCCAACCAATGAATGTATCTCCCAATGTTTTACCTTTTACAACACTATGTTCTCTATCAAATGTAACATCAAGCTGACGTTTGAAATGTACTTCTAGTGCATGTGCTAGGTAGAAAGATTTAGTTCTGTCGTGATTTCCTTGAACAAGTATAACATCAACACTATTTGAATAGAACCTCAACATGTTTATTGTATCTACAAGTATTGAGAATCCTAATTCATATTCAGAACTATAATCTAATATAGTGTCTTGTGGAGTTCCTTGTGTAGTTTGGTTTTGGTAATTATCTGTATGGAAAAAATCGTTCGAGATAGGAAATACTATAGTGTTTACATTATATACAGATACAACTTTCTTAATCAAAGATTGAGCCACGTTGAAGTATCTGTAAGCCCTTTCAACAGGGTTATTATCTTCATCAACATGTCTCTTAGCTAAGTGATAATCAGAGATTGATATCTCAATATCAACATGATCTTTTTCTTTACTATGATCAACAGGAGTGATTGTAATGTTATTTGGTTTGTAGTTTTCTAAAAACTTTGAAAAGTCTTCAGAGGTGTAATCTTTTGGTCCTCTTCTTTTAGAGAAAACTGAAGATGTAAACTTACCATTTGGTAAAAGCTTTGACCAGTAGTTTGTAATTACATACTTGTCTAAATCTATCTTATGTAATTTTGCTAGTTCAAGATCATCCTTTGGTTCATAATCACAAACCATTATACTTTCTAATGTTCCTTTCTCAGTATCAACTTTGATTGTCTTAGTTGATATTGTTTCAAGTTTTGTCTTAGTATTTAATTGTTCAAAGAGTTTATTTACTTCAAATGCAGAAATTCCTAAAGACTTAGCATAGTATTCTCTACTCTTTTTCCAGTGAAGCATATCCTTCAACTGATTTAGTAATTGTTGATTGTCAAGCATATGCGTTCTAATTTAATTAAAAATATGGTAAAGATAATAAATAGTTTTTTTAATATGCAAATATTTTTAATTACGCAAGAAATTCTTTATAATTAAAAATGTTATTAAACAAAAACTCCCCAAGGAAAACCTTGAGGAGAAGCCTTGTAAAACCAACAAAACAAGACTTTTTGTATATTATGAACAATGAACTATGTCACCACAAGAGTATACTACAGGTGAGTAGATTTCAGCATCTGGTGGACCACTTACAATACCTCCCACTTCACCACAATAAACAGTACCAGATCCTGGTGCACCTACTTGAAATTGAATTACATCATATGTTGAAAATGGATAAGTAGCTGCAACAACAAATGGTGTAAGATCACCACATCTTTTTATTCCATAATTTGGAAGTGGTGTAGTGGTTGTTGTAGTGGTAGTACAATCAACATCTATACTTTTAGTTTTTATATTTCCTACTGAATCTTTTATAACTAACCAATATGTTCCTGGTGTAGTTCCAATTGGTACACTAAATGATGTAGCTTCAATCCACGATGTATTTGCTAATGCCAATGCTTCGCTTGTAAAATATGTTGTACCTGTGAAATAAGTTAAAGATCCTCCTTGATATAAAGTTGATTCTAAAGTTGCATCTGTTCCATCACAACTATAAGTTATTGTAAAATCTAATGGTTGTAAAACAGGAATGTCAACATAGTTTGTACAAAGTTCTCCTGTAGACTTAACTCTAACTACAGTGGTATAATCAGGAACAAATGATGCAGCATATCCAGCTATCAAAGATGCTGCAGGAATACCAAAATCAAATGCTGAACTAAAACCATCTACACTTGAGTATAGATCAAATGGGCCAGCATCTGCCCCTATTGTTGTTAATGTTATTAATACTGTCATATTATTATTGGTTTAAATTAATCTTTTATCAACCTAACAGAAAATCCTTTGGTTTTTTCTTGAGACCATTGCCATACATTTGTACTATCCCATCTAAGATATGCTGGATATGCAGATATTGCATTAATCTCTGTAGAAGTCCAAAAAAATCCTATTTGTAAAATACTTCCAAATGTTCCAGAAATAAGTCTATTTCCTCCTGGTAATGCAGTAAAACCTGATGTATTAATTGCTCCTGTGTTTGGAGTCTGCCAATGTGACAATCCTGCTTCTTTCATTTTTCCTCCTGCTACAGTAGGTCCACCTAAAAATAATAATAACATATCAAATTCTAGCTTACTTGGAACATGATAACCAACTGGAGCCAATCCCCTTGGATCATTAACAGCATACCAATTGTAAAGTTTGCCATAAGTTAATCCTGTACCAAAAGAGTTTCCATAATAACACCAAGCACCTGAAGTTGCGTTTGCCCAAGCAGTCATATCTGTGATCTGTGGTATTACATCTCCATTTCTATATGTTACAACATCTAAGTTTTCTGTAGTCCATTCTTGTGAACCAATTATCACTGAAGGTAATGGTACTGCAGTTGTTGTTGTAGTGGTTGTTGAACTAGTGGTTGTAGTAGTAGTTGAACTAGTAGTTGTAGTGGTTGAACTTGTTGTAGTTGTAGTTGAACTTGTAGAAGTTGTAGTAGTTGTAGTTATTAAACTAACATCTATGCAACTAGCTTTTTGTGATGCACCATTAATATATAAACCTGTTTCATTCACTACAGTTAATGCATATGGATAAGTTAAATCCACACTTCTAACACTTCCAAATCCAGTGAAGATATATAGACTTCCTGTATCTTCAAATAATCCATAAGGTTCATTAAATGATGGAAGTGCCACTGTAACTTCTAAATTAGTTGTAGTGGCATCATATTGACGTAATTGATCAGCAACACCTTTTGTAGTGGTGACAATTAATTTGTTTGTTGTTGTAAATAGTATATCTCCTGAAACTGATGTTCCTATAGGTAATAATGGTAATATATCAGACACAACAGCAGTTGATACTGCAATATCTATATCTATTAATTTTTGAGCAGTAAATCCTCCTGGATATGTATTAGAACCAATTAATGATCTATTGTTAATTGCAAATAGTCCTTTACCTAATTTCACTCCTGCAGGAACTGTAATTATTCTATTAAATATAGCTGTCCAAGGCGATAATGTAATATCATACTCATAGATTTGAGTAGAACTATACAACCACATTTTTGTTGCAGTGTTTGCAATATCATTTCCTCCTGGAGCGTAATTTCCTAAGAAAGTTGTAATGTTTGAAATTGCATTGTAAGAATATACTTTTGAATCTTTATTTACTAATACAGTACATTGAGGTAAATTATGAACTGCAGTTGTTGTGGTGGTTGTTGTAGGAGGAACTGTTGTAGTAGTTGTAGTACAAGGACACTCAGTTGTAGTTGTTGTCGTAGATGTACTAGTTGATGTCGTAGTTGTAGTACAACAAATATTCAATGTATCTGTTATACTACAAAGACGTTCATCTATTTTTATAAGAACTGCACTGAGATCTTCTGATGTTTGAATATTTGTACATAATAAATCTAGTCCAAGATATGTTACTATATCTGATTTGGTAATTTGTGTTGAACAAGATTGATCACCTATGCAATTGAGAATACTCATAATTTTGGCTTTAAAATATTAACAAATTACAGTACCACTGATAACTCCACTATTAAGAATAGCCCAAGATATATTATCTACAGATTCTTGATACCATCTTGTACCTCCTGGGAAAGGAGTAGTCAATGCTGAATCTGTATATAAAGTAGATCCTAAATTAAGAGTGGCATCGTCTGAATACACAGTTATTGGAAATGATGATTGGGCACATGCTAATGCTCCTGAAATATAAGCGTTAGTTAAATAATATTTAAAATATGTGGGAACATGTGTTGTTGTAGTTGATGTGGTTGTAGTTGTTGAATCACATGGTCCAAGATATGTTTTTATATATGCATTATCTAAAAATAATGTATTAGGAATAATACATCCTGTAGGAACAGTGACACCACTAGGAGCAATCTCACCAACTCTATTTCCAGAACAATCAACTGCGTCCCAAGATCCTACAGGAGAAAGTCCTTGTATTTCAAATGCTTCGCAACTAACTTCTACACAAGGTGTTTCAGAAACAACTATTAAACCAGCACCAAGTAATAATGAACCTACTGTAATACATCCAGTTTCCATTGTTCCAGGATATGGGATAGTTCCACTTACTACAATATTTGAATTACAAGCAAATGCTTCCCAAACATGAGCTGAATGTCCTCCAACATTAATACTTTGTAATACATAAGATGCACATGCTAATGTAGTAGTTGTTGTAGTAGTAGGACAAACTTCAGCAATACAAGCTTCTCCAGTTGTTACTATTACTAACTCACTATCTGCTACACCACAACATCCACAAAATTGTAATACCTCAGATGCAGTAATTATAGTTTCAACAAAATCTCCAAGACAATCATTATATCCAATAGTATGATCTAATACAGTGTCGTCTGTATTAGTAAATGTAACACAGTTACAAGCTATTGTAGTAGTAGTGGTAGTAGTAGGTTGACAACTTGCATCACTTGTACAAACCACAAGTCCTCCAGTAAAAGAAATACCTCCACCTGCTCCACAACTACTTGCAATAGAATCTGAATCAGCACAGATGTTTATTTTATCATTTGTAACTTGTTGTGATTCAGGATTACCATTTGCATCAGTCCAGTAAACAGTACATTTACCTACAACTGTAACTTCATAACAATATGGTTTTAATTCAAGAGTTGTAGTGGTAGTTGTAGTTGTATTTGAACAACACTCTTGTGTATCTATAACATTAATTGAACCAATTTCTATAATTGGATAATTATTATCAACACAAGCAAATTGAACAGTGCTAGATGCAGTGTCTGTAATTGGTTCTAATGTATTACATTCTACATATGTAATTGTACCAGGATTAATTCTTGGTCCAACATATCCATATGTAGTACAAGGACATATCGTGGTTGTAGTAGTTGTTGTAGTACAACATACATCTAATGTATTAAGTATTCCACAAACTGTATTATCAATTTTCTGAAGAGCAACTGTAAGCGTGTCACAAGGTTCAATTCCTGAACAAGCTAAAGGTTCTCCAATATATCTCACATTATCTGATCCTACATTGGTATTAGAACACTCACTATTTCCACAAAAATTATTTTGTGAAGAAGGAGTATTACATCCACAAGGATCTACTGGTAAATAGTTCATGTTATTAAGGAATATAAGTGATGTAAACAAATGATATTGAAGGTTGGATATTGCTATGAGCTTCTCCTTGTCCAGTAGGATAATTTGTAATTGTAGTACTTACTGATATATTAGCAAGTGCTGTATCTGTTTCATATTTAGCATCAAATGCAAAATCAGCAGCATAATTTAATCCATATGGTCCACTAAATTTAACTACTCCACCTGTTAAACCATGTGCGTGTGGTGTTTGTTCTAGAATAGTATTAACAGTATTTGGATGTATATGAGGAGGTAATTGTGGTGTAGTAAGAATTATTGAATTAGCACCTGTTGACCATCCCATTACATAATCTGGATTACCTGGAATAGATGGGTTTACAACATTACTCATAGTAGAACCTGGTACATTAGTACAACCAACTATAGTTCTTCCTCGTAAATCATATGTACCATGTTGTCCATTACATATATATATTTTATCCCAAATACCTGTACCTTTTCCTGTTCCATCAAATACATCAATAGGTCCATTATATGCAATAATTGAATAAGGAACCATTTTATTTTTAACTAATCCTGTTTCTACACTTGTTAAATAAGCAGCAATGTAATCATTGATGTCAGAAATAGCTACATAGTTTGTAGAAAGATCTAAAGCAAGTGCTGCAAGATCAATCTCAACTTGACAAAGTTTATTTATTACAAACTGTAAAACTGTATGTGTATCTGAGGTTGGTTCTGTTGGTAAACAACCTACATTATAAGGCGCATTTAAAAGAGCAAGCTCTGCTGTAATATTATCAATTTGTTCTTGTAGATCACATGCAGCTTTAATAATTGCTGATAATACATCATTCAAATTAAAGCCATTACATTCTGTACATGTAGGAAGATATTGTTTAACAAGTTTACAAATGATATCTGGATCAATGACAGGTTTAATACCTGATCCATCAATAAAAGGTTCAATGAATGAAATTATTGCATTCTCAACAGTGGCAAGTGTGTCACCATTATGAATACCAAGAGCAGGAACATCTATTCCTGTATACTTAACGCATTGATCAGAAACAATCTCAGCGCAACCATTAAAGCAATTTGTACAAGACATTTTATTTAAATTTTAAAAGTTTAATTCTACTAGCAATCATATTCACAGAGTAATGACTAGCATATGTTGGATTATTATATTTATATGTTAGGATTCTTTTATAATTTAAAAGATCACTCATTACACTTGCTGGAAAAGATTGGTTTAAAATAAATACAACATTATTGTATAAACTACTACTTAGCTCTGCAAGCTTGCAGTCTATCTCACCTAATAGTGAAGGAATGTTTGCACACTCTGGACAGTTAGTTAATCTAGGTGATAACATAATTATTATTTTTTAGGTTGAGGATTATTAGCAGCACCTTGGCACTTTCCACACAATCCATTCTTTAGCTGACATCCACAGCCCACACTAGCTCCACAGTTTCTACAAACAGCCATATTAATAAAAGTTTATTGCATAGTTATTTCCAGAACAACCACAATTGTTTTTGTTAAAGTTAGTTAACATTGTAGATGCCTGGTTATATAGTTTATTTGCTTCAACAATTGCACAGTTATTTGCTGCTGCAATTGCTCCTTGTATAAAGAAGTAGACTGTATTCAAATCTACTTTTGATTGAGTTTTGATTGCTCTGTCACATTCCATCATGTCTAGTTTCATGAATGCTTCATCAAATCTTTCTTGTAGTCTGTCAACACGAATAATTGTTTTCTCTACAAAGTTTTCGTATGCTGGAGCTACAGAATATTTTAAATGATATACACCATCAGGAAGAGGTTGGTTTACACCTGATGCAGTAATGCCTAAACTTGATGATGTAAAGATATTAAAATTATTTACATCAAACGCAAGAATTGCAGTATCAAATCCAGGAACATTTATTTCAATTGTTGGAGATGTAACAACAGGAGGATCTGTAGGATATGTAGACGCATCTATCACCCCAAGAGTTAATGTATTATATGTAGGAACTACAAGTATATCTAAATTTAATGTTGGCATGTTGTTATATAATAAATATGCCAGAGGACTTGAGAACATCCTCTCACCCTCTGGCATAGGTTATTTATTAATTTACTTCTTAAGGAATCAACGTAGTTGTAGTACTAGTACTAGGCCATACAGTAGTTGTAGTAGATGTAGTAGTAATACATACTGGATTGTTATCAAGAACATTTCCAAGAGCAGCTTCTAAGATAGTTTGTACAGCAGTCGATTGTGAAGAACCAGCTTCAGCTGCAATGATCACTGTAGAATCTTCCATGATGTAATCACCCCATTGGTACTCAGATTTATTGTACTCATTAAATTTGATGTAGAAAGTATCATAAGTTGTACCATCAGAAACCCAAGACTCAAAGTTACCATTGTAACCAGCCATTCTGTATAAGTGTTTCAAGTAACCTGCTTGGTAGCTGTAGAAGTTTTTCTCTAATTGAATAATTTCTGCAGATGTACCAGTTGCGTAGTTAGCACGTTGTACTACTTCAGCGTTAGCTACAATGTTACAATTATCAGCTACAATAAAGTCAGCTGTAGTTGCAGGACCACTGTATACAAAAGTTCTGAACCACATTCTGTCATATTCGTAAGGGAAAGCAGCAACATCACATGGTTGTCCATATTGAGTTAATGGTTTTCCTGTAATACGTAAGATTGCAGAAGCATCATTACCAATTCTTTGGAATTGATAGAAGTTGTTAAAGCTAATGTTATCAGGGTTGATACCAGGAGCTTGTTGTTCCAATTTCAAGATGAATTGGTCAATCAATGCAGGAACGTCAACAGTATCACAAGGATCACCACCACAATCACAACAAGGAGCTTGAACAGTCACTGAACGAGTGAATCCATTGAAATACAATGTATCCAAGTAAGAAGAGTGAGCACGTAACGTTAAAGTTACAACATCACCACATTTTACATTCCATCCATCAACGTCAGTAATTTGAGTGATAGGAGTAGGACATCCACTCACTTTGTACCATTCAGTTACATTAGAAGTACAATTTGCTGTTGCACATCCTTTAATTTTGTCAGAGCGTTTAGTTCCTTGTAGATAGGTATTTTCTCTACCTTGAGCTACATAGAAATAAGGCGAAGCAGCAATGTTAGCTGCTGTGGCAGTTGTGTAATCACTTCTAAAGAATCCTACTGTACCAGCAGTTAAATCTTGTGTGTAATTTACTCCTGCACCTGTTGTTGCAATGTTTCTGCCAACAGGGACTACAAAGAGCGTAGTTAATGAAAAATCAGCCATTTTTATTTATTTATTAAGTTAAAAATTTATTCGTTTGTTTGTATTCTATATTGTGCATTTTGAACTGCACTTTGATTCTCTGTATACATTGCTAGGTTCTCAACTGTCAAATCTAACAATTCATCTTCTAGGTATGTTTCAAGTTCACAGTCTTGATCAAATGATGGTTGTCCATCAAACATGATAAATCCTGTTTTGTTTATGTACACTGGATATCTCATGTACATTATATTTATAGTTTTGGGAGTGAATGTCCCATCTGTAAATATACTTATTTCATCAGAGGCAAGAAAGTTAAACGTTTCTTGATATTCAAAACTTGGTTTGTAATGATCATTGTTCAGAATAAACTGAAGATCTCCATGTTTTGCAAGGTCTCTATTAATCCAGATCTTTCTGTCTTTACATCTTCCTTTATCAGCTAATACATATGAATCAACATAGAACATATATTTAGGTTCTAATAGATGTATGTTAGCTCTCCACTGATGTAGTTCTTCATTTAAAACTGATAATTCTAATGGTTGATGATTATATGACATTACAAGACTTTGTAAATCTTCATAACGCTTCTTAAATGAATCAAGTCCCATCTGACTTACAGTACTAATGTTATCAATCTTTTGCTTTATCAACTTGATCTGAGCCTCATTCAGAGCTAAGATTTTATCTTCAAGTTGAATCTGTTGATGCTCATTAGTTGATAGCTTATTCAATCTTTGGTCAATCTTGTATAATAAACTATCTACTGGTATCATATGCTTTTATATTTTTAAAAACTAGCCACTAAATAGCAGCTAGTTTTTTACTTTTTAATTTTCCTTCAAGAGTAAGTAGCTCATCTTGATTATCATCATCAGCAAGGAATTTAATTAAATCTTCCTCATCTTTTGCAATTTCAAATTCTCCTTCATAGACTTTACCATTTGGTTTAATTCTATAAACTGAATGAGCAACAGCTTGTTTAACTAAATCTTTAATATGGAGTAAGTTTTCCTTCATATCTGCAAATCTGTTGAACACTTCTACAGGATTTAATCCTTGGAAAGCACCAGACTTGAATTCTGATTGTTTAAGCATATTATCTACTTGATTGTAAACAACTTCCTCTTTTGTATCTTCTGTAACTGGAAGTCCTAAAAGTCTTCCAACTTTACGTTTCTTCTCAGGAGTCATTGAATCAAATTTCACAATAGCTTTATTGATCAATTGTTTTTTCTTGAAGATTACACCACTTTCAATTTCCTCGTCAACAACATAAAATTGTGTGTCTGCAGGATATTCACCTCTTTCCCAAGCTTGATAACTTCCTGCAATAGTTGGATGTACTCGCAACCATGAAAAAGCTAACTCTTGAAAAGGAATAGAAAGATCAAAAAAGTTATCACCATCTAACAGTTTTACTGCTTGTACGTGAGTTTGGTCATCTGTTGATAATGATAATCCATAGTTCCAAAATTTAGAACGAGGACCAAGATCAATATCACCTAATGCATATTCTAACTTTTCACGTAGTTTTGTAACACGTTCGATTTCTAACTCACGTTCTGTCGAATCACTAATTCTTCTAATGTATGCAGCACTTGCATCTAGTCCTGTTCTATACTGACCATCTAGTTCTTTATAAGGATATTTAAATACTCCTGTTCCAGGAACACGAGTCATACCTTTTTGTGCTAGACCACCTTGCATTGTTTGCAATTGAGAATTGTTATACTCTTTTTTTAATGTAGAGATTTTGCCTATCTTACCCATAATGTAGTTTAATTAAGTTTTGGTTTATACTTTGCCAGAATGCCCCATCGAAGAGAGATGCAACACATATTAAACATGTCCATCATTCTGTTTGAAAAGTCTTCCCCCCAAGGTGGGAGAGAGTGGGGGAAGGGGGGAATTCTTTTCGATTTACGACTTACTCTGGGACGCTGTTCTAATGGGTAGCGTAGTAAGTACTGTTATTTTATTAGAATTGTGGGATTTCTTCAATCAACACAGTTCTTGATAAATCTTCAATGAATACATCGCAACGATCTTTCATCCAAATTTCGTATCCTGGGAATTTGTTAGCAGAGCTCATACCTTGAGATTTAGCAAAACCTAAGTGGTGACGAGTTCCATCAATATAACCCCAAGTCATAGAAGGCGCACCTTTCATACGTACTTCACGAATATTATTTACCATTGAACCATCAGACATTGGAGAAACATCAAACACCATAAATACTGGAGTGCTCTTTTTGTTTTGTCCAAACTCTAAGTTAGATTGTGGTAAATCTAATTCTTTCAAGTGAATCAATTCAACACGACCTGTCTCACGAGTTACCATTGCATCAAATGCAAAGTTGTAAGTGATGTGTTGTCCTTCTCCTTGCATGTATCTGTTTCCAGAGTCAGCCATGAAAGTTAATCCTGAGTTTAATGCATCAGTTTTCAAAGCTTGTTGGAATACATCGAATCCAGCTTCGTTAGTGTACATTTTAACTCGTCTATCTTTAACGTCCACACGTCTGTAGAATAAATCTCCAAATACTGAACGAATCAAGTTAGCAGAGAATTCACCTCTGTTATATTGTACCAAGTTTCCATTGTTACGCATTCTGTGGTATACACCTGCAGATGTACGTTTCAATTCTTGTTTAGAACCATTAGTTTTAACTGTACCTGGTTTAGCCCAGATCATACGTTTAACTTTCAATTCCAACATAGATTTACGCATCCAGAACTCAACAAATGGCTCCCATTTAACATCATTACGAGTTAAAGGTAATTGGTTACGTCTTTGTGGAGCATATACCAAAATATCTAATGCTTTACCAGAAGCATCAACCATCATTTTGTCATCAGCCCATTCAGTGATTTTGTGCTCATATCCATATGCAGAACCTAAAGATTCGAACATAGTGATTTGCTCACCTAAACGAGGCAATCCTAATAAGTCTTGGTCAAACTCACCAATAGCAGCATCAACTAATTCTAATTCAATACCAACTTGTAAGAATGTAGAAGATACGAAGTCTACGATTGGATTGTCAGTTACTAATGTAAATGAATACAAGTAACCCATGTTCCAAGGAAGTGGATCTTTAACTACATAGAAACGAGGACCATACTGACGAGAACCTACAGAAACGATAGCGTTTTTAGAGAACTCATTAGTATCTAATACTAATTGGAATTCTTGACCATCGATACCAGGCTTACCTGATTCTTCAAGAATGTCAGTTAGACTAGTTGGAATGTTGATGATTTTTGGAAATTTGTAAGGCACAGCAATTTGCCATTTCCAAGCATCACTATTATTATCAATGTAATAAGGTGTGCTTTTGTTAATCATGTCTAAGAAATCATTGCTATACAATGAACTCTGTGTGTACAAGCTGATGATTTTTTTATCATAGTCAGCTGGTTCAGTGGAGTGAAAAGACTCCAAGTGGTTAGAGTCTGTAAGTTTACCTACAGCACGCTTGTCCATAGAGGCTACTCTAGCGTAAGTAAAACCAGTTAACCCTGGGATAGTTTGAATACTCATTTTGTTATACTTTTTGTTGTTATTAAATTACTTATTATAGGTTAGTGAACCACGAATTAGGATTAGCTTTTGAACCACCTGTGCCTGAAGTTTTTGCTTTAGTCACTTGTCTTGCAACTTCTCCAAATAGCTGATCTGTCTTTTTAGATACACCTGTTTTTTGTATAGTTGATAATGTAGGATCTTTTTCTAAGATTTTAAGAAGCAATCCAACTTTAACTTTCATGGCATGATTCTCAGGTCTTTTCAGATCTAAAATGGTTCTATCAAAATCTGAAAGTGTTTCTCCAGATGGTGTCTTCCATTTATCAACTAATAAGAAGTCTTGTAGTTCGTTTGCTAATTTTGGATTGATAGGAATCCCATCAAACTCTTTTGTTTTAAGTTTATCTTGTAAAACAACTTGAACATTTTGTATGTATTGATTTCTAATTTGAGCTTTTTGTTGCAATTCTTGTTGAGCTTTTGCCTCTATATGTTGTAACTTCTGTGCTTCTTTTTTAACCAATACTTTATGATGCTTAGTAGCTACGCTCTCAAGATCACCATAATTTTGAAGTCTTTCAACTTCTGAATCAATATCATCAACATCAAATCCTTGATCAGCTAATGCTTGTTTCATTATTTTTATTTGGTTTGATTCTTCTGAGAGATCCATCTCAGCAAAACTTACCACTTGATTATATATACCAAAGTAATCTTTAGGATTTACTCCTTTTACAAATATGGCATCAAAAGCTTCTTGATAATCCTCTCCAAACTGTCCAATGAAATTTTGAACCATTTCAGAAGCACCACGCTTTTTTTCAATTTCAAATCTTTCTAAAAACTCTTCAGGTGTAGTGATAGGAGCTTCCTCGTCATCTTCATCTTTATTAAAAACTCCAAGTTTAAATAAGTCATTTGCTAATGCAGAGAATTGAGTTCCCTGTGAATCTTCTTCATCATTAGATGTATCAGTTGGTGCATTTTTTGCAACAGGTGCAGGTGGTGTGTCATCATCATCTTCATCTTCATCAGTGTTGTCACCTAAAAAGTTTGAAATAAGAGATTGTCCTTTTTCTTTATCATCAGCATCATCTTCAACTGGTGCTATCTCTTTACCTTTTGGTACTGCTGGTTTAGCAGGAGGTGTAGCAGGTTCTGCGTCTTTGATAATTGGTGTGACATCTTCAGGATTAGATGTTGAGGTTTCAGGTGAGAATAAGTCATTTAACAATTCTTGATTTCCCATACCCATTTCCATAGTATCTTGGATACTGAAATTACCCATAGATAGGTTATCTGTATTATCAGCCATAATGTAGTTGTGTTTAATATTTGGTTTATATTACGTGTAAAACTAATTTAACAATATTTAATTTCAAAGGATTAGTTACCAATATGCTATAATTTTTGTGGTAATATAGCATTAATGTTTAATCTCCTTTAAGATTTATTACTTTTTTTTGTTATTTCTGCCCTTAGCATTCTCTTTAGCTACTGCTAAATCATTTGCCATATTCTCTCTAGCCACTTTGATCTTTTCTTTTTCTATGTTCATTTTATCAGCAGCTTGTTTATTTTTAGATTGAATATCAGCAATCTTTAATGCATAATCTTTTGCAGCTTTATCTTGCTCATGTGTAAGTTTACTTATTTCCATTACATCAGGAATTGTATTCTTGTTAATATCTTCACTCTCCACTTTACCAAATCCTGTAGCTTGAATGATTGCAATCTTCTCTTTAGATAATCTATCAAGTTCTTTTTGGTAATCATCATGAGCAAGTTGTTCTTGATGTTGTTGAAGAAGAAATTGTTGTTGAGCTTCTGCTTGTTTTTGTTGTTGATCAAGCTCTTGTTGTTTTTGTTGTTGAGCTTGTTGTTGCATAGCTTCTTGTTTATCTCTAAGATCTTTGAAGGTTTTCTTCATTTCTCTCATAGACTTAGTGCTGTACAATTCAATAACATCATATAATGAACCACCATTCTGCATCAAAGGTTGTGCCAATTGTCTAAGCTCATTAAACATTTGAGTATCTTCAGGACGATTTGTTGGAAATACTTTTAAATCTCTGAATCTTAAATCTGTTCCATTTACTTGTATAAATGCAGATTCTCCTTCAGATGTAATATACGATAATGTACTCTGAGGTTTAGAACTCTCTACATATAATGCAGCATCAATTATTGCTTGATAAAGTTGACCCATTACATATTCATGAGCAATGAATAATGGCTCTGTCTGAGAGTAACTTTGTTGCATTGCAGTTTGTGTGCCTGTAGCAGTTTCAGAAGCTGCAACAGATCCCATACGTTGTCTTGACATACCTACAAGTTCCCAACATTCATTCTTCATTTCTTGTGCAAGTTGATAACGAGATTGAATCTCTTGCGTACGTGTAAGATCTAGAGCTGTAAATTGGTTGAATGAACTTGGAGCTTTTAAATTCTCTGGAGAGTCATCAATAAATACTACTCCTCTGTTACGTGCTTCCATTTCCCATATGTCAAGAGCATCTTGTGCATCTCCATCTTTAGGAATAGGAATGTGACGTAATGACATAAGCTGAACCTTACCAACTTCTTTCTCTAGAAGTTTATACAATTGGTTCATACATACATTATATATAACTTGGAAAGGCTTCATAAGATCCACTAAAGATTTGGCTTCTGTGTTCTTCACCTCATATGTTGTACCTATAATAGGACAATAGTTTAATAACTTAAATGGTTTGATGTGATAAATGTCTGGACCAATCTTAGTTCCTTGATACCACTCATTAATCCATCCCCATTCTAATGATTGTTGTGTAGGCATACTACCAGATTTGTAATTCTCATCAACTAACATTGATTGTTCATTACCCATCTCATCAGTATAAATTAGTTTACCTATTTTTCTTTTAGAAATCCAATAGCTACGTACAACAACATACTTATATCCAAATGAACTAACGTTTGATGTTAGTCCTAAAAAGTCTTTAAGTCCATCATTGTTCTCTTTCATCTCAGACTCAATCATCATTCTTGTTTGTAGAACAAGGGGATCATATGTATCATAAACTACAGAGTCAATGCCTTCAGGAGCATTAGGATTCCCAAGATTAGATTCTCTAACGTTGATAAGTCCATAGTCTTGGAGTGACGAACGTAAGTGGTCGATTTCCTCTTTTGTAAGATCTGGTATGCTTTCAATGATCTCTGATAGCTCCATAACTTGTACTGTACCAGCAGCATAAGCACCCTGAGCTCTGCCTGTGGGATCTGAAATCCACTTTCTATCAGGAGTGGTAAGAAACCATGTGTTTTTTGGATTAGCGACTTCGATGTTGAAACCAAGTTTCGAGTTGTCTTCATAGATGTGATAAAATTCTCTTGCTGATATTAGAAGATCTCTAAATGCATCTTCTGATTTTTCTTTTAAATTAAAGTCTGCTTTTTGACAGGTAAGAATATGATTAGCCCATTTCTCTGCAACAGAAGTATAAGAGTCTAACTGTTCTTTAACTTCTTCCATAGTCATTTGTTGAATTTGTTCTTCATCAATTTCCTGACCTTCCATTGCAAGTTTTTGAATGATTTTTTGTTTAGCTTCATTCATTACATATTGTTGAAGAATATCAGTTTTAAATTGTAGTTCTTCAGATTTACTATCATCATCAAATGCTTTAACTCTGTAAGTATCAGGACGTTTGCTTATTTCTCCAACTAACTCATTTACAGGAGTGGTAACAATTGAATAATGTTTCACATAAGATGGAAGTGCAAGATCAGCTTCTAACATGTCTGTAAAGCTTTTCACATGTGGTTCTTGATAGAAGTCTTCCATTCTAAGAATACCTTTCATAAGATCATAGTTCTTTACAAAGGTGTCTCTGTTTTTCACATACTCAGCATATGCTTTATTGGCAAAATAGTCCATTGTATTTTTAATCCAACTTTCATCTTGCTTTTCTTTTTCAGTTTTGAACTGATCTGGAAAGATATTTAAATACGCATAGCGTATCGTAGCATCTTTCGTATATCTAATTATTGCCATTATGTAAACAATTTACGTTTTTTATTATTGAACATTCCACTTGATTCTGCAAATAATGTATTCTTCTTCTTTGCCCCATACAATGATGTAATTCTTTCATCTTCTTTACCACCAGTTCTTCCCATTATAGGATCTAACTTCATGGCTAATGCCACAGCTAATTCTGCAGCGATGATTCTATCAAAGTTACCATCTTCATTATACTGAATCATTTCTTCAAGAAGCACAGGATCAAATATCTTTGACATACCTTTTGTTTCAGAGATGATATTTCCATCATCATCTTTCTCTATGTGTATTGCTTCTTCTGTATATTTCTTAAGACATCCATGTAGGAAATCTCTAATTTTCTCAGCAGATCTATGTATACCATAGTCACGTCTCACAGTAGTATTGGGAACTATCTCTTTCAACCAGTCTGGTTGACGTTCTAAGTAATGAGCATCTCCTTTTGAAATCATATAATCTATAAAGGAAATCTCATCATTCTCGCACAATGCTCTAGCATTATAATACTTAATCAATAGTCGTGCCTGTTCTTCCCATGTTTCTTTTTTGTCAGGACGTGCACAATAGCTAGCTACAAACATATCCTGGTATTTCTCACCAGCTATGGCATGCATACGTTTGTAAATATACACAGATCCTAATGATGTAGAATATGCAGACTTACCTTGTCTATAGGGGTCAATTCCTGCAACATAAAGTCCATATGGAGGAGTATCTACAGGAAACTCATATATAACTACAGGAGCATCTTTTTGATCACTATTCTTTAATGGAAAATTTGTAATTGGTAATCTATCTGTGAACTCATGTTTTACACCTTGTCCATCATCATATAGAACAACAGGAGTTCCTGTTCTTTCCTGATTTAACAGTCTGGTTTTCTGACGTTTAGCTGCTTCAATATCAAAGATGTTTGTATCTTCATTCAAGAATATGTCATCCACTTCTTGAGGATAGTACATCTTCTCCTTTAAATAAGCAATTCTATCTCCTGCTTTTTTAAGCTTTTCAAGATTGTCATTTGTAATCTTTGTGGCTAACTCTTCATTAGACACCATCATCTTCACTTGATGTAAAGAAGAGCCTTCTGGTTTTTCTAAGAATGCACCAAGAGAAGATTCTTCCTTGGCTTCCATTCTGTATTTGTGTGAGATGAAAAGTCCATGTACACGCTTATCATCTTTTGCATTGTTATACGTAAGAAAATTAAAATTTTCTACGTCAAACATTAAGCTCTTTGCATCCATAAACATCTTCATATCTCCACCTGTTCCTGTAAGAATAGGACTACAACCCCAACCAAATGGTGTTGTAAATCCAGGTGTTGCTGCTTGAAGTCCTCGTAAGAAACTTCCTTTACCTATCTCATCAATGATTAGCCTTCTAGGTTTTGTACCTGCAATAGCTTCCTCATTATTACCACCATCTAAGTTACGAATAAGGATCTGAGAAAATGGGATTCTTTCTCCTGCTCTAGTTTTAATTCCAAGTGTCACTTGGTTCTTCCAGTTATCTTCAACCCTCTGCCATCTCCATGCTTCTGGAAGAAAGTTTAATCCTTTGTCAATTTTATCTGTAATAAGCTTGATATCAGGAGCATTCAGTCCAGCAATAATGTTCTGTGAGTTCTCATCAAATGTAGCACCATGTCCTATATATGAAGCCTCAATAACAGACTTAGCAAAACGACGAATACCTAGTATAACTAAGCCTTTCTTTTCTTTATGTGCTCTGTCAATTTCATTTGTAACTAACCACTCATTATCTCTAAGTAGTGGGTTAGCATACTTCTGGTTTATTCTACCATATTCATCTATGATATCTACCTCTGTATGCCATATGTTCAAATGCCAATATAGAAAGGGATTGATGTATTCGCCATCCATCATGCAACCATTCATGCTTAACTCCTTGTGGAAGTTAAAGAATGCTTTATATTCATCAGATGTTTTATCTGGAATACGTTTCTGATTGATGAACCAATCCTTGTATTCTATATTATGTAGTTTCATTTAGCGTCTTCCTTTTAAGAAGTCTTCAGCCATAGAGCCAAGTTCTTGACCACCTCGTGTCTCCACTTTCTTGGCCTCTTCTTTCTCACGTAGCTTGTCTACAACTTCGAGCAAAGCTAAGTAATTTTTCATTGTCTCCTGAATAAATTTTCCTTGGCTCTCAATGCTCGCAATAACCATTGGCATTGCTCCACCAGCTTTGGTTTCTTTCCACTTGATTCTATCCTCTAATGTATGCATAGGATTTGCATCAACGTATTGTTTCCAGCTTGACAATTGTTCCTCAGCCCAATCAAGTTCTGTATTAATGTATGTAGTTTTCTTTAACGCTGCCATTATTTTATATATTGGTTAAATGCTTCATCCAATTTTTGTTTATACGCTTGTATATCTTCTACTTCTGCTCTGATTTTCTTTTTACATTCTTCTATTCTATTTTGACATTGATAAATCTCATCATAGTACTGAGTTTGGATACTACGAAATATAGCAAATTTATCCTCACCATCTTCTAAAAAGTCTTGTATCACTTCGCAAGTGTTATCTGGGTTACAAGCTGGTATTTCACCTGAATGATTTATTTCATTTCTATCTTTAATATCTTCCATAATGTAGTTTGTATTATATTGTTATTATTATTCCTCTTCGTCAAGAATATGGTTTAAATCGAGGCCCTCTTGTATTATCTGTTCCAAATCTTCGCAATATGGAACTCCTGATTCAAGCTCTATGATGTAATCATTTAATATATTGTAGAATTCCTTATTAGAAAGGTTCTCTATGCAATGTCCATCCATTGCTGTAGCAATGTGTTTCCCTAATGATTGTAAAGGGAAAAGTTTATCAAGCTTTGATAAAGCTTTCAAGCTCTGGTTATAAAAACTAGCAGCCATTATATTAAATCGTTAATGTCATCGTCTGACAGTTTAACCTTTGCTCTTGGAGAATCTTCATTGTCTTCTTCATCGTAATAATCTTCTTGAACAGCTATTTTAATTGTGTCTGTTTCTTCATCTTTGTCAACCTGTGCAGAAAGATCAATAAAGTTTGCTCCTTCCTCATATAATATAACAAGGAGATTAATGAACATCTCTAGAGGAATCTTTGTAACTTTAAAATCTTGATTTGCTTCCATGGCTTACGTATTTTTTTCTATGGCTGTCCACTTCTTTAAAGGACATTCACAAGAGAGACATTTTGTTTTTGCTGCTAATGTACATCCACAATTGACACAATGTACATCTGGTCTAACAGACTTGTGTTTTGTAGAAACGTGTTCACATTTGTTACACACTAACATCCTTGAATCACTCACCTGTTGAATCAATTCTTTTTCCTCTTCTGCAGGAAGGAGATTATTCTTCCATCCCTCGATTATTTGTGCTAGGCTCATTTAGTTTTGGTTTTAAAGCTTTGACATTATTATTAATAGACTCTAGTCTCATCTCTGTGTTTCTTCTTTCTGCTTCTGTTAGCTCTGAAGATAACATGTTGGAATAATACTCTACTTGTTCTGTGTATTTCTGCATCAGCTTAACACCACGTTTCTCATTAAACACAAACTTTCCAAATCCAGAAATCTCAATTGAATTGTTTGTAGCTGTAGCTGCATTAGCAGAATCAAATTGATGTGAAATAATTGTATCAATTGTCTTCTCAGAAATCATCTTATCACACACCTTATTAACAGCAATCTTCTTAACAAGGAATTCCTTAATAGACATACTAGGAGGCTTGTTCATGTTGTAACTTTATAGCCAATAATACATCCTTACTAAAATCCAATACAATAGAAGGATTAACCTTCACCATGTTCTTCTCCTTAACAAATACACCAACCTTCTTAAGCTTAGAAATAATGTTATTGATTGTGGGATTTGTCGTATTATGTTTTGTACAAAACTCTTCCCTTACATTGGCATTCGTAATATTACCTCTCACAGCTGTAAAGGCAATCAATTGTATTTCTCTTGTAGTTAGATTTAGAGAATTGATGTTTGAAAGAATAGCATAATACTTCTCAGCAAGAGCTATGTTATCTTCTACATTCCTTTTTAATTTCTGAACTATCATTATATTATTTGGTTTATTAAGAACAAAGATATATAAAAATAATTATACACAACAAAATATTATATACACCCCACCCACCCACCAAAGGTAAAAACTTTTTTTGTTATAAAAACGCTGTAAGAGGAAATATTTTTTCGTGGTGTTTTTACTATGCCTGAAAAAAAATTTTTTCCCAAAATTTTAAAATCTTTCGTATGTGTGAGGGAGTTGACCACTTCCAATCAACTACCCCACCTATAAATTGGGTGTGCGTGTGCTCCCCATAATCATTTATTAATCAAATCAATTTAACAAAATGGAAACATTAAAAGACCAAATCGTTTGGACAGACCCAATCGTAAGAGACAGTAAAGTAACTAGCTTAGGTACAGCTGACAAATTGTTTAACGACTGCGAACATTTGTTCGTTACAAAGAATGTAGGCAAGCGTGTCACGATTATGTTCAAGAATGCCAATGGCAAGGTAAGAACAGTTGTGGCAAGTGAGGTTGTTGATAAACTCATTCGTCAGGGCATTATGTCTCAGGAAGAGGCTTTATCATTGCCTGTTCTTAAAGGCGAGGACAGGCTTGATTCAAAGACCAATACTATGCAACCAACATTTTGGTTGAGTTTGCCAGGTACAGGTTGGGTTAAGGTTAGTGATGTTAAGGTTGTTGAGTTCACCAAAGTTGTGGATTATAACAAACTTGCAGTACTTGATTAACAAAAGGGGCTCATTCGAGCCCTTTTGTTTTATATATAGGGGTGGGACGTCAGTCATTTGGGTGGGGTAAAAAAGCCCTTAATATATAAAC
>Ga0194041_10000205_pt1 | contig 23097 bp, 26 predicted proteins | sample JunL449m_MetaG_FD_160082 | JGI IMG/M metagenome (GOLD analysis project Ga0194041, IMG submission 160082) | Anoxic zone freshwater microbial communities from boreal shield lake in IISD Experimental Lakes Area, Ontario, Canada - Jun2016-L442-9m | ecosystem: Environmental > Aquatic > Freshwater >...
CGATGTCCCATACACCTTCAGTGTATGGATTGCCTGGGTGCCCGAGGTGGGACTCGAACCCACACGCCCTTTCGAGCAACGGATTTTGAGTCCGTCGCGTCTGCCATTCCGCCACTCGGGCCAGGATCGACCATGGTATCGGCACATCGCATCAGAGCCTTACTAGTGAGTAGTACGCATTGTCGTCAACATGCCGTCTAAGGTTTTCAAGGTGCTTGCCTTTACATTTCCCGGTCAAGGGTCGCAACGACCCGGTATGGGCCGACCATGGACCGACACAGAAAGCTGGGAGCTCGTAGATGAAGCTTCCGACGTCGCAGGTCGTGATGTTGCTTCACTACTGCTTGATGCAGACGCCGAGACTCTGCGCGACACCCGCAATGCGCAACTCACCACATTTGTGTCAAGCCTCATGGTTCTCGACGCTGTCGAACGATTAGGTATAGAACCGAGCTTCTGTGCTGGCCACAGTTTGGGTGAATACACCGCCCTCACAGCAACCGGAGCATTGTCGTTTGAAGACGGCGTGCGCCTTGTGGTTGAACGAGCAGACGCAATGCATGACGCGGGTCTGGCTTCGCCTGGCACGATGGCAGCAATTCTTGGGCTTGATGATGATTTAGTTGAAGTTGCATGTCGTCGCGCCGATAGCGATGTGTGGGTTGCCAACTTCAATGCTCCTGGACAAGTCGTCATTGCCGGTTCACCCGAAGGTGTTGCAGCTGCTGGTGCAGTGGCAAAAGAACTGGGTGCGAAAAAAGTTATGCCGTTGCAAGTGTCTGGCGCATTCCACACACCGTTTATGACAGCAGCACGCGATCGACTACGCATAGCAATCGCTTCGGCAGACCCTCGAGACACAGAAGTGCCCGTTGTATCCAATGTGGATGCTGCATTGCACGACGCCGGTAGCGAGTGGTCGTCATTGTTGTCGGCTCAATTGTCTAATCCAGTGCGCTGGAAGCATTGCCTCCTGACTTTGGCTGAAGCTGGGGTCACAGGCTTCGTTGAACTAGGCCCAGGCGGTGTTCTCACAGGCATGGCAAAGCGCACTGTGCAGTCAGCTCGCACAATTAGCGTTGCGACCCCTGATGAAATGGACAAACTCATCGAATGGGTAGATGCATCAGCTCCACTTGCAGCAGGACAGCACGAAGGTGAACACCTTTTCGCCATTGAACGACTCGTTGTAAGCCCTTCGGCCGGTGTTTTTACTCCGATCGGTGACATCACTAATGGATCAACGATCGAAGTTGGGCGTCTCATCGGACATGTTGGCGAGACAGAAGTTCGCTCGCCGTTTTCCGGCATCGTGCAGAGTTACATCGCAGTTGAAGGTGAACGAGTGACATCGCGCCAACCCATTGCCTGGTTACGTACAAAGTAACTACAAGAGAATCGATACCAATACATGCCTCAGATACCAGACAACGTTCGCGGTGCTCGCTTCATCGGTTGGGGCACTTCACTAGGACACACGACCGTCACTAATGATGACCTTTCTCAGACGATGGACACTAACGACGAATGGATTCGTGAAAGAACAGGCATTCATCGTCGTCATATTGGCGGTTCAACAGCAGAGATGAGTATCGCTAGTGGTCGGGCAGCAATTGAGATGGCCGGCATTGACCCACTGTCTATTGATGCTCTCGTTCTCGCTACCACAACTCCCGACCGAACAGTTCCTGCCACATCTGCAACCGTGCAACACGGCCTGGGACTTCGTTGTGGGGCATTTGACGTCAACGCTGCGTGTTCAGGGTTTGTATACGCAATGATCACGGCCCACGGATTAATCGCTATGGGTTCTCAACGCATTCTTGTTATCGGAACTGACAGCCTGTCGCGAATTGTCGATTGGACCGACCGCAATACAGCCATTTTGTTCGCAGATGGATCAGGCGCCGCAATCCTTGAAAGCACGCCAGGACATGGACAATTGCTCGGGTGGGACCTTGACGCAGACGGCAGTGCTGAAGAGATTCTGTACAGCGAAGTCGGCGGCTTTGTCCATATGGACGGAAAAGAAGTATTTCGCCGTGCCGTACGAATCATGGTTGACAGTGCGAAAAAATCAATGGCAGCTGCAGGAGTCACTGCGGATCAACTCAATGTTGTAGTGCCGCACCAAGCGAATATCCGAATCATCACGTCAGCGTGCGACAAACTCGGAGTACCAATGGAGAAAGTCGCTGTTGTCGTTCATGAAACAGGCAATACTTCTTCCGCGTCAATACCCCTTGCATTGTTCGGAGATTTCGGGCAGGTCAGAGCCAAGGACGGTGACCTTGTTCTTATGGTCGGATTTGGTGCTGGCATGACTGCTGCAAGTGCAGTGGTGAGATGGGGCGCGCAATGAGCCGAGTCGTCCTGATTACTGGCGGCTCACGCGGCATTGGCCTTGCTTGTGCAGAACGCTTTGCTGCCCTGGGAGACAAAGTGGCGATCACCTACAACACAACTCCCCCGCCTTCTCAATTCTTCGGAGTGAAATGTGACATCACCGACACCGCCCAAGTCGATTCAGCGTTCGCAGCAATTGAAGAACACTTCGGGCCAGTTGAAGTTTTGGTCTCAAATGCCGGAGTTACTAAAGACACTCTGTTGTTACGCATGAGTGAAAGTGACTTCTCTAGCGTTATTGATGCAAACCTCACTGGCACATTTCGTGTGGTCAAGCGCGCAACGCAAGGCATGTTACGAGCTCGAAAAGGCCGCATCATTTTGATGTCTTCAGTTGTCGGCATGCTCGGGTCAGCTGGTCAAGCGAATTATGCAGCATCAAAAGCTGGTCTCATCGGATTCGCACGTTCGCTTGCACGGGAACTTGGTTCTCGCAGTATCACTGTGAATGTTGTCGCTCCGGGCCCCGTCGAAACCGACATGACCGCCAGCCTCGGACAAGACAGATTGGATCAACTCACCAGCGCCGTCCCACTTGCCCGAATGGCATCTGCTGACGAGATCGCTGGTGCTGTTGTATTTCTTGCCGGACCCGATGCGGCCTACATCACCGGCGCAATCCTGCCTGTTGATGGCGGTCTCGGCATGGGTCACTGATCGCTCTAGCCACCTCAATCGGTAAAAGGCTGATTCGAAGTGCTCGCTGTGCGAAACTAGGTGACCAAACAAGGAGAACACCCCATGGATCAAGAACTATTCAGCCGCTTTGTCAAGTGCGCAGTAGAGACACTCTCAGTCGACGCTTCCCAAGTCGTCCCCACCGCAAATTTCGCAGAAGACCTGGATGCCGATTCACTCGACGTTGTCGAGTTGGTCATGGCGCTTGAAGAAGAATTTGGCATTGAAGTGCCCGAAGAAGACCTTGCAGAAGTAAAAACTGTTGGTCAAGCGTTCGACGTCATCGTCGGCAAGCTGTAACCAATATTTTTCCAGCCATGAAGGGTGTCGGACATCGCGTTGCAATAACCGGCTTAGGAGTTGTTGCTCCATGCGGGATTGGAAAAGACGCGTATTGGAACGGCCTCATGGGGCCCGGAATTACTAACACTCGATCTCTGGAAATAGCCGATTGGGATCCTCAGCCGTATTTCGACTCACCGAAGGATGCACGGCGTGCAGACCGAGTTGAACAATTGGCTCTTGCTGCAGCATCCGAAGCGTTTGCTCAAGCCGGAACCATGAATATTGATCCTGCACGTTTTGGAACCATCTTTGCCACGGGCATCGGAGGCCTCCACACTCTGGAAGAACAAGTAACTGTCCGTTTAGAAAAGGGCGAACGTCGGGTATCGCCTTTCCTTGTTCCCATGATGATGGCCAACGCTTCAGGCGCTGCCATTTCAATGAAGTACGGACTGCAAGGACCCAACGAAACAATTTGCACAGCGTGTGCAGCAGGTACACATGCCATTGGTTATGCCGCGCGATTGATTGCATGGGGTCGCTGTGACGCTGTTGCTACCGGCGGTTCTGAATGCGCAGCAACTCTTACGTCTCTTGCCGGATTCGGCAACATGACCGCACTATCTTCTACAGGCTCTTCAAAACCATTCGACACAACCCGTGATGGTTTTGTGATGGGCGAAGGCGCAGCAGTATTCATTCTTGAGCGTTATGACCTAGCTATCGCTAGAGGAGCCACAATTCTCGGCGAGATATTGGGTTCTGCAAGCAATGCCGATGCGCATCACATCACTGCACCAGCACCTGGAGGCACGGGCGCAATCGCATGCATGAATCTTGCACTGGATGATGCGGGTATCTCTGCCAGCGACATCTCACTTGTCAACGCTCACGGCACATCAACACCGCTCAATGATTCAGCAGAAGCAGCTGCAATGACTCATGTCTTTGGTGCACGTGGAGTTGCCGTCACAAGCGGTAAAGGCGTCACCGGACATGCTCTCGGCGCTGCAGGCGCTCTTGAGGCCGCACAAGTGCTTCTGTCGATGCAACACAAACTGATTCCGCCCACTGCTGGAACTACTGAGCTTGATCCGACCATGAGCATTGACTTAGTGATGGGCGCTGCTCGACCATGGGTTCCAGGTCCAGCCATCTCCAACAACTTTGGTTTCGGTGGCCACAACGGTTCCGTTGTCATCGGTCCACCCGAATAGTTACTTTTCTCGATTAATGGCCCAGTGGTAGCCGACACCACTCTCACCAGGCGCTTCAGGAGTTTGGTTTCGAAAAGTTCTCACGTGCTTGAATCCCAGGCGTAGTGGAACTTTTCCCGATGCAATATTTGATTCCGAATGATGAATCTCTACTGTGTCTATTTCTGGCCACATTGCAAAAGCGAGTTTCGTCAACGCCCCAGCAACCTGGGTAGCTATTCCCCTACCGATGTAATCAACATGTATCCAATAACCGATTTCTACCGTGTTGACTTCTCCGCGAAGATGAAGACCCGTTCCACCAATTACTCGGTCCCCTAAAAAAATTCCCATCACAAACTCCGAACGATTTTCCCAGGCATCGCCCCACGTCGCTATCAATTCTTCGCGCTGCCCTACAGACTGTGGTTCAAATTTGATCCACGGCATCCATGGTCGCAAGTGTTCGAGACTCTCGGTGACAGCCTGTACTAACGCTGGCGCATCTGACAATTCGTATTTGCGCACCAAATACTCGCCCACCTGCAGCGGCTCTGGAGCGACAGACACCTGCCTCATGTGACTACCGATCAACGAGAACGAACATCAAGTCGCATTCGCACGCGACCTTGCCATTCAGTAGAGCCCGACCTGAACCTTTGCCGCCACGAGCGCTGATATGGCCAAGGGTTGCTTGCAATTCCAATTCATCACCTGGGCCAACCTGACGACGAAAACGCGCTCCGTCTAGCCCACCGAATAACGGAAGCTTTGATTGATGCAATGGGTCGGTCAACAGTGCGTATGCACCAAGCTGAGCTATCGCTTCACACATCAGCACACCTGGCAACGTAGGACGACCCGGAAAATGACCAGGGAAGAACCATTCGTCACCCGTGAGTTTCCAATGCCCTACTGCTGTCACGCCCACTTCAAGAGACGTCACACGATCGATAAAGAGAAAAGGAGGGCGATGTGGCAAAACATCAATGGGTGCGGGAAAGGCACTCACTTCTTTAACGCCTTCATCAAATTACTTGGTGTATCTGCAGGTGAAATCTTGTACCACGCATTCAGAATTATTCCGTCCTGAATAAGAAATGCGGAGCGAACAATACCCATGTATTTCTTTCCGTACATTGACTTTTCTTTCCATACATCGAATGCTTCGGCTACTACATGTTCGGTATCTGCAAGCAACGTAAAGCCCAATTCGTATTTGTCATCAAATTTCTTTTGTTTCTCGTGCTTATCGGGACTAATTCCGACAATTACTGTTCGACCAATGTCATCTTTAATGTCTCGAAGTCCACAGGATTGTGCCGTGCAACCAGGCGTGTCAGCTTTTGGATAGAAATAGACAAGAACTTTCTTCTTCCCTAATGAAGTCAAAGAAAACTTCTTCCCATTTTGATCAAGCAACTCGATCTTTGGCGCTTTGGAGCCGTCAGTCAACATGCTGTAACGGTAGTTGGTCTATTAGACGGGTTTGCGCATTCCGTGACCAAAGAAACCCTTTTTAGGCCTCGCATGGGCATGGTAATGATCAGGAATCGTGCGCATGTCATCATCGATGCGCATTTCAAATGTAAAAAACTCAGTAACTATCTCAGAGAGCCGCTCATGAAGCCGTGCTTTTACTTCTTCACTGGGAAAAGCATTGTGTTCACGCCATACGACCATTGGTACGGAACAACTCTCACATTCTGCAATCCAGCATTCATCATCTTCGTAGAACCACTCAGACATTTTTGCTGCCTGACACAGCTCGCACACGCCCTCGCCGAAGATGTTCACCATGTAGCACCGTCGAGGGCAGCACGAACTTCTGCGACGAATAGCCCAACAGCTTCAGAACCACCGTCAATCATGCGGTGCACAACTGATGCACCCATAATCACTCCATCAGCAACACGACTAGCTTCAACAGCTTGGGCCGCATTAGATACACCCACTCCGATGAGAACTGGCTTCTTGGTGATCTTCTTTACGCGAGCAGCAAGAGTCGTTGCAGTCAACGCCAACTCAGCACGTTCCCCTGTGACACCAAGCAGACCGACGGAATACACAAACCCGCGAGCACGATCAGCCACCCGCGGAAGCCGATCATCAGGCGCAGTAGGAGCCGCAAGCATGACGGTCTCAATACCTGCAGCGTCAGCAGCAGCACACCATTCCCCCGCTTCTTCAAGTGGAAGATCCGGAATAATTGCTGCAGAGATACCAGCAGCTACTAAGTCATGAGCAAAACGTTCATGACCCGCATGAAAAACAGTGTTGTAGTAGCACATCACAGCAAGCGGAATGCCGACGTCCAGCGATCGCACCTCGTGAAGAATCGATACTGGAGTTGCACCAGCCTCTAGAGCAATTTGTGATGCTTGCTGAATGATTGGCCCATCCATCACTGGGTCAGAAAATGGGATTCCGATTTCTATTGCATCAGCACCATTAGCGGCGCACGCACGAACTGCATCAGCCCACCCTGGATAACCACCAGTGATGTACGGAACAAGACATTTACCACCACCATCAATTCGTGCCCGCAACGCAGACTCGAGCCGACCGGTCACATCAAATCTTTCAAGATCGACATCATTTGACCAACGTCTTTGTCGCCTCGACCAGACAAGTTCATCAACACTGTCTTTCCTTGCATGTTCTTTGCTTCACGACTGATCCAGGCCATTGCATGGGCGCATTCAAGAGCAGGAATGATTCCTTCTGCTCTTGACATCAATTGAAAAGCAGCGATGACTTCATCGTCAGTAACGGTCGGATATTGAGCACGCCCAATTGATGCCAGATACGAATGCTCTGGACCTACACCTGGGTAATCCAAACCAGCCGAGATGCTATGAGCCTCTGACACTTGGCCATATTCATCTTGCATCAGGTAACTCTTCATTCCGTGAACAACTCCTGGTTGTCCACGATGAACGGCAGCTCCGCCAGCCGGCTCAACGCCAATTAGTTGTGCCGGTGTATCAACAAAACCTGAAAAGATGCCCATTGCATTTGAGCCGCCGCCAACGCATGCCACCACATAGTCAGGACTGGTGCCGATGACATCATTCATCTGATCGAACGCCTCGCTGCCAATCACTCTGTGAAATTGACGAACCATAAACGGATATGGATGCGGACCCATCACGGAACCGAGGCAGTAATGCGTGGTCTCAACAGATGCAACCCAATCGCGCATTGCTTCATTCACAGCATCCTTAAGAGTGCGACTACCCGATGTCACGGCCTCTACTTCTGCGCCAAGCAAACGCATGCGAAACACGTTCAATTCTTGGCGAGCCGTATCGACTTCACCCATGTAGACCTTGCACTCAAGTCCAAGGAGTGCAGCAGCAGTGGCTGATGCAACACCGTGTTGTCCGGCACCGGTCTCCGCGACAATTCTCTTCTTACCCATGCGCTTTGCCAGCAACACTTGACCAAGAACGTTGTTGATCTTGTGTGAACCTGTGTGATTCAGATCTTCTCGCTTGAGGAACAAACGAATACCCAATTGTTCACTGAGGTTGTGGCATTCGGTCACCATGCTGGGGCGACCTGCATATTCACGCAATAAATGATCAAGCTCTGCGCGAAACGCTGGGTCGTTCCAAGCTTCTGTGAACGCAGCTTCTAACTCTTGACACGCTGGCACCAATGTCTCTGGAACAAAGCGGCCCCCGAAATCACCAAAGCGTCCGTCTGAACCTGGGGTCTGCAAAATCGACATCTTCTTATTCCACCACGAAAATGTCCAAATCACATCACCAATTGGTGAGACATGTCATTCGTCACGCCAGTCATACGGCACGAAATTGCCGCCGTCATATTCCGTAGGTTCAGCCGCCTTCGCGTTCTCAATAAAGCGTTTCATCAGAATCGGATCTTTACGACCCGGAGTTGTTTCAACCCCACTACTGACATCCACACCCCACGGGCGAACAATTGATATCCCGTTCGCTACATTCTCGGGCGTTAACCCGCCAGCCAAAATGAGATGAAGGCCTTCTGGCAACTCAGCTGCCATCTTCCAATCAAACACAGCACCGGAGCCCGGTTCAGGTGCATCAACCAAAATCAACTTGGTCTCAAAATCTTTGGCACGAGTTGCATCTACTGTTCCGGCCGCAACAGCCTTTATTACAGTCCGCACGTGCAACGACACAGCTGCCACATCCGCTGGGCTTTCATGACCATGCAACTGGGCTGCCTTGACGCCACTCGATTGCACCAATTCAATGACTCGTTGTGGAAGTTCATCGCGAAAGACCCCTACGGTCAAAATCTCAGGCGGTATGCGCCGAGTGATGTCGTAGACCTTCTGCACTGCCACTTGACGAACCGATGGCGCGAACACAAAGCCAATTGCATCAGCGCCGAGAGCAACAGCGAGAAGGGCATCATCTTCATTCGTTATTCCACAGATCTTTACGAACATGACTTAACGGTAGTCCTGCTACAACGAACTAGTGAGCCTTATTGTCAACGCAAAGATCAGTCAATGCTGCCTCAGGGTTTTCTGCCGTCACTAAATGCTCGCCCACCAGAATGGCGTCGTAGCCAGCCGCATGAAGCGCGAGTGCATCCTCGCGACCGCGAACCCCGGATTCAGCCACCTTGACCACATGGCCAGGAATGCGAGGGGCCATCCGAACAGCACGTGCTTGGTCAACTGCAAACGTGACCAAGTCTCGTTGATTCACGCCGACCAATGTTGCGCCCGCCTGCATCGCGGTCTCTAGCTCTTTCTCATCGTGCACTTCGACAAGAGCATCCATGTCAACTTCACGACTGATATCGAGGAACAATTTCAATTCCGCCGAAGTGAGAACAGCCGCAATCAGCAACACGCAATCTGCACCCATAATTCGCGCATCACAAATATCGCGGGCATCAACAGTGAAATCTTTACGAATCACAGGAACCGTGCATGCTTCGCGTGCACGCTGAAGATCAGCAACCGATCCGCCAAAATGATTGCTGTCCGTTAAGACAGACAAGCACGAAGCACCGCCACGTTGATATTGCTGCGCTAGTTCAGCCGGATCAAGGTCAGCATTCAAGTCGCCTTTCGACGGCGACCTTCTCTTGATTTCTGCAATCACGGCCAAATGTGGTGTAGCGCGAATACTGGAAGCGAACCCACGCGCGGGGACACAACTCTTCGCCGCAGTCAATAGATCATCAAATGAACGAGAATCTTGTGATGACCGCTGGCGATGCCATGCGACAATGTCGTCGAGATACGTGCGCGTCATGTCAGTTCAGCACCCGTACGAGACGAGTTAGAGGCCCTTGCCACCTAGTGGTGTGAGGAAGAACATCTCTGGACGTCCACCCATGAACGGAGCAAGTGACTTGCCAAAAGGGCCAAACCAATCAGCTGTCATGTGAGCGTTCATTGCATCTTGGTTTTCATAAATCTCATAGATCCACAACACGTCTGCGTTTGCCGCATCAGCGTGGAGAACATACATACGAGTTCCGGTTTCCTTGTTCACGTGCTCGAAAGCAGCCTTGAACGCTTCTGCGAGCTCGGCACCTTTTCCTTCAGCGGCGGGAAGTTTTGCTAACAATGCAACTGTGCTCATGATGAACCATTCTTTCTGGCATTAGCCAATCTGATGTGACGATATTACACGTCGTATTCGGCTTACTAAAAGCCAAGAATTGATGTGACTTCAGAAAGAAGGCTTGAGATAGGTACTCGAACTTGTTCCGTGGAGTCGCGATGGCGAATCGTGACCGCGCTGTCTTCAAGAGAGTCGAAGTCAACCGTGACACACAACGGTGTACCAATTTCGTCTTGACGACGATAACGACGACCAATTGCCTGTGTTTCGTCGTAATCACACATATAGCGCTGCGACAACGTTCCGTAAATCTCGCGTGCGAGCGGAGTCAGGGTGTCTTTCTTCGACAGAGGCAAAATTGCCACCTTGTACGGCGCGAGACGTGGGTGCAGACGAAGCACCGTGCGAGGTTCTTCGTTCACGACATCCTCGTCATAGGCGGCCAACAAGAACGCTGCCATCGTGCGGTTCGCACCAGCAGCAGGTTCAACTACGTACGGGATATATCGCTCGTTTGTCGCTTGATCGAAGAAATCGAGTTTTTGACCCGAAGCATTTGCATGTTGCGTGAGATCAAAGTCTGTTCGCTGAGCGATTCCTTCCAACTCGCCCCATCCCCACGGAAACAAGAACTCAACGTCGCTAGTGCCGGCAGAATAATGCGACAACTCATCGGCGTCATGGGTACGAATGCGCAACATCTCTGCGGGGATTCCTAGTTCGATGTACCAATCAAGGCGCGCCTTGCACCAGTACTCGTACCACTTCGGTCCGTCAGCTGGCGGAACGAAAAATTCCATTTCCATCTGCTCAAACTCGCGGGTGCGGAAAATGAAGTTTCCAGGCGTGATTTCGTTACGAAAACTTTTTCCTACTTGTGCAATTCCAAACGGTGGACGCTTACGACTTGTCTGCAAAACGTTTGAGAAGTTCAAGAACATTCCTTGTGCTGTCTCAGGACGCAGGTACACATCGGCACCAGATCCTTCGACCGGGCCAGCCGTGGTCTTGAACATCAAGTTGAATGCACGTGACTCAGTAAAGGCACACCCCTTCATACCCTGAGGACAATCGCGAGTCTCTATGTGATCTTCACGAAAGCGACGCTTACAAACGGTGCAGTCAACAAGAGGGTCTGAGAAATTCTCTAAGTGACCAGACGCTTCGAACACCTGAGGTGGGCCAAGAATTGCTGCGTCAATAAGAACTGTGTCATCACGTTGTTGCACCATGGTGCGAACCCATGCTTCTTTGACATTGCGAAGCATCAATGACCCGAGTGGGCCGTAGTCATACGACGAGCGAAAGCCTCCGTAAATTTCAGCACTAGGAAAAACGAATCCGCGGCGCTTACACAGATTGACAATCTGATCGAGATCTTTAGCTGGCATAGCCTCTCAGCCTACAAGTGACGGTCGAACACTCCGAGGCTTCGTAAACGTCGTTCGAGGTGCGATTCCATTGCTTCCATCGCCAACTGACTCACTTCATGCACAGCCGGGGACTCGGGAAGCAGAAGAGCTTCATTCATTCGACCACCCAGAACCATTCGCAGAATCTCAAGCGCCTGGGGTGAGATGGGTACGCCAGATCGGCACGCAGCGCAATGCCCTCCGCCTTCAAGAACATCAAAAGAAACAATATTCCCCGTCTCGCCGCAGCGAACACAAGAGTCAATCTGTGGTCCATTGCCCTCAATCGACAAGAGCCGCCAGTAAAAGGCTCCCAACATCAGTGGCGAGTGTCTTTCATTGAGAGCGTGAAGTGCCCGCGACAGAACTTCGAACAAGTGTGGAACCGGCTCACGATCAGGGGTCAATTTATTGATGGCTTCCAACATCGACAGCCCTTGGTTCAGACGGTCAAAGTCAGTGCGCAACGCAGAGTGTGTGTGCACCAAGCGAACTTCGGCGACGGTGTCCAAATCCTTTCCAGAGCGCAGGGAGACATCAACATGACTCATTGGTTCCAGTCGTGCACCGATAGATGATTTGGTTTTGCGCACACCTTTTGCGACCGCGCGAATTTTTCCGTGCTCTTGCGTGAGAAGCACAACCACTCGATCAGCTTCGCCGAATTTGTACGAACCCAGAACGACAGCGTTATCGCGATATGTGCTCACGAATCGAGTCCACCAAAACGCCTATGCCGTCTGTTGAAATCGTCAATGGCAAGTTCTAAATGATTTGCAGTGAATGAAGACCAATCGAGGTCAATAAAGACAATCTCGCAATAGGCCAATTCCCACACCATCGATTCCGGCATGCGGTCAGGTGGACCGAGAATTACTGCCAAATCAGCATCTTGCGTCGCAGGAGCCAAGATCGCTTTCGTCAACGCTTCCTCAGTAACCGAATCAGGGTCGACTCCGTGTTCACGCATTGATTCAACAACCGACGCAAATCTGCGATGCCCATCTGACGACGGATCAATGATGATGGTTTGCTTTGCAGTGCGATGCCAGACATAGCGTTCGCTAAATCCAACGTCTTCACGAACCACTTTTCCAGTACCTAGCAACTGTGTCGAAAACTTCACGGCGTCTTCCGATGACAGTTCGGGTCCGTGGTGAGGCAATAACGTGACCCAATGCGCTCCACTGCTCTTCACGCCAGCTGCTAGCGCATCGATACGTTGCGTCCAATCAGCAGAGGACATCTCTGCCCATTGAGCCGGGGTTCCACCCGAGACAACCACATGATCAAGTCCGGGAAACGTTGGCGAAGCACTGTGAGGCACGTTCTAGTCTCCCACGCACCCCCTCTCAACCTGTTGCACGACATGGTGACGCATGGAGAAACTAGGGTGCAGATGCCATGAATGTCTCTGCCGCACCCCTGCCCATCCATGTGGCATGCATTATGGATGGCAACGGCCGTTGGGCAAGTCGCAAAGGTCTCCCCCGTACAGATGGACACACAGCCGGCGAAGAGGCCCTTGCCGGAGTCGTTCGTGCAAGTGCCCGTCGTTCTGTCGGCTGGCTCACGGTGTTCGGGTTCTCCACGGAAAATTGGGTCCGTCCCCGCACAGAAGTCCGCCACATTTTGTCCTTGCATCGCAAGTTATTTGGTCGCATCAATGAGATGAATGACAACAATGCGCGAACTCGTTGGATCGGCCGCCCCTTCGCCGAACCAGGTGCGCGAACCCCTGTGTATGTGCAAAAAGCCATTCGCAAAGCAATTGCAGACACGGAAGGCAATACAGGTCTCGTCGTCACGGTGGCGTTTGATTATGGCAGTCGTGCCGAATTGGTGCGCGCCACACAACGCGCAATGTCAGCAGGCACCGTCACAGCAGAAAGCATCACGCAGAATTTGTACGACCCTTCAATGCCCGCTGTCGATCTTCTGGTTCGTACATCTGGCGAGTCGCGCATCTCGAACTTCATGTTGTGGCAAATCACCGGATGCAAGGTGTTCTTTACGGAACGTACGTGGCCAGATTTTGACGCTGCCGAGCTAGATCTTGCTCTTGCGGCATACGCCACCGGCGTGCCTTCATGAGTCGCTCACTTGCTGGTGCAGCAGCCATTGAAGCGCTACGCACCGTCACTTCGTCATTTGAAGGCGCTGAAGAACGCCAAGGACAAATTGATATGGCGCATTCGATCGCCGAAACTCTTGCCGCAGGCCGATCCATCATCGTGCAAGCCGGAACCGGTACGGGTAAATCTCTTGGGTATCTCGTCCCTGCACTTCTCAATGGCAAAAAGACTGTCGTAGCAACTGCAACAAAAGCGTTGCAAGATCAATTAAATCGAAACGACCTTCCGTTACTTTCCAAACATCTCGGCATTGATTTCTCGTGGGCAGTTATTAAGGGACGCAACAACTATGTCTGTCGCCAACGCATTGCCGAGCTCAGCGAAACAGCTGGGCAACTCGAATTCGAAGAAGTGTCAGGCCCAACGAAGCGCGAGATCGAGGCCATTGTCAAGTGGGCCTCCACAACTCATACCGGCGATTTCGAGGAACTTCCTCGAGTCCCCAGTGAACGAGCTCGTATCGCTGTCTCAGTAAGCAGTGACGAATGTCCAGGCAAACAAAAATGCCCCGTGGGCAATGACTGTTTTGCTGAAAAAGCACGCGATGCCGCAGCGGCCGCTGATGTCATCGTTGTCAACCTTCATATCTACGGATTACACATTGCTAGTGGGGGTTCGCTGTTACCCGAACATGAAGTAGTGATCTTTGACGAAGCTCATCAACTCGAGTCCGTGATGAGCGACACAGTAGGTGTTCAGCTTGGTTCAGGCCGATTCACTTCACTTGCTTCAGCAGTTCGCAAAGTAATTGCAGACCCCACGGTCACCAGCGCACTCGAATCTCAAGGTGTTCGACTCACTCAAGCCCTGACTCCTATGTCTGGCCTTCGGCTTTCGAACCCGATGCCAACATCTGTTACTGAACCTCTTGCATTAGCAAGAATTGAAATCAACACAATTCTCGGGGCACTGCGCGGAATCACCACAGACAATGAGTCCACACAACAGAAGAATTACAGAGCACAAACTCAAGCAACACGATTGGCAGAAGCTCTTGATCTCGCATTGGGCACCATTCAGGGTTATGTGGCTTACGTCGAGGGATCCCCTGATCGCCCACAACTACGTATTAGTCCTCTTCACGTCGGCGAAGTGATGTCAGGTTCAGTGTGGGGAAACGTGGCAGCAGTGCTCACTAGTGCAACCATTCCTGCATCGCTTCCTGAACGTGTTGGTCTTCCTCTTGAGGGCACCGAGATACTTTCTGTCGAGAGCCCGTTTGACTACGAACGCAATTCGCGTTTGTACTGCTCTCCAACTTTTCCTGATCGCAATGCTCCGAATTTCACAGAATTCGTTCACGACGAACTTGAAGCACTTATCACTGCTGCCGGCGGACGAACATTGGCCCTCTTCACCAGCAACAAGGCCCTGCATGCAGCTACTGCCGCTATGCGCGAACGTCTCAGCGTTCCAATTCTGAGCCCAGCCGATTACCCGCGCCAAAAATTGATTGACATGTTTATGGCAGATGAAAGTTCCTGCATCTTTGCCTCGCAAGCATTTTTCCAAGGCATCGATCTGCCAGGAAGAACACTGTCACTCGTCGTTCTCGACAAATTGCCGTTCCCGCGTCCCGATGATCCCCTCCTTGAAGCACGGCGAGAGGCTGTTGGTCGTGACACCGCATTCGGCCAGATCGACTTACCCATCGCTGCCACATCACTTGCTCAAGCAGCTGGCCGACTCATCCGCACCGCCGACGACAAGGGAGTCGTAGCTGTTCTTGATCGTCGTCTGGCAACCGCCGGATATTGGCGAACCCTCATTGCAGCATTGCCCCCGATGGCTCGCACACGTGATCGCACCGAAGTTGAGCAGTTCCTGCGCGACATCACCACCGCGCAATAGACGAAGCTAGTAGCCGAATCTTTCGAGACGATCAGCTTGTTGTTGCCAATCTTTGTCCACTACAACATGAAGTTCGATGAAAGCGCCTTCCGGCATCTGGGCACGAACTGCGATTCCTACTTGTTTCAGTAGTTCTCCACCCTTGCCGATAACCATGCCTTTTTGGCTTTCACGCTCTACGTAGATTTCACAACGCACTCGCGGCCATTCCCACTCAGTAACTTTCGTAGCTACTGAATATGGCAACTCATCTTTAAGAACGGCTAGTAATTGTTCACGAACTAATTCTGCAATCCATTGTGCATCTTCTGTATCAGTCACCATGTCTTCGGGGTAATAAGCAGGACCCTCTGGCATCAGTGCCTTAAGTGCGGCTAGTAATTCAGGAACACCTTCGCCAGTTCGTGCAGACACGGGGAAATATTCAGCAGCTCCGAGTGAGGACACTGCGTGTAGTTGAGCAATCACTTGTTCTCTTGTTGCCTTGTCGGTCTTGTTGACAACGACAAACGCTTTCGAAATATCAATGTGGTCTGCGACCCATTGATCACCGCGACCAAATGGTTTCGTAGCGTCTACAAGCAAACACACGACATCCACGTCCTTGGCACTTTCGAGTGCTGTGGCATTTACCTTCTCACCGAGCAATGTGACGGGCTTGTGTAATCCGGGGGTGTCAACGAATACAACTTGGCAGTCAACGCCATGATGGATTCCACGAATTCGAGTGCGTGTTGTTTGCGGCTTGTTCGAAACGATCGAGATCTTGACCCCGCAAATTGCATTGACGAGCGTCGACTTGCCAACGTTGGGTCGACCAACAAAGGTTACAAATCCGCTGCGCACTCTTACAGAGTAGTAACAAAAGAGACCGACTGTGCAAAAAAGAAATTTGAGCACTCAGGTGAGTGTCCAAGAATTCTGACAGTCACCGATTCTGTTCTCGTGTCCTGTCACACTATGACTATGTTCTCTCGCGCCTTTTCACAGCTTGATCCTCGCAAGTGGATCGACAGAATGCATCCACAGACTCTCGGTATCGCAACCTGGCTTCTCTACCTTGACGGCATCTTTGCAACGCTCGGTTTTCTCGATAAGACAAACGAGTTCGGTTCTCTACGAGTCATAGGGCCAATAACGGGAATCTTCGGATTGGCGGCGTGCGTCTGCTTCATCGGCGGTGGTTTCCTTATGGCTAACGGAAAACTTCTTGGCTGGTACCTCGCCGTAGCTGCATCCTTCAGCCCATTGCTGGCCCGATTCATAATTTCAATCCACCAGCAGAACCTCGGCTACACAATTTCACTCGTCAACCGCATCACGGGCGGCGACACTGTGGGGTTCATGTTCGAAGCCGCACTTGTTGTACTACTGCTTCACCCGATGAGCCGCTCGTACGCGCGTACGTGGCTCCGTTAAGCCCAACGCTCTCAGTGTGTGCCACACTTTGACTATGGCACCACGACATATTGAATCCATCGACGCCCTCAAGGGACTTATCGGCGAACACCTCGGCTATTCCGAGTACATGACCATCTCGCAAGAGCGCGTCAACCAATTTGCAGAAGCAACTGGTGATTACCAGTGGATCCATATTGATGTCGAAAAGGCAAAGGCCGGCCCTTTCGGTGGCCCCATTGCTCACGGCTACCTCACTTTGTCGCTTGGACCCGTCTTTCTTCCTCAGGTCTTTTCCGTCGGCGGTATTTCAATGGGTGTCAACTACGGCGCAAATAAGGTTCGCTTCGTATCGCCAGTTCCAGTGGGTGCTGAATTGCGCGCCGGCATCAAGGTGCTTGCTGTCGATGACACGCCTGGCGGTGCTCGAGTAACCCTCGAGACCACATTTGAATGCAAGGGCGCTGCTAAGCCCTCATGCATCGCAGAAGTTATCTTTCAATACTTCTTCTAATGAGAGGACTTCTCAACGGAAGTTGGGAATCACCTTTTTGGCAAAGAGCTCTAACGTCTCTGTTGACGGATAGTCAGAGCACCAAGGAATAAAGCCTGTGCACCCCGCATCGAGATAACGCTGAATCTTTTCACTGACCTGGTCGGGAGTTCCCACAAGCGCCTCATTGCGCCATTCGGCTGCATCTTTGCCCCACACATTCAAACTGCCTGCCTGAATGATCTCTTCTTCAGTCTCACGGATAAATACTTCGCTTGAGATTGTCTTACGAATTGAATCTTCATCTCGACCAACAACGGCGCAGTGTTTCTGCAAGATTGCGCGCTTTTTGATGAATTCATCAACCGAACTGCCAAAGTTGGCCACATCAGCGTGTTCTGCCACTACTCGTAATGTGAGTTGTTCACCACCGCCGCCGATCCAGATGGGAGGGGTGGGAAGTTGCAATGGTTTCGGATCACAGTTGGCTCGCAACATTTTGTAGTACTTGCCGTCGTATGTGGTTTCTTCTTGTGTCCACATTGACTTCACAATTTCTACGGTCTCACGCAACATCCCAATGCGATCAGAAGGTTTAGCGAATTCATAGCCATAGCCCTTGTATTCACTTTCATACCAACCGGCACCAATGCCCCAGTCAAGACGACCACCAGATATCACATCAACAGTTGAGGTAATTTTGGCCAGTAGTCCGGGATTGCGATAGCTATTGCATCCAACCATTTGTCCGAGACGAATACGTGATGTCAACTGGCTGATCGCTGCGATTGTTGTCCAGCACTCAAACACTGCTTCTTGAGCAGGTTTCGGCACGTTATGGAAATGGTCGTATACCCAAATGGAGTCGTACCCAAGATTCTCAGCAAGGACCGCAATGTCGACAGCTGTCTTCCATTGTTCGGCAGCACCCGAGATTCCTGCAAGTTCCATCTTCCATCCCTGCGGAATGAAGACTCCAAAAATAAGTGAGTGGGATTCGTTCGACATAGTCCCTCCTTGTGTCACGAGGTTATCGTTCATCAATGTCGCAATTCCCACCAGCCATACTCGGTATCGCAGAAATTCACGAAGCCATCGCCGCCACTCGGCCAAATGATGAATGTCTTATCTTTCGCGACAAGCGCCTGACATGGTCAGACGTCACCACGCGTACGCGACAATTAGCCAACTATTTCGCTTCCCAAGGCCTTGGGTGCCACACAGAACGCGGCCAATTGAATGGTTGGGAATCAGGTCAGGACCACGTCGCTATTTACTTGCACAACGGCAATGAATACATGGAGACCATGCTCGGAGCTTTCAAGGCACGTGTAGCGCCGTTCAATGTGAACTACCGATATGTCGCTGAAGAGTTGCAGTACTTGCTGCACGACTCAAACGCAGCTGCATGTGTCATTCATTCTCGATTTGCGCCCCTGCTCGCTGAAGTACGCACAGGACTACCAAATCTTCGTGTCATCTTGCAGGTGCCCGATGCCTCAGACAACCCCTTGATGGAAGGAGCCGTCTGGTACGAAGACGCACTCAGTCATTCGTCAACTGACAAACCATCGGCCGGATACCACGGCGATGATCTCTACATTCTGTACACAGGCGGTACTACCGGAATGCCAAAAGGTGTCCTGTGGCGAAATGCCGATGCTGTCGTTGAGTGCTTTGGAGGTTCGAAAACCGCACGCACTCTTGAACAATTCGTTGCTGAAGCAACCGGAAACTTTCGCGCACTCCCCAGTCCGCCTTTTATGCATGGAGCAGGTCACTGGATTGCGATGCGCACATGGCTCACCGGCGGCACGATCATCGTTCAGTCACAACCAGACCGTCTTGACGCAGACGACATCTGGGGCCTCATTGAAAAAGAGAAAGCAACTTTCCTTCTGATAGTCGGAGACGCTTTCGCGCGACCGTTGCTTGACGGTTTAGCAACGTCGAAGCGTGACCTTTCTTCCCTACTATCCATTTTGTCGGGCGGCGCACCATTGTCTGCACATCTCAAAGTTGAGTTCCACAAGTATTTGCCATCAGTGATACTGGTCGACGGACTCGGTTCGTCGGAGGCTGGCGGACAGTTATCTCAAGTTGCAAGTGGAGACAGCTCAACAACAGGCAGTTTTCCTTTAACACCCCAAAATCACATTTTGTCAGAGGACCTCACGAGTGCGTTGCAGGCCGGACATGAAGGGCTCGGCTGGCTCGCAAAGAGTGGTCGACTCGCTCTTGGCTATCTGAATGATGAAGCAAAAACTAAGAAGACATATCCGATCGTTGAAGGAGTTCGATACGTCGTTCCCGGCGACAGAGCGCGCTTAACTGCCGACATGATGATCGAAGTACACGGGCGAGATTCCGTCACCATTAACTCGGGCGGCGAAAAGATTTTTGCTGAAGAAGTTGAGGCAGCAGTTAAAGCACACCCCGATGTGTATGACTGCGTAGTTACAGGGCGTCCTAGCGAACGTTGGGGCAACGAAGTTGTTGCGGTTGTTCGGCTCAAAGCGGGAGCAACTACGACAGAGGCATCACTTCTCGAAGTTGCCCAGAGGTACATTGCTCGATTCAAACTGCCGAAGCAATTTGTTTTTGTAGAGACAATCGTGAGGTCACCAGCCGGCAAAGCCGACTACCGGTGGGCCAAACAAATAGCTATTAAGGCAGACAACTAGAGCGGCAAGTTGCCGGTAGCACCACGAGTGCTTCCCGTGTCCGTGTAAGCCTTGATTGTGATTTCTGCAATACGCATCTGGTGAATCTCGTCGGCACCGTCGGCGAATCGCGCCCACCGTGCGTTCTGCATCATTCCAGCTAACGGTGTATCAGTTGAGTAACCAAGTGCGCCGTGAACCTGAATAGCCCTGTCGATAATTCTGTTCAAACTATTGGCAACAAAATGCTTCGACATTGAAACTTCTTGACGGAAATCTTCGCCAGCATCAATTTTTGAAGCTGCGTGAAGAATCATCAACTTGCACTGGTAGATCTCCATTGCTGAGTCAGCGATGAGCCACTGAATTCCCTGCTTCTCTGCAAGAAGTGAACCGTGCGAGTAACGCTCAAGCGAACGTGCGACCATCATGTCGAGGGCAGTTTCAGCTTGGGCAACCCAACGCATGCAGTGAGCCAAACGAGCAGGTCCTAGTCGGTACTGGCCCAGACGGTGACCGTTTCCTCTGCCGCCAAGAATCTGAGAGTCATGCACCCGAAGATCTTCAATAACGATTTCAGAGTGACCGGTAGCCCCGTGCATGGTTTCAATTTCGCGAACGTCGTTCCATCCCTTGGTAGGAAGATCAATAATGAACGCAGTATTCGCACCGCGCGATCCTGGCGGGACATCCATCTCGGTACGGGCGATAAGGATGGCAAATTTTGCTCGTCGAGCACCAGAGATAAACCATTTGTGACCATTAATGATCCACTCGTCACCATCTTTGATTGCATTCGTACGAATCAATGTTGGATCAGACCCAGCTACTTCTGGTTCAGTCATAGCGAAACATGACGAAGACACACCATTGAGAAGTGGCTTTAGGTACTTGTCTTTCTGATCATCTGTTGCCCAATGAAGCAACGTATGCATGTTTCCCTCGTCAGGTGCTGAACAGTTGAAGACCCATGGCCCAACTCGCGTCTTTGCTGATTCAGCCTGCACCATTGCCAAAGCAACGTGACCAAGACCCATGCCGCCCCATTCCTTTGGCATGTGGGGAAGCCATAGCCCTGCTTCCACTGCTTTTTTACGAAGGTTGATCAGTTCACGCACATACTCGCTGTGCTTTTCAGGCGCCATGTCATCACGGTGACCGAACGGCTCCATTGCTGGCTTAATGACATTGTCAACAAAGTCACGGACACGGTTGCGAATCTCTTCGTGCTCGGGGGCAAGGGTGAAATCAATCATGAGGGGTCCTCCCAGTGGACTACGCGATAGCCCATTCTGCTGTGCCGTGACCAAAATCGGCGAGTCGTACTTGGGCGACGTCCCCAGCGACCCTTAGCCTTGCATTGTGAGCGCATCAGAACCCCAGACACAATCTTCTTGGGATACCTCTTCCCTGCCCCAGGGCGATGACAAATCACAGATGGTTCGCCGCATGTTTGATGCCATCGCCCCGCGCTATGACCTCGTCAACCGCATCATGACATTCCGTCTTGATACTCGCTGGCGGCGCAGAGCAGTGCGAGATCTTGCGTTACCTGCAAATTCCACAGTGCTCGACCTGGCAGCCGGCACAGGAGATCTCTGCATAGACCTTCGTCGTGCACAACTTCGACCCATTGCCATAGATCTATCTTTCGGGATGTTGTCCAACGACCGCAGCAACGCGCCGCGAGCACAAGCAGATATTCTGCGTCTCCCTATTCCTTCGCAATCAGTTGACGGAATCATTTGTGGCTTTGCTTTGCGCAACCTTGTCGATCTAGATGTTTTCTTTACAGAATGTGCTCGTGTCATTCGTCCTGGTGGTCGCGTTGCGCTTCTAGATGTTGGCGTACCTCACAACCCAATTATTCGATTCGGTAACAACATTTACTTCGGCAAAATTGTTCCGCGCATTGGCGCATTGCTCAGCGACGCAGCTGCGTATCGCTACTTGCCACGCAGCATCGCATACCTGCCCGACAGATCGGTACTTGTCGCACAATTGCAGCGAGCAGGCTTTTCAGATGCCACACATACCCAGTTGTCAGGTGGGCTCACGCAACTCATGGTTGGCACTCGCAACACACCATGATTTTTCGAACCGCAACCCTGACAGACGATTTTGATCTGAATACGGTGTGCCGCGGAGATGGCTATCTCTTTGTTCGAGATGGTGTTGGTGTGGCAGGACGTGACGCACTTGCACACGTCACCGAACAAGAAGCGGTGTCATTCTTGAAATCACTCACACCAAGTCGCTTGTCTGATTCCTCTCTAGCGAGCAACGGTCCGATTCTCTTTTCACTTGTTCCCTTTTCTCCGTCACAATCTGCTGAGTTCATATTGCCCCGCATTGTCTTTCGCAAGACCGAGGACACTCTTCCCACTGTCACCCTCATTGCAGATTCCGAGGATGACCTCACTGACGACAAGTTCACCAAAGCAGTAACAGCTGCAATCACAGCGCCGCCTCCACGACCGCACAGCAATTCCTATCGAGTCGCTCCTCGAACCGCTGTTGGTCACTATCTCGACGCTGTGGTACAAGCACGTGATGCAGTGCGATCTGGTGCACTACAAAAAGCAGTCATCGCGAGAGACATTGAGGTTCATGCCGATGACCCCATTGACGTCCACGCCATTCTTCTTCGCCTCCGAGCATCATTTGGTTCCAGCTATCGCTATTGCGTCAACAACATGATTGGCGCGTCTCCGGAACTGCTGGTGTCAGTACTGGGAACAACAGTGCGTAGCCATCCATTAGCCGGCACAGCCCCACGCACCGGAGATCCGGTAACGGACAAACGTCTTGCGGATGAATTGGTAGCGAGCACCAAGAATCAAATCGAACACCGAATTGTGATCGACATGGTGCATGACACACTCTTGCCGTTCTGTTCGTATCTCGACTGGGAAGCAGAACCATCAGTTGTAACGGTGGCAAACGTTCAGCACCTAGGTACCGCCATTGAAGGCGCCCTGACAGAACCGCCGTCTCATGT